>Ga0209517_10006266_pt1 | contig 14759 bp, 7 predicted proteins | sample PeaSoiMetSII2010_FD_187695 | JGI IMG/M metagenome (GOLD analysis project Ga0209517, IMG submission 187695) | Peat soil microbial communities from Weissenstadt, Germany - SII-2010 (SPAdes) (version 2) | ecosystem: Environmental > Terrestrial > Soil > Wetlands > Peat | place: Germany: Weissenstadt... | reverse complement strand
TCATGGTCGTATGGATGGGGGCGCGAAACATGGAAGCCGGCATAAGAATACTCAATGAGGCGCGCATTCCCACCTTTGCCACTCCCGAGGAGGCAGTGGATACCTTCATGCACATGTACTCGTATTCCCGCAATCTGGAACTCCTGCAAGAGACGCCGCCAAGCCTGCCGTACGGCATCCAGGTCAATACGAGGGAGGCGCGAACCTTCATCGACGAGTGCCTAAAGCGCCGCGAAAAAGTCCTTACGGAAATTGAATCCAAGGCCATCTTGTCGGCCTATGGCATCCCGGTCAACCGCACCATAGTGGCATCGAGCCCGTCGGCGGCAGCCGTGGCTGCCGGAAGCATCGGCTTTCCGGTCGTAGTCAAGATCTACTCACCCGATATCAGTCATAAATCCGATGTGGACGGCGTCCGGGAGTACTTGAGAAGCGAGCAGGAGGTCACAGCGGCTTTCGAAGAGATCACCTCCAGGGCAAGGAGGTTAAGACCGGAAGCGAGGATTTCGGGGGTTACAGTGCAAAGCCATGTGAAAAAATCCGAAATCGAATTGATCGTTGGAAGCAAGCGCGACCCGCAGTTTGGTCCGCTCATCCTCTTTGGTATGGGCGGGGTTTTAACAGAGGTGCTCAAGGATTCGGCGGTTGATCTGCCGCCTCTGAACCTTCTTCTGGCACGTCGCCTCATGGAGCGGACCCGCGTCTATCGCCTCCTCCAGGGTTACCGCAATATTCCCGCAGCCAACGTGGATCTGGTGGCCGAGTTTCTGGTTCGAATTTCACAACTGGTGAGCGATTTCCCGGAAATAGTCGAATTGGACCTAAACCCCGTGGTCATCAGCGATGGATGCCCAGTGGCCGTCGATGCCCGCATTGTGATCGAGCCCAGCGAGGTGGTTGCCCCACGGCACCTGATCATCAGTCCTTATCCCAATCAGTATGAAAGCAACTGGCTGCTAAAAGACGGCACCCCTGTGCTGATCCGTCCCGTGAAGCCCGAAGATGAGTCTCTGGTAGCGGATCTGCTGCACAATTGCTCCGAGCAGACGATCTACTTTCGCTATTTTGGGGTGAACAATAACTGGCCCCATGAGTCTTTGATCCGCTTCACCCAAAACGACTACGACCGGGAAATAGGTATTGCCGCCATCGGGCTGCCGCCGGGTCCATCAGTCATGATGGGGGTCGGAAGGCTGGTGATGACCCCGGAGAGGGATTCAGCCGAATTTGCCGTGATCGTGGCCGATCGATGGCAGGGCGCAGGTCTTGGTATGAAGCTCATCGAACAGGTCATAGAAATTGCAAAGGAAAATGGAGTACGGACTCTATCCGGTGACGTACTGGCCGAAAACCGGCCCATGCTTGGTCTGGTAAAAAAGATGGGATTTAACATCCTCAGCCCCGAAATGGGCACATGCCGGGTGGAACTGGATCCAGTTTCCCGGACCGGACCAAAATGATGAGGTCTCCCGCTTCCGCCCCGTCTCGCGGGTGGGTGGGCTGTCGAGAATGAACGGTCGGCCTGCGTGCTACGCGCCGGCACTTCGTTATCAGGACTGAACTACGCTGTTTAATGTTTGCCCGCACTGTGTCGCCGCTTTTGCTCAGTCCTCAGTCCTCAGTCCTGCTCCTCTGCATGGCTGCGCTTCCAGTGAAGCCACTTTGTCCAGGCGCCGCCGGTGCCGCGACGCCCCACTGAATTCGGCCGCCAGGAAGGTCTCCACCAGGTCCCAGGCCACTGCCGGTCCTACGGTCCGGCCTCCAATGCAGATGATGTTCATGTGATCGTCCTCGACTCCCTGCCGGGCGGAGAAGTGGTCGTGAACCAGGGCGGCGCGGATGCCCGGAACCTTGTTGGCGCAGACCGAGGCGCCGACGCCGCTGCCGCAGATTGCTATCCCTCGTTCCACCTTCCCGGCGGCTACGGCCCTGGCAAGGGGGATGACGAAATCGGGATAGTCGTCGCCGGGGTTCAGACCATGAGCACCGAAATCTACCACCTCATGGCCTGCGGCCTGGAGTTGGGCCACCAGCTCTTCCTTCAAACCCAATCCACCGTGATCGGTTGCGATTCCCACCCGCTTGGACAAGCAGAGAGTCATCATGAGGCCTCCTTGAGCTTCCGGTAGCGCCGGATCAGGGTGTTCGTTGAACTATCGTGGCCGAGCCGGGGGTCCTCCCGGCTCTCCAGTTCCGGAATAATGCGCTGGGCCAGGGTCTTGCCCAGCTCGACACCCCACTGGTCGAACGAGTTGATGCTCCAGATGGTCCCCTGGGTGAATACGCTGTGCTCGTAGAGGGCCACCAGTTTGCCCAACGTTTCCGGGGTAAGGCGTTCGGCGAGGATCGTGTTGGAAGGGCGGTTGCCCTGGAAGACCCGGTGGGGCACGAGCCAATCCGGAGTGCCCTCGGCTTTCACCTGCGCGGGCGTTTTGCCGAAAGCCAGCGCTTCGGTCTGGGCAAAGACATTGGCCAGGAGTATGTCGTGGTGCCGGCCCATGGGATTAAGCGGCTGGGCGAAGGCAATGAAGTCACCGGGAATGAGTCTGGTCCCCTGATGAATCAACTGGTAGAAAGAGTGCTGGCCGTTGGTGCCCGGCTCGCCCCAATAGATGGGACCGGTTTGGCAGGCGGCCTCGGTCCCATCCAGTGTGACGTGTTTGCCGTTGCTCTCCATGGTGAGCTGCTGCAAGTAGGCCGGGAATCGCTTCAGATACTGCTCGTACGGCAAGACCGCCACGGTCTGGGAGCCGAAGAAATTGTTGTACCAGACGGCCAGGAGGCCCATGAGCACAGGCAGGTTGCGCTGGAAGGGGGTGGTGCGGAAGTGCTCGTCCATCTGATGGAAGCCGTCCAACATGGCCCGGAAGTTGTCCGGGCCGATGGCCAGCATGGTAGAAAGGCCGATGGCCGAGTCCATGGAGTAGCGCCCGCCAACCCAGTCCCAGAACTCGAACATGTTGGCAGTATCGATGCCGAACTTAGCCACTTCCCCGACGTTGGTCGAGACCGCGGCAAAGTGGTTGGCCACCGATTTTTCGTCGCCCCCAAGACCCGCCAGCGACCAGTTGCGGGCCGTGTGGGCGTTGGTCATCGTCTCCAGCGTGGTAAAGGTCTTGGAAGAAATGATGAAGAGGGTTTCCGACGGATTGAGATCCTGGACCGCCTCGGCAAAGTCGGCGCCATCGACATTGGAAACGAATCGGAACGTCATGGCCCGTTCGCTGTAGTGCTTGAGCGCCTCGTAGGCCATAACCGGCCCCAGGTCGGAGCCCCCGATGCCGATGTTGACGACGTTGCGGATACGCTTGCCGGTATGGCCCAGCCATGCGCCGTTCCGGACTCGGCTCGAAAAGTCAGCCATCTTGTTCAGTACGGCGTGGACCCGGGGCACCACGTTCTCGCCGTCCACGACGATGACCGCTCCCTTCGGGGCGCGCAGGGCGACGTGCAGGACGGCTCGTTTCTCCGTGAGGTTGATCTTTTCTCCCCGGAACATAGCGTCAATCCGGGTTCGCATGCCGGATTGTTCGGCCAGTTGCACAAGCAGCTTGAGGGTCTCACCGGTGATGCGGTTCTTAGAGTAATCCAGGTAAAGGCCCGTGGCCTCGGCGGTCATCCGCTCGCCTCGGTCCGGATCGTCCTCAAAGAGTTTCCGGAGATGCAGCTCCCGAACCTTTTGATAGTGGGCTTCCAGGGCCTTCCAGGCCGGTCGTTCGGTGAGTGGCCCCATGCCTGTTGTCATAGTTCGTGGTCCTTTCGTTCTATCAGGTGCGAGGACATCCTTATTTTCTGCCAAGGCCGAGAACGCGGCATACCGTCTTGGCTATCATCTGTTCTTCGTCCGTGCGAATGACGCGGACCGAAACCCGGCTCACCTGCGATGAAATCACGCCTTCATGCTTCGCGTTTCGCTTTTCTTCGAGTTCGATTCCAAGGAATCCCAGCCCATCGCAAATCCGGGCGCGGACCGTGGGCGCATTCTCTCCTATGCCGCCTGCGAACACCAGCGTGTCCAGTCCGGCTAACGCCGCCGCGAATGCGCCGATCCATTTCCTGACCTGGTAGCAAAACAGTGCGACCGCTTCAGCCGCCCGCACATCGGTGGCCTCTTGCTCGAGCAAGTCGCGCATGTCGGAACTGGTCTCAGACACGCCGAGCAGCCCGGACCTGAAATTGACCATCTCGTTGAATTGTTTTGCATCGAGGCCTTCGGTACGCGCCAGATACCAAATCAGTCCGGGATCGAGATCGCCTGAGCGGGTGCTCATCACCACCCCGGCTGTCGGGGTGAAACTCATGCTTGTGTCCACGGGTTTGCCGTCGCGCACGGCCGCCAGGCTCGCGCCATTGCCGAGGTGGGCTAGGATGACCCGGCCCTGAGCCGCTTGCGATCCCGCCAGGCGAGCCAGCTCTTCCATTAGAAAAGCATACGACAAACCATGGAACCCGTACCGCCGGACCCCCTGCGCTTCATAGCGGCGAGGGATCGGCAACAGCAGGGCCACGCGCGGCAGGTCATGGTGAAAAGCCGTGTCGAAGCAGGCCACCTGGGGCAGGTCGGGAAATCGGCGATGAAACGCCTCGGTCAACAGTATCTCCTCTGGCAAATGCTCGGGATCGAATGGACTGAGCCGTTGCAGCTCCTCAACCATTTCCGCAGTGATTCGCTGCGGCTTGCTATATATCGGCCCTCCATGCACCACTCGATGCCCCACAGCGGTCAACACGTCGCGCCCGCTGCGTTCCTCGATCCAATCCATCAGATGGCCCACCGCCACCGCGTGGTCCGGCGCCGTCACCAGCCGCGAAAAGTTGTCCGCCCGGTTCAAGCCCTTCACCTGTAAAATGGGCTCCGGCAGCCCAATCCGCTCGATAGCGCCCTCCAGAACACGTAGGAGCGGTTCCCCGGCCTCGAACAGCGCGAACTTAATGCTCGACGAGCCGCCATTGATCGTCAGGATGCGTGGTTTAGCTGGTTTCATCTGGCCTCCGTCAACTCCGTCTGCGGGCTTTGACATTTCGCGCATCGGGCAAGGAGTATGGCGCTGGATCGGGGGCTCAGGCGATAAGTTTGTGTATCTTCCCAAAGCGGTTCCTCGCCCGCCTCAAACAGGTCCGGCGGCGCTTCGCGGGAGGTGTCAACGGCCATATACCATCGAGCCCCCGGCGGTGCGGCAGGCAAACGGAAATCGATCGCATCGTCGCCGGCATTGAACATGAGGCAAAGTGCGCACTGTTCGTCTTCATGGATCAGACACGCAAACTGTTTTTCTTTTGGGCCGGCCCAGTCGGGTAATCCCCCTTGCGGGCCAAACCAATGGATCTCGGCGTCCGAGTAGAATTGCTCCTTACTCAGAATCGGATGGGCGCGGCGAAAGGCGATCATGCCACGGGTGAAGCGGAAAATTTCGCTGTGCTGTTCCAGACAGCTCCAGTCATGCCAGCTCGTTTTGTTGTCCTGGCAGTAGGCGTTGTTGTTGCCGGTTTGCGTGCGGCGAAATTCGTCCCCGCCGAGCAGCATCGGCACGCCGCGCGAGATCAGCAGGGTCAGAATGAAGTTTTTTATCTGGCATTTGCGCAAGGTCTCGATCCCGGCATCAGCCGTCTCGCCTTCAGTGCCGTAGTTCTCGCTGAAGTTGGCGTCGGTCCCGTCATGGTTGTTTTCGCCGTTTGCTTCATTGTGTTTGTACCGATAACTCACTAGGTCGTTCAGAGTGAAGCCGTCGTGGCAGGTGACGAAGTTGATGCTGGCCTCGGGGCCTTTGCCGGACTTGGCATAGATGTCGGCACTGCCGCAGATGCGGTTGGCAAACAAACCGAGCATCCCATCGTCGCCGCGCCAGAAACGCCGGACATCGTCCCGGTACCGGCCGTTCCATTCCGCCCATCGCCGCTCTGAAAAACTACCCACCTCGTATGCGCCGGCGGCGTCCCACGCCTCGGCGATGATTTTCACGTTTTTCAAGATCGGGTCCTCGGCGATCCGTTCAAGAAGAGGGGCATTGGCCAGCAGATTGCCGGCGCCGTCCCGGCCGAGGACCGACGCCAGGTCAAACCGGAACCCATCCACATGCATCTCGACTGTCCAATAACGCAGAGCATCCAATATGTGGTTCCGCACCACGGGATGGTTGGCGTTGACGGTGTTGCCCGTGCCCGTGTAGTCCTTGTAGTAGCGTTTGTCGTCCGCCAGAGTGTAGAAGATCGCGTTATCGATCCCGCGGAAACAAAGCGTCGGACCCAGCTCGTCTCCCTCCGCCGTGTGATTGAACACCACGTCCAGAATCACTTCGATGCGGGCATTGTGAAGGGTCCGAACCATTTGCTTGAACTCCAGCTTCTGCTGGCCCAAACCTCCCGAACTGCTGTAGGAAGCTTTGGGCGTACAGAAAACTACGGGATCGTATCCCCAGTAATTCCTGAGCGGTTGGCCTGTTTGCGGGTTCCTGCGCGTGAGAGAATTTTCATTGAACTCCTGGATGGGCATCAGTTCCACAGCGGTCACCCCCAGGGTTTTTAGATAGGGGATCTTTTCCACCAGGCCCAGGTAGGTCCCCGGATGGTCAACGGCCGAACCGGGATGAATGGTAAAGCCGCGAACATGCGTTTCGTAAATGACGGTCTGCGACCACGGATGACGAGGTGGCTGCTCTCCATCCCAATCGAAGGGCTCGTTTACAAATACGCATTTGGGCATCGATCCGGAATTGTCCAGCCTCGAGGGGCCCATGTCCTTCTCCGGCGCCGTCGAGTCGTATCCACGCGCCGATGCAAAATCCCACGCGGGTAGCCGCGAAATCGCGGCGGCGTGGGGATCGAGTAGAAGCCTGTTGAAATTAAAACGATGTCCCTGGGCGGGTTCGTAGGGGCCATCCATGCGGTAAGCATAGAGTTGACCGGGACCGATCCCCTCCACCCAAACGTGCCACACGTCGCCGGTGCGGTTGCGCGCTGAATCAAGATCGATTACCCTGGCTGGCGCTGCGTCTTCGGGATGGTCGAAAAACTCCAGTCGAACGCGGCTGGCGTTACGGCTGAAAATGGAGAAATTAACCCCTCCTCCGATTTCCCAGATTCCAAAAGGCAGAGGAAACCCCGCCCGAACGTCAGCCTGTTCGGAGGTCTCCGGGATATCATCTTGCAACTCGCGTTTGGGCGTTTTCATCATCGTTGCCATAAGATTTGAGTGGATTCCAACGGAACCGCCACCCCGGAGCGCTGAGGCGTCACTCGCGGTACGTAGTCTCTCGCAGGGCGCGCAGAGGGGACCGTTGCGTGATAGACGTAGCGGGGGGATGGTTCAGGCATCGGTCGGTCGCGCTTCATTTCCTCACGCACGGGATCGCCGCCGTTGATTCCGTCTGCATAAAGCTCAACTCGAACCTCAGCCGGGTCGAGACCGTTCAGGAAAATTTCGACTTCAAAGACGTGGTTGTCCGCGTTGGTTTCGACCCTCGAGTCTCCAAAGCGCAGCCCGGCCCATTTCTGCTCCAGTGCCCGGCGCCAGTCAAGTATCTGTTTGCCCGCCGATCCTTTATCGGCAGCACGTTCCCGGTAGGATGACGCAGCCGGGAGGTAGTGTTGCTCGGTGTATTCTCGCACCGCGCGGCTGGCGGAGAAGCGCGGCGTCAACCGCGCCATGCTTTCACGCATCCGCTTGACCCATGCGGTGGGAATGCCGGTCTCGTCGCGGGTATAAAACTCCGGGATCACCTCCCGTTCGAGCAGGTCGTAGAGCGCCTCGGCTTCGACTGCGTCCCAGGCGGGATCGTCCCCATGCTCCCGGCCGTCCCCCAGCGCCCACCCCACCTCAGGCGAGTAGGCCTCTGCCCACCAGCCGTCCAATTCCGAGAGATTGATGCCTCCATTGACGAGCACCTTCATGCCGCTCGTTCCACACGCCTCCCAGGGCCGCCGTGGCGTGTTGATCCAGACATCTACACCCTGCACCAGGCGCTCGGTCAAGAGCATGTCGTAGTCGCTCAGAAATACGATGTGGGTCCGGGTCTCCTGCCGGCGGATGAAATTTATCCATTCATGGATCAATGCCTGCCCCGCCTGGTCCTGCGGATGGGCCTTCCCTGCGATGAACAGTTGCACCGGGCGCTCGGGATTGGTTAACAGGCGAAGCAGCCGCTCCGGGTTGTGCAGCAGCAGGTTCGGCCTCTTGTAGGTCGCGAAGCGCCGCGCAAATCCAAGTGTCAACGCGTTGGGATCAAATAGATGTTTCACCCGCTCAATCATTTCGGGCGGCCTGGCGGAGGCGGCCATTTGCCTGCACAATCGCTCGCGGGTGTATTCAACAAGAGATTTGGTGGCGGCGATGCGAAATTGCCAGAGGCTGGCGTCGGAGACACGGCGAATATCCTGCTCCAGGGTTTCCGTCGTCCCCTGCCAGCGCCCCAGCCAGCGGTCCTTTCCGCAGGCTTCCGTCCACAGATCGTCCGCTGCCGCCGAGTCCCATGTCGGCATATGGACCCCGTTGGTCACATGACCAACGGGCACCTCGTCGGCCGGCCAGTGGGGAAAGAGGGGCTCAAAGAGATGCCGGCTGACCTTCCCGTGTAACCGGCTTACGCCATTGACCGCCCCGCTCCCCCGGATCGCCAGATATGCCATGTTGAAACTCTCCGACGAGTCGTTGGGATTCTCGCGGCCCAAGGCCAGCAAATCGTGGAGTGTGATGCCGAGCTCCTGCTCGGCATGGCCGCCGAGGTATTGCTCGATGAGGGCCGGAGCGAAACGGTCAAAGCCGGCGGCCACGGCAGTGTGGGTGGTGAAGAGGTTCCCTGCTCGAGTTACGGCCAGCGCGACTTCGAAGGGCTGCGCGGTCTCCTGCATGAAGTCGCGGGCGCGTTCCAACACGGCAAAAGCCGCATGCCCTTCATTGAGATGACAGACTTCCGGCCGGATGCCAAGAGCACCAAGCAGCCGCCATCCGCCGATCCCGAGAAGCAGTTCCTGCTTGAGGCGCAGCTCCGGCCCGCCGCCATACAGTTCGCTGGTAATCCCTCGATGAGCGGGGAAGTTCGCCGCGTCATTGCTGTCAAGCAGGTAAAGTTTCACTCTGCCGACCTGGACCTGCCAGGCGCGCAGCCAGACCGTGTAATCGGGTAAGGCGATCTCCAACCGCAACCACTCTCCGTTGGCCTGGCGAAGAGGCGTGATCGGCAACTGTCCGGGATCGTTATACGGGAAAAGGGCCTGTTGCGCACCGTCCTTGTCGATCACCTGGCGAAAATAGCCTTGCTGGTAGAGCAGCCCTACGCCGACTACCGGCACGCCCAGGTCGCTGGCGGCTTTGAGCTGATCGCCGGCCACATTGCCAAGCCCGCCCGAGTAGATGGGCAAAGCTTCGCTCAACATAAATTCCATGCTGAAATAAGCGGCGCAGGTCAGGGGACCCTGCGAATGATTCTGTTGAAACCACGCGGGCGCCCCCAGCACTTGCTGCCTGGTCTGCACCAGGCCGTCAACTGTTTCTCGAAAAGCGGGATCGTCCAACACTATCGCTATCCGGTCGCGCGAGACCGTCTGCAGGACAACCCATGGGTTATGCGTAATTTCCCACAGTTCGGGATCAAGCCGGCGCCACACTTCGTCGGTAGCATGGTTCCATGACCAGCGCATATTCAGGGCAAGCTCGGCAAGGGAATCGAACCCCTCGATTTCCGTGGGCAGAAGATTGTATATTGGATGACTGACACGCGTTTGTTTGCCCATGACTTCTCCTTCACAATGGTGTAAAGGTCTTGCTTCGCGGGGCTTCGCCCAACTTCACTTCGTGAAGTGGGCTTGCCCGGCCTCCCTTAACCAAGTGGTTCATTGCGCCAAAATCTTCATCAGCTTGTCGAACGGCTTGTTGAATTTTTCGACTCCTTCGTCCTCAAGTTGCTGCGTCACATTGTCGATGTCGATGTCCAGTTCCGGCAGCCGCTCCAACACCCTGCGGGCTTCGTTCACATCTTGTTCCAGCCGGGGTTTAGGCTCTCCGTGATCGCGGTAGGCGTCAAGGGTTTCCATCGGGGCCGTGTTGACCGTGTCCGGTCCGATGAGGGCCTCGATGTATTTCACATCAGCATAGTCCGGGTTCTTGGTGCTGGTGCTGGCCCAAAGCAGCCGTTGGACACGAGCGCCCCGAGCAGCCAGCTTACTGAACCGGTCACCGCCGAAGATCTCTTTGTAGATTTGATAGGCCATTTTCGCGCTGGCGACGGCAACTTGGCCCCGCACTTTTTTCGCGAGGTCCGCCTCCGTGCCGCCTTGTGCAATGAGCTTTTCCAGCAGCGGATCCACAAGCGCATCAATGCGGCTTACAAAGAAGCTGGCCACCGAGGCTATATGCTTAATGGGCTTCCCTTGTGCCGCGCGCGCTTCGATGCCGGCGATGTAGGCTTCCGCCACTTGCCTATAACGAGGCAATCCGAAGAGGAGCGTCACGTTGACGCTGATTCCTTCGCTGATAAGTTGCCGTATGGCGGGCAGTCCATCGGCCGTCGCCGGGACCTTGATGAAGACATTGGGCCGGTTCAGCGCGGCCCACAACCGGCGGGCTTCCTCCGTCGTCGCGTTGGTGTCGTGCGCCAGGTGGGGATTGACCTCCAGGCTGACATAACCATCTTTGCCGTCAGTGCTGTGGTAGAGAGGCAGGAACTGGTCGGCCGCGCTCTGCACGTCGCGCTGGCTGAGGGTTTCATAAATTGCCTGGGCACCTTTCCCTTCAAGCGCCAGGGTCCGAATCTCCTCGTCGTAATCGGGGCTGTCCACAATCGCCTTCTCGAAGATGGATGGATTAGATGTCATCCCCCGCAGTCCATCCTCCTCGATGAGCTGCTGGAGCCCGCCCCCGGCGATCAGATCTCGCCGGATATAGTCCAGCCAGATTGATTGGCCAAGCGTTCCCAATTGTTTCAAAGGATTGTTTTTCATGTTCTCGGCTCCTCATGGGGTCACGGGTTTTCCATCTCGTCGCGATACTCGCCCCGGCGCGCCATACCGTTGCACTTAGCAGCGGCTTAGAAGAGCCACTTGAAGTCGGTGAGCTCTTGCCGGTCCACGCCGAACTCGTAGGCGTGGTTCTTACACGATATCTGCTGGTCGAGCAGGGCCTCTCGGACGCTGGATCCCGTGTCACAGAAACGGGGTATCCGGTCGATGGCGTCAATGGCCAGGCTGAAGCGGTCGGTTTGGTTGCGGATAGCCAGCTCCAGCGGCGTATTGATGTTTCCCTTCTCTTTGTAGCCGCGCACATGAATGTTGTGCTGGCCGGGCCGGCGGTAGGTCAACCTGTGTATCAGCCACGGGTAAGAATGGAAGTTGAAGACCACAGGCCTGGTCGAAGTGAAGAGGGCCTCGAATTCACGATCGGTCATCCCGTGGGGGTGTTCGGTGTGAGGCACCAGCCTGAACAGGTCCACCACGTTTACGAACCGGACCTTTATGTCGGGCAGGTGCTGGCGGAGCAGGGCGGTGGCGGCCAAAGACTCCATGGTAGGCAGGTCGCCGCAGCTCGCCATGACCACGTCGGGCTCGGCCCCCTGGTCGTTGCCGGCCCAGTTCCAGATGCCTGCGCCCTTCGTGCAGTGCGCTACGGCCGCGTCCATGTCCAGGTACTGCAGGTGTACCTGTTTGTCCGCCACGATGACGTTGACATAGTTAACGCTTCGCAGGCAGTGATCGGCTACGGAAAGCAGGCAGTTGGCGTCGGGCGGCAGGTAGATTCGCACCACGCCGGGGCTTTTGTTGGCGACCACGTCAAGAAAACCGGGGTCCTGATGCGTGAAACCGTTGTGGTCCTGCCGCCAGACCAGTCCTGTGATCAGCAGGTTGAGTGACGCTACATTGGTCCGCCAGGCAATCTCGTTGCACTTTTCCAGCCACTTGGCGTGCTGGTTGAACATTGAGTCGATTACGTGTATGAACGGCTCATAGCTGTTGATGAAACCATGCCGGCCGCTCAGAAGGTAGCCCTCCAGCCAGCCTTCCACCGTGTGCTCGCTGAGCATCTCCATGACCCGGCCCTGCAATGCCAGTTCGCCTCCATCGGCGTCCTCCGGGAAATACTCGCCCAACCAGACTTTCTTTGTGACCTCGTAGAGGGCTTCGAGCTTATTGGATTGGGTCTCGTCCGGTCCGAAGACGCGGAAGTTCTGCATGTTCAGCCGCATGACTTCCCGAAGGAAGTTGCCCAGGGTGGGGACGTTCCCGGCCAGGGCACAGCCGGGGTCCTTGACCTCGACGGCGAACCTGCGGAAATCTGGCATGTCCAGAGGCCGGCACAACAGACCGCCGTTGGCCACGGGGTTGGCGCTCATGCGCCGCTGCCCCTTGGGCGCCAGGGCTTTTAATTCGGCAACCAGCCGCCCCTGCTCGTCAAAACGTTCCTCGATCTTGTAACTGCGCATCCACGATTCCAGCAATTTCAGGTGGGCAGGGTTGGTGGCGACGTCGGTTATGGGGATTTGGTGCGCCCGCCAGAACCCTTCCAGGTAGTGCCCGTCCACATCTCGGGGGGCGGTCCATCCCTTGGGGCTCCTAAGGACGATCATCGGCCAGCGCGGCCGGAAGGCCTTGCCGGTCTGCCGCGCCTCATCCTGGAACTTCCGGATATCCAAGACGCATTGTTCCATGGTGGCGGCCATCGCCTGATGCATGCTCCCGGGCTCGCTGCCCTCCACGAAGTAAGGGGTGTAGCCATATCCGACGAACAGGGCCTCCAATTCCTCGTGGCTGATGCGGGCAAGGATGGTGGGGTTGTTGATCTTATAGCCGTTGAGATGCAGGACGGGCAGCACTGCCCCATCGGTGATCGGGTTGAGGAATTTGTTACTGTGCCAACTCGTGGCCAGGGGGCCGGTCTCGGACTCGCCATCGCCCACCATCACCAGGGTGATCAGGTCCGGGTTGTCGAAGACCGTCCCAAAAGCATGAGAAAGGCTGTAGCCCAGCTCGCCGCCCTCGTGGATACTGCCGGGCGTTTCGGGGGTTGCGTGGCTGCCGATGCCCCCGGGGAACGAGAACTGCTTGAAGAAGCGCCGCATCCCTGCCAGGTCCTCACTCTTGTCCGGGTATATCTCGGAGTAGGTCCCCTCAAGGTATGCCTGGGACAGGACCGACGGCGCCCCGTGGCCGGGGCCGGAAATATAGATTGCGTTCAGGCCGTACTTGTTGATCAGCCGGTTGAAGTGAATGTAGGTGAAGCATTGGCCGGGGTCCGAGCCCCAGTGGCCCAGCAGCCGCGGCTTTATATGATCGAGTTTGAGCGGCTCCCTGAGCAAAGGGTTGTCACGGAGGTACAACATCCCCAGGCACAGGTAGAGGGAGGCCTGCCAGTATGCGTCGATCCTGCGGAGTTCATCGGTACTCAACGGGGTCCCTTTGACCGTGGAGCGAGCCGGCCCATAGGCGCTGATGCTCTCGTCTCCCTGAGCTGCCATGGGCCGCTTGGTTGGGGTTGTCATAACAGTCTTCTCCTTTTCATCGTTGTGTCGTATTAGTAAGTTTCGCGGTGGAGCATGTAAAGCTCCGCACTGAAAATGGAATGTTAGGCTCGAAGGTGTTATTTAAACAGCTTTGAAATCATCCGAAGGGAGAGGCCCGGGAGGTTGGACACGGATAATCAGGCCGCAGGCGGCAAAAGGGTCAATCGGATTGCGCCGGGAAAGTGGGTCCCTGCTCTTTCTAAAGTACTTGGGAAACACAAATTCTTCCGATGGCTTGTTTTTGGTTCGGTAGTCGGCGCCTTGAGCGGGCTCATGGCCGCCATCGTTTTTTTTCTCCTGGAGTGGGCCAGATTTTTTGCCCTGGAGTATCTTGCCGGTTATGCAATGGCAAAGCCGGCAGGAGAACATCTGGTCCCGTTCGCGGCCACAACGCCTCTCCACCTGTGGCTGCTCGTTTTGCTTCCCGCAATCGGAGGGCTTCTTTCAGGTCTGATTGTCTATACCTGGGCCCCTGAAGCTGAAGGACATGGGACCGACGCTTTCATCGACGCCTTTCATAATAAGCAGGGGTTCGTTCGGACGCGTGTTCCCTTTGTCAAGGCAATTGCTTCAGTAATTACTCTTGCAACAGGGGGAAGCGCCGGCCGGGAAGGACCCATCGCGCAAGTTGGATCGGGAATAGGTTCATGGGTCGCGCGTATCCTAAAGCTCAATATCCGGGAAAGAAGGCTGATGCTTTTGGCCGGGTGCGCCGGGGGGTTGGGCGCTATTTTTCGCGCGCCTTTGGGAGGCGCCCTGACCTCGGTGGAAGTTCTTTACCGTGAGGACCTCGAAACCGAGGGGGTTGTCCTGTGCATCATTTCGTCTTCGGTTTCCTATGCGATCTTTACGTCCATTTTCGGCCACCAGCCCATATTCGCGATTCCTTCCATACAGTTTTCCAGCGTCCTGGAACTGCTTCTATATGCAGTTCTCGGATTGGTTTGCGTTCCTTTCGGATACATGTACGTGAAGACCTTTTATGGTCTAAGAGACCGCTTTTTCCGAAAGCTCCCGGTGAAACGCGCACTGATTCCTGCACTCGGGGGTTTGCTGGTTGGACTGACAGCGCTGTGGCAACCCCAGATTCTTAGCGGAGGGTATGGAACCATTCAGAAAGCCCTGATGGGTCAACTTCCGGTAGCGCTCATGTTCACGCTGGGTTTTCTTAAAATTGCAGCAACCTCTTTCACCATATCATCCGGAGGAAGTGGAGGGGTTTTTGGGCCGTCTCTGTTTATAGGCGCCATGCTGGGCGGGGCTGTCGGGCAACTT
>Ga0209517_10006265_pt1 | contig 14761 bp, 13 predicted proteins | sample PeaSoiMetSII2010_FD_187695 | JGI IMG/M metagenome (GOLD analysis project Ga0209517, IMG submission 187695) | Peat soil microbial communities from Weissenstadt, Germany - SII-2010 (SPAdes) (version 2) | ecosystem: Environmental > Terrestrial > Soil > Wetlands > Peat | place: Germany... | reverse complement strand
CAGCATCTTCAATTGCGGATTGGGCCGCGCACGGATGCGCTCGTAGGTCTCCAGCAAATCGTCCGTGCCCTCAATCGCAAAATAGGCCGCCTGGATTGGCACGATCAGGTGCGTCGAAGCTACCAGCGCGTTCACCGTCAGAATCCCCAGCGATGGCGGCGTATCTAGAAAAATGTAGTCGTAGTCCTTCATAATGGGTGCCAACGCGTCCTTCAGCCGGTACGGCGCGTCAAATTGCCCCGCCAGCGCCGTCTCCAATTTCGCCAGCGCCAACCGCCCCGGCCCCACCCAGAGCATCGAGTTCTTGGAAGGCTTCACCACGGACGCCAGCGTCGCCCGCGCATCGCCCAGCACCTCGAACATCGACGACGTCACTTCCCCCATATCGAAAAACGCGATGGTTGAGTTGGCTTGCGGGTCCAGGTCAATCAGCAGCGTGCGCCTGCCCTTTGCCGCAACGGCCGCGGACAGATTGATCGCCGTGGTCGTCTTCCCGACGCCACCCTTCTGGTTCGCAATGGTGATAATGGCAGTCATCGCCGCTCTGCCTCCGCCTGCCCCGCACCGGCACAGCTTATCTTGGCTGCGCTCTCTCCCTTGTTGTGGTCCCTCTTCAGGCCGTCTTGGCGCCCGTGCACGCGCATTTCTCCGAGCACACGGGTCTCCACAGCAGGCACGGGCACATTAGTTTTTTTTGCAGTAGTTATGCCGGCAGACAGGCCCAATGGCATACGCAAAGAGTACGTTTCAGACCTGTAGGAGTGCAAGGAAAAATTACCCGCTGCGGTGGAAAACTTCAAGCTGCTCTGACCTGGATTGTTCTTCTTCGGAACACCCTATCGAGGCGCCGGCCCCGATCCGATCGGTGTGTTATCGTCCCTCTTTCGCCCTAAAACTCCTCGCCCCAAAAATCCGCTGCCGGGCCTTCCAACTCCAATCCCAACTCCCAACCCTGCCGGCCCTCGTGCCCGCGCCAGATGAGGGTGGCCTCCGCCGATTTCCCGTTCAATATATTTGTCAGCACCAGCTTTTGCCCCAGCGGAAAGCCCTGCGCCACAATCGCCAGGCAGCCCTTCGGACTAATGTCCACCGTGTACCCGTCCGCGTTCAGCGTCTGCCTGTGTTCCTTCCACTCTACCCTTAGGTTTATGCGCGAATTCAGGCGGACTCCCGCGCGCATGTGCCGCATTTTCGTTTCGTAGCTGACGTCGTTTGCGAGTCCCACGATCAAGCCTCCATTTAGCGCCCACAACAAATTCACATAGACCGCTGACTAAGCCCGCGAAGCCTTGGCAAGGCACACAAGCCCGTGTCTTTTTCCACGCTAATTCCCCCCAACCGCCTCGTCAATGGAACTTACTTCCTAGTCCCCCTCACCAGTAACCTCCTTCCCTCCACACTAATTTCCTCGCAATCCAAGATTTGTCATCCCGACCGTAGCAACGGCGTTCTCTGCCGTTGCGGAGCGGAGGGATCGCGGCACAACTTCAACGAATCACCACCTTTCTGTTCTCTGTGCTCTCTGCGACCTCTGCGCGTCGCCGTGGCTTCCCCCCGGTTTTCATTGTTCCCAGCCCGCGCTCATCATAAACTCACCTATTCACCAATGCTCTTGCTCTCCACCCTGCGCCGCGAACTCCCTCCCACGCTTCGCCTCGCCCTCCCGCTTGTCCTCGCCGAACTTGGCTGGATGAGCATGATCATTGTGGACACGATGATGGTCGGTCGCCTTCCAAATAGCGCGGAGTCCATCGGGGCGGTCAGCATCAGTTCCAGCATCTTCATTGTCTTCGCCTTCTTCGGCGAAGGGCTGCTGATCGGCCTCGATACCCTGGTGTCGCAGGCCTTTGGGGCCGGCCACCGCGAAGACTGCCATCGTTCCCTCATCAACGGCATCTACCTGAGTTTTGCGTTCACGCCCATCCTTACCATCCCCGTCTGGTACCTGCCGCTATACTTTGTGCGAATGGGGGTTGAGCCCAGAGTTGCCGTCCTCGCCCTTCCCTATATGCGCACGCTCGCCGTTGGCCTCCTCCCCTTGCTGTTGTACTTCGCCGTACGCCGCACCCTTCAGGGCATGAACATGGTTCGCCCTATCGCTTTCGCTCTGGTCACGGCCAACCTCATCAATTTCGCCGGCAATTACATTTTCATCTTTGGCAAGTTCGGCTTCCCCGCGTTTGGCGTGACGGGTTCCGGCTGGGCCACGGCTATCTCGCGCACCTACCTCGCACTCGTTCTGGTCGGCTATCTGCTCTGGTACGACCATCGCCACCGCACGGACCTGCTGAAAACTCCCGTGGAGATCGATATCCAGCGCATTCGCCGCCTCATAGCGCTTGGCCTGCCCGCGGCGTTGCAGCTCACCGCCGAGGTCAGCGTCTTCGCCCTCGTTGCCTCGCTCATCGCGCGCCTGGGAGCCGTTCCTCTCGCCAGCCACCAGATCGCCCTAAACACTGTGGCATTCACTTACATGGTGCCTCTCGGCATCTCGTCCGCCGCCGCTGTCCGCGTGGGACAAGCCATCGGCCGCCGAGATCCGCTCGGCGCTCGCGATGCGGGCAATACCGCCATTCTCCTTGGAGCTTCCTTCATGTCCTGCATGAGCATCGCGCTCCTCGTCTTCCCGCGTCTCGTCGCGCGCATTTATACACACGACCCCACCGTCATCCGCAACGCCGTCATCCTCCTTGCCGCCGGCGCCGCGTTTCAACTCTTCGACGGCCTGCAAACCGTTGCCACCGGGGCCCTGCGAGGCTCCGGCGACACCCGTACGCCGATGCTCTGCCACTTCTCCGCTTATTGGCTTATGGGTTTGCCGCTGGGCGCCTGGCTCTGCTTCCGGCGCCATTGGGGAGCACTTGGCCTGTGGGTCGGCCTGAGCCTCTCCCTAATCCTGATCGGGATACTCCTACTTATTTTTTGGCGCCGCCGGATCCGGCACCTAATCGCCGGCTCCCCGTAGGGCCTGTCCTTCCGAGGCGGGCCGCTCTTGGGTTTCTCTTGAGTTTCTCGTGGGTTACGCCCCCAGTCCCAAAATCTTGCGGGTGCCCCATCCTTCGCGTCTTGTGCGAAGGGTGGGCTCTTACGATCAGAAACCTCGATTTTTGTTCTCTTCTCTCTTTTCCAATGTCTATTTTCCCTCTTCTCTGCGTTCTCAGCGTCTCTGCGTTAGCCTTCCTCCTCTCTCTTCTCAACGACGCAAAAACAAAAGCGGCACAGCCGAAGCCGTGCCGCCCAACCATTCCGAATGTTTTCACGAAACTACATTTTGTATCTTCCCAAATCCTCGTCGCTCAATCCCTCCAGCCAATTCCGCAACTGCTCATTTGTGGTTCGTTCCGCCAGTGCTGTAGACACCTTCGAGCTCTTCAGTACTTGCTCATCCACAAAGATCGGGCAATCCATGCGCAACGCCAGCGCCAACGCATCACTCGGCCGCGAATCAATGCTCATGAGTTCGCCTTCGCGCTCCACCCAGATCAGCGCGAAAAACGTGTCGTCGCGCAGGTCGTTGACCACGATCTTTTGCACCCGCACGTCCAGCCCCAGAAACACGTTTTTGAGCAGGTCGTGCGTCATCGGCCGCGGCGTCTGCACCTTTTCGATTTCCAGCGCAATGGCGTTCGCCTCGTACGCCCCCACCCAGATGGGTAGGATCGCCTGCCCCTGCACATCCTTGAGCACCACAATCGGCATTTGCGTCACCGGATCCATCATCAGGCCGCGTATTTTCATTTCCACTTCCATCGCGCCCTCCCTCATCCCCGCCGATCGTCTCCCACCCGTGCTTCTCGTCGTTGCGAACTCTGTTCTCTATGTGTCCTCTACACTAAAGCTCTTCTCCTTGTTTCTATCTGGCGTCTCCGGCGTGAACCGCCTCTCCAGCCAAACTATTCGGTCCCGCTCTGGTCACCCGAACCTGGACGTAGTGTCCCAGAAGTTCCTTTACAGGTGAAGTGAAATTCAGCACCCGATTGCATGACGTATGTCCCATCCACTGATTCTCCCGCCGCGATTTCCCTTCCACAAGTACCTCAAACACGTCTCCCACCAGCCGCGCGTTCCGCTCAATCTGAATATCCCGCTGCCGCGCCTGCAATATCGCCAGCCGGCGCGATTTCTCCTCTTCCGGAATGGCGTCTTCCATCTGCAGCGACGGCGTATTCGGCCGCGGCGAATACTTGAACGAAAATGCACCGTCATACCGCACCGTATCCATCAGGCTCAGCGTCTCCTCAAAATCCTTAGGTGTCTCCCCCGGAAATCCGACGATCAAATCGGTCGTAATACTGATCCTCCGCTTCGCCCCGCGCAACATGGCAATCTTTTCCAGGTACTCTTCCCGCGTGTACGTCCGCGCCATGGCTCGCAGCAGCGTCGTGGATCCGCTCTGCACCGGCAAGTGTACGTGATCGCAAAGCGCCGGCACAGCCTCAATGGCCTCCACAATATCTTTCCCGAAATCCCGTGGGTGCGATGTCATAAAGCGAACACGGCGAATCCCCGGCACCGCCGCCACTGCCGCCAGGAGTTCGGAAAAGCGCATACGTCGCGCGCTCGGGTCCGCGTAGGAATTCACCGTCTGCCCGAGTAATTGCACTTCCGTGTACCCCAGGTCCGCCAGTTGCCGCACCTCTGCCAGGACCGAGGCGCTGGCGCGGCTGCGTTCCGGGCCGCGCGTGAACGGCACAACGCAGTAGGAGCACGCTTTATCGCAGCCCTCGATGATCGTCAGGTAGGTCCGCCAGGGGTTGTCCCGCCGGGTCATCTCCGTCTCAAACGTTTCGTCCGTGTCCGTTTCGAGTCCCGTGATGCGCGTGTTCCCCGCTTCCAGTTGGGCGATCAACTGCGGCAGTTTCCGGTAGCTCGCCGAGCCACACACCAGGCTGACCCACGGCGCGCGCTCAAAAATCTCTTCGCCCTCCTGCTGCGCCAGACATCCCAGAACGCCGATCACTTGCCCCTCTTTTTTCGTAAACCGATATTCGCCCAGCCGCGAGAATATTTTTTGCGCCGCCTTTTCCCGTATCGAACAGGTGTTGTAGAGAATCACCGCCGCAGTGTCCGGCGAATCCACCTGCCTATACCCGCGCGAGAGCAGCACCCCCGCCACCTTTTCGGAGTCGTGGTCATTCATCTGGCACCCAAACGTCTCCAGAAAGAACGTCCCCGCGAGCGCCTTGCCGCCTACGTTGTCTACGTAGGCGCCGGACTCCAGCCCGGCCAACCCGCCTGCCAACCTGCCGGAAGACACCTCACCCCCGGCCCCGGCGCTCTCCAACCCGCCTGGGATACCTTGTCCGGTCAGCCTCTCCAGGCTGAAATCAAACGCATTCCCCATATCCTCGCAGTCTACCACACGCCCATTTTGGAGCGCGTTGCCCCACGTGCGCATTTCCGCCCCTGTGCTCAGTGAACTCTTCCGTGGCAACCCGCATCTATATTCTTTTGACCATGTTCCACCCCTGTGTTACGTTTCTTGAGTCGGCAAAAATTTCGCTTTCCTGAGGGGCTAACGCCATTTTCTTGTTCTCCGCCATCTTCATCGGCAACATCTTCGATGTTCTCGCGCAAACCGGCTGGGTCGCACGCTTCGTCCTCGTGGTGCTTCTCTTCTTCTCGCTGATCTCCTGGGCACTCATTTTCCAGAAGCTCGGCATCTTCGGACGCATCCGTCGCGAAAGCGAGCAATTCCTGAGAATCTTCCGGGCCACGAAGGGCATCGCCAATCCGCAAGGCCTGGTTTCCGCGGGCTCGCCCTTTTCCAACGTCTACGCCGCCGGCTACCGCGAACTTCAATCGCAAGTTTCCGGCTCCGGCAATCCCACGCCGCAAAAGCTGAAGAGCCTCCAGGCCGTAACGGTGGCCATGCAACTTGCGGCGAGCGAAGAAATACGCCGCGTGGAAAAAGGAATGTCCTGGCTCGCCACCACCGCTGGCGTCACTCCGTTCATCGGCCTTTTCGGCACGGTCTGGGGCATCATTGACGCCTTCTCCGGACTCGGCACCGCTGGCGGAGCCAGCCTCCGCGCCGTTGCGCCCGGCATCGCCGAAGCCCTCGTCACCACCGCCGCCGGCCTATTCGCCGCCATCCCGGCCCTCATCGCTTACAACCATTTTCTGCAGCACATTCGCGATCTGGCACAGCGTCTGGACACCTTCGCCCTCGAGTTCGCTGCCCAGATCGAAAAGACTTTTACATAGCATGAGCGCCCTTGCCACAACAGCGCATTCTCTTCGCGCAAAGGGTTTCAGCCCCGCGTTTGCGGATATCCGATCTCCGATATCAGATATCAGGAACCATGCAGCGGGCGACCCGCGTCGCTGCTCCAAGATTTTCACTTTGCCTTTTGATATCTGGTCGCCCATACCTGGTATCCGTATCCCTTGCCGCAACACCTGAGAATCACCCATGCCGCAACTCGCCAAAGCCACGCAAACCTCCCTCTCCGACATCAACATGGTGCCGTTCATCGACGTCGTCCTGGTGCTTCTGATCATCTTCATGATCACCGCGCCCATCCTGCAATCCGGCATCGAGGTGGACCTCCCGAAAACGCACACGGTGAAGGAAATCACCGAGCAGCGCCTGGTCGTGACCATCGACAAAGCCCAGCGCATCTACCTGGGCAACGATCCCGTCAACATCCATCAACTCCCCGACAAAATTCGCAAGCAGCTCAAGCATCCCCAGGACGCCGTTTTCCTGCGCTGCGACGAAACCGTGCCCTTCGGGAGTTTCGCCACCGTGGTAGATTCACTGCGCGTCGCGGGCTTCTCCAACATCAGCATTGTCACTGAGCCCATTTCCGAGCGGAGGCGCTAATGACCGCCCCGCAAGAATTGTTCGCGCTGCCGTTCTAAGATCATGCCGAGCACCGCCTACAGCCTCGACGACCTCAGCTTCAACCGCTTCCTGGGTTACTCCGCGTGGTTCCACATTGCTCTGACCGCTCTGCTGCTTGTCAGCGTCTGGGTTCAGCGCTCGGGCAACGCCTGGGGAGGCATAGGCGGAGGCGACAACTCCGGCGTGAAAGTCAGCCTTGTGAGCAGCGCCGGCATTCCCATGCCGCAGCCCAGCATCACCTCCCTGGAAAGCAACACCGTTGACCCCACCAAAGGTCTCAACAAGGAAGAGCCCAAACCAACGCCCGAGCCTAAAACCGACGCCACCAAGCTCCCCAAATTCGAAAAGGAAAAACCGCTTCCCGCCTCCAGGCCTTCCAAAGTGTTCGAGAGCAAAACACCTCAGGCGGAAAATGCCGTGCCCTACGGCAAGGGCGGCCAGACGAATCTCCCCAGCGGTTACTCCGATTTCCCCGGCCCTGCCAATGGCGGCGTCGCCGTCCAGGGCCAGGGCGGCGGCGATTTCGCCAGCCGTTACGGTTGGTATATTGAAGCCGTGAAGCGCGCCGTCAATCAGAACTGGATGCAGAACACCATCGATCCCTCGATTCGCGCCGCCCGCAGGGCCAGGGCGGTGATCACCTTCACCATCAATCGTGACGGCTCCATCAAGAACATCCGCGTGTCCGAATCCAGCGGCAACCGTTCCATGGACGACTCTGCCCAGCGGGCCCTGCTCAGCATCGATCACTTCCCTCCACTCCCCACCGATTACTCCGGCCGCTATGTGGACGTCATCTTCGATTTCGACCTTGGCATGACCAAGTAACCCTCTTCGCGTGGCCCACGTAGGTGCCAGGCTTCAGCCAGACCCGCCGCACCTTCGCCTCGTCGTTCTCTCCGCCTGCCCACCCGTCATCCCGACCGGAGCACCGGCACTCTTGGCCGTCGCGGAGCGCGCTACCCCGCGCCTCCTCCCATCTGTCATCCCGACCGGAGCGGCCCGACTTTTTCTTCGCGCCGCTTTTTGGCACGTCGGGCCGCGCAGTGGAGGGATCGCGGCACAACCACCGCGTCTTGAGTCCTCTTCGTTTTTCGCTTTTCGAATTTCGCTTCTCGCTCCCCGATCCCCGCCTCCTGCTCGCTGATATCCTCTCGATTTCCCCCACGCATCCCCCAATTTGTTCTAAAGTATTTCTTTCAGCCGCATGACTCCGGGAGGCCCACTTGCCTGCAAGGAAGACTGTCCTGTTCTTTTTCTATGTTTTCGTTCTTCGCCTTTTCCTCTCCTCCCCAATCGTTGCCCAGGACTGGTTCCGCACCGGTACCGGCCTCGGAGTCGAAAAACCGCGCGTCGCCGTCACCGACTTCGCCGCGCGTTCCAGCGACCCCAGCGCCCACGCCGGTCTCTTCACACAGGTAGTGCGCGACGACCTGTCGTTTTCCGGCATCCTCGAACTCGTCTCTCCCAGCTTTTATCCTGCGCAAGTTCCCTCGCAGCCCCAGGAACTCCACTTCCTCACCTGGACGGATCCTCCCCTCAACGCCAACTTCGTCGCCTTCGGCAATCTCACCGAAAGCTCCGCGGAAGTTGTCATCTCCGCATGGCTTTACGATGTTCGCAGCACTTCCACGGAAGCGGTCGTCGGCAAGATCTACCGCGGGGCGCCCACGGATGCGCAAGTCCGCAAGTTCGCCCACCAGTTCGCCGACGAAATCATCAACAAACTTTCCGGCGGGCTGGCCAGCATCGCCTCCTCGCAGATCGCCTTCATCAGCGCGCGCACCGGCCACAAGGAACTCTGGGTGATGGATTACGACGGCTCCAATCAGCGTGCCCTGACCTCCTTGAAATCCATCTCCCTTACCCCGCGCTGGTCGCCCGATTCCTCGCGCATTGCGTTTACCTGCTTCGCTCCCGCCAATAGCACCGTCAGCGCGCAAATCTGCATGTACTCGCTCGACGCCAACCGTGTCGTCTCTTTCGCCCGCTATCGCGGCACGAACAGTTCGCCCACGTGGTCACCCGACGGCTCGCAGGTGATGTTCTCCTCTTCCATGCAGGGCAGTCCCGCTCTCTACGTCTCCGATGCCAGTGGCAATCGTCCCAAGCGCCTCACCTACGCCTCCAACGGCGCCGACACGTCGCCCGCCTGGAATCCCAAGACCGGCCAGAGCGTCGCGTTCATCAGCGATCGCGGCGGCCTGCCGCAGCTCTTTCTTATGAATGCCGACGGCACCGACACACAGAAACTCGATCTCCCCGACATGGGCTACGTCATCGATCCCGCGTGGTCACCCAATGGCCAGCTTCTCGCCTTCTCCTGGCGCCGCCCCAGCGGCAATTACGACATCTACGTCATGGATGTCTCCTCGCGCCGCATCATCGAACTCACTCGCGACGCCGCACGCAATGAACGCCCCAGTTGGGCACCCGACGGGCGCCACATCGTCTTCGAGTCCACGCGCAGCGGCTCCCGGCAGATCTGGACCATGCTGGCCGACGGTTCTCAGCCCCACGAACTGACTTTCACCGGCCACAACGAATCGCCCAACTGGTCCACCAAATGACCCCGCACGCCCCCTTTTGCCCCTTGCCGCTTCCCGCATCCCATATCCATGCCCCGTCATTCCGAGCGGAGTCTGCGGAGCGAGGAATCCCTCTCATCGTTTTTCCGCCACCCTGTCATCCCGACCGGAGCAACGGCGTCTTCCGCCGTTGCGGAGTGGAGGGATCGCGCCACCATCCCCGCGTCTTGGCTCCAAATTCGCTTTTCGACTTTCGCTCCTCGATCCCCAATCGTGCTACAATGTATCGTATTACGACATATTCCCCGAACCCAGCCCGCCAGTGGTACTATCTCTCCCGGTGGGTCGAAAAGGGGATATCTTTAAGTCCAGGAGGACTCGCATGACTCAGCAGTCTCGCCCGCTCTATCGCGCTTTACTCATTTCCTTTTGCTTCCTCGCTCTCTTTGTTGGTGCCTGCAAGAAGCCTCCCAAGGCTCCGGAGGTCGCACCGCCGCCTCCGCCACCTCCAGCCGCGAAGCCCACGGCCACCATCAGCGCCGATCGCACTGCGATTCAAAAGGGCGAGTCCGCGCGTCTGTCTTGGACTACCACCGACGCGCAGAATATTTCCATCGCCCCCGAAGTGGGCGCGGTCACCGCGCAGGGCTCGACCACGGTCACGCCTGCCGATTCTGCTACCTACACCATCACCGCTACGGGTGCCGGAGGCAGCGCCGAGGCCAGCGTGCACATCACTGTCGCCGTGCCGCCTCCTCCCGTCGTCGAGGCACCCAAGCCCAGCATGGACGAGCTCTTCCTCAAGGAAGTGCGCGATGCTTATTTCGATTACGACAAGGCGGACATTCGCGCTGACGCCCGCGAGGCCCTCGGCAAGACCGCCGACTTCCTGCGCAACTACCCGCAACTCCGCGTCACCATTGAAGGCCATTGCGATGAACGCGGCTCCACCGAATACAACCTTGCTCTCGGCGACCGCCGCGCCAGCGCGGTCAAGCAGTATCTCGTCAGCCTGGGAATTCCTGCCGACCGCCTCACCACGGTCAGCTATGGCAAGGAAAAGCCCTTCTGCATGGAATCCAACGAGACCTGCTGGCAGGAAAACCGCCGCGGCCATTTCATCCAAACCAAGTAACTCGCGGCCTCGACCGCTCTGCTCGCAACCTCGCCCAGCCTTCGCTCCCGTAGCGAAGGCTGGGCCTTTTTCGTTCTACGCCCCCGGTTCTCGGGCTGTCATCCCGACCGAAGCGGCCCGACCTTTTCCTCCGCGCCGCATTTTGGCGCGCCGGGCCGCGCAGTGGAGGGATCGCGGCACAATCACGGCGTCTTGCCTTCCTCTTCGCTTTTCGAATTTCGTTCTTCGAGTTTCGTTCCTCGCTCCTCGCCTCCCAATCACTGATATCTCTTTCTCCGCACTTCCACTTGCTCCCATTCCAATCTCCCGCTACATTGGAAGGTTGTGACGTCACTATCGTTTTCAGTTGTTTGGGTTCGTAAGCGTGGAGGATTACACAATGCGGACGCGTAATATACTTCTCTTCTGCGGAGCCATGTTCATCAGCGGCGTGGCTGGCAGCCTCGTCGGGCCGCGCCCCGCACTCGCCGTGGCGCGGGAGATCATCGAGCTGCAGCGGGATGTCACCTCTATCCTGCAAGGTCAAAAGGACATGCAGACCCAGATGACCCAGGACCACACTGTCCAGAAGACTCTGATCGAACAATCCTCCGACAGCGTCAACAAACTCAACACTACCATGAGCGGCCTGCAAAAATCAGTGCAGGACGTTCAGGCGAATTCCGGCACGCGGCTGGACACCATGTCCACCCAGGTTCAGGGCCTTTCGGACAATCTCGAGGAAATCAAATCGCGCATCGGCAAGCTCAATCAGCAGCTCGTGGATCTCCAGAACTCCGTCCAGAACATTGACGCGCGCCTCGCCGGCGGCGCTCCCACCGGCACCCCCGCTGGCGCTGTCGCCCCCACACCGAACGGCGCTGCCGCTGCACCGGGTGGTGCGTCGCCGTCCGCCGACACACTCTATTCCAACGGCCTCCGTGATATCACCAGCGGTAAATACGATCTCGCCCGCTCTGAATTCGCGGACTACCTCAAGTACTACGGCGACACCGATCTCGCCTCCAACGCCCAGTTCTATCTCGGCGAGATCGCCTACTCCCAGAAACAGTACGAGCAGGCCGTCACCGAGTACGACAAGGTTCTCAGCAATTATCCCAAGAGTTTCAAGCTTGCGCCCGCCCGCCTGAAAAAAGGCATGTCCTTGATTGAACTCGGCCAGAAAAATCCGGGTGTCCGGGAACTTCGCGAAGTCATCAAGCGCTATCCCGGTACCGAAGAGGAACGCCGCGCCCGCGCCAGGCTCAAGGAACTGGGCGTAGCCGTCTCCGTCGCTCGCTAATTCCCAGCACTCCTTGAATTTTCCTTTAGAGCGCGGCCTCACGAAGTACTTGAAGGTGCCCCATCCTTCGCGCTTTCTGCGAAGGGTGGGCTCTTACGACGGGACGCCTCGCATCATCTTCTTCCCTCCCCTTCTTTTCGTCCCTCCTCTGTGCTCTCTGCATACTGCTTTTTTCTTTTAGCCCCTGAGCAACTCATCCCTCATTTCGCTTTTCTTCTCCGCCGTGTTATCTTTCCTCTTTCAGGGGGATTATTCACCATGTCTGTTAATAAAGTCATTCTTGTCGGGCGTCTTGGCCGCGATCCCGAAACGCGCTTCACCTCCGGCGGCCAGGCTGTCGCCAATTTTTCCCTCGCCACCGACGAATCCTACAAGGACCGCAACGGCGAACGCCAGAAGCGCACCGAGTGGCACAAGATTGTCGTTTGGGGGAAACAAGCTGAAATTGCGCAGCAATACCTCAAGAAGGGTTCGCTGATCTTCATCGAAGGCCGCATTCAATCCCGCGAATGGCAGGATAAAGAAGGCCAGAAGCGCACCAGCTTTGAAATCGTCGCCACCAACTTCCGCATGCTCGGTGGCCGCTCCGACGGCATGGCTGCAGGCGCCGGAGCAGCTGCCCCCGCTGCCGCCGCACGCGGCGAAGACTTCGATCACGCTAGCCCCGCTGAAGAACCCATGGGCGGCGCCCCCGGCCCAGAAATCTCCGACGAAGACATCCCCTTCTAGCGCCACTCATCCCCGTACTTGAGGGTGCCCCATCCTTCGCGCTTTTTGCGAAGGGCGGGCTCTTACGATCGAGCGTCCTCAACTCTCTTCTCTTCACTCTCCGGTTCTGCTTTCTTATTGGTCATCCCGACCGGAGCGGCCCGACCTTTTCTTCCGCGCCGCACTTTGGCGCGTCGGGCCGCGCAGTGGAGGGATCGCGGCACAATCACTGTCCTTCGTCACTCTTCCGCCCTTCCCTCGCTACGCCCGCGTTCTGCTTGCGTCGCTGGCCGGATTTGCGTAGCCTTCTACCTCGCAACTGCAGTCTGAAATGCAGCGTCCTCGGAAGGAGCGAGACGTTTATGAATATCCACGACTTTCGCCGCATTGCCCTCAGCCTCCCCGGCGTCGAGGAGAGTTCGCACATGGGCCACCCCGACTTCCGCGTCGGCGGCAGAATTTTCGCCACGCTTGCCTCGGCCGACCAAGGCTACGGCAATCTGAAGCTCACCCTGGAACAGCAGGCGGCCTTCGTCGAGGAATTGCCTGAAGTCTTCCTTCCCCTCCCGGGCGGATGGGGCCGCATGGGAATGACACACATCCGCCTGGCTGCCGCCAGCGAAGATGTGCTGACCGGTGCCCTACGCACAGCTTGGAAACTGCGCAGCGAGAGCAATGCCAAGTCCGGCAATAAAAAGCCGGCCCCACGAAAGCGATTGCCGGCGGCGAAAACCCGTCGCAAAAAATGATGAGTGGTTGCGATCTCCACGATCCCTAAGTTGCAAACTCCGCGCGCTCTTTGTCCGGCGCCTGCGCCGTCCTGAGCGGAGTAGCAAGTTACCTCTCACAAAACAAAACCGGGGAAGCACCATGCGCTCCCCCGGGTTTCTGATCGCTGATATCTGATAACACTTCACATCGTCAAGACGACGCGGAACTCGGCGTGGCCGCTGGCCATGCGGTCGTATGCTTCCTTCACTTTCGTTAATGGAAATTTCTCGATCATTGGCCGTACCCCCGAAAATGCCGAGAACTGCAGCGTGTCTTGGGAATCCATCGCGGTGCCCGAAGGCCACCCTTGGATCGTGCGCCGCTTCATGATCAACGATAGCGCCGAAACCTCCATGGGCTCGAAAGGCGCGCCCACGATCACCAACTTCCCTCCCACGCCTAGTCCGTCCACCACTTCAGCCATTGCCTTGGCATTCGGCGCGGTCGTCAGGATCACCTTCGCCCCGCCTAGCTTTTGTAACTCCTCCGCCGCCTTGGTCGCCTTGCTGTCAATGTAGGCGAATGCGCCCAGCTTCTTTGCCAGAGCAGCGTTTTCCGGCCCGCGTCCAATGCCCACCACGCGATAGCCTGACTTCGCCGCATACTGAATCCCCAGGTGCCCCAGCCCGCCGATGCCCTGCACGGCCACCAGATCCCCGGCTCGCGCCCCGCTGTTCCGCAGCGCGTTGAACGTCGTGATCCCCGCGCACAGCAGCGGCCCTGCTTCCGCCCACTCAATCCCGTCGGGCAACAGCGCCACAGTTTCGTGCCGCGCAATCATATACTGCTGATATCCCCCATCGCGCGTCACCCCGGTAATCTGTTCCCGCTCGCACGTCACAAAATCTCCGCGCCGGCAGGAAGCGCACACAAAGCAGTGTCCCCCATGCCATCCCACGCCGACCCGCTCGCTCTTCTTCCATTCCGTCACACCCGCGCCCACTTCATCAATCACGCCCACAACCTCATGCCCCGGCACGCGCGGAAATTGCAGCCCCGGCCACACTCCGTCTTTCACCAAGTGGTCGCTAAAACAAACCCCGCATGCCTGCACTCTGATGCGTACTTCGCCCGGCCCCGGCGCCACAATCTCCCGCTCCACCAGCTCAAATTCCCCACCCGCCTTGCTCACCTGCGCCACCAGATTCTTCGCCATCATTGTTCTCCTCAGTTTTCGTTCGAGCGCGCCCTTCCTTTGAACAGACGAATGGCGGCGCATCCGCAAATTGGATGAGGGAACGTCTCGCAGCGTTAGAAATAATCCTCGCCTATTTTTGAGGTGGGGGCGGGCCGGTCGTTTCCGGTTTGATACTGGGCTCGGTCGGAGAGGTTGGTGCGGGCGGCGTCTCAACCGGCTTGGCCGGAATTTGGAATTTCGCCGCATCCAATTGCGTGTCGCCGTCTATATACGATGCAACGGGCGTGCCTTTAGCGATCACCACATCTTTCCCGCGCATAAACAGAAACACAGGCGCTGCGGGAACCCG
>Ga0209517_10006264_pt1 | contig 14767 bp, 13 predicted proteins | sample PeaSoiMetSII2010_FD_187695 | JGI IMG/M metagenome (GOLD analysis project Ga0209517, IMG submission 187695) | Peat soil microbial communities from Weissenstadt, Germany - SII-2010 (SPAdes) (version 2) | ecosystem: Environmental > Terrestrial > Soil > Wetlands > Peat | place: Germany... | reverse complement strand
CGCGATGCGCGGGGCCCTCCTATGGACTACCGGGACAACCTCGCGGAGGGGGCCCTTTTGCACGCCGATCCGGGGTCCCGATTCCCTGCCGGTTGACAGGCATGGGATGAGGTCCTCGATTGGCCCGATGGATCGGACGAGCAAATAAGGGCTTTACGGAAGGCGACCGAACTCGCGCAAACAATAATAGACGTAGAGAGCCTTGATTGGTCTCCCGAGAGCGAATTGATGACGGTTGAGGCTGACAAGGTCATCAACGTGATCCGCAAGAGCGCGGAGCCGCTCAATAGTGAGCTGCTCGAATGCCTGTCTCATTTCCCCTGGAAAGAGGTCACGGAAGGCTGGTTCCAATTCGGATTGATGCGGCTGCTGAAGAAGGCCGGGTACAGGTCGTACCCAGAATACGGACTGGATAAACTGAAGGGCTTGGGAAAAGGGAAGGCTGACATCGCTCTCTTCGAGCCCAAAGCTGACTTCCGGCATCCGTCCATGTTGATCGAGGTGAAGGCAGTGGGGTCTGGTGAGGCCGGATTCCGCAAAGACGCGAAGCGGCTTGCCAAGGCCGCGCGCATCGGGGTCGCTGGCGCTCTCGTATATATCACGGGTGCGACGAAGGGGGCGGAGAAGGCGAAAGAGGAGAAACGGTTTAGGAGCTGCTTTGCCAGCGGGGGAGCAACAATCATTGATCCTTCGTGGCATCGATTCAAAAAACAGTTCGAATCGATGCCCGAAGCATCAGATCAGGGGGCGCGACTCAAAGACTTCCGCTAGGGTCTTTTCATAGCGCAATTCCCAGCCCATCGAGGCGGCTAAGCTGCGACCTGGCAGATGTCCGATCATCTCCCCATAGGCTTCACCCCGCCGCCGTCGCCACCGCCGACCGTGCGGTGCTGCTCGAGGTGGCGCTCGCCTACCGCCGCGCCAGGCGCGCGGGCGACATGCAGTGCGTGCGCCTTAATCCGCGCCTAGAGACGATGAGAGGGGCGGCGTCGCCCGGCCCCATGCGCCGGCACAACGCGGCGTTCTCACGGGTGATCGACCCGCGCGCATCCAGCGCGCACGAGCGCGTCCGTCCTCGACGGAGTGCGGCTGCGCTTTGAGGCGCTCTGTCGACGGTGCGGGAGCGGGCGGCGCGGGCGGGATGCGCTGGATGCCCGCCGCCGGCTTGTGCACGGGCCGCGCTGACGGGACTATTGATTTCCGCTACACTGGCCCTCTGGTCTCGGCCCGGCCAAGGAGACCGCGGCGGGGCTCAACCGAATCAGGTATAAACCGGCTAAGCGGCGCGAACACGTGGGTGTCGCCTAGCTTCGGCTGTTGGCCTCGATAGAACCGGATCGGATGGATCAAATGCAGGTGTCGCTTCGCGCGGGTCATCGCGATATAGAGAAGGCGTCGCTCTTCGTCGATCTCCTCCGGGCTGCCCGCCGACATGTCCGAAGGGGTGCGCACTCGTCGACAACGTTCAGTTTGAAAACCGCGCTCGACTCCTGATCCTTGGCCGAGTGGATCGTGGAGAGGATCAGATAGTTTTCGTCGAAAAAGGGGCGCGTCGACGTCAGCGCCCCTAGGATGGTCTCTGGGTGTCCCATCCGAGGTTCAGAACATCTATCCGGCACTGTTTCATCCGGCGCGGCTCCGTCTGCAAAGAGATCACGGGCTGGGTCGAGCCTCAGTTTCTCCCCTTTGCGCTAGGACCTCATCCAATCCTGTCCGGATGGCTTCCCAGTCCAGTCTGTTCCCCTTATCGAATTCCAGCCGGGCCCGAGCTGACATGCGCCTGGTCGGAAGCGTTGTAAGCACAGTGTTCGCAATGCGCCGCTTGGTACGCATTGCGCTCCCGAGAACCCCTACGAGCCTGAGCATCGCTCCCTCCAAAGATCTAGAAGTCCGACCTGACACATGGGGCACTTGACCGCTCTGTGAAGTCTGTAGCGTGTTGCGGAGGTTCGCGACCAAGCCTTTACGGCAGAATAGTCAGTGCTTGAAATCCGAACCCAATAGCAATGCACAGAGCGGTGCCGAGAACAATCCAACCCGACCAGATCTGGCCTGAGCGGCAGTTCTCCTTGGCGCCAAAGGCCCTTGAACGGTTGTCATGTCCACCCGACAGATCGCTGATGAGGGCGAGAGGCGCACGCATGGAAGTTTCCTAGGCTGTAACCGTCTCCGACTGAAGTAGAGCGAAACCTCCGCGCCACGCCGACCGCGTCGTCCGGAAGCGGTCCGAGCTCAGTGAGCTCGTCACGTGGCGCAGAGACTCGCTAAAGACTGCAGGCGATCACGAGCCGACGTCGGTTGCGATCGCGTTGTACCTGGAATTGAGCGTCGTCCCCAGCGTGGTGAGGCCTGCGATGGTGACGACGGCGATGAGGGCGGCGATCAGTCCATACTCAATTGCCGTAGGGCCGCTCCGATCCTCGAGCAATCGCCTGATCAATGTGCGCATCAGCCAATACTCCATGAGATGGACGGAGGACCTGGATATCTCGTTTATCTATAAAAGTCGAGGCGAATATTTTATATTTGGTTAACATTTTAATAAAACTAACAGTATAATTAAATATAAGCTAACTATAATCTACGTTATTCATTTGCAGAATCAAGGGTCATTGCTGAGCACAGCGAACGAAAGCAAGAAGCCGGGGAAGGCCAAGCCCACTGGTGTGCCTCTCGCGCCACGGCAAGCCGCGCTAGGCTCCAGGCGCTTTCGCATTGAGACAGGAACCGAGATGGGCGCGCTTCATCAAACGATCCTCTATGCGTCGCTGGTGTTTCTCGGCCTCAGCCTGACCATCCCGGGATTGATTGAGACGCTGAGGACGACGACCGGAAGCACGTGGCTGATTGCTGCCGATGTGAATGCGAAAGGCCATCTCCGTGGACTTAACGGGATGATGACCGCTGTCGGCGCGATCGCGCTTTGGGCCTGTTGGGCCTTGCCGGAGGCCCGATCCCTGGTCGAGGCGCTCGGCGCAGTGATGGCGTTCGTTGCCGCTTCGCGCATCTACTCGATGGCTGTGGACGGCCTTCCGAACCTCACGGCCAAGCTCTATCTTGGCATCGAAGCAGCGCTTGGCGCTATTTTCCTGGGCTGGCCGCCGCCGATTGGCGCGTAGGGGCACACCTTATGATCGTTCGCATGCGAAGACTACGGAAAGTGGGATGCGTAGTCGCATGTACTCTCTTCCCACTTGCTCACGCATTGGCGGCAAACCTGACCGCCGACCAAGCCTCGACTCATGTCGGCGAGAACGCGACCGTCTGTGGCACCGTGGCGTCCGCAAATTATGCCGCGGGCGCGAAAGGGCAACCGACCTTCCTGAACTTGGACAAGGCCTACCCGCACCAAATTTTCACCGTCGTGATTTGGGGCAGCGATCGCTCGAAGTTTGGGATCCCCGACAAGGCACTATCGGGCAAACGGATCTGCGCGACGGGCGTCATTCAGGTTTTTCGCGGGCTGCCGGAGGTCATTGTTCACGAGCCAAATCAGCTGAAGCAGGACTAGGTCACACGAGGTTCTAGCACTTCGCTCGTTTGCTCAGATTTCGGCCGGTGCGACCATCTGAACCAAACATCGGGAGGGCACCATGGGACTGAGTGAGGATGTCATCAGCTGCGAGGGCATCATCGCGTCAATGGAAGATGTCGCGCTCAAGCAGTTTCTCTTCCTTCGGAACCTGGCCGAACCGATCATCGCCCGCTTTGGCGACCGTGGCACGAAGACGCTTGGCAATGCTTTCAAACGCTACGGCCAGTGGCGAGGCGAGAATATACGGATGAGCCAAGCCTCGCTCGTATCGGGCCACGACGCGCTTGCCTTCCTCGCGAACTGGGATAGCTGCGACTTTATTCTGGCAGGCCTCGTGGGCAAGGTGGAAGCGGAGGGCGGCTCGACCAGTGCAACGCTTCGGTTGCCAGGCGTTCCGGGCGCAGCCTATTTCCAGCGTCGCCAGGGAAAGCCAGAGCTGTTGCACCAATATTGGTCCGGGCTGCTCGAGGGGATGCCAACAGGTTACGACGGCAGGCTCGCGCTCGCCTGCACCAGCGCCCCACTGGGTGAGCCCTGGGGTATTCAGGTCGCTTACGATGGGAAGCCGGCAGGTAGTATAGGGATTGAGCGGGTCCGAGCTGCGATCCACGACATCTTTGCCGACCCTGCTCGCGCGTTGGCTGTAGTGCGTGCTACGTCGCGCAATGCTGGGGCCCTGTACATGTTCATTGCGCGGGAAGTGATCCGGGTCTGGGACGCCACCGGCGAGCAACTTATCCGCGAGGGCGTGCGTGGCATCGGGCGCGAACGCGGTTCAGTTCTGCGAGACAAACACATTCGCGAAGGCAAGCCACTTAATCTGAAGACTCTCATGACCGATTGGGATGGCCCTCTTGTATCCACATGGGTTTTCAACGAGGGCTACCTTTCGGATGGCGCCTGGCATCAGGATTGCCGCTACTGCCCGTATGCGGATGTCTGGGCCGAATTCGGCAAGGAGGGGCTGGATCTGGGTCTGCTCTACGACATCGAGCTGCACACGACCATGTATCAGACCTACCACCCGGGCACGATCGTGCGTTGGGACGCTCTCAAGACCCGCGGCGACCATCTGTGCAAATTCCGCATCTCGATCCCGGAGCTGGCGAGTCCGAACGACCCAGAATACAAGCGGTCCAACGAGCCCTAGGAGCAATCGAGTTAGGATCTTTGAGTGTTCGGCCGTGTCGGTTTGATCTCAGCTCTATTAATAGCTTGCTTAGCGCACCTATCGCCACATGTCTCGCAGGCGGGTAGTGTCCCGGACACTACCCGCAGGCGCGCTGCCACATCGATTCGCCGAGATTGCGGCAACGTAACCTGCTCCTGAGCATCCGGCTCGGGCCACCGCCGGCGCTCAAATCGATCGATGATCGAATCTGGAATAAAGCGGGAGAGCGGGGCGAAGACATGAGCATCGCCCGGCGCTACCTGTCGCCACTCCGAACAGGCCCGTAGGTCCCGCTATATCTCGAACCCAGAAAATCACGATATGGCGATCAATGGTCGTGTAACATGAGTGCACGACATCTGATGCAGTGAGCGGAGGTTTCGATGGTTGGCGAACTCTCTCATTTCATTGGCGGCAAGAAAGTTACGGGCCAGAGCGGCCGCTTTGGCGACGTCTACAATCCCGCCACCGGCGAAGTGACATCCCGTGTGCCGCTCGCAAGCGCGGCGGAGTTGGACGTCGCCGTCCAGAGCGGCAAGGATGCCTTTTCGAGATGGGCCCAGACGCCACCGCTCACCCGGGCGCGCGTGATGTTTCGCTACAAGGAGCTCCTGGAGAAGAACCGCGACGCGCTTGCCCGGATCATCGGCTCCGAGCATGGCAAGGTGCTCGCCGACGCGACTGGCGAAGTCACGCGCGGCATCGAGGTGGTCGAGTTTGCGTGCGGAGTGCCGAGCCTTCTCAAGGGCGAGTTTACGGAAAACGTCGGGACGAATGTCGATAGCTACTCCGTCCGTCAGCCGCTCGGGGTCGTTGCGGGTATTACGCCCTTCAATTTTCCGGCGATGGTGCCGATGTGGATGTTCCCCGTCGCGATCGCCTGCGGCAATACCTTCGTTCTGAAACCGTCGGAGCGCGATCCGTCGACGGGCCTGCTCCTGGCGGAGCTGTTGCTCGAGGCGGGCGCACCTGCAGGCGTGCTCAACGTCGTGAACGGCGATAAGGCTGCGGTCGATGCGATCCTGGCGCATCCCGATATTGCCGCGGTGAGCTTCGTTGGCTCGACCCCGATCGCCGAGTACGTCTATCACACGGGCGCCGCGCACAATAAGAGAGTGCAGGCGCTCGGTGGTGCCAAGAACCACATGGTCGTCCTGCCCGATGCCGACATGGACCAGGCGACGGATGCGCTGATGGGCGCAGCTTATGGCTCTGCGGGTGAGCGGTGCATGGCGGTATCAGTCGCCGTCGCGGTCGGTAGCGCCGGCGATGCGCTCCTGGAAAAGCTTGCGCCGCGCGTGCGCAACCTGCGTATCGGACCCTATACCGATCCGGAAGCGGAAATGGGCCCGTTGGTCACCAAGCAGGCTTACGACCGCGTGCGCGGCTATGTGGACCAGGGCATCAAGGAAGGCGCCAAGCTGGTGGTCGACGGCCGCGTCACGAAGCTGCAGGGATACGAAAAGGGCTTTTTCCTGGGCGGCTGCCTCTTCGACGAGGTTAAGCCGGAAATGCGCATTTATCGGGAGGAGATCTTCGGTCCTGTGCTTTCCGTCGTGCGCAGCAGAGATTATGAGGCCGCACTCGATCTCGTGAATTCGCATGAGTTCGGAAACGGCACCGCCATCTTCACGCGGGACGGCGATGCCGCGCGCGATTTCAGTGCTCGGGCGAAGATCGGCATGGTGGGCGTCAATGTGCCGATTCCCGTGCCGATGGCGTTTCACTCCTTCGGCGGCTGGAAGCGCTCGATCTTCGGTGACCATTACGTCCATGGCCCGGAGGGAGTCCGCTTTTACACGCGCCTCAAGACTGTCACGTCGCGTTGGCCCGCAGGCATTAGAGCTGGCGCTGAGTACGTGATGCCGACGATGCGGTAGACGACCTTGCAACTTGTGAAGGACCGCAGAGTATTCGGCTTCGCGTGGCTGTGGGAACGATGGAAGGACCGAGCAAGCGGCCGGTCGATCCAGTCATGCACGATCATCACGACCACGCCCAATGAAGTCTGCGCACCGATCCACGACCGGATGCCGGCGACCCTTGAGCCCAAGGACTACGCTCGACGGCTTGGTGAGGAGCCGGCCGAACCGCCGCACATCATGATGATGCTCAAGCCTTATCCAGCGACCGCCATGGAGGCATACTCGGTGAGCACGCGCGTGGGGAGTGTGAAGAACAGGGATGCTGCTTTATTTGAGCCGCTAGAGGGTAGCGCCGCGCTCACCTGAATGCTCCATGGTTCCGATGTACGCCGCGCGAGTTGAGGATCTCACGTACCACGAAACGGTGACGGCGCTGTGCGGGGTCTGCGGGCACGACGCTCACTTTTGGGATCGTGGTGGTCGCGAGCTTCGTGGAGGGTTGAGTCAAATTAAGTGAGTAGGAACTGCCAAAGACAGCTCTCGGGGCATCCATCAACGTTTTTTGCCAACGATAGGCAGATGGATGATCGCTCCGAGGATCATGTCAACGTCAACGCCGTTTCGCGCCAACGGTAAAGCAAGACGCTCTATAACGAAGTCGCGATGCATGGCCGCGCGCATCACGCGGCCTTTTCTGTAAGCGAGCCGGCCGTGTTCGGCTAACTCCACATACTGCTCTCGGATGGGGCCGGGGAAATCTGGGTGCACTTCGTCTAGATATCGGTGCGTGAGGTCGCTTCCCATCATTTGCACGTAATTCGTCCCCACGAGGCGATACCTGAAGCGCAGAGGGTCTCGCTCAACGTTGATGAGAAACATGTATGGCAACAGTCCGGGGACGTCGGCGGGATCGAGGTGTTGCCGACCGGGCAAGCCGGTTCCGGGGTGGATTGAGAGCCAGTAATCATGCAGGTGCTGGAGCTTGGAATGCCAAGTCTCCGGCGGTGCGTCGGGCTCGAAGCGCGTCATGCGAGACCATACCTTGCCTCGAGATGATGGGCCCGGTGGGTGTGTGTACACAAGTGAGTGGCGTGCGAGCGCGAAGGAAACGAACCCTGCCCTACCGCCGCCGCGGACTCGCTGGAGGATCTCCTATGCGGCCTTGGAAGCCGTAACCGCCAGTTCGCTGGCGAGCAGCGCGCGAATGGCTCCAAACAATTCCTCGGGATCGAATGGCTTGGTAATCGTCGTAGCAGCTCCTAGCTCCTTCGCCAGCTCGAGGAAGTTCGTGTTGCCGATGTACCCTGCGGCCGATATGGCAATGATCTGGGCATCTGGATTGATGCGCTTGATCCCGGTGATTACGGTGATGCCGGTCGTCTCAGGCATGATGATATCGGTGATCACGAGATCGGGCATCACGGCCGCATAGGCGGCGATGCCTTTGCGCCCGTCGCATGCAACCACAACCTGATAGCCCTCATCCTCAAGCAGAAGCTCAAGCGTTTGTTGGACCGCAGGATCGTCGTCGATGACGAGGATGGTAGGAGCACGCCCGACCTCAAATCGCTTCGAGTGGCTAGTCGAGGTGAGGGGATTAGGACCGTTCGGCATGTGCTCGATTTCTCAGTTGCAGTTGGGTGCTGCTGGAAAAGATGATGGGCATCAGTCGTAGACGCCAGTCAGGAGAGCTACTCAGTGCTTTCTGCGGTCGAGGGGCCGAGGCAGTTCACGAAAATCCAGTGCGAGGTCGCTCCCTGGCGCATGTTGGAGCAGCAACCTCTCGACCTCCGAAATCTCCACCTGCATCGCATCGAGATTCTGCTGCGCCCGGGTGGTTTCCTTCGTGAGGGCACCAATATCCGCCGCCAGCAGGGGCAACAGGACAAAAGCATCTTCGATCATTGGCGGCTCCCGAGCAAAAGTGGATCGAGGAACCGTGCGACAGCCGCTTGGGCCGGCACGTATCAACAATCCGAACCTAGGCCGTGTCGGAGACGAGAAAAATGCGGGAATCTACCGTCAGTACATTCCCTTATTAGAGGGGCAGTGCCTCAAAGTCGGCCATCGCGGCCCCGAGGCATCCTTGTCGGAGCCAGTGATCGGCGGCAAAGCAGCAGGCCGGGTTGTAGACAGTGAGCGCCGCTTGGTAATCGCCCGCTGTCAGCCTGGCCTGCACGCGTCGGCGCGGGTCGATCGGGCGGCGCGCGGATCGGTATAGCGCGCCGCTCGATCTTGCAGGTACTGCTGCCATTCCATCCTTGCCTCGTATATAGCGAAGCCCGTGTGTTAGTCGTCACCCGCCGCGGGCTCCGGCACGCACGGGCCGAAGGCGATCCAAAACGATCGCTCGAGTAGTTCCAACCGTCGCGCGATCCGATCGAGTTCCTGCTGTAGCCGAGCGACCTCGACCGCGATCACCTCGCATGCCTCCGTCGGGACTGGATATTCCCCCTGGGAACGGGACTGGGGGATTCCGCATTACTGTGACAACAGATGGCATCCCTCCTCGCCTCTAAATTGTATCTATCGCCGCGGTTTCGATTTCTTGCGGCTGAGAAGCATGTGCATGAACCGTTAACCTTTCATGGTTTATTCCTAGTCATCGATGCGGAGAGGCTCAACTTATCCGAGCGGGTCCGCGCCGAAGGCAATCGGAGCTGGTCCAATGCCGAACGACCTCACGACCGAGAGGGCTGCACATCCGACCGGCACCGCAGGCCCCGCTGTGCTGGTGATCGACGACGATGCCGCGCTACTCCACAGCTTGGTGAGCGCGTTCGAGGCTTACGGCATCGGTGTCGCCTCGGCGCGCGACGGACTTGCGGGGCTGGCGACCTTCCGGCAGATCTCGCCGGCGGTGGTACTGACGGATATCATCATGCCCGAGCAGGATGGCATCGGCACCATCATGCAGATGCGCCGTGAGCGGCCGGGCGTAAAGATCATCGCGATGTCCGGTGGCGGCCGGATCGGCAAATCGGATTTCCTTACCATCGCAAAGAAGCTCGGCGCCGATGCCATCATGCCAAAGCCCCTCGACATCGACGAGGTCGTGGCCACGATCCGCCGGCACCTGATGCCCGGCGGCTGAACTCGGACCATGCTCGGTCTATCTGACGTCCCTATCGACCAGGCTCTGCGCCGCGTCGCACGCAGCCGGTCGCCAGTATCAGCCAGCGGCTATGACAGGACCGAAGAGAGCGCCATCCGCGACGACGGCAGCGAGCGCCACGGGTTCTTGTCCATGCTGCCTGCGGGGCGCGCTCAGCGTCGGCTTGCGCTTGCGGCGGTATTGATCTCGGCAGCGGTCTTCGCCATTGTGGCGCCGTTCGCCGAGGTGCGGCTCGCGCGGATCGAGGCATTCATCCCGGCCTACCAAGCGGCCGCTTCGATCAGCGACCTCATCACCGCGGTTCTGCTGATCGGGCAGTACAGCATCGTTCGATCGCGCGCTACTCGTGCTCGCGAGCGGATACCTCTTTACCGCCGCCATGGCGATCGTCCACGCGCTCACCTTTCCGGGATTGGTTTTCGCGACCGGATTGCTGGGGTCGGGGCCCCAGACAACGGCTTGGCTCTACAACTTCTGGCATGCGGGCTTCCCGCTTGCGGTGATCGCCTATGCTGTCCTGAAAACGAGTGACGCGAACGCGGATAGTCCAAGCGGCCGGGCTTGGCCGCCCGTGTTGGCCTCAATAGTCGTAGTCGCGATCGCAGTAGGCACGCTGACGCTGGCAGCAACAGCTGGCGAAAGCTTGCTGCCCGCCGTCATGCAAGGCAACGAGATGACGAGGTCGATGACTCGTCTGATCGGCACGATCTGGCTCCTGAGCCCACTGGCGCTCGCGACGCTATGGGTGCGCCGGCCGCATACCGTGCTCGACGTCTGGCTCATGGTTGTCATGTGCGCCTGGGCATTCGAAGTGGCACTCAGCGCGGTCCTCAATGCGAGCCGCTTCGACCTTGGCTTCTATGCTGGCCGCCTATACGGGCTCCTCGCGGCAAGCTTTGTGCTCATCGTGCTGCTCCTGGAGACGAGCGCGCTTTATGGCCGCGCGGCCAGGGCCTTCAAGTTCGAGCAAGAGGAGCGGGACCGTCGGCTGCGCGAGCTGCAGGCGGAGCTCATCCATTTGGGCCGCGTCAGCGAAATGGGGCAAATGGTCTTGGCGCTGGCCCATGAGGTGAATCAGCCGCTCTCTGCCATAAACAGCTATATCCGCGCGGGTCAGCGCTTCAGCGAGCGCGGCGAGTCCGAGAAGGGTCAGGCCGCATTCCAGCGCGCCGCGGAGCAGACCACGAGGGCCGCGCAGATCCTGAAGCGACTACGCGGCCATCTCACGAATGAGAAAAGCGAGAGAAGGCCCGAGAGCCTGGCCACTGTGATCGAAGAGGTGCGGGCGCTCGCTCTGCTCGCGGCTGGCCACCAGGGCGTCACGGTAACGCTGCAACTTGACCCGATCGCTTCCGAAGCCGTCATTGACAAGATCCAGATACAGCAGGTGCTCCTCAATCTCACCCGGAACGCCGTCGAGGCAATGGGGACCGGCTCATGTCGCGAGATCGTCATCGCGACGAGCGCACTCGATGAGCGCATGGTGGAGGTCCGAGTGGCAGATACGGGACCGGGACTTGCCGAAGAGGTGCGGACAAAGCTGTTCCAGCCTTTCCTGACCACGAAGGCCGAGGGGATGGGCGTCGGCCTTTCAATATGCCGGACCATCGTCGAGGCGCATGGCGGCCGGATGTGGGCGACCGACAACGTCGGTGGCGGGACAGTATTTCATTTCACGGTGCCGCGAGGAGAAGACGCCAGCTGAGAGTCGCGGCGCGCTCGCCGGTATCCCGCGCGTCATTTAAGCCGGCACAGGCGTGGCCGGCGTGGTCTCAGCCGGGCATGTTGACCAGCCGCACGCCACCGCCGACGCACTCGGCAGCAGGTGCAGCTTCCTCTCTGGATCGGTCTCCCGTTCCGCCTTTCCATGCGCCGGGTCTTGGCGGAGGGCTTGTTCGCGGCGACGAAGGCCGCGACGAACTCGTCGACCTCGAAGCGGGGCCGGGACTCCGTTCCTGTTCCTGAGACTGTCATCGAACAGATGGCCGTATCCCCGGGGCTGGCGCGGGATCCTTGCGCTTCCACAAACGGCGCTACCGCGTAGTGGGCTGCCGGCTCAGTTCCTCGAGCAGCGGTCGCAGCGCGTCCAGTTCGGCACCAAAACCGCTCCAGTCCCCGATCTTCAGGCGATCGATTGCCCGATTATAATGCCCGAGTGCCTCACGGGCTCGCTCGTCCGCAGGGCCCGAGGACGAAGCTCCGGCGCTTACCGGTAGGGTGGCAACCGGGACGGATTCCTTGAACAGCGCGGCCAGAGCCGCAGGAAGGGTCTCCTCCATCACCACACGGTCGCCGTAAGCCGCGATCACACGCTTGAGTTCCGGCAACTGGCCTGACTCCGCACGGAGGTACAGCGGCGATACATACAGGATCGAGTTCTCGATCGGCACTACCAGAAGATTCCCGCGAATGACCCGCGAGCCCATCTGATTCCAGAGCGAGATCTGCTGCGAGATGTCGGTGTTCTGCTGGATGCGCGCCTCGATCTGGAACGGGCCGTACACGAGCTTGTCCTTGGGAAACTCGTAGACGATGAGCTTGCCGTAGTCGGGAGGATCGCAGCGCGCGGCCATCCAAGCGATCAAGTTCTCCCGCTGGCTCGGCACCATGGGCAGCATGAGGAAGAATTCGGCTCGGGGATCACCGGGCAGGCGCATCATGATGTAGTACGGAGCCATCCTGGTGGGGTTGCGGTCGTTGATGCCATCGGGGGCGGTCGGCTCGCGCGGAAACTGCCAGAGATCCTCGCGATTGTAGAATACCTCGGGTGCCTCCATGTGGTACGCGCGGTACTGCAGAGCCTGGATGCGAAACAGGTCCTCGGGGTAGCGGATGTGCTTCTGCAGATCCGGCGGCATTGCGTCGAACGGCTTGAACAGCGCGGGGAAGATGCGCCGGTAGGTCGCGAGGACCGGGTCGGTGGCATCTGCCAAGTAGAACGTCACCGTCCCGTTGTAGGCATCGATGACCACCTTGACCGAATTGCGAATGTAGTTGGTGTCTCCATCGGGTTGCGGCTGCGTGTAGGGGAACCATCGGCTCGTGGTGTAGGCGTCCTGCATCCAGTAGAGCCGTCCGTCGCTGATCACGACATAGGGATCGTGATCCAGTTGCAGGAACGGCGCTATCGTCTGCACGCGATCTTGGATGTTACGATAGACTAGAATCTTGCTTTCGCTGGTGATGTAGCGGCTGAGCAGGATGTTTACGTCGCCGAAATACCAAGCGAACAGCGTCCTCCAGGCGGTCCCGCCGATCGGGATACCGTCTGTGCCATCGTAAGATGCGTAGACGTTGTCTTTTCCCTTGGGATAGTCGAACTCCGGTGTGCTGCCTTTGACGATTACATATGAATAAGCGCCGGCGCCTGGCCCGAAATAGATGCGTGGCTCGGTTATGCTAGGGCCGCCGGAGGCGAGAGGCGGGATGTCCTTCAGGTAGAAGATCGGCAGGCCTTCCGCGGATTTCTGAGTCACCGGGGACATGACGACGCCAGCGCCGTGGGTGAACAGCAGATGCAGGTTGACCCAGGTCTGAGCGTTGGCCGACAGCAGCGAAGGCGCGAGTTCGCGGGCGGCGAGCGTCACCTGCTGATATGAGCCGTCGATCTGGTAGCGATCGACGTCGACATCGAGGAACTTGTAGTACGTGCGGATCTCCTGCAGTTGCGCGTAAGTGTCCATAAGCGGCTGCCAGTCCCACAGCCGAATGTTGTCGATGGTCCCGCGGTTGTCCTGCAGCGACTGGAAACTCAGCCCCTGTTCCGCGGGGAACGGTTTCACCGTGATCTGCCGAAGGTTATACGCTTCCCTGGTGAGGGCAATGTTCCGCTGAATGTAGGGCGCCTCCAGCTGCAGCTCGCTCGGCTTCACGAAGAAGCGTTGGAAAAGTGCAGGGAACAGCCCGGCAAAAATGAACGAGCTGCCGAAGACCAGCGTCACCGCTGCGATGGCAAGCCGGTGTGTGCGCAGCCGGACGTTGGCCCATGCAACGACGGCGGCGGCGGCAGCAAGGCCGATGAGTAGCCAGAGAACGGGCAGCTCAACATGGACATCGGTGTAGCCTGCCCCGACCACGACGCCATTGTCGTTGTAGAGCAGCAAAAAGCGGTCCAACGCATAGGACCAGGCCTTCACTGCGAAATAGAGACCCATCAGCGCGGAGCCATGTGCGATGGCGGCGGGCGAAATGCGCCAGGACCGAGCGTCCAGCTTGATGTCGCCGTGCACGAAATACACGGCTCCGGCCATGAGCGTGCTCAGGACCAGGACCGACAGCATCCAGTTCTTCAGCGCGACGTAGGCCGGCAACGAGAAGAGGTAGAAGCTAATGTCCCTGTCAAACAGCGGATCGTTCTGGCCGTACGGCACCTGGTAGATGAATCGGAGGATCAGGTCCCATTTACCGGTCTCGCCGATCGCGATCATCATTCCGATGACGAGGGCGACAGCCAGGACGAGCAAACGCCACGGCAACAGCGAGGGCGCAAGTCCAAATGACCCGGTCGTCGTGCCGGGCAACGCCCGGACTGTCGTGAAGCCCGGGAGCACCGCTGGAGGCTGAGGTCGCCGTGGCGACGTAAACTGTAATGCCAGCGTTCCGTTCACCCACAGAAGCAAGGTCGATATCGCAAAGACGGCTGTGAAGAGGACGGTTTTCGTGGCGAAAACTGTCCAGAAGACGCTGACATAGCCGATTGTCGAGAACCACGCCCAATCGACCAGGAAGCTGCTGATGAACCCCAGCACTATGAGAGAGACCGCAATGATCGCGGCTGCCTCTATGACAATGCGTCTCCAGGGCATGTTCCATCCCCCGTCCCGCGGTCTAAGGGAAACACTGACAGCAGACGACGCTTTGGCAAGCGTATTAAGCTTAGAGAAGCGGGCCCACACGGGATCCTGAAGGGCATCGATGCATTCGAATCATACGAGCGGGATGCTCCAACGCCCCAACCCCGGCATGCCGCAGCATGTCGGGGTGAGGCGCCGCCCTAGGCGGCGAGCGCGAGGTCGCGCCACTCCGTCGGTTTGAGGTCGAGCACGGTGGCACCGGCCATCTCGAGCTCGGTCGCACGGTCA
>Ga0209517_10006263_pt1 | contig 14770 bp, 17 predicted proteins | sample PeaSoiMetSII2010_FD_187695 | JGI IMG/M metagenome (GOLD analysis project Ga0209517, IMG submission 187695) | Peat soil microbial communities from Weissenstadt, Germany - SII-2010 (SPAdes) (version 2) | ecosystem: Environmental > Terrestrial > Soil > Wetlands > Peat | place: Germany... | reverse complement strand
CCCCTTCTTTGCGGGTAATGGACTTGATGGACTCCTTGGGGAAAAAGATCGTCACGCCCTGTTCATTTTCCTCCACAATGGCGCCGATCTGTTTTGAGCCTTGATTCTTAAAGACGACCTCGTCCGCAGCGCACATCGAGTAGGATGAGACTGTGATCGAGGCGGCCAACAGCCATATGCTTATTTGCTTCTTTGCAGCCATAAGGCGATAGAGCCTCCGTTATTCGCGTATCGGATGTTTTCTGTATTTGGAGCATTGGGCAGATAGCCCGCTAAAGCTACACGATTGTAGAATCGCCGGCAAACCGTGGCACAAACGGAATGCCGGCAAGATCCTATAGATCCATTGCAAGAAAGGAGCTTATCGTTTCTGTAAGTCTTTAAACTCTACCGTTGCAGTTTTCCCCGATTCGACCACCACGCCCTGCGATACTTCCTTGAGTTTTTCGTCCCAGGCCTTGAGCTGATAACTTCCCGGAGGCACATCCTTGATCTCGAAGTTTCCGGACTTATCCGTCAGCGCAAAATAGGGATTCTGCAAGACGAGCACGAACGCGGACATCTCAGGATGAACGCTGCAAAGCAGAGGGACCTCGCCGAGCTTGTCAAACGTCACGGTCTTGGTGACCCCCACCCCATACAATCCGAGATTGAAAACCTTAGCCGATCCCGGAGGAGACGAAACGTTATGGGCGACAGTGTCGTCATTGGTAAAATCTACCGTAGAGCCCTCCAGCACACCCATGACATGCGGATCGAAGACAAGGCCTTTTTGACCCATATGCGGGTTTTGCTTCGGGGCAGGGAATTGCCCGGGAACTTTGTCTACATATACCATCGCCGGATATCGAGACACCCATGGCGAATTGACCTTACCCTTTATCGTCCCCCCGCTCTGCTGAGCTACGGCTTCTTGCCCGATAGTGATAACTCCCGTTGCAACAAGCGTAAAGACAGCGGCGGAGACTGCAAATAATGTGAAAAGCGTAAGGACAGTGGCGGAGAGTGCAAATGTCCTCTTTGTCTTTGACTTCTTATCCATAACTCCACCTCCTTTGCCCAAACCTAATTGCGAACTCTTTGACGTCAACCATACCCCCTGTATTTTTGTATCCTCTTCGCGCTTTGATCTCTCAGAACGCAAACTGCAGCCTCACATCCACCAGGTTTGATTGTACGTCTGCCGGGATCACACCAGGCACGTTGAGAGGTTGATTTTGGAAATAGTAGACGCCCTCAAAATTCAACCTCACATTTGCTACGACCAGCGCAGTCACGCCCAAAATTACACGATCTTGGTTCAGATTGGGGGCATTGGTGGCATTGACCAATTCAAATCGTGCGTACGGTACCAGCCAGGGATAAACGAAATACTGCGCCTCCGCGGTCCAGATGTTCTCATTGATAAGCAGAGTTGGGAACAAAGCCATCTCAGCAGGAGTAAGAGTGTTTGGAGGAAGGAGATCGCCGAAGGAGCTACTAAACATTGAGGGTAGAATGAAGTCGTTTCGAAGACCCCTCGTGAAACCACCCGCCAGGGAGAAATTCTCACAATTCCAACGGATATCTCCGCCCAGGCGATCGAAAGCATTAACAGAAGTGGTGGCGTCGGGGTTTGTGAGAGTGTCGTAAGACCTGTACCAGAAGCCGCCGAACATGATCGAATCGTCACGCCAGTAGCCTGCCGGGGAGGTCTTGAGCCCTCCTTCTTCAGTCTGCCCGCCGGAACCGTCAAAACCAAGCCCCCCGATTTTGAAATCAAGCTGGGCGTGGTAGTCCCTTTCGCTGTTACCGAAGTCACTCTTGGTGATACCGACAGCATATTTCCAACTTCTGCCGAACCCGTTTATTTCAAAGCCGGGCTCGGTGCCTAGATTAAGTTGGCTTTGATATAAATAGGGAGTTGCCTGGTATGTATTGTCCCACCTGATATTGGGCAGGGAAATTTCCAGATGGCCGAGATCTCCCGCCTTTAGGTTGAAGTGATTGGTGCCGAACCAGCAGGGGAGAATGTCCTGATACATCAACCAGGCGCCATCGGTTGTGACAGTCCCAGTCTCGGAGTTTACAGAGCCTGAGGGGCCGTTGGGCGACGGGGCAAATATAACTTCTCCCCAATATGATAAGTGGTCTCCAAAAGTGCCCGCCGAATGAATATCGATCTCGGTTTGAAAATTGAATGCAGTGCTGTTCGTATGCGTGCCCGTGGGGTCCACCAGCACATCCCCTATGACATTGAAAGAAACAGGTGGTGCTTCCGACAGTGAAGACGGCCAAATTGAGTTAGGAAAAATCTGCTTGTACGCCTCCGCACCCAAGCTGAGTGGTTCCTGTTTGACATAGATCTCATCGGCTCCGCCCGGGATCTTTTCTCCGTTAAGCCTGAACGCCTCCCCGAATGCCGACAGCTTTGGAAACGGGGCATGACACGTGGCGCATGTTGTCTTGTACTTTCTGGCAAAAACCGGAATGGCCTCTGCATCTTTGATGAACAGTACAATGCAAAAAAGGAATAAAATACCGCTCGCACATAGGATTTTTTGCATCTTGATCTCCTCCTCCTTATTCGCTCGCCGAATCCTCACAGTCCAGCTTATGAAAAGTGTTAAGACCTGCCCCCCTGCAACTCAGATTCCAGTTTTGCGCCCTCCTTTCTATCCGGGTTAACCGTTTTCCTTTCCTGCGGATCCTCCTTCCCGGATTCCCTTGCCGATATATTCCAAAAGATCTTTGCCCTGTACGAAGTAATTCCCGCCCATTTTGAGCCACTTCAACCTGGAGTCCTTCTTGAGCTTGAGCACGGTCCCGTAGGAGAGCCCAAGCATCTGCGCGGCCTCTTTTAATGAATAGATAAGCTCAGGATCGATCTTCCGAAGATCTATCGCCATGTTTGGACTCCGAATTTTGTCAATTATCAGCAATTACCTTTAAATATTAAAAAGTACTTATGTCAATTAAAAATATCAACAACCGTCAAAAAATATTAAAATAATATTATAAAAGAATAATATACGAAATTATGTAAAATTAACTTAAAAACAATTAAAAGCTACGATTTGGGATCTTGGGTGCCCCGGACGGACATGATGGTCTGTGATGAAATGGTTTCTGTGCCTGAGTGGTGAACGCTTACGGAGCGTAGAGCGAAGCAACTTCGATTACGAATTTCGGGTGGACGAAAAACTTCACCTCGCGCGAAGCGCAGGAAGTTTTGCGCGATCCTGTAGAATCGTGCGCAGCATTTTGTCCACGAATGAGAAGCTTAAACTACTGTATACAAAAACAAGAACCCGGCGCCTTGCGTCTGCGCGTGCAGGTGATGCCGTCTTTTATTGCTTACCCGGCGTCACCTCGTTGGAGGGCTGTGAATCCAGCCCTGTCCCGACCGAATTGGAAGCCGTTGCAGTAAACGTGTAGGTCTTTCCGTCAGTCAGTCCTTTAAGTGTCAAAGGGCTTTTTGCGCCTTGGGCCTTAATGCCTCCGGGATGCGATGTCACCGTATAGGCGGTTATGGGGCTTCCTCCATCCGATTTGGGAGGCTTGAAGCTGACAGTAGCCATGCCGCTGCCGGGGGTTGCCATTACCTCCCGGGGCGGACCGGGCATGAGAAGGTCAACGGGGACTCCCACCCCGGCGGCGCCGCCGCCGCCGCCTCCAAACGCCCAGGCCGATGTTGCAACGAAAACGATCGCCAAAAAACTCATTATAGCTTTGCAGGCCATGAGATTACCTCCGTTAGGGTGAAGCGAGAAGCACGGAGCGTGAAGCGGGAAGAAACACGTTCTTCTTGCTTCCTGCTCCTCGCTCCCTGCTCCTCGCTATTGTATTTTCCATTATTTAAATTAATCACGATCGTAAATATGCGTGTCGACATCGGGCGATAATTAATATCGTCTTCAACGTAAGCAATCGGTATATCGTAAATTAATATTGTCTTCCTCTGGCCTACCGTTTAAAATTTCACAGGTTTGAAGTTAACTCGTTATGGAGCCGCAAATTATGAAATCTCACAGGCTGCGAGCAGCGATCCTCCTTTTGGTTGCCATAAATATGGCTGCGTTAACCGGTTTGCTCCCTGTCGTGGTTGTCCTCGCCCGGGACGGCACTGTTGACAGTGACATGCCTTTCTTTGAGAACCGCTATGAAACCGACCACTTCGTTCTCAAATGGACAAACAAGAGCAAGCGTTCGGGGGACAACATCAGCGATCCTCAAATTATTAAGGATAGTGCGGAATACCTCGAGACTGCATGGGGCAAATATACGGAGCTGTTCGGAAGACCCCCCCATACCGCGCCCGGCAAGGACAAGATGGAGGTGGTTTTTTGGGACAATGACTGCTATGGAGTTTCCGACCCTCCGGATGGGCCGATTCAGTTTGGTTCGGTTGCCTGGGTAAACAACCCGACTATCCGGAAGCCTACCTCGGCACACGAATTGTTCCATAAATTGCAATACGCATACGGTTATAGAATCAGGTGGAATCCTAAAACACCTTACCGGTGGTTCACCGAGGGCACTGCGGCCTGGTCCGAGGCCTTTGTATGGGGCAGGGTCAGCCTTGATTGCAAAGTGTGTACTCTTTTCAAGGATACCTCAATGGACCTTTACGAGGCGGATTATACGGCGATGCCCTTCTGGGTCTATTTTGTCCAAGGCAATAAAGAGAATCCAAACAATCAACTAATGGTGAAGTTTTTTGAAAAATGCGAACAGCTCCATGATGAGCGGCTTGCCTTGAACGAAGTGATAAAAGAAACATACGGCTCGGTTGACGGCTTCTTCAAGGGCTTTGCAAAAGAACGCAAAAGTGGATTCTGGAACAATGCCTGCGTCCCGTACAAATGCATCCTGGGACCCGGCGGCCAGGACCTTGTCGAAGAGGTCAAGGCCCTCCAGGGAAGATGGAACAGAAATTAATATATTGACCCCGCACAGCTAGTGTTGCATTTGTGAAACGCAACACTAGAATACCGCTTCCGTCTTCTATTTCCTGAGTTGATATCCCAAGGTTACATTAATTCATAGCCGGTAACGAGTTTGGGAATTCCGGCGATTTTGGAAGTAATTCTGGGATCAGGAAATTCAAGGTATTCGCACTTCCTGGGTTGATGCACATTGGTGCAGACAGCCCGGACGACGGGGACAGAGCTGAACTTTTTATAATAGTCCCGGATAAATTTCAGTATTTCGATTTGCTCCTTCACCAGGGGGCATTCCTTTCCGACTCCTTCCCTTTCGGCCAGTGCACAGGCCACCGTTTCGTCCCAATCATCAAAGTTTACCAGATAGCCTTCCTCATCCACTTGGATTTTCTTTGTCTCGTACTCAAAAGTCGGCATAGATTTTCTCCAAAGCCTGCAAAGGTTTATCTTAATTATTCAGCGTCTTGCGAACGCCACAAAGACTAAAATAAGGAGCCTGCTGATGGTCTTCAATCTATATGGCCCTTTGAGGGCACAAAAAAGCCCTCACCAAACGGTGCGGGCTTTTTTGCATCTCATTTACATGTCAACAGAGTTTTGACACTCTGCGCTCTATTTACGTGTCACCGGTCGCTGTAACCGCACTTCTACGCGACTTCTTCCTTTACCGAAATGGCAATCTTGTAGAGTACGGTCAGAATGAAGAAACCGGTTGCCCAGATTCCGAGAGCGATCATAATTTCGGGAAGGCTCGGGAAATATTCGTGAACCTGGTCGAGCGGGTTTGGAATAAAACCGGCGACGATCAGCCCTACGCCTTTTTCAATGTACATGGAAAAGAATACGCAGGCGGCTGCGGCGAGGAGCATCTTTTCGTTCTTGCGCACATTCGGATTGAGAAGCAGCACTACCCCGCTTATGGCCAGTATCGCAAAAAGCCACATGAATGGGACCAGGTTATGGTGGCCGTCGAGTCCGATGAAGAGGTACTTGAGCGAGTCCATTTCACCTGGGATGTTGCTGTAAAATGCCGTAAAGAACTCCAGGCCGACAAAGAAAACGCTTATCAGCATGGAGTAAGTCATGATCGTCGTCAGCTTGTCTATTGCTTCCTTGCCCGGATCAAACTTCGAGTACTTTTTAACCAGGTAGGAAAGCATTATCAGAAGCGCGGGACCGGAGCAGAAAGCCGAGGCGAGAAAGCGCGCGGCCATTATGGCGGTCAGCCAGTAGTGCCTTCCGGGAAGACCGGCGTAGAGGAATGCCGTAACGGTGTGAATGCTGACCGCCCAGGGGATCGAAAGGTAGATGAGCGGCTTTACCCAGTTGGGATAATGAGTGCCCTTGCGTTCGGCCTCGAGGACGTTCCAGCCTATGAAGATGTTGAGCAACAGGTATCCGTTCAAGACGATCACGTCCCAGAAAAGAATCGAATTGGGCGTCGGATAGATAAAAATGTTCAACAAGCGCATCGGTTTACCCATATCGACTAAGACGAAGAGCGCACACATGGTGCAGGCGGCTATGGCCAGAAATTCCCCCAGAATTGTTATTTTGCCGAACGCCTTGATGTCGTGCAGGTAATAGGGAAGTACAACCATGACCGCAGAGGCCGCCACGCCGACCAGGAAAGTAAACTGGGCGATGTAGAGTCCCCAGGAAACGTCCCTGCTGAGGCCGGTAATCGTAAGACCCCGGTTCCACTGAGTGAGGTAAGCCGCAAAACCGAGCCCCATGAAGACGAGCAGAACCCCAAGCAGCCTTTTGTATCTTGTGCTTCCAGTAAGTGCTCTTTCAAGCATATCCCACCCCTTAAGATCGGGAGTAAGGAGCAAGGAGCAGGGAGCAGGGGGTTTCCCTTCCAGCTTCCCGATTCTTGCTTCCCGCTTCCCTTAAATTACGTAGTAAACGCCGGGTTCGGTCCCCAGCTCGGGTTTGCGCCTTATTGAAAATTGCGAAGCAAGAGCTTTTCGAACATCGGATTTCGGATCTTCAAGATCGCCGAAGCAGAGGGCCTTGCACTTGCACGCCTCTACACAGGCCGGAATTTTTCCGGCTGCAAGCCTCTCTTCGCAGAAGTTGCACTTCTCTACAACCCCGCGTTCCCTGGTCGGGAAGGTGGTATTTAGTTCCGTTTTTATAAAAGGGCGCGGGTCTCTAAAATTAAAGCTCCTGGCGCCGTAGGGACAAGCGGCCATGCAATAGCGGCACCCTATGCAGCGGTGGAAATCCATCATAGTGATCCCGTCAGGCCTTTTGAAGGTGGCCTTGGTGGGACAAACCCGCGTGCAGGGGGCATTTGTGCAATGATTGCACAAGAGTATAAAAGGCTTTTCCCGTATCGCTTCGGGTTCCATGCCGCTTTCCTGCCTCGGGAAGACGTTTTCATACTTTTCTTCCCAGATCCACTTGATCTCTTCCTTCTGGGTCCCGATATCCGGAACATTATGGGTCGAATGGCAGGCCAGAGTGCAGTCCGTGCAGCCGGGGCGCCCTTTTTCCCAGCACTTCTTCATATCGATGGCCATTGCCCAACGCTTCGCAGAAAGGGCCTGGACATTGAGCAGGAATTTGGGCTCTTCGGTTTTGGCAATCGCATCGACCAAACGCAAAGATCCCAGCCCAAGCGTACAAAGACCGCCGATTTTTAGAAAATTCCTTCTGCCGGTTTCCATTACTTGTTCTCCTTCGGGGCAATATGGCAATTCCAGCAGTAGGGATCAGCGTCCTTCTGCAGCCCGGCGTAATTATGGCACTTATCGCAGAACAGAGTCTTGTTGGAGTGACACTTCATACACTCGTTCTGGAGACTCATTTCATAGGTCTTGCCGTCGCTTGCCACATACATTCTCTTGCCGTCCCGGACGACCTGGGTCCTCCAGTCATTCAAAAGCTTCATATGCCCGGTGATCATCTCTTCTTTTGGCAAAACGCATTGCTTGTTCGCCATCTTTGCGATGACCGGGGTGTCGAGCTTTAGCTCGGGCGGTGGAGCGGCCTTGCCATGAGTGAACCATACCGGGAAGGTTGCCAGCACGATGAATACGATCAGGCCGGCAAGGATATATTTTCCATCATACATCTTCATTCTCGCTATCCTCCTCCATTCCGGGCAGAGGCTCGCCGCGCAGATCGGTGGTCCTCTCGGTTTCGCCGTCCATCACGAGCGCGTTGGCAACCAGCTCGTGAACTCCGTACACGGTAACATCGGGTACCCAGTAATCCATCAGGGCGGTAAGTACGGCGCGGTCGATGGCGCAAATGGTCGCAAGCGTGTTTACACCGTGCAGGTCGTGTACGTGGCGTACCGCGTTAGCCCTGGGCAGCCCGCCCCGCATTCTCATTTCCATGAACTCGTCGTTGTTTAGGCCCGACCCCGAACCGCAGCAGAAAGTCTGCTCCCGGATGGTGTTGGGCGGCATTTCGTGGAAATTATTGCAAACATTTTTTATCACGTAGCGCGGCTCTTCGAAAAAGCCCATGCCACGCGCAGGGTTGCAGGAATCATGGTAAGTCGTGACCAGGTGGTCGTTTCGGCTCGGGTCGAGTTTGAGCTTGCCGTTCTTTATCAGGTCGGCGGTAAACTCGACTATGTGTATCATCTTGGTAGTCGCTGCGTTGTCGAACCTTGTGCCCGTCATGGGAGACACCGGCACTTCGAGAAAGTCCGCCGGGCCGTTCATCGTGTCCATGTACTGGTTTATAACGCGCCACATGTGACCGCACTCGCCGCCGATGATGTACTTTACGCCGAGCCTTTTGGCCTCCGCGTACATCTTGGAGTTCAGGCGCTTCATCACCTCGTGGGAAGTAAACATGCCGAAGTTTCCGCCCTCCGAAGCGTAGGTGCTCCAGGTGTAGTCGAGCCCGATCTGATGAAAGAGCATCAGATATCCCATGAGGGTATAGGTGCCGGGGTCTGCGAAAACGTCGCCCGAAGGAGTGATAAAGAGGACTTCGGCGCCCTTGCGGTTGAAAGTCGGCTCGCACCTGATCCCGTTTACAGCCTCAATTTCATCGACGAAAAACTCGATCATGTCCTTGAAGGCGTGGGGCTGAATCCCGAGGTGGTTTCCGTTATTGAAGCAATTGGCAGCGGGGCCGACGACCCAGTCGATGTTCAATCCGACCAGGTTCAAAAGTTCGCGGCCCATCATGGTGACCTCCGCCGTATCGATGCCGTAGGGGCAGAAAAGCGAACAGCGGCGGCATTCCGTGCACTGGAAAAAGTACATGAACCATTCTTTTAGGACATCTTCGGTGAGGTCCCGAGCGCCCACCATTTTTCCCATGATCCTGCCGGCCAGTGAGAAATCCTTGCGATAGACCGACCTCAGCAGTTCAGCCCTTAGGACGGGCATGTTCTTCGGGTCGCCCGAACCCAGATAGAAATGGCACTTATCGGCACAGGCGCCGCAGCGCACGCATATGTCCATGAAAATCTTAAACGAGCGGAATTTATCAAGGCGCTCACGCATGCCTTCCAGGATGATCTGTTTCCAGTTGGAGGGCAGCTTCCAGTCTTCATCGAGCGGCGACCATTCCCTGGGGTTCGGAAGTCCAAGGGCTTGAAGGTTTTTCGCCTTTCCGGGATAGCTGAAGTTTCCGGGCCTGAAAACGGCCGGGGTGTCCATCCATCCCGTTTGGGGAAATCCATGTTCTATTACCAGTTCGTTTGGTTTGGGGACCTTAGCCATTTTGGTATAACTCCTGACCAGATGACGGAGAACGGAGGACGGAGGACGGATTTCCGCCTTCAGCCCTCTGTTGAGTTTTGGGCTGTAACCGGAGCTTCATCCAATTCTTTTTCAACGGGGAGTCCGGCCTCGACCATCTTTTCCCTGAAATGGTCTTCATACTCCGCGTAGGTATGAACCTTTACCGGATAGTTCCATGGATTTACGTGACGCTTGAACCGGCTGTCGTTGGGAAGATTGCGCGTCGGGCTCAGAAAAATGCCGCCCGCGTGCATCAGCTTGCTGAAAGGAAAATAGATCAAAAGCGTGCTCACCAGGAAAAGATGGATGAAAAAAATGACCCCGATGCCTTCCGGGACAACCGGATGGAAGGAGATGATTCCTATTGCCAACTGCTTTACCTTGATCAGGTCGACCTTGGTGAAATAGCGGGTAAGAATGCCCGTTGTTCCGATTGTAAAGAGCAGGAAAAGTGGAAAATAATCCTGCGGAAGTGATATATAGCGCAACTGCGGGATGATCAGCCGTCTGATCAGCAGGTAGGTGACAGCCAGCATAAAAATCGCATCGGTGAGGTAGAGGCCTGGAAGGCCCACCTGGAAAAACCCGTCAAGCCTTTCAATGTCATGGACGAAAAAGGGGACAGGGTCGGTGAAGAACCGCAAATGTCTGATCAGGATGACCAGGAAGCAGTAATGGAAGGCAAGGGATGCGAGCCAGAGCCATTTCTCCCACTGGTAGTAAAGCTTGGGCCCTTTTTCGATCTCGAATTTGGTGTTTCTGAAAAGAGAGCGGAAAAGAAGCACCTCTAGGACCATCCTGCCAACGGTCTGCATTTTGGTTGAAGGATTGTCGAGTTTGTTTTGAGGAATCCAGCTCAGAGTCTTCTGCTGGCCGGCCGTCGTGGGAATCCTGAAGGGAACGGGTGAGCGCCCCCATTTGAGGACCCTGAAAACCACCCCGCCCAGGAAGACGACAAGAGCTATGGACGGCACGGTTACGCCAAAGAAATGATTGAGTCCGGCTGTGCCGACCCCGAGGAAAGCAGCCAAAACGAGCGCTACGACTGCAACTAGGGAAAACCTTATGCCCATTTACAAAACCTCCTGTAAAGACAGTGAACAGTGAGCAGTCAAGAGTAAAAAAGCCGCTGCCAACTGGAGTTCATCCGCAAACCAGGCACAGACAGTGAACGGTAACGGTAAACAGTGAAGAACAAACGGTGAACGAGTGCTCATCTCGCCCACTGTTCACTATTCATTGCCCACCAGTTTGAGGAGCCTGTTCGTCCTGTTTTTTAGCTCGGTCATCCTTACTTCGAAAAGATTCTCACGACAGCGCATGTAGACGTCGAAGGCAAGCAGGGCCAATGCCTCCACTTTCCGATCGAAATCGGACAGTTCTCCGTGGTCGATCAGTCCACCGGCCAACTCCTCTTCGAGCACCCCCCTGGCCAGCATTTTCAAATCGAAAATGAATACCAGCGAACTCGACGGGGAAAATTCCTGGATCGCCCTGATCCTGATCACCTTGTCCAGCAGGGGCCACATGGCCTCCGCGCTGTTTTGACCTAAGAACTCATCGAGTATCTCGTCGATCGCTGTCAAAAAGGCGTGCCCAACCGGATTGGCGAATTGATTGGTCTCCTTTTTGAGCAACCGGACAGTTTCAAGCGGATAGGTGCCGGTCAACAGATCAAACCATTGCCCGGCAAGACTTTTCTTGTGTTTGAGAAGGTATTGTTCAATGGCCATATTATACTCGGGGCCGACCCGCGTAAGCGGAAAACCGGCCTTTAAGGTACGAATCCCGGCAACAGCGGGATTAGGATTAACTCAGATGATAGTGTATGCCGGAGAAGGAGCGGCAGGGCATTCCATTTCATTCCCAAAATTGACGTAACGGGAACGCGGCAACCTGGAAATAATTTACGGCCGGCACCTGAGCAGCAATTACACGGAATGGTCAAATACCACGAACAAACAGGGATTTCAACAGCTAATCGCTTTTCAAAGCGTGCATATTTTCTGCACAATGCGGCCATACTATCATGCGATATCCGTCAGGGGCATTTTGAACAGCCGTAACTGTGCGTCCAGGAGCATCTGTAAAAGTCGCATCGGTATTCGCCGACAGATGGGCAGCGTTGGCAACTGCTATAATCCTGCGCGGCGCAGCGGTCACAGTTACGCAGGTCGCAGCGGTTGCAACGGTCCAAATCAGATCCGCTATCCCGGGCTTGCACCCGCATGAAGCCGTAAGAGCCATCAATGGGGCTGACAGCGGGCACATTTGTCACAAATGAAGTTGCGCTGGAAGCCCCTGCAATATCGACAAAATGGACAGCAACCGGCGATGTCACGCCGAGAAGCAAAATAAGGGCAAAAAGACCGATTTTAGCGCCATTCATGGGAAGACTCCTTTTAATCCGGTAAGCCACCTGTTCACCGACTCTCCTGTTACTTCCGTTCAACTTTCCGCTCGCTCTCCGGCTGTCTTACCTGAGCCGGCATGTCTGACAACTGTACTGGAGATCGCAGCGGGTATTGCAGTCATTGAGGTTTACTCCGCAGTAATGTTTCTGCATGTCGTAGTCAAATCGCGGGTCCCAGGATCCCATCCAGTTGTAGTCGCCGGGGCTGTCAAACATTCTGACTATGGAGAGGCAGTTCTGCCATGAGCACTGAGCCGAAGCAACGCCGGTCTGCATCAGCACCGGGATAAGGAGGACCGCCGCTGTGACGATAAAAATGACTGCCAAAGGGCCAAAGTTTTTACCGGGCATAAGAATAGCTCCTGCTTAGAGGCGTAAGGATTCTTTATCTTCTACTTAAGAGATAATCATTTTTGGGGGATTTAGGAATTGAGGAATTGCTTTTTCTGACGACTGACGACTGACGACTATCCTTACAGTTTCCTGATCAAGTAGATGCCGTCACGGATGGTGAGAAAGAGCTTTTCAGCGCGGGCGTCCGAGTTGACCAACTCGTTGAACTCCGCCATCGCCCGGCTTTCATCGTCTTTCGGATCGAAAATCTTTCCGTACCACAGGGCATTGTCGGCAAGCACCATGCCGCCGTTTCGCAAAATGCGCATCGCTTCACCGTAATAGGCACTGTAGCTCTGCTTATCTGCGTCGATGAATACGAGGTCCGTCTTTGAATCCGGCAGGCCTCTGAGGATCTCCAGCCCTTTGCCTGTGAACAGCTTGATTTTGTGGCCTACCGGGCTCCGGTCGAAGAAACTCCGCGCTATCTCCGCGAATTGGGGATTTTGCTCGATGGTCAGGATTTCCCCATCATCGGGCAGGGCTTCGGCCATTGCAAGGGCCGAATAGCCGGTAAAGGTACCGACTTCGACTATATGCCGGGCGCCTGACAAGTGAGCCACCAACTGCAGGAACCGGCCTTCGACCCGTCCGGTGAGCATACTGGGATAGGGTGTCTCGTAGAGTGTGAAAAGCTCGATATCCTCCAGAAGTGCGGACATGGGCGTTGTATGAGCCGCGGCATACTCTTCCGCCTCTCTTGCCACAATATCCATGAAACAGTAGACCCCGGAAGGGCCTCCGGTTTTTGCTCCGGAAACTTGCATGCTGTTCATAGCTCACAGCCGTTGATCTGGGATGCCCGCAGTCTGATCAGGTGAAGCAGGGGCTTCTCAAGCCCGCACCCGTTAAGGTATTTTTCCAGCCCGAGCAGCGCGTGGAACGCTCCAGGCGAAACTTTCCCAAAGTCAAAACGCTCCTTCATGATTTCTTTCCTATGCCTTTTACCTTTGCTCTGTGCTTTCCAGGCTGGCGTCTTCATGATCCTTTATCTCGCGAGGTTTGCACTGGTTCACACGCTCGGGATGAAATACGTAGTCCCAGTCTTGCGATAAATTCCTGGATGCCCAACTGGATTTTTCTTCAGAAGGTGGTGAAGCTGTAGCGGTCGAGCCACAATCCGAATATCGAACCGGAGACAAAGCGAGCACTGCAAGCAGACCTGTTAGTAACATGTTCCTTTTTACGTTGTGCATTGCTGCTCCTCTTTTTAAGTTCAATCAGGAATTAGGAAGCACGAGTGTACGAAAATACCTCCAAATAATTAATATAGTTCCGAATTTATGAACGGATGAGATTGTTTTCAATTCCTGATCCCTAATTGTTAATTCGTAACTGAAGTTCCTTGTCCGGGGTTCGCGTGACCAAATCCAGCGCCTTCAGCAATTGTGTATCCCGACTGGCTTGCAATTGAGCCGTGTTCATGCCCCTTTCCTTTTCAGGATAAAGCGGGACAACGGAGTCAGGCAAGCCGGCTTCAAAGTCGGGCATTATTCCTTTGTGCCAGATAACGTTCCCTGCGGGAGTAATCCATTCCGCTATGGCGATAAGTATTGCGGAACCGTCCGAGAGACCGTATTTCTGCAACACTGTGCCGGTGCCGAAAGTCTTTTCCCCCACAAGTTTGGCCCGGTCTGCGTCCTTTATGGCCCCGGCTATGATTTCCGAACCGCTGGCAGTACCGCCGTTTATCAACACAACCAGTGGGATTTTAGTAGCCAGGCCACCGGGCTGAACCGCAATCGATTTGATATCGCCGGTGCTGTTCTTTTGAAGAACCACGATCCCACCGGAGAGAAACTGACTGGCTGTTTCCACGGCTTCGTCCAGGACGCCTCCCGGATTGTCGCGCAGGTCCAGGATGATCGCTGTAAAACCCTCACTCCTGATCTGCTTTAAAGCTTTGCGAACTTCTTCGCCAACCCCTTGACTGAACCCGGCAATTCTCAGATGTGCGGTTTTTGAGCCTGGCAGGCGCTCCCACCTCACATTTTTGACGGTAATGTGGGCCCTCACGATCGAAATATCCCGGGTTTGTCCCGACTTTTGATCTAAAACGGTCAGATCTACCGAAGTGCCCGGCTTTCCAGCAATAAGGGACACAGCCTCCTCCACGGGAAGGCCGGTAATATCCCGCCCGTTCACCTTCAAAATAATGTCGCCGGATTTGAGACCTGCCCGTTGTGCCGGAGAGTCGTCTATTGGCGCCAGGATTACTATATGACCTTCTTTGCTCTGGATCTGTGCCCCGATTCCGCTGATATTTCCTTCCAGAAAATGATTCTCTATGTTGAGCATACGGGGGTTCAAAAATGTGCTGT
>Ga0209517_10006260_pt1 | contig 14773 bp, 9 predicted proteins | sample PeaSoiMetSII2010_FD_187695 | JGI IMG/M metagenome (GOLD analysis project Ga0209517, IMG submission 187695) | Peat soil microbial communities from Weissenstadt, Germany - SII-2010 (SPAdes) (version 2) | ecosystem: Environmental > Terrestrial > Soil > Wetlands > Peat | place: Germany: Weissenstadt... | reverse complement strand
GAAGGGACCCCTCTCCCCGACCCTCTCCCCTTCCGAAGGGGCGAGGGAGAGGGATTGGCAGCGCGCGTCGCAATTGGCACGGTTCATGGGAAGCGTTGTTCCAGGTGGGCGGCTGCGGGTCACAGTTTTTTATGAGACGCGCTTTCAGTGCTGGGGTGTTTTTTTGGGGTCGGATCCCAGGGCTACGCTGACTCCGCCCTGGGCTGGTATGAGACGGGCCGTTGGCCCTGGGGTTGCTGCCGCCTGAGGGCGGCGTTCCGCGCTCAGGGGGAGCAGGAGGCCTCGTTGCGCATTTTTCATTTTCCATTGGAAGCCCAGTTTCGCTTTTGCGCATGCAGTGGGACCCTGAACCGAGAGGAGAGAACGGACCCCTCACCCCGACCCTCTTCCCTTCGGAAGGGGAGAGGGAGAAGCCTCGCCAGCGCACGTTGCAGTTTACGCGGTTCATTGGAAGCCTTTGAACAATTAATGCTCAGCTTAGCTTTAGGTGTCACTCGATCAAGACTGCGATTGTGACGTTTGTGTTAAGGCGCATGCTCAAAACTGCGCTGAAATCGCAAAGTTAAAGTACAATTCATCGCGAGGAGTCATCACGGTGGAAATGAGCGGCACCGAGAAGAGGAACCGGGCTTCCCACCGTGCGCCAACCGAGGCGACTGCGCCGAAGCCGGTGCTCCAGAGGGGAGTCGAGTGGGGCGGGTCAATAACAAAGACTCTGGCGTAGTCCATGTACACCGAACCGCGGATACTCAGGCCTTGCTTGGCGTTCACGAAACCAACCACATGTGCGGGGGTCTTCAGCTCGACGCCGGCGTGATAACCGTCATCGCCAAAGCTTTCCCCCTCATGGTAACCTCGAACGCTGGCCACACCTCCAGCGCCGAATTGTTCGTTGCTGGGCAGGGGCTCACTGCTTAATTGACCATCCAGCCGCGTCGAGAGCGTCCAGTTGGTGTAAAGCACGAAGTCCCGGGAGAGGCTTGGGGTGACAATCGCCCAGTAGCCGGAGGCGCGCGAAGAACCAATGACATTGTGGAGATTGCTAACGGTGCCCGAAAACCAGGAGTTGACGCTGAGGCCGAGCCCGAACGCGGTGTTGCCCAAGGAGTCACGCAGCCCGGCGTCGAGGTGGAGCGAAAGAGGCACGTAATTCAAGGGCCGGATGGTCGTCGGCACCGCTGAGAAATTGGTCGAACGGTTAGTGATGTACTGCGTCTGCCCGTTGATATTATCAACCTCAATGGTCTGTAGGGTGAAAATGTTGGTTTTATAGCTGGAAAGCTGGTACTCCTTGTAATCAAGGCCGCCGGAAATCGTGGAGTGAAAATCACCGCGTGACCAGAGGGGCAGCGTCAGCCGGGAGCCGAGGTCGTTATTTACGGTTAACTCCTGCTGAAAATCCTGCCGGCGCAGAGAGTTGGTGCCGGTATCCAAGATGAGTTTGTTAAGGAGAGATTCCACTCCGGTGTCAATGGTCGAGCGGCTGGCATAAACGTTCAACTCGGGCTGGCCCGAGGGTGGCGGCAGGTTAAATCGCCGCGTAGCTTCATCATAGCCGAAATTGCCGACGTTTTGCGCCACGACCTCGGCAACCGAGGACGGATTGCCCAGCGGCATCCGGTAAAAGGTGCTGTAATTGGCCACCAGCGGCTCGTCATAAAAGCTCCACTGCTTGCCGGTCTTGTAATCTTCCGGGGAAAAGCTGTATTGGACGCCGACGGAATGCTCCAACTGCCAGAGGTTGTCATAAACGGCGGAGCCATTTAAACGCAAATCGGGCGTGCCGGGAGAGTTCTGGTTATTCAGTTCAATCTTGGTATGCAAGGGAAACCGATCCTTGACCTGGAGGCGGAGGTCGGTGGTGCCGGGATCGGCGCCCGGCTCGATTTGCGGATAAATCTGGCGGTCCTGGTTGGCGTTGGCCCGGTCCAGTTCGGACTGAACGAGGTAGCTGTTCAGGATCATGTTGGTGTGGAGGCTGGGGAGCGCCCGCATCACGTTGTTTGAGCTGAAATGATGGTTGCCGACGACGTTAATCTCCGAGACGGTTCCTTCCACAACCTGGATTTTGACAATTCCGTTGGAAAGGGTTTGCTGCGGCAGGTTCACAATCACTGTCTTGAATCCACGATCGCTATAAACCTTCTGCAAATCCGCCAGTGCCTGACGGATCGTTGCAAAGGTTGCGTTGGTGACAATATAAGGCTGAAGAACCAGCGGGGGGACGTCGGGTGGGAGGAGAGTGTTGCCAGTCAACTCGTAGCCCTTCACGTCAAAAACGGGACCATTGGTTTGCGCGGTGGCATTGGTCTGAGCGATGGAGTTGGTGAGGCTCCCAGGCACCATCCGTTCTCTCCGCTCGGCAGTGGCCAATCGCTTCAGCTCGCGACTCAAGACATCCTCGAGATTGTTCGTATTGACGGGCTCGAGCAACGGGCGGGGGGCCAGAATCAACTGCACCGGCGCGTTGGTGCCTTTGGGGGGTGAGTTGGTTATTCCCAGTTCGCGATCCAAGGCTTCTTGCAGCGGCTTCGATGTATCCGCAGCCGATGGAGTCCCCGAGGCCGTGCCCGGTGACGTTTGATCGGAAGAGCTTCCCGAGCCCTTGGGCTCGACGGCCCCGAGTCCGGACCCGGTGCTGGGGCCGCAAAGCGAGATAAAGAGGACGCATAGAGCAAGGCAGACACCTAACCGCGCACTTAAGACGCGCGGGATGAGGCGCGATTTTTTCGAAATGCGATTGGTCAGAGCTACATTACTGCAATCGGGGCGCATGGGTCCTTGCATCCAGCGAAGAATGGGGGTGCCGCGTTACGAAAAGGCATCGAGACGGTGACAAATAGGAAACGAAACCCGATGAGCGGACGCCGCTGGCGCCGCAATGACGAATGACGAATGACGAAATCCTAAGGGGAATCGTTACCTCTTTGTTACCATTACGCCTTCTTTCCGTAACAAGAACAGACCATACTGCCCTCCGAGCAGAGCGAGAGGGAGCAACCTGGCGATGGCACTCCAGCGTCCATTCTTCGCTGCCGCCTTAATGAAGCGAATGCGGGCTCGATCAGAAAATGGCCTTTGTATCTGACGACAAGAACGGGCACACCATGGCACCCCATTTGGTTATCCAGGGGCTCGCGCTGGCGCCGGGAGAAGAATGGAACCCTCAATTGCCGGGCTGGCTGTTCATCCACGTCCGATTGGGGATGGGCTACTGTCTGGACAAGCAGGAAAACCTTGAACTGCCTACGGGTGCGGTCCTGATCTTATCGCAAAACCACGATACTACCATTCGCGCCAGCCAGTTGACCGGCCTTACTCTGTCGTTTTTTCGAGTCGTTCCCGAGCTTTTAACCGGGTTAATCACCCTGGGTGAGCAATCGTTCTTCGAGAACGCCGGGCGGCGACGGGAGCTTGCGCGGCAGCTCCTGGGGCGGGAGCATCCGACCTCGGTTAAATTCCAAGGACTGCATGATTATCGAAATCAGCAAGACCTCTTGTTCCGAGTCAAATTGTTGGAGCTATTCGCGGGAGCATTTGGAGACGAATTCGAAAAACACGCCGTGGCGGAGGCGAGTCCCGTCGATGCGAAGGAGCGGCTTCGGCAGATCCTTGAACAAACCCTGGCATCCGAGTGGTTGAACTTGAGCTTTGCCGAATTGGTCGAGAAGATGAACTGCACGCCTCGGCACTTGAGCCGGATATTTCGGGAGATTGCCGGAATGTCGTTCCGGGAAAGGCAGGCAAAAATTCGATTGGCGCGCGCGAGCGAATTGCTGGTAACGACGGAATCGAAAGTAGTGAATGTGGCCCTGGACAGCGGCTTTCAATCCCTAAGCCTGTTCAACCTGATGTTCCGGAGGCGGTTTGGTCTGAGCCCCAGCCGCTGGCGCAGGGAACGGCACAATCACGGCCGGAGAATTTCGTCCCCGCGGAAGCTCCTGCTGGTTAACTAGGGATACGCCGCGTCACTCCGTACGCGCGGTCGGGTGCCGCCGAGCAACGGTACGTGCCCATCCTGCCATCGGTACGGGGGCGCGCGCGGAATGGCGCAATGGCGCTGTCATCGGTACTAGCCACAAGCCCCAAGCTATGTTATTCTGGTTATAATCTCGGTTTATATTTAACGAAAGGTCGTCGCTGCATTATGAGTGCTTGCTTGCAGGAAGCCACTGGTGCCCGCCGGGCAGTTGCGTCTCCCGGCCTCCAAGCGGGGCAAGATGACGATCTTCGCGAGGGCCGGAGGTGGGCGGAGGCGGTGCTCGCCGGAGAGAGGCGGGTGCTGGAGATGATTGCCCGCAACAGTTCTCTGGGCTCGATCCTTGAAGCGTTGTGCCGGCTGGTAGAGCAAATCTCTCCAGACTCCTTGTGCTGCATTTCACTGCTGGACGCGAGCGGCGCGCAGCTTGCGCGGGGAGCGGCGCCGAGCCTGCCCCAGGCCTTCATGGATGCGATCGAAGGACGCACGATCGCCGACGCCTGGGGACCGTGCGGGTTGGCCGCGTTGCGCGGAGAACCAGTCATCCTCGCTGACATCAAGACCGATTCACCCTGCGGGGGATACCGTGATTTGGCTCTGGCGAATGACCTGCGAGCGTGCTGGTCCACTCCCATCTTATCCTCGGAGCGGAAGGTTCTGGGCACGTTCGCGGTTTATGGACGCGAACCGCGCAGCCCAAGCCAGCAGCAAAGGAACCTCATGGAACAATTCGCGCACCTGGCAAGCATTGCCATCGAGCGCACGCGGGCTGAGGAGGCGTTGCGGCGAAGCGAGACATATTTGGCGGAAGCGCAGAAGTTAAGTCACACGGGGAGTTTCGGTTGGAACGTCTCGACCGGGGAGGTGAGCTGGTCAGCCGAGACCTTCCGCATTCTGGGGTACGAGCAGGGCTTACGTCCCGAAATGGGGCTGGTCCTGCAGCGGGTTCATCCGGAGGACTTGGGGCTGGTCCAACGAATGATTGAGGCGGCTTCGCGCGAACGAACTGGCCTGGACTTTGAGCATCGCTTGCTGATGCCGAACGGCTCTGTCAAGCATCTTCATGTGATTGCCCATGCCGCCGGCAATAAAGCAGTTGAGCTCGAGTTCGTTGGGGCGGTCATGGATGTAACCGAGCGAAAACGCGCCGAGGCCCTGGTGGCAGGCGAGAAACGACTTCTGGAAATGATCGCGCGGGGCAACGAACTCGTGCTCATCCTGGAGGCGTTGTGCCGTTTTGGCGAGGAGATGTCCCGAGACGTGCTGGTTTCGATCCTGCTGGTGAGCTCGGATGGAAAGAGCCTGCGGCACGGGGCCGCGCCCAGTCTCCCCCCGGCCTACACGCAGGCGATCGATGGCGGCCGGATCGGCCCACGCGCAGGTTCTTGCGGGACGGCTGCTTACCGTGGCCAGCCAGTGATCGTTTCCGATATCGCAACCGATCCTCTCTGGGCCGACTACCGGCATTTGGCGTTGGAGCAGGGGCTCCGGGCCTGTTGGTCCACACCCATCTTTTCCACCACCCGCGAGGTGATGGGGACCTTTGCGCTCTATTCCCGGGAACCAGGCACTCCGACGCAGGAGCACAAAAACACGATTGACCAGATGACGCACTTGGCGGCAGTCGCGCTTGAGCACAAGCGGGCGGAAGAGGCCCTGCGGCGGAGCGAATCCCGCTTCGAGGGCATTCTGGAAATCGCTGAAGACGCCATCATTTCAGTCGATGCCCGGCAGTGCATCCTCCTATTCAATCAAGGCGCTGAGAAGGTATTTGGATACCGCCAGAGCGAGGTCATCGGCCAACGGCTCGATCTGCTCCTGCCGCCACGATTTGCGAGCGCCCATCAACGGCATATCGAAGAATTTACCCGATCTCCGGGCGTAGCGCGCCCGATGGGACAACGCCGCGAGATCTTTGCCTTGCGAAAAAGCGGACAAGAGTTTCCCGCCGAAGCTTCGATTTCCAAGCTCGATGTCGGAGGCGAACTGGTATTCACCGTGATTCTCCGGGACATAACCGAACGCAAGCAAGCGGCGGAGGCTCTGCGCGCTTCCGAACAGCTTGCGCGCGGCCAGGCCGAGGCCCTCGGCCGCACATTGGATGCGTTGGCCAGGGAATCCGCGCCCGACAAACTCGTCGAGCACGTGTTGCGGACCATCACCGAGCAGTTGGGCGCGCATAGCAGCAGCGTGTGGCTGAGGAACGAGGCCACAGGGCTAGTGGCTTTTGAATTTGCCTTCGAGAGCGGCAAGCTCGTGACTGGAGCCGACGCGGGGATCTCGAAAATCAGCCCGATCCTCAAGATCGATGACGTCCGCCCCTGGCCGGAGATTTTCCGTACGGGGAGGCCCAGTGTGCTGGAGGACATCCGGCGAGGCCCGGATTTCCCCTGGCGCGAACACGTCCTCTCTTTGGGGGTCATTACGATTCTGATTGTTCCGATGTTGATCGCCGGGCAGGTCCAGGGGGTAATTGGCATTCGCTTTACCCGAAAGCGGACCTTCCGCGCCGAAGAAATAGCGCTCGCCCAGGCGTTGTCGCACCAGGCCATGCTGGCCATTCAATTAATGCGGCTATCCCGCGAAGGCCGTCAGGCGGCGGTGGCGGCGGAACGCAACCGGATGGCCCGTGACATCCATGACACCCTGGCGCAGGGATTCACCGGCGTGATCGTGCAACTGGAAGCGGCTGCGGATGCCTCGTCCGAAGGGCTGGCCAAAGAGGCCAGCGACCACCTTGCGCGGGCCGCTGAGCTGGCTCGCTCCAGCCTCCGAGAGGCCCGCCGCTCGGTCCGGGCGCTGCGTCCCCAAGTGTTGGAGGAAAGAGATCTCTGTGGGGCGCTGGAGGAATTGATAGGGAAAATGACCGCGGGCACCAGCCTGCGGGCAAAACTTAGCGTCCAAGGCGAACCCCGATCATTAGGCCCCCAGTGGGACGAAAACCTCCTGCGCATTGGGCAGGAGGTCCTGACCAACTCCCTTCGCCATGCCCAGGCCAGTGAGTTCGACGTGCAGGTCGGTTTTAGCGCGGATCAGCTTCGACTGACCCTGCGTGATAACGGCCTCGGGTTTGACCCGGCGGGTAAATTCGACGGGTTTGGTTTGCTGGGGATAAGAGAACGTGTGGAAAGCATGGGTGGGCGCCTGGCGATTGCCGGCGCCCGCGGCGAAGGAACTGCTATTTCGATCACTTTGCCTTATTCGGACAATTCACTGCGGGTCGCTTCATGAATTCTTCCATGGGCAAGCCAAAGGGAGCGACCGAAGGAGCGCGAGCGAACGCCTCGGCCCAGGGCGACAGAGTTCGGGTGCTTATCGCCGATGATCACGTAACCGTACTCGAGGGCTTGGCGGCGATCATTGGCCGCCAGCCCGACATGAAGGTGGTGGCGCAGGCCGCCAGTGGTCGGGAGGCGGTTGAGCTCTGGCAAAGGCATCGTCCGGATGTGGCGTTGGTCGATCTACGGATGCCAGGTCTGGATGGCGTAGGAGCGATCGAGGAAATCCGCCGGCGTGATTCGTCCGCCCGCATCGTGGTCCTGACAACGTTCGATACCGATAACGAGATTCACCGGGCGATGAAAGCTGGAGCCAAGGGCTACCTGTTGAAGGATGCCCGCCGAGAGGAATTGCTGGATTGCATCCGCACGGTTAATGCGGGAGGCACTTGCATCCCGCCGGCGCTCGTGGAGAAATTGGCGGCCGGCCTCAGCGCAGAAGCTTTGACCGGCCGAGAATTGGATGTTTTGACCTTGCTGGCGCGGGGCAAGAGCAATAAGGAAATCGGCGTGAATCTCTACATCAGTGAGACCACGGTCAAGTCCCACCTCCGCAGCATTTTTACCAAGCTGAATGTGCTGAGCCGGACCGAAGCCATCGCGGCTGCCAGCCGCCGGGGCTTGGTGCAGCTTTAGCCAGGACCCACAACACACTTGTCCCGGTCATCCACCACCCCATAAATCGTCCGTAGATTCCCTCCCGAGAGCGGCCGCCCTCGAGCGCAAATCGGTTTGCTGGGGCTGCTCGTTCAAAAGGAGGAGAGGAGGCTAATCCCTTGGCAGCAGGAAAGTCGGACCATGTGGCCAATAGCGTCCCACGTCGCCGGAGGTAAAATCAGCTTCAGGCACTGAATCATCAGAATCCGAGCATATGAGCGCCGCTTCGACTGACAGAGGACTTTTAACACCAGAGAACTGCGGAGTCGCTTTCATTGATCACCAACCGCAAATGTTCTTCGGCGTGGCGAACATCGACCGGCAGGCTTTGCTCAATAACGTTCTGGTGCTGGCCAAGGCGGCCAGGATTTTTGCCGTGCCGGTCATCCTGACGGCGGTCAAATCCAAGGCGTTCAGCGGAAACATCACGCCGCAACTGCGCGACTTGTTTCCCGTCCTGACGGCGATTGAACGCACGAGTCTGAACGCCTGGGACAGCAAGGACTTTAGCGCGGCGGTCAAGGCGATCGGGCGCAAGAACTTCCTCCTTGCGGCCCTCTGGAGTGAAACCTCCCTGGCGTTCCCTGCAGTGCAGATGCTCGAGGAGGGCTATGGCATCTATGTGGTCGAGGACGCGTCCGGCGGCACGAGCCAAGTTGCGCATCGGGCGGCCATCCGGCGCATCGAGCAGGCCGGGGGCGTCTCGCTGACGGCCCTGCAGGTGTTGCTGGAATTCCAGCGAAACTGGGCCAGACAGGAGCACGATGAAGAAGTGATGGGCGTCATCAAGGAGCATTGCGGCGCTTACGGCCGAAGCGTCGAATACGCTGAGACGATGGTTCACCAGACTCCCGCCAGCAGGTCGTGCGTGGAAGGCCCCCGGGGAGAGGGAGGAGACTTAAGAGCGAACGAACCAAGGAATGAGTGCATCGGCATCATGACCACAAAAGTTGCCCCGAAGTTTTAAATAAATTCATGAAAACAGCAGCGCCACAACCGGAAGGATACGAGCTGTTGGTGTTGGGCAGCGGCGAAGCTGGCAAATACGCCGCCTGGACACTGGCTGAGACAGGGATGAAGACCGCCGTGATCGAGCGAAGATATGTTGGCGGCTCCTGCCCGAACATCGCCTGTCTTCCGAGCAAGAACGTCATACACAGCGCCAAAGTTGCGTCCTACTTCCGCCGAAGCGAGGAGTTCGGAATCACCAAGAAAAACTGGAAAATCGACATGCCGGCCGTGCGCGAGCGGAAACGCAAGATGGTCTCCGGCCTGGTCGATATGCATCTTGATTTATACAAGAAAAGCGGAGCCGAGCTGGTCATGGGCTCCGGACGCTTTGTTGGGCCGAAGGCGATTGAGGTGAGATCTGCCGAAGGCACAGTCCGTCTCCTTCGCGGGAAGAACGTCGTCATCAACACGGGCTCTCGTGCGACCATCGACCCTACTCCAGGCCTGGCCCAAGCGAACCCTCTCACGCATATCGAGGCGCTCGAGCTTGACCACGTACCGGAACATTTGCTCGTCCTGGGCGGGGGCTTTGTGGGTCTCGAGCTGTCCCAGGCCATGCGGCGCTTCGGCAGCCGGGTCACCCTGATCGAGCGCAACCCTCGGCTGGTCCACCGCGAGGATCAAGACATCTCGCAGGCGCTGCATGAGCTGTTCGAGGACGAAGGAATAGAGGTCCTCACGAGCACTCGCATCACCCGGGTTGAAGGCAGCTCGGGCGAATCGCTGAAACTGCAGGCGGACCGCGACGGTTCAGAAATCGTCCTGCATGGCACCCATCTGCTCGTCGCAACTGGTCGGACGCCCAACACCGACGGTATTGGGCTTGAGGCAGCCGGCGTTGAACGAACCGACCATGGTCACGTCAAGGTGAATGAGCGGCTTGAAACCACGGCACCCGGTGTGTGGGCCGTGGGGGACTGTGCCGGCAGCCCACACTTCACGCATATCTCATTCGATGATTTTCGCGTCGTGCGGGACAATATCCTGGGTGGTGACTGTGTGACCACGGGGAGACAAGTGCCATTCTGCGTGTTCACCGATCCCGAGTTTGCCCGGATTGGTCTGAGCGAAACGGAGGCCAGGGAACGTGGCCTGGCCTATCGGCTTGCGAGAATCCCGATGGTCGCCGTGCTGCGAACCCGAACACTTTCAGAAACCCGAGGATTTATGAAAGCCCTCATCGACACCACAAGCGATCGCGTCCTTGGATTCAGCGTTTTCGGCGTCGAGGCGGGAGAAATCATTGCATCCGTGCAGGTTGCAATGATGGCAGGACTCCCTTACGCGGCGTTACGGGACGCGATCTTTACCCATCCTACCATGCTGGAAGGGCTCATTCCGCTTTTTACCCAGGTGCCGCGCGCCTCCGCTCCTGTTTCCAAACCGCAAGTTCTGCACGCATAAGGTCCACAATTTGCGCTGGTGCGCAGCACGAGGATTACCGCTATGCCAAGAAAGCTCAAAACCGATCCAAATTGCGACGGGCCACGGTTGACGGGGCTACGAAGCCAAGGCTCCTTCGAAAGAAGGAGATGCAAGTAGTCCATCTGGCGAACCAAAATCTCAACCACTTGATCAATAGCGCGCTGCCTCGCTACGGGCGAGTCTATCAAGATGGAACACCATCCATAAACTCAAAGAACGCAAACGTATGAGCACAAATTCGCATAAACTTTCTGGCAAAGTGGCGGTCGTCACCGGCGCCTCCAAGGGCATTGGCGCCGCGATCGCGCAACATCTTGCTGAGGAAGGGGCGGCGGTCGTCGTCAACTACTCGTCGAGCCGTGAGGGCGCAGACCGTGTTGTCGCCGCCATCACCAGCAACGGCGGTCGCGCTATCGCCGTACAGGCCAACGTCTCCAAGAAGGCGGAGATCAACCGGCTATTCACCGAAACGAAGAAGGCATTCGGGAAGCTCGATATCCTGGTCAACAATGCAGGGATCTACGAGTTGGCGCCCCTCGAGTCGGTCACCGAGGAGCACTTCCACAGACAATTTGATCTCAATGTCCTCGGCCTGCTGCTTGCGTCCCAGGAAGCGCTCAAGTACTTCGGACCGGCGGGCGGAAGCATCATCAACACCAGCTCCATTGTGAGTACGTGGGGGGTTCCAGGTGGCTCGGTGTATAGCGCCACGAAGGCTGCCGTGGACGCCGTGACCCGTTCGTTGGCCAAGGAGTTGGGTGCACGCAAGATTCGTGTTAATTCGGTCAATCCCGGGATGGTGGAAACCGAAGGCACACACAGCGCGGGAATCACCAATAGCGATTTCCGCAAGCAAACCGAAGCGACGACGCCGCTGGGACGTATCGGGCAACCCCAGGACATTGCCCCGGCCGTTGCCTTCCTGGCATCCCCGGACGCCTCCTGGATCACCGGCGAGACACTGTACATTACCGGAGGGCTACGGTAAGGACTCTCCCTAAGTTATCGCGGATTGAGATGAGTGGACTCAATCAGTTTCTAATCAAGCACGGGTTGGTAATCGTGTTTGGGGCCGTGTTCGTGGACCAAATGGGGGTGCCTCTCCCTGCGGTGCCCTGGCTGCTCGCGGCGGGCGCCTTGGCGGCCACGGGGAAGTTCACCCTTGTTTATGGGCTGGGGGTTATCTTGCTTGCCTGCCTGGTGGCAGACGGCTCTTGGTTTTATCTTGGGCGGTACCGCGGCAATCAGGTTGTGGGCCTGCTCTGCCGAATTTCCTTGGAGCCAGACTCCTGTGTTCGCCGCGCACAAAACGTATTCACCCGATACGGGTTGCGTGGGTTGGTGGTCGCGAAGTTCCTACCCGGCATGAGCACGGTCGCACCTCCGTTGGCGGGGATGTCCGGACTCAAAGCGGAGCGATTTTTCGCCGTGGACGCGATCAGTTCCCTGCTTTACGGGAGTTGTTTCCTTGGCTTGGGCTACTTCTTCAATAACCAAATCGAACAAATCGGCTCGGCGCTCTCTCGTATTGGCGGAGGCGCTTTGAGAAGGGTAATCGGTTTGGCCGTGCTATACGTCGCCTACAAGTACTGGCAACGGCAGCGCCTGTTGCGTGAGTTGCGCATGGCGAGGATCACGGCCGGCGAACTGCGCCAGAAGCTTGACGCCGGGGAGGACCTGGTGATTCTGGATATGAGGTCCAGCGCAGCGCTGGCAGAGGATCCGGTGGTCATTCAGGGGGCGATCCATTTAAACCTGGAGGATCTCGAGAAGCGTCAGCACGAGCTCCCTCGCGACCGGGACATCATCGTATATTGTTCCTGTCCCAACGAGGTTTCCAGCGCGCGGGTAGCTCTCCGGCTGCAACGCAAAGGCTTCACGCGCGTCCGACCGCTGCTGGGCGGGATTGATGCCTGGCGGGAACAGAATGACCTGGCCAAACCAGAGGGCCAGGAACCAACCAAAAGAAAGGACGTGGCCTATGAAAACGGAGCAACCTAAGTCCGCCCGGGCCCTCCGGCTTGCCTCGCTGCGGGCCGGCTGGATGCTGATGAGCGCAGGCGCGTGCCTCTCCTTCCCGGGCTGCAAAGCGAAAGAGCACGCGACCTTGCCGCCGCCCCCGACGGTCGAGGTTGCGGCCGTGACGGAGGCCGACGTGCCCATTTACCATGAATGGATCGGCTCACTCGACGGATTGGTGAACGCGCAAATCCGCGCCCAAGTCACCGGGTATCTTTTCAAGCAGAACTACCGCGAAGGCGATCTGATCAAAAAAGGTGACTTGCTGTTCGAGATTGACCACCGCCCTTTCCAGGCGGTCCTTGACCAAGACAGAGGTTTGCTCGCCCAGGCCGAGGCCAGGCTGGGAAAGACGGAACTCGACGTCAGACGCTACGGCCCATTGGTGAAGGACAAGGCCATTAGTCAGGAGGAATATGATGACGCCGTGCAAGCCAACCTCGAAGCCAAAGCCGCCGTGGTCTCGGCCAAGGCCCAAGTCGAGCAGGCGCAGTTGAACCTGGAGTTCACGACCATCACTTCGCCCATCGACGGGATCGCCAGCATCGCGCGGGCGCAAATCGGCGACCTCGTTGGACCTGCCACCGGAGAGCTAACGACGGTTTCAACCATCGACCCCATCAAGGCGTACTATAACGTCACGGAACAGGCCTATATCAACTTCACCAGGCTCTTTGGTAGCGAGAGCGCTCGCTCGGATCGGCTCCGCCAGTTGGAGATTGAGTTGGTCCTCACCGATGGGACGGTTTATTCGCACAAAGGCCAGATTTATGCCGCCGACCGGCAAATTGGTCCGACCACCGGAGCGCTTAGAGTTGAAGCCCTCTTCCCAAACCCCGACAATGCCCTTCGTCCCGGCGAATTCGCCCGGGTGCGCGTAAAATTCGACCTCAAACATGACTCCCTGCTCGTGCCTCAGCGCGCGGTTTCAGAATTGCAGGGGAGTTATCAAGTCGCCCTCGTAGGCCAAGACAGCAAAATCCACGTCCAACCGGTTCGCGTCGGCGAGCGCGTCGGCAGCCTCTGGATGATCGAGGATGGACTTCAGCCAGGCCAGCGCGTCGTGGTCGAGGGGACCCAACGGCTCCGTGAGGGGATTGTTGTGAACCCGATCAATTTCACGTCGGAATTTGTCGGAAAGTCGCCCGCAGCCCACTGACGCATGTCCAAATTCTTTATCAACCGTCCGATCGTCGCCATGGTGATCTCGATCATCATGGTCATCGTCGGCCTGGTCACGCTGCTAAGCCTGCCAGTAGCACAGTTTCCCAAAGTTGTTCCACCCGAGATCTTCATCCAGGCCAATTACGTAGGGGCAGATGCCCAGACTATCGAGCAGTCTGTGGCCACCCCGATCGAGCAGCAAATGAGCGGCGTGGACAACATGAACTACATGTATTCGATCAACGCCAATAATGGCTTGATGCGCATGTTCGTTAACTTCGATCTCGCGACCGATCCCAATATTGACCATGTCCTGACCCAGTTGCGCTACGCCCAAGCCGAATCCCAATTGCCGCCCGATGTGCGCAACTACGGTGTCACGGTCCAGAAATCCCTCTCTGCGCCCCTGGTTCTGGTGGCGCTCAACTCCCCCAACGGGACGCGCAATGCCGAGTTTCTCGCCAACTATGCCTACATCAACCTCAACGACCCCCTGAGCCGTGTGCCGGGCATCTCGCAGGTGCAGATCTTCGGCGCTGGGCAGTATGCGATGCGCATCTGGGTCAAGCCCGACCAATTGGCCAAACTCAACCTGACCGTGCCGGAGATCATTGACGCAATCAACGGCCAGAATACGGTTAATCCTGCCGGCAAGCTTGCCGGGCGACCCATTCCGCCCGGCCAGGATTTCACTTATACGGTTCGCGCACAGGGTCGGCTCGTCTCCGAAGAGGAGTTCGAGAACATTGTGGTTCGTGCCACGCCCGACGGTTCTATCGTGCGCCTCAAAGATGTGGGCCGGATCGAGTTGGGCGCGGCGGACTACGACATCATGGGCCGGTTTAATGAAAAGCCCAGCGCTATCCTTGCGTTGTATCAACTGCCCGGCTCCAACGCCATTGAAGCAGCCAAAGGCGTTAATCGGCTCATGGCGGAGCTAAAGGAGCGCTTCCCATCGGACCTCGATTACCACATCAGCATTGACACGACCAAGGCCGTGACGGAGGGAATCCGGGAAATTGGCAAGACCTTCTGGGAGGCGCTGGCGCTGGTGATGCTGGTCGTGTTCATCTTCCTCCAAGGCTGGCGGGCAGCACTGATCCCCTTGTTGGCGGTTCCAGTGTCTCTCATTGGCACTTTCGCCGTTTTCCCGCTTCTAGGATTCTCCATCAACACGCTCTCCCTTTTCGGTCTGGTGCTCGCCATCGGCCTCGTGGTGGACGACGCCATTGTGGTCGTA
>Ga0209517_10006259_pt1 | contig 14774 bp, 8 predicted proteins | sample PeaSoiMetSII2010_FD_187695 | JGI IMG/M metagenome (GOLD analysis project Ga0209517, IMG submission 187695) | Peat soil microbial communities from Weissenstadt, Germany - SII-2010 (SPAdes) (version 2) | ecosystem: Environmental > Terrestrial > Soil > Wetlands > Peat | place: Germany: Weissenstadt... | reverse complement strand
CAATCTGCCACTTCTCTTCCGGGGTTCTCTGGACTCTCGGCTTTCTTGACATTCTCGCCTCCTGGCGGAGGCCCCAAGCCTAACTAACTTCCGTGTCCAGTTCTACTGGGGTGCACTACAACCACGTACACACCCACAATATCCTCAAACCCCAATTTCGCCATGAGTAATCTGTACATGGATGTTCGCTCGCCGGATCCTTCGGGAACCCCGAACAAGACGAGTCATACCTTTTCCATCGAATCCTATCCCTGGTTTGCGTCGCGTGACCTCACCCGAACCGTCTATTCGGGCGACTCCACGCTTCTTAGGACGATTCAGACGACCTACGGACCAAATTGTCTTTGGGGAGGGCTGTGTGGCTCCTCCATACCTACCCAAGTCACGACGACCCTAAATGATGTCAGCCCGAATCTGATGAGCATGATGCAGACGGATTACGATACGGTGCCATTTGTGCATCAGTCCGGAGTGACGACGATCGACAATCCGACGGAAGTCCGGGAGTTCGGCTACGATGGAACGCTCAAGCGACGGACCGACAGTACCTGGCTCAAGACGGGCACTTACGTAGTTTCTCAAGAGCACATCCTCAATCGGCCGCTCACCAGCACGGTTTATGACAGCACCAATAATACCTGCCAGGGGCAGAGTAACCCGTGCGCCCAAACGACGTACGAATACGACAACTACACCCAGGGGTTGTCCAGCTCAGGCGCGACGCAGCATCAGTCCATGACGAATTACCGCGGAAACATCACTGCGGTTTCCCGTTGGCTGAATCCTGGCAATACATGGCTGACTACGCGGTATCAATACGATGATGGCGGCAACGTCACTGAGGCGACCGACCCTCGCGGAAACTCCACGACTTATAACTTCGCCGACAATTTCGCGCAGACCTCGTGTACCCCATCCAGCAACGGGCTCACCGGTAATGCCGCCGCCTACGTCAAGACCATCACCAACGCCCTGAGTCAAGGGACTACGTACTCTTACAATTCGTGTTTCGGAAACGTAGCGACAGTCACCGATCCGAATTTGCAGCTGATGAGATATGCCTATGACACCCTAGGTCGGAAAGCATCGCTTAGCTTGCCAGATGGAGGATTGACCACCTGGAGCTACAACGACGTCGCTCCGATCTCGATTACCCAGAGCAAAAAGCAGACTAACACGGCCAATGTCACCACTGTCGAGGATCACGACGGACTTGGCCGCACCGTTCAAACGCAATTGACTTCGGACACATCGGGAACGGACTACGTTGATACGACTTACGATGTGGCGGGACGAATAGCAACGGTTTCGAATCCTTACCGCACCACGTCCGACCCCACATACGGCATCACTGGCTACCAGTACGATGCGCTGAATCGGGTTGCGACCTTGACGCGTCAGGACGGCGCAACAGTCCTCACGACGTACGCGGGAGCAGCCACACAGGTTCAAGACGAAGGAAACGGCATATCGCGCGTAACGAGAGTATCGCAAACAGATGCCCAGGGCAGGTTGATTTCTCTTTGCGAAGTGAGCGGTGTTACGCTTCTGGGCTCAGGTGCGACGCCCGCCGCCTGTGGCCAGAGCATCTCCGCGACTGGGTTTTTGACGACCTACCAATACGATGCTCTTGACAACCTGACTTCCGTCACTCAAAACGGATTGATCGGAAGAACGTTTGTCTACGACTCTTTATCGCGCCTGACGAGCGCCACCAACCCTGAATCCGGCGCCACAACCTATGCATACGACTCCAATGGAAATCTAACATCCAAAACAGACGCAGGTGCCATCACCCTCAATTACAATCCGGCCGGGAGTCCCATCGACGCTTTGAATCGCGTCACCCAGAGGACTTACAGCGACGGGACGCCAACAGCAACATTCACCTATGATGTAACTTCTGCGGACGGACTGACGGGGCTCCAAAAAACAGTTGGCCATTTGGTCGAGGCCTCCGTCGGCAACGCGCGGCTGGTAAACAGCTACGATCCCGTGGGCCGGGTCTTGACCCAATGGCAGTGCACGCCACAGAACTGCGGAACGGCATGGTTCTCGCTGGCCTATCAGTATGACTATCTTGGAAATCCTACCTCCTCGACCAACGGCGAGGGGGTCGCACTGACGTATGCCTACAACGGTGCAGCTCAATTGACAGGGGTAACCAGCAGTTTGTCAGACGCCAACCACCCGGCGACCCTCTTTACTTCGGGCGTATACAATGCGATTGGAGTGCTGACCGGCGCATCGCTCGGGAACGGAATCAGCTTGGCGCGGAGTTACGACCCGCGCACTCAAATGACGTTGCTTTCTGATGGAACCGTCTACAGGCTAGGTTTGACCTCCACGCCCAACGGCGACGTGCTTACAGGCAACGACAGCATCAATGGCAATCGGACATACGGTTACGACGACTTCAATCGATTGAAGAGCGCCTCGGCCACTGGACAAGCGTACACCTTCGACTACGACCGGTTTGGCAACCGCTGGCAGCAGAACGGCCCGTACACCATGATGGAGAGCTTTAGTGGAAACAACAATCGCATGGATGGCTATTCCTATGACGCGGCGGGCAATCTGCTGAACGACGGCACCCACAATTACGCTTACGATGCCGAGAACCGAATCAAGCAAGTGGATGCCGGTTCAACAGCGACGTACGTCTACGATGCCAATGGACAGCGGGTAGAGGCCATTCTCGCCAGGGCCACGGCTCAACAGTTGAAGCAGATTTACGGACACCTGCGGCAGGTGATGGAATCCTAGAAACAGTGATTGTTGCTCGGTGGTGAGTGGCAAGCAAAGCGGCGCGCAATATGCGCAATTACTTCTGTCGCCTCCAAAGCCTCTTCAATTCATCGCTGCAGGCTCCGCCTTCTTGTCGTTCTCTGCCTGCATCTTTTTCAGTCCCCTCCACCTCTCGTACTGTTCCTTCTTCGCTGGGTCAGGATCCTCGTAGTCTTGCAGCCAGAAGCGGAACCAGTCCACCGAGCCGCCTTGCGACGCCATGCGCACGCCCGGATTGGTCAGAACGTGTTCGTCGGTGTTTAACATCATCAAGTCTACTGGCTTATGGATATAGCGAAGTCCGGCATAGGGCTCCCACATGAAAAGAAGACTTACGGGTCCTTCCCCGACGACTAGCAAGGGCGTGCGAATTTTGTCGAGATTGAAGCCGGGCGAGCGCTGGAGCCATTTGAGCAGTCCTTTTTCGAATGGCCGTGCCCCTATCATCGCATCGGCTTCCTGAGCAATTGCCTGGTCACCATCCTTCTCAGTTTCTAAATACTGGAAGTACGTTTCCATCACGCCGTCCGTGATCGAGGCGGCCTTTGGACTAATAGAGCTAGTGGTAAGCATCTGCATGATATAAAAGCAGGTGCGGCTGAACCCGATGATGCCGATCCTACTCGGATCCACCACGTTTTCAGCCACAAGTTGTCTCACAGCCGCTTCATAGCCAGCGACCGCACAAGCCCCTTCGTTAGGTGTTACTACGGGGCATACATTTTCGGAAATCTGCAGCACTACCATCCCTGCCGTGGTCAGGGCTCTGGCCGCGAATGCTGTTGGATATATACCTGACGGTCTAAACTCAGACTCGACGAAACCGTGAGTCTGAATTACGAGCGGATAACGGACGCTGGGTCGGTAGTCTGGCGGTCTATACAGTCCGCCTCGCCAGGGTTTCCCTTCCTTGTCCTTCCAGGTGTACACGCTGGCTACTCCCAACGCAAAGTCTTTGAGTTGAGGATTGGGATCCCAGATGACGCGCGATGTTCGGTTGTCGCTCGCGACAAGCTGTTGCGGTTGGTTGAGGGATTGTCTTACGGTAAGCCGCAGATTGCTATTTCCAGTTTCCGTTTGTGCCTCAAGGTGTTCAACACCTTGCCATTTACCATCGGCGGCTTGCCGGTACTCTGTGTTCTGGACGGATAAGTCTTGATGATTGTAAAAGCTGACTAAGACGCGATGCTTATCTCCGTCGACGAAAGATACTTCTTTAACCATATGGTAACCATCTTCGACACCTGTTGCCGCCTCACCTTTGAGCATCTCTACACAGGTGCCAGTGTTGGAGGGCAGCTCCACAACAGCGATGCATGGTCGGGATGCAATTCCGGCTTGAGAGCTAAGGAAAGTGCCCGGCAAAACAATTGCGGTGCCGTCTTTGGACCATTTAGGATTTCCTAGTCCCGCAGCCCAGAGGCCGTTTCTAACGGGAGCGTCCGTCAGGGATTGAACCGCGCCCGATTGGAGATTGATTCGGACGAACTGATCCACGACATCGCCAGGTCGAATGCGATATGGGTCCGAAGGGTAAGGTGGCGGGTACAATGTCTCCCAGGACAATGGCACACTGCCAACCTGCGCCGTTGTCACCAGAGAAGTGCCATCGGGCGATAACGCTAGGGTGTCCCCGCCCTTGAGGGGAACATTGCCATCCATGACTTGGGACTGCTTGCCATCAATCACCGCCCACAGATAGATCGGAGGAGGGGAAATTCTAATTGTCCGGGAATTGTCTGGCAGCAGAAACGTTTCAAGCGCTTGCCCGGTACCGACAATTACAGGAGCCTGCCGCTCCATTCGCTTCCTCTCTCGTTCGACCGGATCGGCTGCAGTAAACACATAGTGTCGCTGATCCAAGACGTCGAAGTGGGTTACTGACTCAGTTATCGATGTCAGTGGCTTGAGCGTTTTGCTCTGCAGATCAGCAAGGACGAGGCGATAGTTGACGCCACTTGTCCTTTCTAAGAAGGCCACAGCGGCAGAGTCAGCCAGCCAGCGCCAGTTCTTGATGACTGGACCTTCCCGCGCAGACAACGTGAGGGTCCAGACGGGAGACGGAACGGGCACCCTATTGGATTGCTTTAGGAGATCCTCGACCTCATGGGCACGGTAGATACGGAGGCAGTCCTCAACCTCGTTTGTATCCAGACGGCCGCGCTCGCTGACGACTGCGAAGTAGCTGCCGTCTGGAGAAAAGCGGATTGGCTGCTCGACACTATCAAAGTGGGACAATTCGATCTCATCGCTAATTGTAAAGAGTTTCCGAACTAATTGAGCACCAGAGGCGATGTCACTGGAAGCAAGAAATTCTGCGAGGATGATTGCAGCAAAGTTGAATTTACTCGTCCACACGACGCCTCCCTTGAGTAGGACCAGCGCTGCGACCTGCAGGCACAGAGCGCTGGTCCTAGGTGCTCCAAAGCAATCGGCTCCTTGGTCAAAAGATGAGTTTGAGCGCAAACTGCATCGAGCGTGGACCGCCCATTTGATAAAGCGGATTCAACACGCCGAGTGAACTGGCAAGTGTGCTCGTGGCCTGTCCGAACGTGGTTTGACCAAAGTTCGGATTGATCTGACCAAAATTCGGATGGTTGAAAACATTGAAAGCTTCGGCACGAAACAGGATGCGCAGGGATTCGTGGACTCGAAATTGCCGACGGATCGCTAGGTCCATCTGCCAAGCCCCGAATCCGCGGACGAAGTTACGCGGAGCATCTCCGAGACCGGATGCAACACTTGCAAACGCAATAGGATTCAGTGCTCGACCGCCCGGACATCCTTTTCCAGGCGCGAGGTCATTTAACGATTGAAGGACAGATGCGCAATTTGCGCCATAGAGGTAAACTGGCTGGCTCGGAACCAGATTTAGACCCTCATTGTAAAGTTGTCCATTTGGCTGCAGAAGCCCATTTCCCAGAAGAGTTACTGGAAAGCTGGTCCGAAAGGTAAAGCGATCATCGAGTCCCCAATGGTCAAGGACGGTTCCCGCGAGTCCTTCGCGCCGTACCGCTGGTATGTCATACGAAAATGCAGCAGAGAGATTGTGGCGAACGTCGAAATCACAATTTCCGCGCTGGTATCCAATGTTATAGTTTTCGGAGCCATAGTCGGTACAGTGGGACCATGTGTACGACAATAGGCCGGTCAAACCTTGACTCAACCTTCGTCGAAACTGTGCCTGCAGGGAGTTGTAGTCGGAAGTCAACCCATTTTCTACCAACGTGACGAAACTTATCGTGGGATTACTAGATGGAGCGATACTGTTCTGTTGTAGTAACCTCGCACCATGAGCGCCGACATAGGAAACAGTTACGGCCTGTGATTTGCCCAGCGCCTGTTCCACGCTGGCGTTCCATTGAATCGTATATGGTAGCTGCAGATGCGAAGCATAGCCAACAGCGTTGTCATACGGGGGAACAGGTGGATTCGCGACTTCCGGCACTCCGATGGAATTCGGGAATGAACCAGGCGAAGCGCTAGAGGCAAAAAATCCAGGTCCGCTGTTAAAGCCCAGCGATCCCAATTGCTGGCCAGTATCAAAAAACAACCCGGCGCCACCACGAATCACGGTTTCCCGATCTGTTGCCGTGTCGAGGATGTACGCCAACCCTATCCGTGGCGCAAAGTTGTACCAGGTGGTTTGCCAAAGTGCTGTGCCCTGAGGTGCTAGGGACCAACTATTGGGACCGTCTCCTTGAATCGTATAGGGGTGGAACCCGCGCGTGACTCCCGGCGCTGGATTTATGTCCCATCGCAGCCCCATTGATAAAGTTAGGCGTGGTAAGATTCGCCACTCGTCCTGCGCAAACATTGATAGATTCACATACAATGGATAAGCGGATACACGGTTTTGCGCAGAAACGAACGCACTGTTGTTTTCAATCGACGTCTCTCTGAAGTAGATGAACTGCATGAAGGGATTGGCCGGAGTTTCAGATGGAGTAAGTCTTCGATAGTCTACGCCAACTTTCAATTGGTGGCGTCCGAGGAATAAACTCATGTTATCTAGGACATTCCACTGTCTTTGAGAGCCGGATGTCTGTTGCTGCTGTAACAGGATGAAGTACCCTCCATAAAGCAAGACAACTTCTGGAGAAGAGCCAGGTCCAAGCCCTGTAAGCTGCGCCAAATCTACTGGCGTGTTATCTCCGAAGCTATCAATGACATTGTGTTGAGCTACTTCATTTGAACTGTAATTGAACCGGAAGTCATTAGTGAGATTAGAGGTCAAAGCGTCTGTGACACCTGCTGTATAACTTCGCGTTACATATGTAGAGATCTGGTTCGATGTTGGAGTACTGAAAGCTGCAGAGGTGCCTCTTGTCGCCCCAGATGATGACGTATCGGCAAACCGGAAGAAGAGCCGTAACTTGTCATTTGCGGTGTGGTCGAACCGTACACTCGTAGCATCCAGTGACGCTGGATTGGACCAGCTTCCAATAAACTGGGCAATACCATTCGCGACGTCATCAATTCCTCCGGGGGTTGGCGCCGGGAACGCGTTGATCCCAGGCTGGAGTGCAGCTGCCGCAGGAAATCTCCCGGCTTGACAGCTACTAGCGACTCCTCGCATACAGAAGTCTGGCACGAAGTTCGCTGTGGCCGGTCGCGGAGCAATCAAACGCAGTCCTTCATAGGAAACAAAGAAGAACGACTTGTTCTTACCGTTATATAGACCCGGAACCTCGACTGGGCCTCCTAATGTCCCCCCGAAATCATTCTGATGAAGCGCAGGTTCCGGGGTGCCAAGGTAGTCATTGAACCAGTCCTGCGCGTCTAAGAAGCCGTTCCGCAAGTAATCGTAGGCCGTACCGTGCCACTGGTTAGTGCCCGATTTCGTTTCAAATATGAACTGGCCGCCAGGATTCCGCCCATATTCAGCCGAATAGGTGGAACTCTGGACCCGAAATTCCTGAAGATCATCTACGGAGACAAGGGCCTGCGTGGTTCCAAGGGCCGTTGCCGCAGGAAGAGAACCGCTGAGCCCTGCGCCCAACGTTGAAGCCACTCCTGGAGCTGCTCCGACATTAGCGCTTACCCCGTCCACGGTGTAGTAGTTCTCCTCCATTCGCTGCCCATTTACGCTGAACTCACCTGTAATTCCCAGCCCAGAGCCTGCCCCAAGCGTCGAAACTTGGGGAGTCTGTGTGACTGTACCCGGCGTCAATAAAATCAAATCCTGGAAACTTCGACCGTTTAGGGGCATGTTTTCAACGTACGCATGATCGATCACCGTGCTAACCGAAGCATCCGTGGTATTCACTACGGGCGCGCCTGCCTCGACAGTTACGGTCTCTGAGATGGATCCCACCGCCATTTCAAAGTTGATTGCGGCGACATCCTGAATGTGCAATTCGACACCGGGCTTGAGGATCGTCTTGAAGCCGGTTTTCTCCACCTCAATTTGATAGGTTCCCGGAAGGAGGGATGGAACCGTGTAGTTTCCCGCCTGATCGGTTGAGGTCTCATATCGTCCGTTGGTCAGGACATTCATCACCATCACTTTTGCACCGGGAAGTACGGCCTTGGTCGGATCCGTTATTCGGCCGGTGATCGTGGCACTTGTAGATTGTCCGAAAGCATTGCACATCAGAACCAAGACGGTCAGAACCGGGAGCAGTCGTCGCATGTTTTTCTCCTGCTGCGCGGGTGGCAGCCTATCCGCTAGTACGGCAGCTTCCGAGGTTCTGTACCGCTGGCGCAGGATTTTAGCTTGGTTCGACAAAAAGAAGCAGGGGTATGCAGCGAACGTGCGGCGCTCGCTGGCTACGGATGATTGGCCATCTTTTGCAGAGAGGCATAGAGGAACGGCTTCCCGGTAGGCTTGTTGCTTCCCCCATTGGGCTCTACAGTCACAAAGATCGCATCCACGTCCGCCAACTTGGCAGGATCGTCGAAGCGAAGAGCCCAGCGCCGGTTGCTCTCATTGTCCATATAAAGGATACCCAAATTAAGAGGTTTGGCTTGTCCCAGCACACGCTGTCCCCAGACCTGAAATGCGCTGGCATTCTTGACATGCGGCTGCTGGTCCAGATCGAAGGCGTAAAAGACAAGCGACTTGTTCTTGGTGTAAAAGACACGGCCGAACGGTTTGCGCGTCTGCCCGCTGTTGTCGACATCGTAGACGTCGGCAATGTACAACTGTCGCGCCCCCATCAGCTCCCGAATATCACGATCGGATGACAAGTACTGCTCGCGATCGGCAATTGTCTGATCCTGTTCGTGGACCCGCGTGGATAGAGTCTGAACGTCCGATTCCAGAGATGCCGTCTTGACCAGGTTCTGACTGTACTGACCTTGGATGGTGTCAAGTTTCTCTTGGACTGTTCGATAGGCCTGCTGCGCTTTCTGCAATTGATCGGCGAGAGAGTCGCGCTCACTACTGACCAGTCGCAACTGCTCGGAACTCGCGCTGCTCGCAGCGGCCAGTTCGCCGACACGAACCTCGGCCGCCCTCAGCCTGTTGTCCAGACGACCAATCTCGGCTTGCTTCTGCTTGCTTTCCTGCTGCAGAGCTTCCACTTGCGCTGCGCTGGCTCTGAGTTTCTCCTGCCACTCTTTCTGCTCGAAATTTTGCGGCGGCAGGGCCTGAGGAGTTGCTGCAGTCACCTGCACAGTCGCGCGAGCGCCACGCTGCCCTGCCCGATAAGCCAAAGCACCAACAGCAATCACCACACACGCCGCCAGCACGCCAACACCAACTCTAGCCAGATTCCAGTTGAATGCTGGCATAACGCGCGATGGTGTAGCCCTTTCCGCGCTTCCAATTGTCGCGAGCAAGCGGTCTCGCACTCCGGATTCGTTCCACGGCCGCTCGTCTTCGCGAAGCAATTCGTAATCCGCGGCCAGCAGGGGGATGCCTTCATTCGCGACTTTTTTAAACTGTTCGTAGGTTTCGCGACATGCGGAACAAGCAACTAGGTGCGCTTGCAATTCGTTCGTCTCTTCCGAGGAGAGCGTTCCCGATGTCGCGAGAGCGCACAGCTCGATATAGCGATCGTGGTCGCCCGCAGCGTTTTCTACAGTAATCATGATCTTATATCTCGCAGCTTCTCAATAATTGTGCTCTTACGGAGCTTGTCGAGCCCACGGTAATAATGGTGCCGAATGTTGCCGAGTGGCTCACCCAATCGTTCGGCGATGTCCTCGAATGCGAGTCCCTCGAAGAAGAAGAGTTCCAGGGTCTTTCGTTGCTTTTCACTCAATTCAGCAAACGCCGGCCGCATCTGCTCAAAGGTCAGCTTCGCTCCCACCTCGCGTTCCAGGTCACTGTCGCCCGATAGAGTATCGCCCGCCGCTTCCAGATCTGTACCAGCATAGAAATTCCTTCGCAGCAGAAAGGAGCGTCGATCAAACGCCCGGTGGTAAGCTATTTGCACAATCCACCCTTTCCCGCTCCCCTTGCCCGGATCAAACAGGTTCGCCTTCTTGTAGAGGTGCAGAAAGACGTCTTGTACAAGGTCCTCGGATTCTCCCTGGTCGTGCAGTACCCGCAGGCCAATGGAAAACACCAATCTAGAGAAGCGGCTAAACAACAGCTGGAAGGCGTTCTTGTCCTGCTTGCCGAGTCTTAGAATGGCTTGTTCGTCGCTCAGATCGGTATCACTGAGCAGACGGCGGCTTTGGGCATCTTCGCCAAAGAGTTTAGCCATCGGAAATAACTGGTCTTGAGACGCGCTACTCACAGGACGTTGCCGGGGCTCCTAGGCAAGCTTCTACAGGCTGCTACAAGTGCTGACAATACACCAACTTTGCACCACCGGAATCATTATTTGTTGCACCAAGAAAAAGCGCGGGAACACCGGTACAGAACCTACTCACGAAACGTATACTTACCGAGCCGTCAAACGCAAAAATAGTAGTGGGCTTTGTTGGGAGAACGGGTACTGTGAGAGCTTCAACGGGAAACTGCGCGATGAATTCTTGAACGGCGAGATCTTTTGCTCGCTGAAAGAGGCACAGATTCTGACCGAGAGGTGGCGCGTGGAATACAATGGGAGTCGTCCTCACCGTTCTCTCGGGGGAGAGGACACCCACCGAGTTCGCCAGTCAGTTTGCGGCTAGCCGCGAACTGACTGTAACCTAAACCAGCCAGAGACTAACTCTAGGCTTGGTGCAAAAAGACTGGGCCATCCAACGAGGCGTTGCACTAACACTCCACTTGGTACAAAAGATCGGTCAGGTCAGGGCCACGGCTCCACAGTCGAAGCAGATTTCCGGACACCTGCGGCAGGTCATGGAATCCTAGAAACAGTGATTGGTGCTTGGTGGCGAGTGGCAAGCAAAGCGGCGACGCGATATGCGCAATTACTTCTGTCGCCTCACGCGCTTTCCACTGGCCCCTGACCACCAGACACCGCCCTTAGTACTTCTGTCGCCTCCAAAGCCTCTTCAATTCACCGCTGCAGGCTCCGCCTTCTTGTCGTTTTCCTCTTGCATTTTCCGCAACTCTCGCCAGCGGGCGTACTGCTCGGCTTTGGCGGGATCGAAGTCTTCGTAGTCTTGCAGCCAGAAGCGGAACCAATCCACGGTTCCGCCCTGCGACGCCATGCGGACGGCCGGATTGGTCAGGACATGCTCGTCCGTATTCAGCATAATCAAGTCAACCGGCTTGTGCAGATAGCGAAGCCCAGCATATGGTTCCCACATATAGAGCAAGCCTGCGCGGCCGCTTGCATTTACCAACAGCGGTGTCGTTATCTTATCAAGGTTGAAGCCCGGAGACCGCCTCAACCATTGCTGCAAGCCTTCCCCAAAAGGCGGCGCGCCAATCATCGAATCAGAAGCCTTGTTACCCGAGTCGAAAAACATATATTCAGGATAGCCAGCCATCACGCCATCTGTGATCGAGGCGACTTTCACGCGAAGGGAGCCAGTGGTAAGCATCTCCATCACGTAGAAGCAGGTGCGGCTGAAACCAACGATGCCGATCTTCTCTGGATCTACCAGGCCCTCCGACACTAGTTGTTTTGCAGCAGATTCGTAGTCAGATACGGCACAAGGTCCCTCATCAGGTTTCATAGTACGACAAAACGTTTCATCGACCACTTGCAGCACGAGGATCCCAGATGTAGTCAGTTCCCTGGCCGCGAAGGCTGTGGGAAATCCCCCTGAGGGGGCAAACTGGGACTCACTAAATCCGTGTGTCTGAATGACCAGCGGATAACGCTCGCCAGGTTTGTAGTTCACGGGTTTGTACAACCCGGCTTTCCATTCCCGCCCCCCCTTGTCTTTCCATGTGTAAACGTTGGCCTGCCCCAGTTGGACATTCTTAAGTTGCGGATTGGGGTCCCAAATCACACGAGATTCCTGTTTCTCCTTAGCAACGAGCATGGGAGGCTGGTCGAACGCCTCCTTGACTTCGATTTCCAAGCCGTTATGCCCGACTTCATACTCTCCTTTGCTTTGCCCAACAAGCTGCCAGATGCCGTCAGCTGTACTTCGATACTCTGTGTTTCCAGGCGAGCCTGCCAGGGTCACAAAGCTCACCATGACTCGGTTCCTATCTCCATCGATAAACCGAACATCCATCACCGTGCGGTAAGTTTCTTCGACACTGGTTTCAGTATGCCCTTGCTGCCAGGATCTATTTGCCTGTTCGATTGCAGCCAGGTCCATACCGCCGGTTAACATCTCCACGCAGGTGCGCGTATTGAACCGTAGGTCTACAACCGCAACACATGGCCGAGACGGTGCACGATCTTTGGAACTGATGAACGTACCTGGCAAGAGAGTTGCCTGACCATCACTCGACCATTGCGGATTCCCTAGCGTCCACCAGGACGCATCATTGCTGACGGGCGCATCCGTCAAGGCTCGTACGGAACCCGTTTGCAGATCGATCTGCACATACTGGTGCGCTGAGTCGTGGCCGGCGCGGATTGGGTAAGGGTAAGATGGGAAGGGCGGAGGATACAACGTCTCCCACGACGAGGGTACCTCAGGAACCCGCAGCTGCGTGACCAACGAACGACCATCAGGCGACACCGCTATACTTCGATCCGGAATGATTGGGGCACCATCGTGCTTTACCTCGAAGTGCTTGCCTCCGATAGCCGCCCAAAGATAGAAGCTACGATGCGAATAATATCGGATTGTTATCGCATCGTCCGGAAGAAGCAACTCATCAATGGAACGCCCGGTGCCAACAATCACGGGCGACTGGCGTTCATGACGCCTCTTCTGTAGGGCGGTGGGCGTATCAGCAACGGTATAGACATAGTGTAGCCGGTCGCGAATATCGAATGTCCCGACCGTCTCCGTCGCTGAAGTCAGTGGCTCGATCGTTTTCCTTCGAAGATCGGCCAGGACGAGTCTCAAATCGCTACTGGCCGTACGCTCCAGAAATGCCACCCCACTGGAGTCGGCCAGCCAACGCCAATCATCTATGCTCCCACTCTTGGTGTCAGAACGATCCACAACCCATACGGGTGATGGCGGCTGCGACGCATCGGGATGTTTCAGGAAGTCCTCGACCTCCTGGCTGCGGTAAAAGCGCAGGGAGTCCTCAACACGGTTCAGGTCCAGACGCCCACGCTCGGCCCAGACTGCGAAGTAGTTTCCATTCGGCGAAAATCGGACCTTTTTCGGCTTTGTCCCCACCGTCCGAAAGAGTGTTATCCCTATATCTTGCGCGACAGTGAAGGGTTTCTTTGTTTGCTGCGCTGATGCAATCAGGGAATGAATGCAGATCAGCAATGTAGAGACGGCGATGAAGAGCGAGATACTTTTCATCTTTCTCAAGGATTACGGCCTCCGATTTGGCAGAAAAGCAGATCCCTCGCTGCGGGCCAAAAACCGGTCCTTCGCTCGGGATGACAACATAGAGAACCGACCGGAAGAAGCGGGCACGGCGCGATCTGCCCCGACGTGCCTGTTTTTTCCACCTGCAATAGCGCGTGGGGTGGTCGCTCACGCCGCAATCCGCACAGCGTCATCCGCTACTGCGGACAGCGCTGACTCAGATGCTACCGACTTAAAAAACTAATTTGAGAGCGAACTGCATCGAGCGCGGACCACCCATCTGATAGAGCGGACTCAGGACGCCCAACGAACTTGCCAGCGTTGCCGTGGCCTGTCCGAAGGTGGGGTCGCCGTAGTTGCTATCGATAATTCCGAAATTGGGGTGATTGAAAATATTAAAAGCTTCCGCCCTGAATTGCAGCTTCAGATTCTCGTGGATTGGAAACTCACGACGGACCGCGAAGTCCATTTGCCAAGCGCCAAAACCACGCACGAAATTTCGCGGGGCATTGCCAGGCAGAGTTCCAGGTGGACAGGAGAACGAAGTGCATCCAGGAGGCAGGCTAAATGCATTTGGATTGATCGCGCGGCCTCCCGGACATCCCAAACCATTGTTGTAGACGGCAGCGCATTGTGATCCGTAGATGTAGACCGGTTGACCAAGATTTAGATCTAGCCCAGTATGAAAGTAGTTTCCCGTCAGAGGATCAACCACTTCTGTTCCGTTTAGAGTCACCGGGAAAGCACTTCGGGCGGTAAAGCGATCATCAAGGCCCCAATGGTGCAACACAGCATTCGCAAAGTTGTTATGTCCCACATTCGGTACACCGTACGAAAACGCAGTAGAGAAATTGTGACGGACATCAAAGTCGCAATTCCCGCGCTGGTAGCCAAAGGTGTAGTTCTGGGAACCGTAATCGATACAATGAGACCATGTGTAGGATGCCAGTGCGGTCAGCCCCCGGCTCAGCCTTCGACGGAACTGAAGCTGCATAGAGTCATAGTCCGACGTTAGGCCATTCTGGACATACTCAAAGCCTTGTGGAGCGTTCACATTGTCGGGCGAAGAAATAAAGCTTGCCTTCAGTACCCTCGACGCGTGCGCACCGACATAGGATGCAGTCAGGGATGTAGTGCACCCCAGTAGAACTGGACACGGAAGTTAGTTAGGCTTGGGGCCTCCGCCAGGAGGCGAGAATGTCAAGAAAGCCGAGAGTCCAGAGAACCCCGGAAGAGAA
>Ga0209517_10006258_pt1 | contig 14785 bp, 22 predicted proteins | sample PeaSoiMetSII2010_FD_187695 | JGI IMG/M metagenome (GOLD analysis project Ga0209517, IMG submission 187695) | Peat soil microbial communities from Weissenstadt, Germany - SII-2010 (SPAdes) (version 2) | ecosystem: Environmental > Terrestrial > Soil > Wetlands > Peat | place: Germany... | reverse complement strand
CCGTCTCGATCGTTTCGTCATCTTCCGCTCCGTTTGATCCGACGGAACGGCCGAACTTCCAATTAGTCAACCGGTCCCAAATTCGGGGTCCACTTCAGAACATCAATGGCCATCACCAGGATCGATCTCGGCACCTCCAATTCTGTGGCGGCGGTGCCTCGCGGCGGACGGCCGGTCATCATCCGCAATATGACCTCACGCGCACCGAGCTTGAGTGCATCGTCCGGCCGGTCATCGAACTCTGCCACGAGCCTATTCTGGAAGCCTTTCGCGACGCCAATGTCGAGCCGGGGCGGATCGACCGCCTAGTTTTCGTAGGCGGCCGACGTGAATGCCTATGGTGCGCGCTTTTTTCGAAAAGCTCATCGGATGCAAGGTCGAGACGGGCGTCGACCCGCTGCAGTGCGTCGCGCAACGTGCCGCTATCCATGAAGGCGTGCTTGCCGGGCAATCGATGCCCGCCGAGCTGAGGCCACTGACCCAGCAAATGGTCTCCTTGGATTGACATAGATCAAGTCCCGTATGGTTAACGCTGCTATGATTTTTTTGTTGAGACCGGCAGACCCTACGGGGTTCAAGGGATCGGCAAAGGGCGAGAGCCCAGCGGCTCCGTTCGTCATGGAGATGGCCAGAGTGGTAATTGGCCAGAAAGGGGATGACACGTCGATAATCACTCCCAACCTGGATCAGGTCTCTGTACGGCTACGAGTAGTCTCGTGAGGATTGCAGAAAGTTGTACACGCCGGGTCACTTGCAGCCGAGAGGCTGTCGGTGGAACAGGTCGGTGGTTCGGTATCGTCAAGTGGTCCTGGTTAGGCCCGGTAGCACCGGATAGGAGGACGCTCCGAAACTAGCCATCCACTCCGAACGCCTGAGACACGCCCGATTAGGAGCAATCCTTCTGCGAAGCGATCTCAGCCAAGGGCGAGACAGGGGAAACCCTTTCTCGCCCTATTGGCCTTCGGAAGGATCGAGGTCCGAAGTCATCCAAGCCTTGTGACGTCGCGTCACACTTGGTCGCCAAGAAATAGCAATAGCGAAACGCCGCGGCATCAGGCGGTGACATGGTTAACGTAAAGAGTTTACCGGGCCATTAAGGGAGACCCCGGTCATGCTGACGCAGGTCGCTGTCAATGCGGTTCCCAAGGTCGATTTCTCAGCCCTCGTCATGTGCTGCGGCCTGGGGCGAGACGCCACTAGTAATGTAACCGCGGTCACTTCGCTTCAGAAGAAAGCCGTGGGAGAGGCGATCTTCTGGGAGGGTGATCCAGCGGGCAGTGTGTTCGAAATCGTCAGCGGCATGATCCGATTGCACAAGTTGCTGGTGGATGGCAGGAGGCAGGTGACAGGTTTCCTCTGCGCAGGACATCTGCTCGGACTAGCTCCGGAGGGTACCTGGATTTACACCGCGGAAGCGATCACAGACGTGACTCTCTGCCGTTACCGCCGATCGTCATTCGAGCGTCTGATCGACACCGTTCCTGGCTTCGCGCGTCGTGTCCTCACGGCGACTTCTCATGAGCTGCAGGTGGCTCAGGATCAGATGCTGCTGCTCGGGCGGAAATCCGCTTCAGAGCGTCTCGCCAGTTTTTTTCTCTTGATGGCGGATCAGCAACACAGCGAAGAGCTCAGCATTCCCATGGGCCGAACCGACATCGCCGATTACCTCGGCCTCACGGTGGAGACGGTCTGCCGCACGCTCACGCAGCTGAAGCGCCGGCAGCTGATCGAATCGCCCAAGCATGGGAGTATCGTCATTCGGGATCGCCGACAGCTTGAGCGGCTGGCGACCGATGGAACCATGCGCGCCGCGGCAAGGACTGACCACTAGACCTAGATGTCGCGCCGGGCGGAGACTGTCGAAATCTGGACCTGACATGCGAGTTGGTGGATCACGGGTTCAAGGGATCTTACCACTTCCTTGAAGTGCGACCATTCGGTAGCACCCCAGATCTCGGTCTGAGCGTGTCCATAGGTCCGTACCAGCGCCGATACCTTGCTCGCCGTATCGATGTCGGGTGCTTTGAAGATGTCGAGATAGTCACAGGGGCCCAGCACGGCATAACTACCGAGCCATTCGACAGTTGGGCAGCTCTTTCGAACATGCTCCATGGCGCTGCGCTCGAGTTCCTCGAGCGATCGTGGAGACTTCAACGCTGTGCTCGTAAGGCGCGTAAGCATGATGAAGGTCTGCATGAGACTTCTCCGTGAGATCAGCAGCAGAAATGCTGCATGATCCAGGGAGATCCACGTTGATCTAAGTCAACCGCTCCCCATTGGCCGGAGAGACAGTCACTAAGACGAAGGCTACAGGCGCTCGCTCAGCCACCGAGCGAAGGTGCGCCAATCGATGCGCTTGAACCGCTTCGAGTTCACTGATCGCCAGCCAAAAGTACCTTGCCCGATCTCAACGGTTCCCAGCAATGCGGGCTCTGCATGCGCGTCCTCCCGAATAGTCAGCGTCACGGCAGTTCCCGCCTTCGAGAGATCGTAGGCCTTGATGGCGACGTTGACCGTGTATCGGGGCCGGCGCTTGCGGCTTTTCATAACTTCGAGATTCTCAGCTCTGCTCGTTATTCAATCTGATCCGTCACCGTATGGCGCACTGTGATATGGATCAAAACTCTAGGCGAGCATTGATCTATGTCGAAAGCCTACGCTGCGCCAACGTCAACGCGAAGAGATGGGCACGCTGGGTTCCGGTAACCACTATCTCGAAGTGCAGGGAGTCTCAGAAATCTTCGACGATGTTGTCGCCGAGAGCTTCGATCTCGCCCCCGGGGATGTCGTCGTCAGCATCTCCTCCGCCGCAATGTCGCCCATCCGCTCGCCGTGAGCAACGTAAACAAGGTTCAGAGGCGCCAGCCCGACGGGCAGACCCCGACATAGGGGTGGTATTGCTGATGGACGCCGCAAATAATATCGGCGCTCCATCGATTTTATCCGACGACGATGGTGCCGTTCCCTCGCCCGCCATAGTCTCTGTGGAGCCCCGTGGCGGGTTGACCCGTACAATACATTAGCCGAGCGCGTCGAGGATAATGCCGAACCAGAGCGGTCGGGTCGGCACTGGCGGTTTGATTTCACGAAAGCCGCAGGCGGTATAAAACCGGATTGCCTGAAGGTTGGTGCGGCCAACGACAAGATGGGCGCCGCATGAGCCCATTTCTCGCACCGTTCGAAGCCACCGATCCATCAACCTACGCCCGACCCCCCGGCCGCGCAGTCGCGGCAGCAGGTTGATGTGGAGGTGAGAGGGGTAAGCCCTGATGACCTCGTCCGGCATGCGACCCGGGTGGTGAATTCGGTAGCTCATCAGCTCGTCCGGGCTCCACCGGTCTCGCGGTTTGTCGGATGGATCCGGGTAGCGCGCTCTCAGTTTCGGCCACCACTCGGATTCAGCCCGGGCCTCGAAGTCGCGGGTGTCCGCCGCACCGGCGATGTAGCCGCCCACCCCCTCGTCGTCTTCGACGACAAAGACGCTCTCGGGGGTCAATACTCCATAAGGAGCGGCGTAGACGTGCCCCACGAGCTTGGGATCTCTATAACGTGCTGCGGCCTCATTTCCACCAGCAGCTGTCGCCAAGCAAATGGCGTAGAGGTCGTCCAGGTCGTCGCTTCGAAAGGCGCGAATTTCCGCCATTCCGAGCTCCTATGCCCCGCCGCCCTGGCGAAACGGGTCGATGCCGCCGCGACCAGCTTGACCGGACGGCACGGTGGAAGCAATGGCACTGAGGGGACGGGCATGCAAGCGGATTACGTGATCATCGCCGCCGGATCGGCGGTTGATCTAGATCAAAGCTTTTCCGCGTCGGTTATCGGTCAATATCGCGCTAAGCGCGAGCGTCGGTTGCCACAGCCGGTCTGCGGCCGCCCGTAAAATTAGAGAGGGGTCAAAGTCGCAGCCGAAAAGCCCCGCTCTACGCCTTGACGGGCTGATGCCACCAACTTGGTCTCGGGCTATACAGCCTGGTGCCATTGTCCAAAAGCGATCTGATCGCACAGCAGATGAACAGAAGCCTCTTCCAAGCCGCAACCGCGCTCCTCGTGCTTATCATTCCGCCATTTCTACAGTCGGCCGGCCCGCTGGCTAACGAGAGCAAAACCCTGACAACCTCGTCCCTGCTGCCGTCTTCCAGCCAGCAACAAAGAACAGCCTATTTGCCGATCTTGGTCTACCACCACGTACGGCAATCCTCTTCGACCGATCCACGTAAATTACGAAAGTTGACCGTAAGCCCTAAGATTTTCGAAGAACAGATGAAGTACCTTCAAGATAATGGATACCATGTCGTTTCTTTTGAAAGCCTTGAAGATTATCTTGACAGAGACTTGACTTGCCGAGACGTTCAGTCATCATTTCCTTCGACGATGGCTTGGAAGATCAATATGTCAATGCGGTGCCAATTTTAAAAACCTACCATTATTCTGCGGCCTTTTTTGTGATTACAAATTATGTAGACAATCTGGGCTTTCTCTCTCTGGATCAATTGCGCACATTGAAAATAATCGGAATGTGCATAGGCAGTCATTCGCGCTCGCATTTGCGTTTGGATCGAATCACAAGCCCAACAGTCCTCTGGGACGAGATATATGGCAGCAAGAAGCTGCTCGAGGCCGAACTTTCAGCCCCGGTGACCGAATTTGCCTATCCATACGGCCGCTATAACGCCGCCGTTGTCGCCATGATCAGGCGGGCCGGATACAAAGCCGCCCGCGCATTTTATTTCGGCACCCTCCATTCTAGAAACGACGTTTACGTGCTAAGTGCCATAATGGCGCCCGGCGATCTGACCACATTCGCAAGAATAGTCTCCAAGCCAACGGGACTGCGGCGGGCTCAGCCGTCTGGCGCCGGTGGAGCAAGCGGAGGTCCGACCGAACCACGATGAGGTTCTGCGCGGCGTTGACGGGAACAGGAGACCTCAGATGTAGGGACGCTTGATTGGCACCGCGACAATCAGCAAAGGCGGCCGGGTGTCGGCGCCGACATAAGCCCGAAGCCGCCAGCGGGCGTCGATCGCGATAATCCGATAGCGGCACTGGGTTGGTCCCAATCCTAATCACCCCAGCCCGTCTCCTTGGATCTGCCGCAGGGTGTCGTTCAATCCCACGAATATAGAGTGCCGTCCCTGCGTGCTCATTGCCCTCCCCGGACGTCCGGGCGCCTTGAGCTAACTCAACCGTCAAGGCGGCCGCTCCGATTGATTCACGTCATGGCGCTCTCTGGTTCATTCCCGAGCATAGGATGCCGCGTTGGTCTGCAAGGGAGCTTTGCTTCACAGGATGTGTGGAATGCCATGCAGGGCGGTATCGGGGACATGAGCAGGGTGCTCGCGCCAAGCACGCAGCCCGATCCTCCTTGGGCGAAACAATACCCACACGGCGTCAATTGGACCGTGGACATACCGGTGCGGCCACTACATGCCCTGCTGGATGACGCTGTAGCAGCGTTCGGCGCGAGACCGTTTCTGGATTTTCTCGGGCGCCGATTGTCATACGCTCAAACGCTGCAATTGGTCGAGCGAGCCGCAAAGGGCTTTCAACAGCTGGGCGTCGGCAAGGGCACGAGGGTCGGGCTGTTCCTGCCGAATTCCCCTTATAGCGTGATCTGCTTTTTTGCCATCCTCAAAGCCGGCGGCACAGTGGTGAACTACGACGCGTTCATCGCCCAAAGAGAGCTCACGCGGCAAGTCGAGGATTCTGAGACCGAGATCATGGTCACTCTCGATTTGGTGACGCTCTACGGCAAGCTTGCAGCAGCGCGCCGCGCCGCGCGCCTGCGCCACACCGTCGTTTGCCGAATGGCCCCAGCCTTGCCGCTGTCGAGAGGCATCGTGTTTCGGCTTCTGCACTGGCGCGAGATCGCCAAGCCGTCTCGGGGAGAGGGCGATATCTGCTTTGAGGACCTCGTCGACAACGATGGTGCGTATCACGCTGTCGAGATCGTCCCGCTCTCGGATGTGGCGGTCATTCAACACACGGGCGGAACGACCGGCGAGCCCAAGGGCGTGATGCTCTCGCATCAGAATATTTATGCGAATACCTGGCAGGTCAGGACGTGGTTCACCCGCGCCGAGCCGGGTCGAGAGCGCCTGCTGGCCATCATTCCATTTTCTCACTCCTTCGGCATGACGGCGGTCATGACCTTTGCGGTCTCTCTAGGCGCGGAGTTGACGATCTCGCCGCGATTCAATCTGCAGAAGATGCTGCGCACCATCGAGCGCAGACGCCTAACCATCTTGGTCGGTGTCCCTACCCTCTTTAACGCGATCAACCAATGCCTAGAGGGTGGCGCGCGCTACGATCTCTCGTCGCTCAAGATCTGCATTTCCGGTGGCGATTCCTTGCCGAACGCGGTCCGAAAGAGATTCGTCGCGCTCACGGGATGCCCATTGGCCGAGGGATATGGTCTCACGGAGTGCGGGCCCGTCGTCACCTGCAGCAATCCTCTCGAGGGTATCGAGCGACCAGGTTCCTGCGGCTTGCCTCTGCCGGGGACGACTGTGGAAATCGTTTCGCTGGAAACGCCCCAAATGGTGTTGCCGGCGGACCAACTTGGCGAGATTTGCGTCAGAGGCCCGCAGGTGATGCTCGGCTACGGACGCCCGACGGAGGCGACGCGCGATGCCATCGTCGACGGGCGCCTCCACACGGGCGACATCGGGCGGATGGACGCCGCGGGATTCCTCTATTTCGTCGATCGCCTGAAGGAGGTCATCACGGTTCACGGCTACAAGGTTTATCCGCGGAACATCGAAGATGCGATCCGCCAGCATCCCTTAGTGTCCGACGTGGCCGTTATCGGGGTCCCAGATCCAATGCGCGGGGAAGTGCCCAAAGCCTATGTCGTTGGGGCAAAGGGCGTCCAGCTGAGCTCGGACGAGCTCCGGGCCTTCTTGGCGGACAAACTCTCGCCGATAGAGATCCCGCACCTTATTGAGCTCCGCAGCGAGCTACCGAAATCTGCGACGGGAAAGATCCTGAAGCGGGCTGTGCGAGACCAGCTGTCGGCTTGATCTGCCTCAATCGCCATTGGTGCAGACCCCCATAAGCTGCGTCACTCGGAGGTGCCCCAAATGACGAAACCCCGAAAGCACAGATTCGGAAAACCCAACTCGCGGCGCCGAAAGCGTCCGGCGCGGTCTCGGCCTCAGGAAGCCATCGGAGAGCGATCCCCGCCAGCGGAAGAGGCGGCGCAGCCTTTCGACGAGCCCGCTACGCCGGTATCGCCGCACGCGGTACCCGTCGAGCAACCCGCCGCTTCCAGCGGCGTCCCGGAAGATCGCGACACCTGCAGCCTGCCTGATGAGAAAACGACGCGTGCCTCCGACCTCCATTGACCGCGGCAGAGCCGACCGATCGATTGGGGATCGAGGAGGTCAGAGTTTAGTGCCGCGGCGCACGGGCTCGCTCTGTCTTGAGCGGCGGTCGGCGTCCAGGATGTGGTAGACCTTGGCGATCTTGCCGTGCGCAGAGTCGTGCGCGACGCGCCGGAAATAGTCGCGCGTCGAGAGCCACGCCTCAGCCTGCTCGACCTCTTCCGGGGTCGCTTGGACACTCATGATTTGCGCGATGACGCCGTCGCCAATGGGTCCGAGGATCTGCGCGATTTCGCTTGGCGTCGCGGGACGATGAGGATGTCTCCTGGCCATGCTAACCTTTGGGACTACTACCTGCGCTCGCGGCAACGCGCGAAAACCCGCTGAGCCAGGAGCAAAGCCTCTGCAAAACGCCAGCGGACGGAGACCGAGTAGTTGATCCGGTCCGTCCGCCAGCGGAATTCAATGAGCTACCTTGCGCGGCCGATCAATGTGGCCAGGGCGCAGCAGCCTCCAGCACTCGCCCCGCCAGGTCATGGGAGTGGCGCGCGAGGTCATCGACCGAAAGCATACCCACAATCGCGTGCTGTTGGTTCATCACCATCAGCCGCCGCACGTGCTTCGTCTCCATGATGCGCGCCGCCTCAGTGCAATCCTGGTTCTCGAGGCAGGATGCGACCTCGGTGCTCATCACCGCTCGCGCCTTTAGGCTAGCGGGGTTCTTTGCCCCGGCGACGGCTCGGCAACAGATATCCCGATCGGTCACTACCCCGACAATCTTCCCGTCCTCCCAGACGGGAAGCATGCCGGTCGCCGTCTTATCCATCTTGCGAGCGCAATCACGGACTGTGGTATCGGGCGTGACTGTCTCGATCTTGGTGGACATCGCTTCCTTGACAAGCATGGCAGTCTCCTTTGTGCTATTACCACGCTTGTCACTTTTCATTGCAACGACGTGGCGAGCATTGATCCAGATCAGGTCGACAGTTGCCGCACCTGCCGCAATGCTAAGAGCTGTACACTCGCTCTGCTTCCCGGCGAAGGGTCTCGTAGCATTCACAGGAGCGCTGCTCGAGAGCGCCACGTTCCAGGATGGTGATCGTGCCTCTCTTGTGAGTGAGGATGCCGGCCCTTTCCAGGGCGGTCACGGTCAGGGAGAGCGAAGGGCGATTGACCCCGATCGAGATCGCCAGAGCGTCCTGCGTGAGCGCGAAGCTGCGCGCGCGCATATTGTCCGCTGCCGTCAGCAGCCACCGACAGCAACGCTGCATCATCGTGTGAAGCCGATTGCAAGCCGCGACCTGCGAAATCTGGCTCTCGGCGTAGTACATATATCGAAGGACCAGCTCCCTGAAGGCATGACTCTGATCCATTTCTGATCGTAGCGTTGCTGCTCGCATTCGGCGCCCTGACCCATCCAGCTGGACGATGGTCTCGAACGCCGAACGATCCACGCCAAGCAGGGCGGAAACACCGATCATTCCCTCGTTGCCGACCCATCCGACCTCGGCGGCGCGGCCATCGTTCATGATCTTGATCAGCGAAAACAGACCATGATCCAGAAAATAGACGTGGTCCGCCGGGTCGCCCGGGTGCGTGATGACGTTTCCGCGGCGAAACAACAGCGGCTCGGACTCAAGGGCAATTCGACCAAACACGTCCGATGGAAGCGCGGCCAGGAAGCGATTGCCTACCTTATCGTCCTGCCGCTGTCGCATCGGCCCTAAGTCCTCCGACGTTGCGAACAGATGCTCACCCGGAGCATGTGGATCCGTTACGCGAGCCACATAGCCGAAGGAAGCCCTGCGCGTCTTGATTCACCTCAATCCTGCTGGCCTGCTGAGCTAAGCAACAGCACATGGTGTCGAGGCGCCATCTGAGGACGAGTCACAGTGTAGTAACAGCCGTGCATGTCATTTTCGCGTCTGTAAGAAATCATACCGACGCAGAATGGATCGAAACGGATACTACGAGAGCTGCGGCCAGCCGACACATTGAGAGACGCTCGCGCAAAATGGGGGTGCGACCCATGCAACGGTCTGAAAATGCGATCTCTTGCACCCGCGGAGCCCATGCTGTGCCGGCGGTAATCCAGCCATTGGGACAAGCTCGCGTCAGGCGCGTTGATCAGCTTGAAAACAGGAGGCGCAGGGGATGATGGAGTACCGCTGCTACTTCCTAGGGGCCGGTACCTCATTCTTTGGTACGCCACGCCTGATTGAAGCCGCTGAAAACCTCCGAGCCGACACGGACGAGCAGGCTCGGCTCTTAGCCGAAAGGATGTGCCTTCGGTGACGCAATCACGTCCACGGTTTCGAGCTCTGGCAAGGGAACAGGCTGGTACACGAGGCGTACGAGGGAGATGAAGCCCATACGACCCGAGTCCCAACAGACGAGAAATGAACGTTCAGGCTTGGCGATGGCTGAACATTGATCTGCATCAAGCCGGGGCCCTGACATCTGCAAGCCCGCCTGTCTTGGCGAGTGGATAGATTTCAGATGACACGAACAGTACGCGCAACCTATCCTCCCTTTTTTACTAGCCTTGCCTGGGTCGCGACGTGGAACCGATAATCATTTCAATGAGGCGATCGAGACATTGATCCAAATCAAGTGTTGGATGTCCGATCCTCAAATTTCTTTAGTCTCCGCCCCTCCAGAGCATGGAATCGCAGGCCCATCGTGCGTTCGCACTTAGCAACAGAGTTGGCAACAGAATTTGCCCGCTGCTCCCGCAGCTGCGCGGGCTCGGGGCCCTAATAGCGCATTAGACTGCCGACAACCCAATGCGAGTCTGTTCGGCTACAGGGTGCAGTCCAACGTGAGATCGCGGAAGCGATCACCGCCGTACGCTGAACCAGCTCGGTCGATCAACTCGAATGGAACCTGTCGCTTCGCTGGCTGGGTTTGAAGTACCCAGTCGGCTGGGCGCGTCATCGATTTATGCCGATCGACCCAATGCCGCTACGGCCTCGTGAAGCTGGTCGGCGATTGTTTGGGGCTGCGCGTACCCTTTGGCCATGAGCATGTCGACTGAAAGCGGCAGTCCAATCTTAATTCGGATGTGGCAGAGACGTGGTAGGCGCCGCGATCGCGGCATCGCCTCAAAGGAGCCGTCGATATAAGCCGGAATGGCGGGTGCGCGCGTCTCCGTCAATAGCCATCCGATTCCAGGCAGAAAATGCTGGAGCTGGCCATCAGGCGATCGCCACGCCTCCGGAAACCAAATCAGGGCCTCGCCACGGCGGAGGACTTCACGAGCGAGGGCCAGGCTCTCACTGGGATTCCGCTCATCGATCGGAAATACTCGAAGCGCACGCCAGAGCGAATGCAACCAGCGTCGGCTAAACAGCCGGACCGCATCTCCACCCCAATGGACGTGACGCATGCGACGAGCGCCGAGCGCCGCCGCCATGAGCAGGGGGTCGAGGTCGCTTTCGTGATTTGCGATCACGACAAATGGCCCTCCTTCCGGCAAGTTCTCTATGCCCGTAACCGTCAAGCGGAACAGTCTCGATGTCAGCGGCGTATTTGCTTGATAGACGAATCTTGCGACGACCTGGAGCACGGGATCGGCCGGATCCAGCCAGTGTCGTAGCTTTGTCTCGAAATCCGTGACGGCCTCATGCGGAGGGGTCGCGGCCAAATCGACGGTCCGACGTAGCAGTTCGCGCACGGTCAAGCTCTCGCTAGCGATCGCTTCGTCGAGATGAAGGCCCAGCCGCTGCTCAAGAATCAGACCCAGCGTGACCCACTCGAGCGAGTCGATGCCGAGATCGAGCAGAGGGCTCGCATCGAGGCTTAGTGGTTTTCCGGGATAGCGGGCCTTCAGCAAATCATAAAGGTTGCGTGCCAGCTCACGTTCGAGCAGCGCCTTGTCCTCAGGAGTAACGTCGGCAAGCGGCGTGGGTGCCAGCTTGGGCTCGGCCTCGTCGTAAATCGAGGGAAGGCGGAAGCGCTGGTATTTTCCGAGCCGTGTTCTTGGCAGTGGCTCTCGCACGAGCCGGTAGCCGGCAAGCCGTTGATAGGGTGGCAGCGTGAATGCGGTTTCTGACAGTGCGACGCGCACGACGTCGTCCAATCGTGGAGTCCCGGAACCGCGGATCGCCTCAAGATCCGGAAGGACCAGCGCCGCAAGAGCACCGCCACGCTCAAGTATGGCCACCTCTCGGATGTATGGGCTTGCCCCATAGAGCTTCTCCAGCTCTTCAGGATGAACCTTCTTGCCGCCACCGAGCACGATCGTTTCCTTGATCCGACCGGTGACATACAGGAATCCGTCGGCGTCGAGCCGCCCGATGTCGCCGGTGCGAAACCACCCGTCTGAAGTGAATGCCTGTCGGTTGGCTGCATCGTTGTTTCGGTAGCCACTGAAAACGCAGGGACCGCGCAACTGAATTTCGCCTTCTGGGCCGCCGTCTGACTCCGCGATCCGGACCTCTCCGCCCTGGAATGGGCGCCCTTCGCTCCCCAACCGCTCGCGGCGCGGCAGATTGCCGGTGAACGTTGAAGCCGTCTCAGCGAGTCCATACCCGCTCCGTACCTCGAGACCGAGGCCGACGAGCGGCCAAAGTACCTCCGGCTCGATGCGCGCGCCGCCTGAAACGAGTAGACGAAGCCGCGGCCCTACGCGCGAGCGCACCGTTGCCAGCAGCCAGCGGCCAGCGTTGATGCCGAAGCGGCGACGAAGCCCAATGCTCATGTTCAACAGCGCGCGATAGATCGTCGTTGCGACACGCCCGCCGGCTCTGATCCTGGCTTCGAGGCCGCTGACCAATGCAGCGAAGAGGCGGGGTACACCGACGATCGTCGAGACATTGGCTATCAATACCGCTCGCAGGATTTCAGGGCCGCCGACGCGCTCCGGAAAGACCACTGCCGCGCCGGAGCAGAGTGGCGTAAGAAGCCCGACGACGAACGGATAGACATGGTGGAGCGGCAACGGCAGTAAGACGCGGTCCTGCGGGCCCACCAACCGCTCGGCCGTAAGCGCGCCAACGTTTGCCCAGAGATTGGAGCTGCTCAGGGTGAATACCTTGGGGGCGCCCGTCGTTCCGGAGGTGTGTGCGAGCATCGCCGGCGCATCGGGATCGAGGGCCGGCAATGGCATCGATTGCGACCGAAACATGGTCCGCCAGGCTATCGTGTCCGGAAGCGATACGTCGTTCAGAACCACGAGCTGAATTGCCGCATCGATATCGCGGAGAACGCTCACATGCGCAGCGCTTGTCAAGATCCTGCGGCATGAGGCGTCCTCGAGGGTCCCCCTCAACTCCGAGATGGTCGAGAGATCGTCCATCGCCACGACCAGCGCCCCGATGCACCCGAGAGCGAGCCGTGCAACGACCCAATCAGACCCGCTGGGTGCGATCAGACCCACCGCTTCGCCTGGAACCACGCCCCAGTCGCGAAGTCCGTGGGCGAATGCCATGGCTTCACTGGCGAGACTGACGCACGAAACTCGCCGCACGGTGTCGCCGGAAACCGACAAGAGGCACGCCCTCTCGCCGCGGCTGACCAGCTCGCCGATAAGCGTTTGGATGGTCCAGCCGCCGCTCATCAGCCGTTCATGGCAGCGATCAAAGCGTAGATGCGCTTCGTAGGCAGGTCCCAAGCTCCAACGGCCGGGGCAAAACGCCATGTCCCTCACCGGCTTCTCCTTTGAAGCGTTTTTACACTGCCAAGACCCCTTCCGGACGTGTGCCTCATAGGCCCGCGCTCTCAGCCGATGAGGCCCCCGTGTACCAATAGCTGCACTTGGGCTACGCTCTATGCATAGGCAGAGAGAGATTTCCCTGTGGCGCCCGAGCGCGTTGAGCGGAAACTAGCAGCCATCCTAGCCGGTGACGTAGCTGGTTACAGTCGGCTTATGTGCCCCATCATCGTCCGACCCGTCGCAAATCGCGCCGAGCAAACGGAATCACTCTCGCCTCGCGGGGTCACGTGTCGCGCATGGCTGGCCTATTGAAACGCTGCCGCATTTCGACGGCTTCCGCTTCAAGCTTCTGCGCCCGCGCGAGGATCGCTCTGACGTTGTCGGGGTCAGTCAGGCGGCGCGCAATGAGGCGGAGTTCTGCCGCCATCGCCTCATGCCGCTCCGCCGTTAGGTTTCTTCCGACGTCGTGTCCCGCTTGTTTGCAATGGTTCGAAAGCTTGGCGCTGGCTCGCGTAAAATTGGAGGCATCTCCTGGTCTGGTGAGACAACGTGACAGGGCGTACAGAGCCTTAGAGCGAGAGCGTGTCCGGCAGAGACATCGCCTGCATTTGGCGAATTGTCGCCGCTCGCCGCAAACACAGCATTCGAGGTCATCAGCGAGAAGATGATAAAAAACACAAGCTTGTGCATCTCAGTCTCCATTTTTCTGCAATCATGACCGTCCTCGCGACCAAGCGCCGACAGCGACGGCAGTCCGGCGCGGGGAGCCCGGACGAGCCACACCAAACACCTATCTCAATTGATCTAGATCAGGTGAAAGAAAAAGCCCCGCCGCTTTTGATCATTGTTGCTGCACGGCAAGGCCGCGCACTTGGTCAACCACTTGACGTGCAAACACGACGCCCGTGGCGCTCACGGGCAAACCGGTCACGCGGAGCGCTTCCGCAGTCCAGGTATTGCAGGTGTTGGCCAGACTGTAGGTTCCGCCTGAGGCATAAAAGCTACTACCGGCGTAGGGGCCATCGCCGACCCGACGTGGCAGATGCTGGAAATCTGTCTCGAGGTAATCCCAAAGGAATTGGGAGAGTCGAGCGATGCCCTCTTGCGACACGGCAATTGTCAGGACGCTTGCCCTCGCGAAAAATACCGTTGGTGCTTGCTCGAGGGGGATGACCAGAACGACCGATCGAGCGGGTATGGCAGCTCCGACGAGATCGCCGAGTCCAGGCTGTCGGGCCATGTAATAATCGCGCTGACCCCACCCGAATACGAAGTACCGCGCGTCCGGCAAAGCATTCCGCAATGACGCCACTGGGCCCGACAGCGCATCTGCCGGGATACCGATCTCGGTGTGCCATCCGCTGGCAACCACATATAGATTTTGATGCGCAGGGACGCGCCCGACATATGGTTCCACGGGCGACCAGGCGCACCCGCCGAAGCTGCATGCCAATGCGAGCGTGACGAGTAAGACGATGTAACTGCAAGGGCATCTCACAGCTGCAAGTTCTCCCTTGACTGCCATGAAGCGCGCCACGAGGCATCCCCGCATCAAGGGGAGTGCCGCAGGCGAGGAGGCTGGCCGCTTCCGGCCACTCGCCGACAGTCTCGCCTCGTGTAGGTACACTCCCTAACTTCACGCTTGAGCCCCGCAGGGATCAACTGGCAGCCGCGATCATCTCTAGCAGGTTGCTGAAAAACCCTCGACGGAGCGATTCGAGCATGATTCAAGTGGGGCTGTGAAGCTGCAGGGGGATGTCATGCGGGGATCGGATCAGCGGGCGGGAAGCTTGTTTGCCTACGTGGA
>Ga0209517_10006255_pt1 | contig 14786 bp, 13 predicted proteins | sample PeaSoiMetSII2010_FD_187695 | JGI IMG/M metagenome (GOLD analysis project Ga0209517, IMG submission 187695) | Peat soil microbial communities from Weissenstadt, Germany - SII-2010 (SPAdes) (version 2) | ecosystem: Environmental > Terrestrial > Soil > Wetlands > Peat | place: Germany... | reverse complement strand
CGAAGGCAACCTTCGCGCCCGATTTGGACGAGCCGAAATTCGAGTTCGAGCCGATAGACGCAGCGCTGATTCCGCCGCGACCGAGGAAGTACTGATGTGGCTAGATACGCGTAGGGGCGGACACCCTCGTCCGCCCAGCGGAGCGAAGCTCCGCAGCGTTTGCGCCAGTTGAAAGGGCGGCGAGCGGTGCTCGCCGTGCCCGGACGAGGGTGTCCGGGGCTACGTGTGAATCGAGACTCGGTAGCAAAAGCTAAGGGCTAAGAGCTAATGGCAAACAACAAATCCGTCATCATCAAGATCAAACGCCAACTCACCCCCGACGCCAAGCCGTCGTGGGAAGAGTTCGAGATCCCCTACAAGCCGAACATGAACGTCACTTCGGCGCTGATGGAGATCGCGGCCAAACCCGTCACCCGCGACGGCAAGAAGACCACGCCCATCACCTACGACTCGAACTGCCTCGAAGAGGTCTGCGGTTCCTGCGCCATGCTGATCAATGGACGCGCCCGCATGGCCTGCTCGGCGCTGATCGACCACCTCGATCAGCCGATCAAGCTGGAGCCGTTCTCGAAATTTCCCGTCGTGCGCGACCTGTCGGTTGACCGCAGCGTACTCTTCGAGAACTTGAAGAAGGTCAAAGCCTGGGTTCCAGTTGACGGAACTTACGACCTCGGCTCCGGCCCGCGCATGGCCGCCGAGGACCAGGAAAAGGCCTATCCGCTCTCGCGCTGCATTTCCTGCTGCTGCTGCATGGAAGCCTGCCCGCAGTTCAACGAGGACACAGGCTTCGTTGGCGCGGCCACCATCTCGCAAGTGCGCCTGTTCAACACGCATCCCACTGGCCAAGCCCTGAAGCGCGAGCGTCTGTCCGCACTCATGGGCGACGGCGGCATCCAGGAATGTGGCTACGCTCAAAACTGCGTCGAGATATGTCCGAAGGACATCCCACTGACCACGTCGATTGCCGAAGTCGGTGGCCAAGTCATGAAGCAAGCGCTCGTCGACCTGCTGCGCAAGTGACGGCGGTTTGAGGGTCTAGCGCGAAGACGGCGGGCCCGGCTCTAGAGGGCAAATTTGCCATCCCGAAACCGCGCTTTTTCCAATACTGGCCCCTGAAATCAGCAAATCAGCCTGGGGTAACCACCGTAACTTCCTTAAGTAAGCGGGCTTAGCCGGAATTCCTTCACACAATTGTTCATCTGTGGTTTACAATCACAGCTCCTCTTGGGAAATGCGGACTTTTTCCGGAGTTCCGCAGGTTATGTGAACTGACGCAATGATGCCATTGCAATGACGCGAAGAACCATAACGCGAAGATTGAAAAGCTCCAAACCGCCCAGTGCGTTGGTGGTTGCGCTGGTCATGCTGGCGACGGTCGCGGCGCCGGGAACCGCCTTTGCCCTGCACCGTGTCGACCACCACCACCGGATCCTGCATCACTTCCGGGGCGTTCGTGGATTGCTCTGGAACCCAATGTTCCGTCCCTCGCACGATTCCCTACTCCGGCAAAACGAAGAAATTGACCGTCTCGATCTGCCACGCATTCAGGACGACGCTGAACTGGAAGCGCTCAAGGCCTCGGGTGCTCTGGTGCCCATCGAGGAGAGCGAGTCTCTAAAGATTGAGCGTGGACTTGATCCGTCGCGGCGCTATTGCCGCCCCTGGACCCGCGATTTTGTGCAGGACCTTTCCGAAGTTTACTACCGTCAGTTTCACGCTCAAATCCAGGTGAACTCCGCCGTCCGCACCGTCAAGGTGCAGAAAAAGCTTCGCCGCCACAATCGCAACGCGGCGCCCGCGGATGGTGACACCGCGTCGTCTCATCTCGCGGGCGTCACAGTCGATCTCCAGCGCCGCGGCCTGACGAAAGATGAGATCCGCTTCGTCGAGCGCTACTTGTTCTATTTGAACGCCCTCGGGTTGGTCGAGCCCGAAGAAGAGCGCCGCCACTGGTGCTTTCACGTAATGGTCTCCGACCGCTACAATGACTGGCGCCAGACCCAGACGATTTTCCCGCATTCACCAGTGGAAGAACCCGCTGCCGCACCGGCCAATGCAATTGCGATGAGCGCCTCCAACTGAACGTCCAGCTGAACTCCGCCTCCGCTACACTCTCCACAGAATGATCATCCTCATGGCAGGCCTTCCCGGAACCGGCAAAACCACGCTCGCCCGCGAACTGGCTCGCCGCACTCAAGGCGCGCTCCTCAGCAAAGACGAGATCCGCGGCGCGCTGTTCTCGCCGGAAGATATCGACTACTCCGTCAAGCAAGACGACTTCGTGATGGAGGTCATGCTGGAAGCGATCCGCTATCTGCTCCAAGAAACTCCGTCTCGCAAAATCTTCCTCGACGGCCGCACCTTTTCGCGCCGCTACCAGATCGACCGCGTTCTCACGTTCGCGCGCGAACTCGCTCAGCCCTGGACGATCATCGAGTGCACCTGTTCCGATGAATCCGCTCGCCGGCGTCTCGACCTCGAACCCGACCCCTCGCATCTCGCTCACAACCGAACGTTTGCTCTCTACCTCGAAGTGAAAGCCCGCTTCGAACCTATCACTTATCCCAAAACAGCGATCTCCACTGACGAACCACTTGCGCAGTGCACGAAGCAAGCACTCGCTGCCTTATCCTGACGCTACACGCTACGAACTGCGATCGAGCTTGCCCGAAGCCCGCAGTTCGAAGCTCGTAGCTCTGCCGGTCTCGGATAGAATCCCAAATAGACAGTATCTTTGCCGTACAATCCTTTGTCGTACAATTAAAGATTGCCAAAATACCCTACAGGAGCCCCCATGCGAACTCTACTGCATACCCTTGTGCTGATCGTCTCCACCTCCCTGCTCGGCGCCGCACAGGCAGCCTCAACCGCACAGTCGGCGACAACGCCGCCCGTCCACAAGGCTGCCAGTCCTGCCGCGGAGCCCACTGCCATCATCCACACCACCGCCGGCGATCTCCATTGCACGCTGTTTCCGAAAGTGGCCCCGATCGGAGTCGAGAATTTCATCGAACTGGCTGAGGGCACAAAGGATTGGACCAACCCCATCAGCCACACAAAAAAACACGGCGTTCCGCTTTATGACGGCACGATATTTCACCGCGTAATTCCCGAATTCATGATTCAGGGTGGAGATCCCAAAGGCGATGGGACGGGCGATCCCGGCTACAAATTCAAGAACGAGACTTCGCCCGCGGTCAAGTTCGATCGCCCCGGGCGTCTCGCCTACGCCAACGCTGGACCCGACACCAACGGCTCGCAGTTCTTCATCACCGAAGTTCCCTACCCCAGCCTGAATGGCGGCTATACCATTTTCGGCCAGTGCGATGACGCCGCCGTCGAATTGGTCAAAAAGATCGCTCGCATGACAAGGGACGGCGAACGCCCGCTTCGTCCCGTTAAGATCACCCACATCGAAATCCATCGCGCCGATGCATCCACCGCCAAGACCGCCCCCAAACCATCGGCCGGCGTGAAGAAGCCGTTGTCGTAGAGAGCGGCTTGCCGTGTCTGAGACGAGGCAAGCCTCGTCTCTACAGCAAGAGTGCGAACATCGATTTAGGAGTTGAGGAGACTATGACCCGCACACCCGGAACCTATGCCGTGTTCGAAACCAGCGAGGGCACCTTCGTTTGCCGCCTGTTTGAGCAGGACGCCCCCAAGACTGTCGCCAACTTCGTCGACCTCAGCGAAGGCAAGCGCGAGTGGACACATCCCACCACCCGCAAGAAGACTACCGATCCCCTTTACCACGGGACCGTTTTCCATCGCGTAATCCCCGACTTCATGATCCAGGGCGGCGACCCAATGGGCACCGGTTTCGGCGGTCCCGGCTACCAGTTCGAAGATGAAACCAAAGGTTCACCGCATCGTTTCGACAAGGCTGGAAAGCTGGCGATGGCCAACTCCGGGCCCAACACCAACGGCTCGCAGTTTTTCATCACCGTCGGCAACACCGACTGGCTCACCGGCAAACACACAATTTTCGGCGAGGTCGTCGAGGGATACGAAGTCGTAGAAATAATCTCGAAAGTCGCTCGCAACCGCAAGGACCGTCCCAACAAAGACGTGGTAGTGAAGTCAGTAAAAATCGAACGCTAGGCAATTCAGTGGAGGGACGGGCGCCCTCGCGAGCCTGCCCTGAGCGAAGTCGAAGGGTCCAGCCGGACGGGGCGCCCGGCGTTCCACCAGTAAATATTCTTTATAATGATTGGTTCCTTCCCAGCATCTGGAGGCTAGTGCATGGCGTCGTTCAACGGAGTCCCTGTTCCATCCGACGGGCACAAGATCGAATACAGCAACGGCAAGTATCGCGTTCCCGATCACCCGATCATCCCTTTCATTGAAGGAGACGGCACCGGCCGCGATATCTGGAAAGCCTCTGTCCGCGTCTTCGACGCCGCTGTCGAAAAGGCGTACCAGGGTAAGCGCTCCGTCGCCTGGTACGAAGTCTTTGCCGGCGAAAAAGCCAAGGCTCGCTTTCAGAACTGGCTCCCCGACGACACCATCAGCGCCATGCGCGAATTTCGCGTCTCCATCAAAGGTCCGCTGACCACGCCCGTCGGAGGTGGCATCCGCTCCCTCAACGTCGCGATGCGCCAGATCCTCGATCTCTACGGCTGCGTGCGTCCGGTGAAGTACTACGCCGGTGTGCCGTCGCCCGTGAAGCATCCCGAGCGCATGAACATCGTCATCTTCCGCGAGAACACAGAAGACGTTTACATGGGCATCGAATGGGAAGAAGGCACGCCCGATGCCGCCCGGCTGATTGAATTCCTCAATAAAGACATGTTGAAGGGCGGTAAGAAGCAAATCCGCCTGGATTCCGGCGTCGGCATCAAACCCATTTCCGTGACCGGAACCAAACGCCTGGTGCGCATGGCCATCCAACATGCACTCGAAAACAAGAACAAAGCGGTGACTCTCGTCCACAAAGGCAACATCCAGAAGTTCACCGAAGGCGCCTTCCGCAAGTGGGGATACGAAATCGCGGCCGAGGAATTCCGGGCCCAGATTGTCACCGAGCGCGAGAGCTGGATCCTCGACAACAAGGACAAGCAGCCCAGTCTCACGGTCGAGGAGAACGCGAACCTCATCGAACCCGGCCTCGAGTTTGCCCAGGAAGACTTCCGCCAGGTTATCTACAAAGAAGTAAAAGACTGTCTCGATTCCATCTACGCCACGCACGGCAAAGGCGCGTGGAAGAAGAAGCTGATGATCAACGACCGCATCGCCGACTCCATCTTTCAGCAGATCGTGACCCGAGCCGACGAATACAGCGTCCTGGCCACGCCCAACCTGAACGGCGACTACATCTCGGATGCCTGCGCCGCACAGGTCGGCGGCCTCGGCATCGCTCCGGGAGCGAACATCGGCGACGGCTACGCCATCTTCGAAGCCACCCACGGCACCGCCCCCAAGTATGCCGACAAAGACGTCATCAATCCCGGCTCCGTCATTCTTTCGGGCGTCATGATGTTCCGCTTCCTCGGATGGACCGAAGCCGCCGATCTGATCGAGCAGAGCCTGGAGCGCACCATCGAACAGAAGAAAGTAACCTACGATTTCGAGCGCCTGATGGAAGGCGCCACAAAAGTGAAGACCAGCGAGTTTGCAACTTGTATCATCGACAACATGAGCGTCGCCGTCGCAGCGGATTGAGACGACCTTGACTTTGCATGTACCTTAGAACGGATCTCATAAATGGTTCGAGGCAGGTTTTGGGAAGGGCACGGCTTCAGCCGTGTCGCTTAGAGTCGCAAAAAATGCGGGCTTTAGCCCCTGAGGGAAGGAACTTCATGCGCAACAAAGTAACGATAGTCGGTTCCGGAAACGTAGGCGCCACCGCCGCTCACTGGATCGCATCGAAAGAACTAGCGGATGTCGTCCTCATCGACATCATAGAAGGCGTCCCCCAGGGAAAAGGTCTGGACCTGCTGGAGGCGATGCCGATCGAGAAGCGCGATTCCACAATTCTCGGTACCAACGACTACGCCGACACGGCCAACTCCGACATTGTCATCGTCACCGCGGGGCTTCCGCGCAAGCCCGGCATGAGCCGCGATGACCTCCTGAATACCAACTACAAAATCATGAGCGATGTAGTCGGCAAGGTCGTGCACCACTCGCCGAACTGCATCCTCATCATCGTGTCCAATCCCCTCGACGCCATGGCGCAGGCCGCCTACAAGCTGAGCGGCTTTCCGCGTGAGCGCGTCATCGGCATGGCCGGCATACTCGACTCCGCACGCTTCCGCGCTTTCATCGCGCAGGAACTCAAAGTCAGCGTCGAGAACGTAACCGCCTTCGTCCTCGGTGGACACGGCGACACTATGGTCCCGCTTCCCCGCTATTCCACCGTCGCGGGCATTCCCATCACCGAACTCATGGACAAGGCCACTCTTGATCGCATCGTCCAGCGCACCCGCGACGGCGGCGCCGAAATCGTCAAATATCTCAAAACCGGATCCGCTTATTACGCCCCGTCGGCTGCCGCCACCGAGATGGTCGAGGCGATCCTCAAAGACAAGAAAAAGATTCTCCCGTGCGCCGCCTACCTCAACGGAGAGTATGGCATTCACGGGCTCTTCGTCGGCGTCCCCGTGAAACTCGGCGCCAAGGGGATCGAGCAGATCATCGAGATCAAACTGACGCCGGAAGAGAAAGCCGCCCTCGACAAGAGCGCCGCTGCTGTGAAAGAACTCATCGCGGTGATCAACGTTTAGGACCATGCGGAGAAAAGTTTGGCCGGGAACGGCCTAGAACCATTTTTATAAATTGTCATCCCGAGCGAAGCGAGGGAACTGCAGTTCGCCGCAAACCGCAGATCCCTCGCTTCGCTCGGGATGACAAACTCTGATGCCTCTCTGATTTCGCTTTCGTGATCGCCCCAGACTGCTATAGTGTCTGAGGCCAGCACCCGATGGACTTCGATCAGCTCGAAATTTTCCTGGAAGTAGCGCGCCTCTCCAGCTTCTCCCGTGCGGCGGAGAAGCGTTTTCGCACCCAGCCCGCCATCTCCTCCCAGATTCGTGCGCTTGAAGAAGAAGTGGGCGCTCGCCTGCTCGACCGCTCCGGAGGCCGCGTGTCGCTCACCGCGTCCGGCAAATTGTTTTTCAAATATGCCGAGGAGACGCTCGAGCGGCGCAAGACGATCCTCACCGAGATCGCCGAGACCGAGCGCGTGCCCCGCGGCGAAATTGTCGTGGGAGCAAATGAAGGCACCTGCCTGCACATCTTGCCGGAGGTGTTCGCGCAATTCAAACGCGACTATCCAAACGTCGCCGTGAGCATCAAGCGCTCCGACTACGCCAAGATTCTCGAGTCGATCCTCGAGAACGTGGTGGACTTTGGCGTGGTCTCGCTGCCGGTGAATGACAACCGGCTGGACGCACAGATGATTCATCGCGACGAACTCGTCGTCATCACGGCCCCGTGTCATGCGCTCGCGGCGAAGAAAAGCGTCACCGTGGCCGAGGTCTCGGCCTATCCGCTCGTCGTGCCCAAACTGGGCCACACCCGCGACGCCCTCGACACGCTGTTCTATGACCGTCACTTGAAGCCGAACCTCGCCATGGAGCTCGATTCGAGCGAACTGCTGAAGCGTTTTGTGGCAGCCGATGTCGGAGTGGGATTTATCGCGCGGTCGAATATCGAGGAGGATATCCGGGCCAAGGCCCTGGTTGCCATCACGCTCGCCGACACGCAAATCCGGCGCGACCTCGCGCTCGTGTTTCGCAAAGATAAATCGCTCAGCCGCGCCGCCAAGGCCTTCATGGACATCGCCGTAAAGCAAAAGAATTTTTCCACGGCCGGGGCTGGGAAGCGCTCCAAATGAACCGGGCTTGGCGCGTCGTGCTTTCCTTGTCCTTGTCCTTGCTCCTCTCGGCCGCCGCTGCCCAGAAGCAGTCCGCCGGCGGCAAAGCTTCCTCAGTCACCGCCTCCAAGCTCATCTCGCTGAAAGTGACGGGAACGACGCGCTACACCGACAAAGAAATTCTTGCCGCGAGCGGCCTGCAGATCGGCCAGAATGCCGCCGACGGCGACTTCAAAGAGGCAGTGCGGCGCCTGGGCGATTCCGGCTTGTTCAGCGACGTTGTCTATTCGTATGCCTCTGCAAATACGGGAACAAGACTCGAACTGCAACTCGCCGATATCGACAAGAGCAAGCTGGTTACCGTGCACTTTGAAAACTTCGTATGGTTCACCGACGAGGAATTGGGTGCTGCCTTACAACGGCGCGTTCCATTGTTCAAGCAGTTGCTCCCGATTGCGGGCAATCTTCCGGAACAGGTTTCTGAGGCGCTGCAGGCCATGCTCACCGAAAAGAATCTTCCAGGCCGGGTAAATTACTTGCGCGAGGGCGAAGACCAATCGGGAGGGCCCTTGACCGCAATCGCGTACCGAGTCGAGGAAGTTGGCATCCGGATTCGCAGTGTCGAATTCCCTGGAGCTTCGCCGGAGCAGACAACTCTGCTCACCACCGCAGCTCGCGGCCTTACGGGAGCAGAATACCTACGCTCTACTATCGCCGCGGTCGCTAAGTTTGACCTGCTGCCCGTCTATCTCCAGCGCGGATATTTGAAGGCTGTGTTTGGGCCGTCCGACGCGCGTGTGGCGCCTCAACCCGCCCCAGCAGCGGATGCGCAAGGTTCCGCCGACGTGCAGGTGGATGCGATCGTGCCGGTGACGGCGGGCAAGGTATATTCAACCTCCAGTGTCGACTGGAAGGGCACCTCTGCCATCGCCACCGTCGAACTCGCGCCCCTCCTCCACCTGCCGCCCGGCCAGCCCGCCGACGCCGTTCGCCTTGTCCGCGACCTCGAAAACGTGAGCAAGCATTACCGCAGTCGCGGCTACATGATGGTTCAGATCAAGCCCGACGCCCAGTTCGACGACGACAAAAGCACCGTGCACTACGACCTGAACATTGTCGAAGGCGACCTCTACAAGATGGGAGAGTTGGAGATCGCAGGACTCGACACGCAGGCCAAAGCCCGGATGCTGGCAGCGTGGACTCTGCGCGAAGGTCAGCCCTACAACGCCGACTATCCCAGTAAATTTCTGGACGATACCAGACAACTGGTTCCCCGCGGCGTTCAGTGGGCCGTGAGCATTCATGAAACCCCGGACGCGAAGGACAAGACCGTGGACGTGGAGATCCGTTTCAAGCAGCAGTAGCGCTGAAAACTGTTGGGTGTAAGCGACAAAATATTTTTGTAACCCCAAGGTTGCGTAAGAATCTTTATATTGACAGCATGGAGCGTTTGGGACTATCACCGTTTGAATTCACCCCGTTTCACAGGAGACGAAAGCAGCATGAAAGTTAATCGAATTGCGACTGCGGTTCTTGGGATGCAGATGTTGGTCGGCCTAGCGGCGGTGCCGGCGCTGGCTGCCGCCAAGAGCCAGACCTTGACCGGCGAAGTGAGCGACGCCATGTGCGGGGCGAAACATGAAATGCCGGGCCAGCCCGCGGATTGCACGCGCGCGTGCATGAAGCATGGATCGAAATACGCGCTCGTGGTCGGGGACAAGGTCTATACACTGGAGACCTCGGATAAGGCTGCGCTCGATAAGCTGAACGATCTGGCGGGAGCGAAGGCAAAGGTGACCGGAGAAGTGGACGGCACCACGATCACGGTAAAATCGGTGGCCGCGGGATCGTAGCATAAACACACTGTCATCCTGACCCTGAGCGCAGTCGAAGGGGAAGGACCTCTGTATTTGCACGCGCAATGCACAGGTCTTTCGCTTCGCTCAAGATGACAGCTCAAACTTATGTCGCCAATCTAAGAAACACGACACTGGCATGACAACTTCAATAAAAAACCAGCGAGCAACCCCGCTGGTTTTTTGTCGTGTCCGCAATCTGCCGCTAGTGCTAATTCTGGTCTGGCTTATCGTCCCGGCGCTTCAGCGTCGGACGATCGTCGTCGCCGCTCTTGTCCGTGCCTGCGGACTTGTCGCTGCTTGAAGTGCGGCGCAAGCTGGGACGGTTCCCATCCTTCTCTTCGATGACCTTGTGCCGGTTCTCGATCGTGGCCAGCCGCGCTTTCACGTCGTCAAACTCTGATGTGGAAACGATATATTGCGGGCGCGCCGGAAGAATGGTCGCGATCTCCTTTTGCGACGCCGCAATGCGGTCGGGCGTCTGCGGGTGCGAAGCGAAGGCCTTGGCGATCGTGCCCGGCTTCTTCTTCTCTTTCGCTTGAATTTTTTCGAAGAAACTGATGAAAGCCTGCGGATCGTATCCCGTCTTATACATATATTGCAGGCCGAGATAGTCCGCTTCCGCTTCGAAATTGCGCTGGAACTTCATGAACGTGAGCGGCAAGCCCAGGCCGGCTGCTTCGTAGATTCCGTAGCCGATGCCGCCCCCAATGAAGATCAGAGGAATCGTGCCGATGTTCGCCCACTGCAGGCGCGTCATCTGGCGGGTCCCGTGGCGCGCGGCAACGTGCGAGATCTCATGCGCCATTACGCCGGCCAGTTCGGCCTCTTCGTCAGCCGCCAGAATCAGGCCGGTGTTTACGTAGAAAAACCCACCGGGGAGCGCGAACGCATTCACTTCGTCGGAGTCGATCACCTTGATGCTGAACGGCACCTGCGCGTCTGAATTGCGCACCAGATTCTGGCCGATGCGATTCACGTACTCGTTAACCACGGGGTCCTGAACCAGCTTCACGCTATTCTCGACCTGCATCGCGTACTGCTTGCCCATCCTGATTTCGGTTTCGAGCGAGTACCAGTTGCCCAAACCGCGCCCGCCGATCTTGCGGTTGCCGATGGCGTCTACATCATCCTCTTTGCCGTCGTGCTTGACCTTGCTGTCGGGGGGCTCCTGGATGGGAGGCGGCCCGCTAGGAGCCGAGTCGCTGCCGCTGCTGCTGCTCGAAGAAGAGTCCGCGGGCGGAGCCGGGGCCGAACTGGGGGTTGCCGATGGATCCTGCGGTGGAGCTGGCGTTGATCCAGCCGTTGAGCCACTCGAGGGCTGCGTGCTCTGAGGCTGCGCCGTCTGATCTTTTGATGCTTGCGGCTGCGAGGCTTGTGGCTGCGCGCTTGGAGTCTGGGAAGTTTGATCCTGCGCCAGCGCGGGCAACGCCATCAGCGCTAGTAAACTCAGGGAGATCAGCGATTTACGGAACGACATTTCGACACCCCGCGGAAACCCAGTCGGCTGACAAGATTATACCCCCGATAGCAAGTCGGTGGGAGCAGAGTTTCCCACCTAGTTGGACGCAGTCTCGCACCGGAAAGTTACCCGTTATTTTCAGAGAATGTGGCGGCTGAGTACTTTTCGGACCCGCTTGCGCCTAGCAGTCCGAGGTGCAAGTACGGGTCGTATCAGCGAATGCCTTCAAGGCATGCCGAAAAGGCTGCGTTAGAAGAGCGCCTTTAGGCGCTAAGGCCGGCGAGCGGAGTTTCACCACGAGCTCCCATGGTTCTTTTCAAGGCCGCCTGAGCAAGCTGTCTTTCCGTTTTCCTCCTCGCTGGTGTACTATGGCGCGTTTTGGGGAAGGCGGAACGTGCATGTTGAATCGTCGCAGCTTTCTATCCTCGTCTTTCGCTTCATCCCTAGCAGTAGGCGCCGGCCTTTCCTGGCGCGGAAATTTGTGGGCGCAACTAGAGTCGCTGCCGTCGAAGCTGCCCGAGCGCTCCCTGTTCGACCAGAACGAAGACGCCTACTGGCGCGAGCTGCGTAAGCAATTCCTGATTCCGGCGGACGAAATCTACCTGAATAACGGCACCGTAGGGTCGAGCCCCGCGCCCGTGCTGCGTGCGGTGTTTGCAGGCTATGAGGCGTGCGAAAAGCTGAACGAGGCCGATCCCGAGGACTATCCCATCTGGGGATATGCGTCGTGGAACCAGTTTCGCGATCCGCTGGTGGCGTTTGTAGGCTGCAACCGCGACGAGATCGCGCTTCTGCGAAATGCCACCGAGGCCAACAGCTACATTGCGAACGGCATCGATCTGAAGCCCGACGATGAAGTGCTCATGACCGACCAGGAGCATCCCGGCGGCGAGCACCCGTGGAATTTGCGGGCGAAGCGCTACGGGATCGTGGTCAAGAAGATCACGCTGCCAAGGCCGGTAGAAAATTCTGCGCAGGTGTTGAACCTATTCAGCGACGCCATCACTCCGCGCACCCGAGTCTTGTTCTTCAGCCACATCACTACGTTTTCCGGAGTGGTGCTGCCGGCCAAGGAACTTTGTGCGCTGGCCCGGAGCAAAGGAATTATTTCCGCAGTCGATGGAGCGCACGTTCCCGGAATGATGCGGCTGAACCTGCACGAGTTGGGCTGCGACCTGTATTCCTCAAGCCCGCACAAGTGGCTGCAGGCGCCCAAAGGCTCGGGATTTCTCTTCGTGCGCGACGAAATGATCGACCGCCTGTGGAACACGATCGCGACCGAAGGCTGGGACGACGTAAAAATCCGCGCCGAACGATTCCAGCGCATCGGCAGCTCGAACGTCCCCGCACTGTGGGGACTGCGCGCCTCGGTTCAGCTAGCCAACGACATCGGCATGGACCGGATCGAACGCCGCCACCGCCAGCTCTGCGACTACATTCTGGCGGCCATGGTCAACCGCAGCGCGGTGTCGTGGACTTCTCCGGATGCTTCGATGCGCTGCGCGATAGCAACCGTAAATGTGCCGCCGCTCGTCCGCATGGATCTGGAGCACTGGCTGTGGAAAGAAAAGAAAATTCGCATCCGCGGAGCCGAACCGCACAAGCTGCGCCTATCCACCCCTTACTACCTGTCGAAGCAAGATATCGACCGTTTCCTGGACGCGTTCGACGAGTACCGCAAGACGAAGAGTGCGTGACCTCACGGGCTTTTGATTATTAATCAAGAGGGAGGCAAAGGAATGGCTCCGAGGGTGCTTGTCGTGGACGTGGGTGGAACTCATGTGAAGATTCTGGCAACCGGTCACAAGACGCTGCGGAAAATCGACTCGGGACCGAAGATGACCGCCCGCATGATGTGCAACTGGGTGAGAAGGGCAACCAGCGACTGGCCGTATGACGTCGCAGCGATTGGGTATCCCGGCCCGGTTGTGCACGGCAGGCCCGTCTGCGAACCGTACAATTTGGGCAAAGGGTGGGTGGGATTTGATTACGGTAAGGCGCTGGGCTGTCCGGTCAAGCTGGTTAACGATGCTGCCATGCAGGCGATCGGTTCGTACCAGGGAGGCCGTATGCTATTTCTCGGACTCGGCACGGGACTCGGATCGGCAATGATTGTAGATGGCCTTGTAGAACCGATGGAGCTGGCGCATCTGCTGTACAGGAATGGAAAAACCTACGAAGACTACCTCGGCCTGAAGGGTCTCGAACGCATGGGCAAAAAGAAATGGCGCAGTTACGTTGCTCGCGTCGTGGAAGAACTCCAGACGGCCCTGGCCGCGGACTACGTCGTGCTGGGCGGAGGTAACGCGAAGAAAATCAAAACCCTGCCGCCGAAAGCACGTTTAGGAAAAAATGAGAACGCATTCCTTGGTGGCTACCGCTTATGGATGGCGAAACAAGGTAAAGTCCGCAGTGTTCTCGCCGAGTAAATACAAAGGCCAATCAACGTCTCTTTGCTGATCCGCAACCGCCCAGGTAGTTTCTCCGTCGAGCGCCTTATGGATTTTCTTACCGCTCTGGGGCAAGACGTCGAGATTTCGGTGAGGCCGGCTCGCAAGGATAAGGACCACGGCGAAGTGTCCGTCGTCGCATAATCGAATGGCCAACACGACTTTGGCACGCAATCATCACTAAACCACTGTGCGCGCCATCACAGACTCTCAACCCCGTCCCGCGGGATAATGTCCTTTGATTGGGGCAGCCAGAAGGGTGCCCGTCTCCCAAGACGGCCTCGAAGCTGCCCCAAAGCCATTTTCAGCGCTGTCTTGGAGCTAAGTCCTTATTCCGGAATACTTTGACATAAGTGCTTTAAATTCAAAGACCGAGTGAAAAATTTCCTCCTAACCCCATGATTCCAATAGATAGGGGGGGAGGGGGGTACCGGTACCAAGTAGTAACTAAGGCGACCCAAAACAGGAAGGGCACCGCCCAACGATCGGTTTTGCTGAGAGCCGAGAGCTGAGAGCCGCCCTACGTCCACCGAAACCAGCGCAGCGCCAGAATGAACGAAACCCCGCCCCAAACCGCAAGCACCAGCAGCCGCCCCGATTGTGAGCTCAGAGTCGCGCCTTCTAAGATCGTGGCTCGCAGTGCGTCGTTGAGCGCGGTTAGCGGGAGCGCTTTGATGAAGGGATGGGCTATGACGGGAAATCTATCGTAGGAAAAGAAGACGCCGGAAAAGATCCACATCGGCATCATGACCACGTTGATGAGGCCGGAAACGGTTTCGATCTTCTGCGCGCGGCAGGCGGTTAGCAGGCCGACGCCGCCGAAGGCTACCGCTCCGAGCGAACCGAGCAGGATGACGGAGAGGATCGATCCCTGCACTCGCATGTGAAAAACCAGTACGCCGAAGCCTAAGAGCAGTCCGACTTCGATCACCATCAGGATCAAACGGCTGCTGGTTAAGGCTAGAAGGAAATCGCTGCGGCGCATGGGCGTGGCTACGAAGCGCTTCAGCAGTTTGCGCTGGCGCATTTCTACCAGCGCGAAACCCACTCCCCACATGCCGGAGTTCATGAGGTTCATTCCCAGCAGTCCGGGAATCAGGAAGTCGATGTAGCGGGAACCGGGTTCGCTGGAGGATTGGGAGGACGTGGCGAGCGCATCTTTGCGTCCGGCGGCGGATTGGAGCGCGGCGTCAATTTCGGCG
>Ga0209517_10006254_pt1 | contig 14786 bp, 7 predicted proteins | sample PeaSoiMetSII2010_FD_187695 | JGI IMG/M metagenome (GOLD analysis project Ga0209517, IMG submission 187695) | Peat soil microbial communities from Weissenstadt, Germany - SII-2010 (SPAdes) (version 2) | ecosystem: Environmental > Terrestrial > Soil > Wetlands > Peat | place: Germany: Weissenstadt... | reverse complement strand
GTGGTTTCGCCAGCAGTAAGAAGAGCGACGACCAGAAATTTTTCGTGCTCGGTGAACTTTACACCTCGCTGCTGATTCAGGCCCACTCGGCGTCCACGCTGGATGCAACGGCCGGGCTGGACTCGTTCCGTCAGGCGTTGGTTCACCTGCAGGCTCCCCAGGGATTTTTCAGCTACCTGAGCCAATTCGAGTTGCTGATGAAATCCCAAGCCGGTGGCACCGAAGCGGCGGACCGCTTTGCTGCAGGCATGGAAGGTTTCCTGATGGATTTCGTGCGCAGCAAAGGCGACACAGCTTATCTCAAGTTTCAGGCAGGCCGCTGGGTCACCACGATGGCCCTGGCCGCGCACAGCCGAGATGTGACCGGGATGCAGCTCAGCGCGGCATCGTTTTTCTGCGAGCGCCTGGTGGCGGTCAACGCTGAACCGGGTGTGGTGGATACGCTTAAAGAACTAGAAAAAATCGCCGCCCTGAAGACGTTGGCAGAAACAGATTTCTCCAGAATTGAGACTCTGGCGCAGCGCCTTCGCAACCAGCTGGGCTGAGTCAATGCATGGATCGCGAACTTGTCCGTCCGGGTCTTCAGGAAATCGAGTTTTGTATTAGGAGTTAAATACTTGGAGGTAGAAACATGAAAAGGTTCCGTATCTTGATCATGGGTTTTATTATGATTTCGCTCACTATATGGGCCGCGACGACCGTCCTGGCGCAAGAGGCCGGGACCGACAAGTCCACCGCGGTCAAGAAAACTGTCAACGTCGTACCAAGGGTGAGCGAAGCTGGCTTCGCCCGCGAACTGGCAACTAATGGCCGGGAGTTGCAGGATCCTTATCTGATGATCGAATCCGCCGGGTTGATCATTGAGGCCGGCAAGCTTCCTGGCCCGAAGCCCGAGATTAAGGATGAGAAGCCGGGGAGCGACAAGAAGATAAGCCTGGATCCGGCCAATCTGCTGCGCGAAGCCGCGAAAATGGCGGGCGGCAGCGGCGACCACCGCGCGATTGAAATGGCTGCCGAACTGGCCCGCAATGCCACCATCGGCCTGGGAAATGACACCCTCGCCGATGAGATCTCCAAGACTGAAATGGCACGCGGCTACGGGAGAAGCAGCCACGAAGGCGCTGATTGCCTTTATTCGGGGCAGGTCGCTGCCCGCGAGTTCAAGTTCAGCAAGCATGAATATGCCGAGGTGCGCGTCACCACCGGCGACTACCTGCCGGTCGACGTTTATGTGATAGACAAATACGGCGTTGTGAACAGCGACGAAACCAGTTCGACAACCAAAGTCGTAGCTTGGACGACCGGCGGTGACGAACACATCACGGTGGCCCTGAAAGCTGCCTATGGCGCCACCTGCTACGGCTACTACGTCCCGTAGCCAGGCAACTTCTCAAGGGGGGCGAGGATTTCTCGCCCCGCTGGGAAACTGCGCGTCTGTTTCTCTCGCGAACCGCTGCGCGAAGCAGGCTGCGAGCCCGCTCCGCGTAGCCCTTGTCTTCGATTCGTAGCGCTGGGATTCGTTCAGGTTGGCGAGCCTCATCGGTTCTCTGCAGGCCGCAGCACGTCTCGTCGGATTCGGAGGGCGTCATGCGTCTCATCCTGGGTTCTCCACTTGGGAGTCCCGCCACGGCAAGAAGAAGCGCTGCCTGGAAGCGACGCGCCTTGCGCCGCCAGGTCTGCTTATTGGTCGCCGCCTTCTCGTTGCTGTTCCATGTTTCGGCGGCAAGCGCACAGCAGGGCCCGGCTGCGGAGGCAGATCAGCTCAACAAGCAGATTGATGAACTCTATCAACAGGGCAAGTATGCCGACGCCGTTCCGCTGGCCAAGCGGCTGCTGGAGATTCGCAAGCATACGGTTGGAGAGGATCATCCGGACTACGCCGCTACCCTGAATGACCTTGGCGTGCTCTACAACGCCCAAAGCAAGTACGCTGAGGCGGAGCCGCTTCTCAAGCGAGCCTTGGCGATCCGGGAGAAGGCCCTGGGACCGGACCATCCTGATGTGGCCGAAACTTTAAACAACCTTGCTGTCATGTATGGCAAACAGGGCAGATATGCCGAGGCGGAGCCGCTTTATAAGCGCGCTCTCGCCATTGACGAGAAGGCTCTTGGCCCCGAAAACCCCGGTCTGGCGCCCGATCTGAATAACCTCGCCGAGCTGTACCACACGCAAGGCAAGTACGCCGAAGCGGAGCCGCTCTACAAGCGGGCATTGGCCATCTTCGAGAAGGCACTGGGCCCGGACCATCCCGACGTGGCCACAAGCTTGGGGAACCTTGCCGAACTGTACCGTGACCAGGGCAAGTATGCCGAAGCCGAGCCGCTCTACAAGCGCAGCCTGGCGATCCGGGAAAAGACGCTGGGGCCGGACCATCCAGCCGTCGCCCTCACCCTCCATAACCTCGGGCGACTGTACGTGGAGCAGGGCAAGTATGCCGACGCGGAACCGGTTTTCAAGCGCAGCCTGGCCATCTTGGAGAAGGCGCTGGGCCCCAAGCATTCAGACGTGGCCATCGGCCTAGGGGCCCTTGCGGCGCTGTATGACGACGAGGGCAGATATGCCGAGGCGGAGCCCCTCTATAAGCGTGCTCTCGCCATCGATGAGAAGACTCTGGGTCCCGAGCACCCCGGCTTGGCCAGCGACTTGAATAACCTTGCCAAGCTTTACCATGACCAGGGCAAGTATGCCGAGGCGGAACCACTCAACAAGCAGGCGTTGGCAATCTTCGAGAAGGCGTTGGGGCCGGACCATCCGAAAGTGGCCATCAGCTTGAATAACCTTGCCGAACTGTACTCTGAGCAGGGCAATTATGCGGCGGCAGAGCCGCTTTACCGGCAAGCCTTGGCGATCCAGGAGAAGGCGCTGGGCCAGAACCATCCCCTCGTCGCCATCACCCTGAATAACCTCGGGGCGCTATATCGAGACCAGGGCCGGTATGCTGAGGCCGACCCGTTCTACACGCGCGCTCTGGCGATCCGCGAGAAGGCGCTGGGACCGGACCATCCGGACGTGGCCGTCAGCCTGAATAACCTTGCCGCGCTGTTCCGTGACCAGAACAAGTACGCGGAGGCGGAGCCGCTTTACAAACGCAGTCTGGCCATCTTTGAGAAGGTGCTCGGGCCGGACCATGCGTTCGTCGCCACCAGTCTCATCAACCTCGCCCTTCTCTACGAGGCGCAAGGCCAGTATGCCCAGGCCGAGCCCTTCTTTGAGCGCAGCTTGCAGAGTTTTTCGCGGCAATTCGAGAACAGCTTCACCTATATGAGCGAAAAGGACCGCCTGACATTTCTCCGAACGGTCTCCGACGTGTTCCCGCGCTACCTCAGTTTTTCGGCAACCCACAACCAGCAACTCCCCGGGCTGGCGGGTAGAGCATACGACCTGTTGCTTTGGGAAAAAGGAATAGTGGCGGCCAGTGTGGCGGCGCAACGTGCCCGGATCGCGGCCAGCGGCGATGCCGAAGCGCTGCAACTGCTCGACCAGCTCACCGCGAAGAAGAACCAGTATGCCGCGCTTGCTGGGATGCATCCTGCGGACCACGAACAGTGGCGAAAGAACCTGGAACGAGTCGGGGAGGAGTCCAACGAAACGGAGAAGGAGTTGACTCGCCGCTCCGCCGCGTTTGCCGTGCAGCAGAAAGCGCTGCGGCCCTCCTGGCGTGACGTGCAGGAGTCGCTGCAAGCGGACGAAGCCGCGGTCGAGTTTGTGCGCTTTCCGTTTCACGACGGAAAGAAATGGACAGGAAAGAGCTACTACGCGGCGCTGGTCGTGCGACCTAACGACACGGCGCCCCAGTGGGTGATGCTGGGAGAGACGAAAGATCTGGAAGGCGAGGCTATGCAGGACTACCGCGAACTGGTAGGCCCGCCCGGCGGTGACGAGAGGCCCGCGGGAGGATGGGGGCACAAGTTCTACGCCGCGTTCTGGCAGCCGCTCGACGCAAAACTGGGCCATGCGAAGCGGATCTACTTATCTCCGGACGGCGTACTTAACCAGGTTGCGCTGGGCGTGGTCAGGGATGGCGAGAGCCGGCTCTTGATCGAACGCTACGACTTGCGCACAGTGAGCAGCACGAAGGAACTGCTCTCGAGCACAGTGTCGCCGGCGGCAAACACGGCCGTCCTGCTCGGAAATCCGAAATTCGACATGACCGAGACTGAACTGCGGGCCGCACTCACGGGCGTGCCCACAGAAAAGACAGAAGTCGCGTTGGCGCAAGCCCCTCCGCTGGGCGACGTCAACATCGCGCGGGGCGCTGCCAGCCTGCGCTCCCACGATCTACGCGGTGGGGCCCTCGAAGAGCTGGAGGGGACCGAGCGCGAAGTCGCAGACGTATCGGCGTTGCTTAAGCGTCAGGGCTGGCAGGTTCAAACCTACATCGGGAAGGATGCGCTGGAAGAACGCGTAAAGGGCGTGCGGCGGCCGCGGCTCCTCCATCTGGCCACACACGGTTTCTTTGAGGCGGACCAGCCGTTACAGTTAGGCCAGCACGGCAAGGAAGCAAGCGAGAAACCTGCTGCTGGACTGGAAGATCCCATGCTGCGCTCGGGAGTTTATCTGGCCGGGGCAAACCGCGCGTTGCAGGGCGGAGCGCCCGCGCCAGATCTCGACGATGGCGTCCTGACGGCGTATGAAGCGACTCAACTCAACTTGCAAGGTACGGAGTTGGTGGTTCTGAGCGCTTGCGACACCGGGCTGGGAAAAATGGAGGCAGGCGAAGGAGTCTTCGGGCTGCGGCGCGGGTTGCAGGAAGCGGGCGCTGAAGCCGTGCTGATGAGTTTGTGGCCGGTACCGGACGAGGAGACGCGTGAACTGATGACTCTGTTCTACGCAAAGTGGCTGGCAGGAACGGAAAAGCATGAGGCCCTGCGCGAAGCTCAGATGGAAGTGCGCAAGAAGGTGCGAGCGCGCGAGGGGCAGGACGAGCCGTTCTTCTGGGGCGCCTTCGTTCTCGTCGGCCGCTGAACGCCGTGCAGGACAACGCTGATCGCTCACGCCCGTCCGCTAGCGGACGCTGAAAACGGCGATGGTCCGGGCGGGGACGGAGACCCGCACTTTTCCGCTCTCCAACTCCGCCGAGCTGCTTCCGAACACAGTTTGCAGATGGTGAGCCGCTTCGAGCAACGTATCGCCGACAGGAATTTCGAGCGCGCGCGATCGAGGGGCATTGTTATAGACGACCAGCAGCTTTTCCTCCGGCAACTCACGCACGAACGCATAGTAGGAGTCGTCCCAGCCGATGTGCCACTGCTTGCCGGTGCGCAGGGCAGCGTGCTTCTGGCGCAGAGCAAGTAACGATTGCAAATAGGCGAATACCTCCTGCTGTTCCGGTGTCCGGCCCGCGGCGGTAAAAGCGTCGCGCGCATCCCCCGGAAAACCTCCAGGAAAATCGCGCCGGTTGTCAGGGTCGCCACCGCCCGGCATCCCGATCTCGTCTCCGGAATAGATTTGCGGAATGCCACGCATGGTCAGCAGCAGCGCGAACGCCGCCTTGAGCTTGGCTGGCGAGCTCGTGGGTTCACCAACGAAGCGCGTGTGGTCATGGTTCCCGATGAAGGTGACCAGCCACTCCGGGTGCGGATACAGTTCGTCATGTTGCAGAACGTCAATGACCTTCTGCACCGGCTCGCCCTTGATCACGACGTCGCGGATGGCAGATTCAAGCGGGAAGTCAAACACCGTAGCCAGTCCGGAATCAATGCCGTCGAACTGCTTCCGTCCTCCCTCAAAAAAAGACGTAATGGTCGAATCGCCATCCGCCACCTCGCCGATGCTGTTGATGCGTGGATAGACCTGGCGCAGGCGCTCGTGCCATCCGCTCCAAAACTGGCGCGTGGAATATGGAAACGTGTCCAGGCGGAAGCCGTCGAGGTGCGCGGTTTCCGCCCACCACATGGCGTTCTGCGCGAGATAGAGACCGAGTTGCGGATCATCCGGGTTGAGGTCGGGCAATTTGCCCGCGAACCAGCCGTCTATGGTGGCGCGATATTCCCGCGGGGAGGCGTGCGGGTCCACCAGGCCACTGAACGAATAGGAAGGATCGAGGTGATGCGCCGGCGTGCCGTGCAACCAGGTCGGAGTGGGCGGATCGTTGGCCCACATGTGCTTGGGGCCAGTGTGATTGGCCACGTAGTCGATCAGGACCTTCATGCCCAGCTTGTGCGCATCGTCAACCAGCGACTGATACTCCGCCATGGTTCCCATGTGCTCGTCAAGGGCGTAGAAGTCCACCACGTGGTAGCCGTGATAGTCGGAATCGGTGTTCTTCCAGACGGGAGTCAGCCAGATCGTAGTCACGCCCAGATCGTGCAGATAGTCCAGATGCTCGCGAACGCCGCGCAGATCGCCGCCGTGATAGGCCATTGGATTACTGCGGTCATAGACGCCAGTGGAACCCGGGGGCCGGTCGTTGGAGGGATCGCCGTCCGCAAAGCGGTCGGGCATGATGAGATAGATCACGTCATCGCGGGAAATTCCTTCGAAGTGCCCGCGCGCGTCCGATCGCGAGAGCAGCGGCAGCTGGACGTCCGTCGAGCCCGCCGAAGTGCTCACATGCAGGGGAACGGTCCCCGCGCGCAGATCGGAACCGAGTTGCAGGTGGACGAAGAGATAATGTCCGTTGGCAGAAGCTTCCGTGCCAAGCAGAGTCAATCCCCTTGCCGGGCTTTCCACTCGGGCGCCGCTCAGATTTTCACCGGTGAGCAACAGCGTAAGCGCTGGCGTGTAGTTTACCCACCAGTTGGGCGGCTCGATCTTGCGAACCACCGGAGAGTTCGCGGAGGCCGCACTCAAAGCTTGGGCGGCGCAGAGAGCGACACCAGCGATGAGGCAGGCGAATAGAACCGAAAGCCGCAGCCGGATGGGCTTCATGGGAGTTAAACGAAGCGGGGGTCGCTTAGCGGGCCCCCGCGTGGTTAGTGGAGCTAGCTGCACTGCGGGCGGAATTCTGATCTGGCGCTCGGCGTCGAGCATCGTGTCACCGATCCCGTCGAAATTCGCCTCGCAGAGTTTGCTATGCAGGCCTCATTTCTCTAAAAGCTCACGCGGAATCCAAACTGGATCTCACGTTGGCTGTCAAAGCGCAGGCTCGTAATCTTGCCGAAGTTGCCGCCATCATTCATGTTTCCGTCTGGCGGGCTGAATTGCGGCGTGTTGAACATGTTGAAGAAGTCCGCCGTGAATTTGCCCCGGAAACGTTCCGTAAACACGAAAGTCTTTCCCACACTGAAGTCGAGCGTCTTCGTCCCTGGACCAGTGAACGGATTCCTCGGGCCGGTGCCCGGAGCTATGGGAGTACCCCCTGAAGTCGTTGCCACCTTCTCGAAAGAAGCGGTGTTGAACCACTCGGTGATGTTGTTCAGCTGCTGAAGCGGTCCCACCAGGTTAGGACGTGTGCTCGGGCTGTAGCAGTATTGGCAAATCACATCAAATGGGAATCCGCTGGACAGCGTTACGATCGGGCTGAGTTCCCAACCTCCCAAGGCCGCATCCTCCGCGCCGTTCCAATTGCTGCCAAAGGTGCGGCCGCGGCCGAATGGCAGTTCGTACAGTGCATTGAAGACAAACCGATTGCGAACATCGAGATTCGAATTGGCTCGCTCTTTGGTCCACCACTGGAATGGATCCACCACGTTGCCGCCGTAACGATAGTCGCTCTCAAAGCCTGACGGCGAGTTATCAATGGCGTGCGCCCAGGTATAGGAGCCGGCGAACTGCAAGCCCCTGGTCATGTGGCGTTCCACCTGCGCGTGCAAACCGTGGTAAATCGAGGACCCCTCAGTGTCATTTACCGGTACGGTGCCGAGCAAGGGGAATGGTTTGATTCCTGTGTTGTAGCCGGGGCGATTCACATCGTAGAAGGTCGAGAGGTGGGTGCCCCTGGTGCCGACGTAGGCGAGAGTGGCTGCGGTCTTCGAGTCGATCTGACGTTCAAGCTGCAAGTTCCACTCCTGAACGGTTGAGGTTTTGTCGTGCGGCAACCAGCCGGTGAGACTAACGTTGGCTGGTGCGGTGAGGCTTATAGCCAGGACCTGCTTGTTGGGGAAGCCGCTTGCGGTGAGCGTAGCGATGTTTGGAGTGTTGTTTCCGTTTGGTTGCGCCAGGCCCCCTAAGGTCAGGAGATATCCCGGGTCGTTGGGAAAGAATCCGGCTGCGGCGGTTGCACTGAAGTCGTTGTTTACAAATGCGTACGAAGCGCTGCCTCCAAAGGGAGCATTCTGCGATAACTGCTTGTCGATGCCTTCGCGATCGATAAAGTAGAAAATCCCGTAGCCTCCGCGGATCACGCTTTTTTGATCGCCGCCAAGGTCATAGGCGAAGCCGATGCGGGGCGCAAAGTCGTGTTTGGGATTAGTCAGAGTGCTGGCTGAGATGCCATTCCGACCGGCCTGGACGATTTGGCCGGTCGTGACATCGAAGTTCGCCATGCGGTTGTTTTTCTCGGTGGGCCAGGTGAAGAGGTCATAGCGCACGCCGAGGTTAAGTGTCAGACGGTTGTTGACCCGATAGTCATCTTGACCGTAGAAACCATTCTCCCAGCTACGAGTATGGAAGTATCCGTTGGACGGACCAACTTGGTAGTCGTTAATCCAGCCCACCAAAAGGTCGGACTGCTCCCACCCTGTGGACCACGGTTGTGACGCGTTCGCCTGGAAGAAGCCCTTTCCGGCGATCGGGTTAAAGAAGTTGACCTGCCGCCAGATGATGTTGGTGCCGAACTTGAACGCGTGGCGGCCCTTCACCCAAGAGACGTTGTCCGCGATTTGATACGTGTCCTCAGGCACGAAGTAGTCGCCATAGTCCCCCGTGTATTCGAGTTGGCTGCCGCTGTTGCCGATCAGCGCGCCCCCACCGAGCAGAGGGCCGGTGTTGGCGTTGGGAATGCCGAGGTTGGCGGAAATCGGGTCGGCGCCGAAAGGCGGCTGGTACCCCAGGAAGGAGCGAACGTAGCCGAGGCGAAATTCGTTGATCACGTTGGTTCCAAAGATATGTGTTTCCCCAAGCACGGCGCTGCGCGGATGCTGGAACTGGACGCCGGAGCCGTAGCCGGAGGGCAAAGTGGGCAGCCGTGGAGTGGTATTGTCGATGTCCTGGCCGTAGCTGTAACGGCCAAATGCTTGGTCCTTCGAACCCAGAACATAGTCCAAACGCACATCGAAATCGTTGTATTTTTGGATCTGCACGCGATGGGCCTGGAAGTTGTTTTCAAGACAGGAGCCGTCCGTGCCGGTCAGCGAACATCGCGGGTCAGACCCCAAAAGAATGTTGGGAAGCGGATACGCGTTCAGGTAGTTGGATCCAGCAGGGACAAAACTCAAGACACCGATGTAGTTGTTGCCCGGTATCGGCACCTGCGTTGCTACCGAAGTCGCTCCTGGATAATAGAGTTGATGCGGGTACTGGGAGAAGTTCCCGGTACGCTCCAGAGTCGTGGGAACAGTCGCCGTTTCGCCAGCCAGGGGCAGCGTTTGCCGCACTCCTTGATAGTCGCCATAAATGAAGAGCTTATTTTTGATGATGTCGCCTCCGCCGGCCGCTCCGAACTGGTTGCGGTGAAACAAGGAGGACTTTTCTTGGGAGAAGTAGTTGGGGTCGGCGTCAAGGGCGTTGTTTCGCAGTTGCCAGAACACGGTACCGTGCCAGTCGTTGGTGCCCGACTTGTAGGTCGCATTCACGACTCCACCGCCCGCGCGGCCATACTCCGCCGGCGCTACATTGGTGTCCACGCGGAATTCCTGAATTGCGTCAGGCGGCACGAAGAAGACAATGGTGTTCACCAGCGACTCGTTGTTGTCAATGCCGTCGAAGAGAAAGTTGTTGGCCTGCACGCGTAGACCGTCGACTGAAAGTGCGCCTCCGCCGCTGGTAGCGTAACGGAATGTCTCGGCTTGGTTGCCTTGGCCCGTCTGCTGGTTGCCGGGTTGTCCGCGGGTCACGCCCGGAACCAGTGCAGCCAGTTCAACGAAGTTGCGGCCATTCAGCGGTAGATCCGTGATCTGCCTCCCCACGACCGTGTCGCTGACACCGGAGGTCGCTGTGTCCACGATCGGGTTCGCCGCAGTCACCTCTACGGTTTCACTCATCGAGCCTGGCTTCAATGCGAACACCAAGTTGACAACCTGTGCGGTCTGCAGAATGACGTCTTGCGTTGTCTTTTGAAAGCCAGTCTGCTCGACTTGAACTTTGTACGAACCCGGATCAAGTGATGGCAAACTGAACAAGCCTTCTGGGCCACTGTTCACGGTAACTGCCCTGCCTGTGCCCTGATTGGTGATGGTGACAGTCGCGCCTGGGATGACGGCTCCCTGAGCGTCGGCGACAGATCCTTGAATGGTACCGGTGCTCGACTGACTGAATGCCATGCCAAGTAGACACAGTACAAGAGCTGGCAGCAGAACGAACTTGCTTTTCATAATTTCCTCCAATTCGGGGACGCAGGAGAATAACTTCGATCTCCAAGACTGCAGGTCCCGTCTCTCTGGGCTACTAAGTCTGGGTCGTTCAATCTCTGTAAGTTTCTGCCGTCGGGGATCGTGCGAAGATCAACGGCGACTACCGACCCCACGAAATCGCAGGTGCCGCATAAGGTTTGCAACTCTTAGCACAAAGCGCAGGGGGGAAGAGGTTTCACTAGGTTTTTAAACGGTTACAGGAGTAAAATGCTGCCATTGCAGCACGATACATTTCCCTGTTACCTCGATGTTAAATGGCTGTGACACGCATTCTCGCGCCTGGTCCTGATCAGCTCTTCCAACAAATAGAACAAATTACTAAAAGTCATAGTTTGCGCGGGTCGGAATCCCTCTGCAAACTACTGCAGTATCTGGCTAAACAGTCGCTCGACCATCCCGAGGCATCGCTCAAGGAATATCAGATTGCCACCGAAGTTTATGGACGGCAGGCGGACTTTGATCCGCAGGCCGACTCGACCATACGGGTGCAAGTCGGACGGCTTCGCATGAAGCTGGCGGACTACTACGCGAGTGAAGGCGCGAACGACCCCATCGTGGTCAGAATCCCCAAGGGAAGCTATCACCTGGTGTTCGAGCCCAGACAGGCCGAATCACCGATGCGAACAATGCCGCTGCCGGAGCCTCCGCTGCCGAGGGCTGCGGCCGGCACCGCACCCGCTACCTGGCGTTTCCTTGCCATCGCGCTTCTGGCTTGCCTGATCGTTTCGTTGGCTGTGTTTGGAAGTCTGCTGTGGAACCGAAAGCAGAACGCTACGCTGACTGCTGCCGCTCCGGCGAAGTCCGCGACTGGGCCGCTGGCTGAATTCTGGCGGCCGTTTACCTCGGGCACCGACGAACCGTGGGTCATCTTCAGCAATGCAGCCTTCGTGGGGCGGCCCGAGACCGGGATGCGTTACTACAATTCCCAACGGGATTCCAAGATCTCCGTCTACGACCACTACACGGGCGTGGGCGAGGTTCTAGCGGTTCACTCTCTGGATGAAGTCTTCGCTTCGCTTGGGCGTAAGATTCGCGTAAAGCGCGGCAGCCTGTTCTCGCTGGATGATGCCAACAATACGAACTTAATCTTCGTCGGTTCTCCGTCAGAGAACCTTTCGCTGCTCGACATCCCCGGGACGCAGGAATTCGTCTTTCAGAGGGTAAGTTCGGGCGAGCGCAAAGGCGATCTCTCGATCGTCAGCCGTCATCCCAAACCGGGTGAAGCCTCGATCTATCTGGCTAGTCCTTCAGCCACGCCGTTGACCGAAGATTATGCGGTGGTCGGGCTGGTGCCGGGCGTAAGCCAGCAGCGGTTTGTGATGATTCTAGCGGGTACCACGACCTTCGGCACTCAGGGCGCGGTCGAGTTTGTTTGCCGCCCGGATGCGGTCGAAAAGCTCATGCAGGAGATGCCCGGATCCGCTAAGGAGATGAAACCCTTTGAAGCTCTGGTGCGGGTGAAGATAGCGCGCGGCGTGCCCCTGGAAACCGAACTGGTGACCGTGCGGCCGCGGTAAGCGCCTCCGAGGACGTTTAACTGAGACAGTTCTAGCGGCCGACTGACACAGACTCGTCTTTGCGCGTGCGTGCCTTCTCCGCAAGAAGAAGATTCAGTTTCGCAATCACCTGGAACGCGTCGGCCACGTAGAGCACATCCGCTTTGCCGCGGGCCCAGCCGCAATTGGGATCAAGATTCACCGCACGACGTTCATTGATGAAGCGCCAGCCCACCACGTGCGGTTCCTCGCCATGGCAACAAGTGGACAAACCCTTGGGATGGCGCGGCGTTGACCCGGTCTGCCCCACCTGATTGAGATGGGTCATAAAACCGAGCACCGCCTGATTCTCCCCCGTTTGATCCACGAGTGACTTGCTTCCACCCAGCGACGCTCCGGAGTTGCGCAGGAATTCCAGGATGAGCGCCTCGGCTTCCGGCAGGTGCGTCTTACCGTCGGCTTGCTTCTTCGACCACCCGGCTCCAGCCACAAAAAGCAGCCTGGCGTCCGGGCGGATGGTTTGCGCGTCGGCCTTTGGAACTCGGACTCCGGCAACCGTTGTACGCTGCGCTGCCGCAGGCAGGTGCACCGCAATGGACTCAACCTCCGTTGTGGCGGTCGCTCCATTCGTTGTTGTTGCAGTCCAAGCCTGGTGGCATCCGGAATCCATCACCAGAAACCACGGCCGAGCCTCGCGCTGCATGACCGCCTCCAGTCGCTGCCGGTAAAACCAGCGTCTGGCCGTCAGTACGCCATCCACCCAATCGAGCGCCGTGAGATGCGTATCCACGCGCCCTTTCATACGCGCCGCTACTCCGGGCACCACGCGTAAAAACCGCGACGTGCCGGGAGCAATCACGATGTCAGGCGTGACAACCTTACAGATCGCCTCAACCGCCAGGGCATCGCTGGCATAACGGGGCTGGGCGAAATCCGGGCCTGACACTCCGAGGATTCGCGCTCCCGTCGCGTCCACCGTGTCCGCGACAGCTTGCACGCTCTCGCCGATGAGCCCGATGGTCAGCGAACCAGCGAGCTGCGTTGCGGCCTCAAGCGCCGTACCCAGCGCTTCGTATGCCACTTTCGGCAGCGTCGTTCCTGACTCGTCTACATGCGCAAGAAACAAAACGTTCGATGACATTTCCCCTCAACTCACAAGCTCATGGCGCTTTGAAAGGGCGCGGCTTCAAGCCGCGCCGAACATCGCGCGACAACAGGTCTGGCCTTCAGGCCCTGAGGTCGCAAGCCCTCAGCGGCTGAAGCCGGTTTCATCATGTTCACCTCTTCGGCACGGCTGAAAGCCGTGCCCTTTCAAAACAGGCTACATTGGCGGCGAGCCTGCGCTACTCCTGCAGAATCCACTCCAAGAGTTCAGCCGCGATCTCGTCCGCCGGACGATCCTTCACGATCTGAGTCTGCCGTTGCTGCCTGGGAGGCGTTACGCTCAAATAGCGCACCGCACCTTGCGGCAGCGTTCCGGCCTTGGCCTTCTGCAGCGCGGGCATGACGCTGCGCATGTTGACCATTCCGACTTGCGGATTGTTCTTCGGCTCGGGCAAGTTGCCGGTCGCCCATCCCAGCACCGCCGGGGGACCCTGACAGATCGAGACTAGATGCCGCCCGCCTTCGATGCGCTCCAGGATTTCGAATGAGCCGTCCGGCTGAACCGTGAGCTGATCAACGCCCTGGAACTGATCCACAATTGCCAGTTGCTCACCCACCAGTTGCATGGTCACACCCGCGCCGCGTGATGCCGATTCCCAGCCTCCAAACAGAAGCAGGCGCGACCGGTCGAGACCGGGGATGGATTGAATTGCGTCTGCCAGCATTCCGGCCACCGCGTGCGCATCCGCGAATCCGTTGGCGGGAGCGTCAACCGGGATCAACTCAAAGCTCGCCTTCTGCGCCACGTTCATCATGACTTGCTGCAGTTTTGCCTTGGGCGCCGCGCTGACCAGCCATACTTTGCTCCCCGTGGCATTCGCGGCCAGATGCGCCGCTTCATACAGCGCATGCGAGGCCCACGGATCCAGCACCGCCGGCAGCATCATTTCATTCTTCAGCGCCGGGCCGGCCGCGGTGTTGACCGGTTCCAGCGTCTGTAGAGGGTCCGGGACAATGCCTGCACACACAACAATGTGGTAGCTCATGGTTTCAAGTTTCAAAGTTTCAAAGTTTCAAAGTTTCAGAGTTTCAAGCTTTCAAAGTCTCAGGTTGTTCGCGTCCTTGAAACTTTGCCACTTTGAAACGTTGAAACCTTGCAGTTAGTTCAGACTGGAGTGCAATCCCCCCGCTCCCGCGCGGAACTCGACATTTCCCTTTTCTCCGTCTGTAGTGGCGCGGCAATTCCACAGGCACGCGCCGCAGTAGACGCACTTCTCGCGATCAAATGCCGGGACGCCACTTTCGCTTCGCGTAATCGCCTGCCCCGAGCACATCTCAACGCACAGCTTCGGCTCGCAGTTTTCGCACAATTCGCGGCGGATGAAGATCACGTGATCCGCATACCCCGGCGGCGCCTGCACACTTCCGCCCATCAGCAGGGCGTCCTGATGCGAGATCAGCAGCCGGCCATCGAACGGAATTTCCGGCCAGCCGCAGCGATCCATGATGCGATCGTGCAGCGCGCTTCCCCGCGCGGCACACTCTTCCTGCAGTTGCTTCAGTTCGGTTGGCGAAATACGTGATGCGAAAATCTGCTCGAGCGCGGAAGTAGCTTCTTGAACCGGCCGAGTGCGCGCGGGCACAAAGAATGCCCCGCGCGTGATTCCCGCGACCGCCATCCCGATCAATCCCGTTACCACTCCTCTTTCAAAACCGTTGCGTGAATCGGCGGCAA
>Ga0209517_10006253_pt1 | contig 14788 bp, 10 predicted proteins | sample PeaSoiMetSII2010_FD_187695 | JGI IMG/M metagenome (GOLD analysis project Ga0209517, IMG submission 187695) | Peat soil microbial communities from Weissenstadt, Germany - SII-2010 (SPAdes) (version 2) | ecosystem: Environmental > Terrestrial > Soil > Wetlands > Peat | place: Germany... | reverse complement strand
CGATCCGGAGCGTGCGACCTGGAAGAGGTCGCCGATCAGTGGCGATCAGGGCTTGAGGAAGAAGTCAGTCGGAGTCAGACCCCATTTGGTGAAGATCTTGGCGGCCGTCCCGTCCTTCTTCATCTCGGTGTAGCTCGCGTTGAAGGCCTTGAGGAAGCCGTCATTGCCCTTTGCGATGCCGAAGGCGCAGTTCGAGGTAGCTTTCTCTTCCGGCCGGTAGTCGGGCACCAGCTCGAAAGCGAGATCGGGGTTTTGCGTCAGCGCATAGGCCGAGAGCGAGGAGTCGACCACTGCCGCGTCGAGGCGGCCGGCGGAGAGGTCGGCGAAGACGTTCTGGATGGTCGGGTACTGCTTGAGCTCGAGCGACTTGCCCGCCGGGCATTGCTGGGCGACCTTCTTCAACTGCTCGACGTAGGCCGTACCTTCATACGTGCCGGCGGAATGTCCGCAAAGATCGGCAATCTGATGCAGATTCTTGGGATTGCCCTTGGCGACGTCGAGCGATTCTGGATTGAAGAAAGTGGTGTCGGTGAAGTCGATTACTTCAAGGCGCGCGGGACGGATGTACATGGCGTCGCCGATCAACTCGATGCGGCCGCTCTGGATCGACGGGATGAGGCTGGCGAAGGGCATCGCCACGACCACCAGCTTGGCGTCGATCCCCTGGCGCTTGAGGAATTCGCGCAGCACGTCCGAGAGCGCGCCGGCAGCCTCGTTGGTCTTAGAATCGATGTAGGAGAGCGGCGCGTCGTTCGAGGTGCCGATGGTCAGCGTCTTCTGTTGGCGCACCTTGTCGAGAAGGTCGGCAGAATGGGCCGGCGCCGTGGCAACGGCACTGATGCAGGCGGCGACCACGGCCACCATATAGATCCATAGGCGAGAAGATCGACGATCGCTGGTCATGGCGGTTGCCCCTTCGATTGTTCAAGAATTCGAGTTTATCCGCGCGCCACCTTCATTGTCACCAATATGTCGGGGCAGAAATGCAATCAATTGCATTTCGTAGGTTGCGATAAGAGGAGATTATTGGAAGTGAGAACGTGTTGCCTCTTCCGAGAAACCCCGCCCCAGGGTTTGCTCGAGAGATCTTACGAGCTCCTAAGGGCCGCACTTCCGCACTGCCATGACCGCGAAGTGATCGGTTGGATGGCGACCACAGCTGGCATCTCGGACGAGATGATCCCGGCATGATGGTTCTGCATCGAGAAGCGGTTCGGCACCTTGCCGGCGCCGCATCGAGTGCAGTGCTCTCCGATAACAGATCGATCTTCCTCGCTCACAAGACGATCGACATCGCCTTGGCCCTTGGCCTTGAATCCTGTTTCATCCCGGTTGAAAGTCGGAGAGCAACGGCATGGCCGCGGCCTTCGTAAAAACCATCAAGCGCACTATGTCAGAATAAACCCGGTCTCAGACTCTACTGCGGCACTCGCTCAAATCGATCTCTGGATCAGCACTACAACACGATGCATCCGCACTCGCGGCTGGGCTACCGCTCACCGCAGGATTATATCAGTATCCAATTTCAACCCGCCGCGCGTCGGGTCTAATGGGGGCAGCTCCATTCACGCACTACAAAATCTGCCTCCGGGTGCAGATGCTCCACATGATTGACACCCAAATCGAACATTTTGTTGTACGCGTGATTGTCCGTCAGCTCGAGTTTTGCAAAATCAGCGCCGGTGACACAATCGTGTTCAAACCACCACTTGCCCTTTGTGTACATGCGGGCTGGAAAATACACGGTCTCGCCGCTGTCGTCGGCAAACTTCGAAAGGACGACAATCATGATTTTGCTCCTCCGTAATTCCTGGTGCCTCGTCGAGTGTCGCCTAGTCCTTCACGACTACCGGTTACGATACCAAGGCTCGATCGGTGCGTCGTTGCGGTCGCAGTGTGCCAACGGATCGTTAACGCCGGCATAAATCGGCCAAAAGGAAACGAACTCGCTGTCACTCGCGGTCTGCGACATTACACGAAATGTGGTGCCTGAGTTCTGATTTCAACCGCCTAGTCGAGGATATGCCCCGGGAATCGTCTCATGGCTCGCGATTCGTTGGCCGGTGGCCGACAATCGGGGCGCCTCGTTGCGCCAAGCTGGGCCAGACTTATTATATGCGGCAGCTCGTGAGACATCCGTTGCGAGATGCGGAAGCGATTGTGAACGCCGCTATCTGGCTGACTTGAGGTAAGCGGTGCTTTTCCGGTCGCGGTATACGCAAGTTGGGAGCAGTTCCGCGATTAACAGTCCGAGCGACACCAGCCCAGGCACATGGGAGATCGGCGTAGCCACACCTATGGACTGCCCGTCACGCGCGAAGCCCACACTCACGATAAATGGGGGTTATCGGGAGTAAGTCCGTCGACATAGCGGAGAGGGAGGGATCAGACGGTCAGATTAAGCGCGCAGGTAGCATCTGACCGGCGGTCAAGTCAGCGTAAGTCTCGCGGCGACGGATTGGCTCCGCGTCGCCCTTGTGCACGAGCACTGACGCGGGACGAGGCAACAGATTGAACTGCGTCGCCATCACCTCCGCATATCCGCCCACGTCCAGGATCGCTAGTAGGTCGCCCGTTTGCACCCGTGGCATCTGTCGGTCCGCCGCGATCACGTCGAGCGTGCAGGTCGGGCCGGTCACTGTAACGGTAGTGTCCGGCGCTGCGTCGGGCCGTTCCACCGGCAAAACCGTGTAATGATAGCCCTGCAAGGATGCGCGGAGGCAATGATTGGTGCTGGCATCGACGTTGACCCAGGTCACCGATGCGTTGGGAAGGCGCTTTACGATTCCGACCCGAGTCAGTAAGAGGGTCGCGTTGCTAACTAGCGAGCGCCCAGGTTCGAGCCACAGTTCGGGCTCGGGTAAGCGATAACGCTGGAATCCAGCACGGAGCGTTCTGATCATAACCGTGGCGTATTCCTCGGAGGTTGCGACCGCGTGGCTACCCGCCGGAGCACCGCTTTCGGGATCGCGCAGATGGGCGTATCCCCCTCCGAGGTCAAGCGTGTCCGGTGTCCAACCGGCCGCATCACGCAGCTCCGCCATTGCTTGCGTCAAGAGGTTACAGGCTAGCATGAACGGCTCTGCATTGGGCCGCAGTCGGCTAACGTGCATGTGGAGCCCGCGCGGCTTTACCCATACCGACCGCAATGCCCAGGTAAGCGCTTCGCGCGCACTCTCGCGGTCCATGCCCCATTTGTCATGGCTGGTGTCGAGGGCGATCTCGACAAGATCGCCGCCCAACGAGCCGAGATCGGCGTAAGAGAATGGCAGGATGCGTAGGTTCACCTCGGCCAGACGTTTCAGCCGGGCGGCGACGCGCTCCAGCAGCACCAGCTCGTCCGGATGATCGATGTTGATTCGGACGCCACGCTCCACGGCCGTGGTCAATTCCTCCTCGCCTTTATTGCTGCCATTCAGCACCAGCGAGTCCGAGGGCACGCCTGCCTGCAGACAAAGGGTCAGCTCACCGAGCCCAAAGCAATCGCCACCCGCTCCCTCCTGAGTCAGGATGCGTCTGATAGCGAAGCTGTTATTGGCTTTGTTGGCATAGAGCAATCGGGTCGCGGGATAGAGCTTCGCGAACGCATCGCGCAGCCGCCGATAATTCGTCCGTATTTGCCCCTCAGAGGTGACGTAGCAGGGCGTGCCAAACTGATTTGCGATCGCTCCAAGATCGGCCCCCTCGAGCGTCAGTCGACCGTCTCGAATGGCCAGATAGGGGCCATCAAGACCAAGCGATATCAGGTCCAAGGAGTCAGGCATCAGGCCGCGATCAGCGCACGGACATCTTTGAAGTTGAGCACGTCGGCGATCGATGTTTCCAGAATATCCAGCATGCTATCGAGTTCGGCCTGGGTCGTCGTCAGCGGCGGCGCCAGTGCGAGCATCCAATGGCTCGCGCGGCTCAGCAGACCGCGCCCAATAGCGGAATCCCGCACCCGAATACCGAACGAGATGTCTGCCGGAAAGCGCTCCTTACTACTCGCGTTGAGGACGAATTCGACGCCGAACAGCAAGCCCTCGCCACGGATCAGACCGATCTCGGGGTAGCGCTTCTTCATCATGGTCAGACGCTGGCGAGCGTGGAGGCCGAGCGTGTGTGAGCTCTCCCAGAGGCGCCTCTGAGTGATCTCGGTCATCGCTGCGATGCCGACGGCACAGCTCACGGGGTTACCGGCAAAAGTATGGCCGGCCTGGTAGTGCACCGGTGCATCGCCCCAAAACGCCTTGGCCAAGCGCTCCGTAATGACCGTCGCTGACAGCGGGGCGTAGGCGCCACTGATACCCTTACCGAGCACGATAATATCGGGCCAGATCCCAAAATGCTCGGCGGCAAACATTTTCCCGATGCGGCCGAAGCCCGTGATGATCTCGTCGAGGATGAGGATGATGTCGTAGCGGTCGCAGAGCTCGCGGAGCTTGTGCATGTAATTGACCGGCGGCACCACAACGCCAGCGGACATCAACACGGGCTCGGTGATCAAGGCCGCGATCGTCTCCGGCCCTTCGAGAATGATGGTCTCCTCGACCAGCTTGGCATAGATCTCGCCGGCCTGCTCGGGCGTAGCGGGGAACGGCGGGCGGAAGGGGTCGGGCGTATGCAGGTGAACGAAACCGCCGGGCATCGGTTCGTACTGCGCCTTCATGTGCGGCCATCCGGTAGCCGCGAGTGCGAAGCCGGTGACCCCATGGAAGCCACGATAATGTGACATCACTTTGAACTTGCGCGGATTACCGGCCTGCTTGTGGTATTGGCGGGCCATCTTGATGGCCTGCTCATTGGCCTCCGACCCGCCGCCGCCCCATTTCAGGTTGGTGAATTGAGAGGGCAGGATCGACAACAGCAGCTTCGCCGCCTCGAGGCTGCGGTCGTTGGCGGCCAAGGTCGGTGCAGCCATCGCAAGCCGCCCGATCTGGCGCGTAGCCGCCTCGATCAAGGCCTGGTTGCCGTGGCCCAGGCTGAGGCAGAACGTGCCGGAAATGCCGTCAAAATATTCCTTGCCGTGGACGTCGCGCACCCGCACCCCATGCCCTTCCGTCAGGATCAGCGGGTGCTCGGCGAACGCCTTCATGGGCATGAAATCGACCATGATGTTGCCCGCTAAATCCAGCGCGTCGCGATCGGTGATCGGGTGCAGGGTCATTGGGCTTCCTCCTGTAGGTCCGGGAACGGGAAGGGTTGCGGATCGACGAACCGGCGCAGCACGTTGCCGGTGATGCGGGAGACGGGACCATCGTAGGACTGGTGGGACAGACTGCCCGACCAACTGATCGAGCCGACCGAGAACACCGCGCCGCCGCCGGGATGCTCGAAGAACACGAGATCGGAGCGCACAGCCGGGTTACGGGTCCCGCCCTGCAGGTCGTCGGTCTCCAGCATCTCCTCGATGCAGTGCTGATAATTGTCCGAGTGGCCGAAGCTGGAAGCCAGCACCAGGGCATGCGGCGGAGTGCCGAGCGCCACATCGGCGCGATCCATCTCGTACCCGCCTGCACCGCCGAGATGCAGACCGCCAGCGCCGAAAACGTCGCCTTCGACGCCCTCAAAGATAAACCGGACGCGCGGGTCCCGGCTCTCCGGCCGGCGGCGATAGGGCGCGGAGCGGTCCTGCCCTTGCGCGGTGAACCCCACACCCACCAGCTTCTGCGGCGGGCGGCCCCGAAGGCGCCAGATCCCGCCCGGTTCGCCGGTCGTGCTGTGATAGCCCTCGCCAGGGGCCGAACCCCAGATCCGCGTGCCTGTGATGCCACGCCGGACTTCGATGATGTGCGGCCGAGCGGGATCGACTGTTGTGACCCAATATAGCCCGTTCCCGCCGAGATAGATGAGCCGGCCACCGCCGGCCAGGAATGCCTCGACTGCGTCCAGCATCGGCTCCGACCAATATTCCGGGTGACTGCCGGTAATTAGGACACGATAGGGTGCGAGCACCGCCGCACCGTCCTGGTGCAGGATCTGGTCGGTCAGCACGTCATAACCTTGGTCCTGCTGCTCCAACCAGTCCGTGATACACAGATCCTCGTTGAGTTGGTGCGGGGCGTCGAACCATAGCGAGGCCTTGTTATAGCCGGGCCGCATGGTCAGCAGCGGGCGGCGGGCCGAGGAATAGCAGACGCCGCTGCCGTCCGAATGCCTGTCGTAAAGGCTGTGCAGGCGGTTCTCGAGCACCGCACGCACGATCTCCCGCTCATACGGGGTCGCACGGGCGAGGGCGCGCTCGATCGTGTAGGCCTGGGTCTGGCGGATAGGGTCCGCCATGTAATGTTCGTTGACATAGGCCAGGTAGCTGAGCACCGGCGCGAGGAACGCCACATCATGCCTGGCCTGGCCACGCGGGGGACAGACGAAGAAGGGCACCCAGTCCTTTGCGTCGTCGGCCTCCAGCTCGGCGGCGTAGATGCCGCTGGGCATGTCATCGGGGATCCGCCATTCGAAGCTCGTCTGCCAGCTCGCGTCTTCGAGATCGTCGTCGTGGAAATAGATCGCGTCGTACTGGTCGGGAGCCTCGGCAAAGTTCAACACATGCCCGGTCCAGTCGGCACCGGTGACAGCCCGCATGGGCATGTTCACGGCTGTGCCATGCAGCCCGTGCGGACCGGTGTCAATGATCCGGTCGCTTTGCGATTCGAGCCCGAAGTGCCAAGCAGCCACGATCTCGCCTTGGCCGCCGCGAAGCGTCAGGCCACCTAGCTTTCCGTTGAACGACCGTGCCAGCTCCAGCGGCCCAGCGGCGGCAAGACGCGGCCGAACGTCAGCGTGTGCCGACACCCGCCAAATCGCACTTGGGGGGCTTAACCCACGAGGCGAGGCTTCAAGCATTACCTCGCCATCGGAATTCACACTTACGGTTACCTGGACCCACACGGACTGTCGGAGCCGGCGTGCCCCACGCAGCACGAAGCGCTTGTCCGATTCCGACGCCCGCACGACGAGTGCACCGTCCGGCTCCAAACTGAGTGAGAAGAGAGATCCCTTCGACAAGATCGTCTGCGGACCGCGTCCGAGAGCAGTCGGGTACACCCACAGGCTGATCGTGAAGGCAGGAAGTGCGCTGATCGTCTTGGCATCGGGAAAGTGCGCGTAGGAACCAAGCGGGAGCGATTGCTTGATCCCGTCATAGGCGCTGTCGAAAGCGGATGGGACCGGTTGCATCTTGATCCCCGGTCCCGTCGGGTCGGGGTCGCCGTGGATCAGACGAACCAAGCGAGCCGCGAAACGCGGCGCTTCCGAACTAACCATGAAGCGAACGCTGTCGCCGGGGCGAGCCGTCAGGGGGTCGGTATAACCGAGGACCTTCACAGTTGCGAAGGCTAGGAGCCACGCCCGCGCTTGTCAATTATCCCAGGATAAAGGATGGGCTTGTCAGCCCTCGGGGCCAGGCTATAGGGTTGTCGCGGATAATCACTGCCTCAGGGAGGAGAACGTCATGATTGCGCGTAACTCGCAATGGATCACGTCGGCATTGGCCGCGAGCATCGCGGCAGTTGCCCTGATAACCGCGCCGACCGCAAGTCGTGCCCAAGAAATCCTCCTGGGCGGGGTGGGCCCGCTTTCGCAGCCCGGCGATGTCGCCGGCGGACAGGAGATGAAGTGGGCGATGGAACAGGCCGTCGCCGATCTCAACGCCAAGGGCGGTGTCATGGGACGCAAGCTGCGTCTGAATTTTTACGACACGCAGAACAAGCCGGATGTCTGCGCTGCCATCGCCAAGAAGATGGTGCAGGACGACAAGGTCATCGCGGTGGTTGGCGAATTCCACTCTGGCTGCGGGCTGGCTCAGATCCCGACCTACAACCAAGCAGGCACTCCGGTGGTGTTCTCGGAGACCTATAACGACAAGATCACCGGTGGCGACCCAGCCGATCCGAACTTGCCTGCGAATCCGCCGACGATCTTCCGCATCGCGCCGGCCTCGACCTACTACTCCAACTTCGTGGTCGATTGGATCGTCGATGGCGTCAAGGCCAAGAAGGTAGCCTACGTCACAGACACAACCGACTACGGCACGGGCGCAGCTGACGCAGTCAAGAAGGCATTGGCCGGAACTGGAATCGAATTGAAGCAGGTGACGGTTGAGCTGGCCCAACCGGACTACGCCTCTATCCTGTCGCGCCTCAAGACGGAATTCCCAAACGCCGACGTCGCCTATCTTGACATCTCGGAGACCGCGACCGGGTACATCGTCACCCAGAACGCGATCGACGTCGGGCTAGTCAACAACAAGACAATCTGCGTCGGAAACCCAGGCTTCCGCGACGACAAGAGCTATTGGCGGGCGGTCCCTAACGGTGTTGGCTGCCTGTTTCAGCTCGTCGGGCTGACAAGCGCGCAATATAATGAGATGGCCCAATCAGTCGACAAGCGGGCGCAGGCGGCCCTCGGCCATGGCGCACGCAACTATGCTTTCGAAGCCTATGATTCCGTACTACTCGTCGCAGACGCGATCGAGCGGGCGAAATCGACCGATGCCAAGGCGATCGTCGCGGCCCTCGAAACCACTTCCTTGCTAGGCACGCAGGGCAAATATACCTTCCCGTACAACTCGAAGAACCCGGTCCCGGCTGGAAAGCCGTCGTGGCTGTGGCATCAATATGTCGATCCGCCGCTGCAACTGCTTGAGTTCACTAAGAAGGGCCAGACCGCGGAGCAGGCCGTGACCGTGTGGCCGCCAAGCCGCCAGACCCAACCCGGCAAGGCGTATATCCCGGTCCAATAAGCTCAAGGATCGGTAGCAATCGGGCGGCTGCCCGGTTGCTGCCGCAATGAGTCGAAAGAGTTTATGGCCCCGGGGCTGATCTGGCTGTTTTTAGCCGGCCCGGTGTGGTCGGCGCTCGGGGCCGTCTTTCTGCCGCGTCGTTATCGGACTCAGCGCGGCGATCCGCAGCTCGCCGGATTGGCTGGCGGGTTGTGGGGCGCCGCGTTTGGTCCGTTTGCTCTGGCGCCTCTCTATGCTTCAGTGCCTGTGCTGCGGCGCGGTCTGCATGTCGTGTTGCCGGCAGTACTGATCTCCGGTGAGCTATTGCTGCTTTTCGCTCACGCCAATCCTGGCAATGTGTGCGTCAGCGACCCGCTTTATGTGCTGAACCAGGTTCAGACTGGACTAACTGTCGGGCTGCTCTACGCCACGATGGCGTCCGGACTGACGTTGATCTACTCGGTGCAGCGCATCATCAGCTTCACCCACGGCCAATTCGTCATGTTTGGCGGGGTGCTGACCTTCCTGCTGCTGCGTGACTCAGACCTCAACCCGATCTTTGTGATGCCGGTAGTGGCGATCGCCACCTTCGTGCTTGGCGTCGTCATCGCTAAGGTGCTCCTCAAACCGGTCCAGGCCGGCACGATCGAGCGCCCTGACGAGTACGCGATCCTGATGACTTTCGGTGTCGGAATCTTCCTTACCTATGCGCTGGTCGGCATGCTTGGGAACCCGATCGCCGTGCGCGCGGCGCGCTATACCGATCGGCCGCTGTTCGGCATCGATCGTGCGATTTTCGAATTCGCCGGGATGCGTATGCGCACCGACCTGCTGATCGCGGGCGCCGTCGGGCTGGTGATCTTCGTGGCGCTGTCCTGGCTTCTGTACCGCACCTGGACCGGCCGCAGCTTTCGGGCAGTTGCGATGGATCGACAGGCGGCTGCGGTGGTCGGCATCGACTCCGGCGCCGTTTTCCTATGGGCATTCGGCATCGGCACTGCCCTTGCGGGACTGGCCGGCGCAGCTCTGGTACCGGCGTTCAATTTCCAGGTACCGGAGATGGCGGCCCAGACCGCAATCCGGTCCTACGTCATCGTCGTGCTGGGCGGCCTCGGCTCGTTGCGCGGCGCCCTATTGGGCGCGCTGTTCCTGGGCGTGGTCGAGGCGCTGACCGCCGGCTGCTACCCGGATCCCAGCAAGGGCGCGACCTACCAGGTGGCCTCCGGCTTGCTGGTATTCCTGGTCGTGCTTCTGGTGCGGCCGCAGGGCTTCTTCGGGCGCGCCGACACATGAAGGTACGTGCCGCGATGCCGCTGGTCGTGCTGGCCATACTGCTTGTGTTGGTGCCACAGCTGTGGATCACATCGGAGTACCAACTTGATATTGCCCGGATGGCGCTCTACTCGGCCTGCCTGACCATTACCTGGTCGTTGCTCGCCGGAGTTGCTGGGCAGTTCTCGTTCGCCCATATCGCGCTAGCTGGCATCGCCGCCTATTCCGGGGCGCTCTGGGGCCGCGCCATTCCCGCCACGATACCGGTTCTCGGTAACGTGTGGTTCAGTATCGCGCTCGGCGCCGTCGTCGCCCTGGTCATCGGCACCATCCTGGGCGCGGTGGTGCTCGGCCTTCGCGGCGCCTATCTCGCGTTGTTCACTCTGGCATTCGGCGAGATCACACGGCTGGTCGTGATCGCCGAAAAGGAGGTCACCGGCGGCTGGCTATCGCTGGGGATCGCCCAGCTTCCGGGCGGTCCACGGCTGCATTACTATCTGATGCTCGGCCTGTTGGCGGCGCTGCTGGCGGTGGTCTACTGGGTCATCCGCTCGCGGATCGGTTTGTTCCTGCGCGCGATGCGCGAGGATTCCGATGTCGCCGCGGCAATGGGGGTCGACACCACCCGTCTGAAAGTCCTCATCTTCAGCTTCACCGCATTCCTGGTCGGACTGTGCGGTGCGATCTATTTCCATACCATCCCGCGCTTGACGCCCGGTATTCTGGACTTGTTAGAGATGGGGTTTGTCGTCGTCTACGCGGTGGTGGGCGGACTCGAGAGTCCCATAGCAGGGGCAATCGCCGCGGCTGTGCTGGTGGTGCTGCTGGAGGCGCTACGGGTGGTCGAGATCGGCCCCTATCGCATCGAGCCCGGAATCTGGCGCTACGCAGGCTTCGGCGCGATCCTGGTCCTCACCCTGCGCCTAGCGCCCAACGGAATCATCGCGCCCCTTGTCCGCTGGTTCGCGGGCGCTCCGCGCCGCAGCACGCTCGGAACGACCGGAATCGAAAGCATGATCGGCCCGATCGCCTATCCCGAGGCGCTGGCCAAGCAACGCGCCATCGATCTGCGAATCGAGGGGCTCGAGATGCATTTCGGCGGCGTCCGTGTGCTGCAAAATGTCAGTTTCGGTCTCGATCGGCCGCAAATCTGTGGACTGATTGGGCCCAATGGCGCTGGTAAGACCACACTCGTCAACCTGATCAGCGGCTATTACAGACCGGCCGGCGGCGCCGTGCTGTTGGGGGGCGAGAGAGTCGATGGTCTCCGACCCTACGAAATGGCCACGCGCGGGTTGGGACGCACATTCCAGATCACACGATCGTTCCGGCGGATGACCGTCCTGGAAAATCTCTTGGTGCCGGAGCTCGCCATGCACCCTACCGAGATCCGACAGCGCGCGATGGAGCGCGCGCGTGAAGCTCTACGCGTGCTCGGCCTCGAACACCTGGCCGACGAACACGCCGGCGCATTGTCCGGGGGACAGCAGAAGCTGCTGGAGTTGGCGAGATTGTTGATGCTCGACACCGACATCCTGCTGCTCGACGAGCCCTTTGCCGGGGTCCACCCGGTCTTAAAGAAATCGATCGGCACCTTCGTCCAGCATCTGCGCGACCAGGGCCGCGCCGTTGTGCTGATCGAGCACGACTTAACCACCGTGTTCTCGCTGTGCGAGCGCCTGATCGTACTCGATCGCGGCACGCTGATCGCCGATGGTGCACCGGACGAGGTGAAGCGCGATCCGCACGTTATTGCAGCCTATCTCGGGATACACGGCGCGCAGGTGCGGGCCGGACCGAGCGAAGTGGAGGCGGAAGGTGCTGACCGTCGATAACCTTCATGTCGGGTACAACCCCGGACTCCACATCCTGCGGGGCGTGAACATCATGGCGCCGACGGGGCGCGCGACCGCGGTACTCGGAGCCAACGGGGTCGGCAAATCCACCTTGCTGAAGGCCGTGTTTGGTATGCTAAAGCCGGCACAGGGCCGGATCATGCTCGACAATGCTGAGATCACGGGGACGCTGCCTCACCGGATGATCGATCTGGGCATCGCTTACGGACCGCAGCAGCCTGGCATCTTCTCCGAGATGAGCGTCGAGGAGAATGTCGCACTCGGCGGCTGGCGGTTCCGACGCGACAGCAGACGCATCCGCGCCAAGCTGGAGCAGAACTACATGCGCTTCCCGATGCTGAAAGAGCGGCGGACGAACCCGGCCGGCGTGCTGTCTGGTGGGCAGCGCCGCATGGTTGAGCTCGCCCGCGTGCTCATGAGCGACCCACGCTACCTGCTGATTGACGAGCCTTCCGCGGGTGTCGCGCCGATCGCCGCGGACGGCGTTTACGCCACTCTCAAATCCCTGCGCGACGAAGGCGTTGGCATCGTACTAGTCGACCAGGACATCACGCGCGCGCTCAGCATTGCCGACTATGTCTATATAATTGATCTGGGGCAGAACCGGCGCGAAGGAACACCGACGCAGCTTGGTGACATCGTTAGCGCATTCTGGAGCGGATGAATGTCGAGACACACCTATAAGCGTCGGCGAAATTCGGTCGCCGATATCGAACGAGTCGTTCTGCTGCGTATCTCAACGGGGGTTTATCGCGCGCTCGCTCGCATCCCGAACTGCGAGCAATTGGCCAAAGAACTCGGCGCCAACAAGAACACGGTCAGCAAGGCATATCAGGCACTCGCCGAGCGTGGCTTTCTCGATCCGCGGGCCGGGCGTGGCACTTTCGTCACCAAGCGGCCACCGTCGGCGCTGCGTAACCAGGCGGCGACCGAGGTAGGCCAGAGCTTGGAGCAGGTTATTCGCCAAGCTTCGTTGGTCGGCTTGCCCGAGGCCGAGTTCCGCCAGCTGATGGACGCCGCTATCGAGCGGCTCTACCGGAAGAGCCGCGCCCGAGTGGGCTTCATCGACTGCAACATGCTGGACGCAGGCATGCTGGCCGAGCAGCTCCAGCAGGTGATTTCCTATACCGTCGAGCCCGTGCTGCTGGCCGACGTGCTGGAGAAACCCAGGCTCTATCTGGACAACTTCGCGATCCTAGTGGTCGGCTTAAGCCACCTGACTGAGCTCGAAGCGGGGCTTCCCATTAACCCCCCTCAGGGCGCCGCCGAGATCGTGCCGATGTTTACTCCGCCGAGCGCCGAGAGCCTGACCCAGGTCGCACGCCTAAAGCCAGGCTCGCATGTCGGGATTGCATGCACCACCGAGAATGCACTCGAGTCGCTGGCCGGTTTGGTTCGTGCCAGCGGGCCGAGCCTGACCGTGAGCGGTGCATTAGTGACCAACCGCCGGCAGCTCAAACGCACGCTGGCCGCGAGCGATGTAATGCTCGCCACTATCTCTGCCCAGCTCGCGCTCGACGGGTTGCAGCTCACGATCCCGGTGATCCCGGTCACGTTCCGCATCAACGACGCTCAAGCCCAACAAATTGCCGATCGCTTGACTTCTCATCTCGGCCTGCAGCCATTGGCACTGGTTTCGTGAAATCTGGAGCTGGTGAACCCGGAAATCTCTGCGCCCTCTGAAAGTGGGGAAATTGAAATGACGACATCAAATGGCCTGGTCATGAGCTGGGAAGAATGGGGTAAGCACGATGCGGTTGCGCTTGCAGACTTGGTCAGGGCGAAACAAGTGACCACAAAGGAGTTGGTCACTCAGGCAGCCGCCGCGGTCGAGCGGTTGAACCCGCGGCTCGAGGCCGTCCTTTCGCTTTACGACGACGTCTTGACCGACCCGGATGCAGATCGCCCCAACAAGGATGGCCGCCTCTACGGCGTACCCATGCTCCTGAAGGATCTCGGCTCTGGGCTGAAAGGGCGGAAGCAGGAGGCGGGCACGAAGTTGTTCAAGGACAACGTCGTTACAGCAACGGATCCTACAGTGGAGAACTATCTTCGCGCCGGCCTGATCCCGATTGGACGATCCACTACGCCCGAACTTGGCATGACGTTCGATACTGTGACGGATTATCTCGGCGTGCTCAAAGTGACTCGCAACCCGTGGAATCTCGAACGAACTCCAGGAGGTTCATCTGGGGGCTCCGCTGCAGCCGTTGCTGGGGGCGTCCTGCCGATCAGCATGGCGTCGGATGGCGGTGGATCGACCCGAATTCCCGCGTCTTTCTCTGGGCTCGTCGGGCTTAAAGCTTCTCGTGGCCGTGTGCCGCGGCCGCTCGCACAAAGCGAGTACACAACACGAATCAGCATCGAAGGCGTGCTCACTCGCAGCGTGCGCGATACAGCGGCCGCTTATGACTACCTCACCCGCATCCCTGAAGGTGGTGCATTTATTCACATGGGCCCGCCTGCGACATTCTATTCCGCAGCCATCACGCGCGATCCCGGAAAAATCAAAGTGGGTCTCTCGACGGGCCGCTGGGGCAGGGAGAGCGCCACGGATTCGGAAGTGGCGGACCGGGTGCGCGGGGTCGCGCAGGTGCTCGAGGAACTCGGCCATCACGTCGAAGAATTCGACGATGCAGCAGCCTGCGATTGGGAATCGCTGTGGCGAGCGTACGTCACCAATTGGATTTCATGCCGCGGTCAGTTTCGCACAACAGCGCAAGATAAAGGTATCGAGCCAAGGAATCTCAGCGCTTATCTCGGGCCTATGGTCTATCGCCATTATCTCGCCTCGGAACGCTACGACAAGTTCGACATCTGGAAGATGATGGACTGCAATAACAAGGTTACTCGGGCCTTCGGTCGTTTCATGAGCCGGTTCGATGTCCTGCTCGTTCCGAGCCTCGCGATCCGAGTACCAAAGGCGAACGGGCCCTATTCGCTCCTCCTTGATGAGGATGTC
>Ga0209517_10006252_pt1 | contig 14789 bp, 12 predicted proteins | sample PeaSoiMetSII2010_FD_187695 | JGI IMG/M metagenome (GOLD analysis project Ga0209517, IMG submission 187695) | Peat soil microbial communities from Weissenstadt, Germany - SII-2010 (SPAdes) (version 2) | ecosystem: Environmental > Terrestrial > Soil > Wetlands > Peat | place: Germany... | reverse complement strand
GCGGATCAAATGAATCGATATTCACCCAACCTGGTTTCGAATTCGGTCCACAACCCAGATTGAGTTTCAGTGGCAGGCCTTGCAGAAATCGAGGCGCTTTTCTTGTTTCGGACAATTGACGACGGCGCAAGTGCCACTCTTTTCCAACATTGCGAACGGCGCGGCGGAAAGCAAGAGTCGTCCGGGACCTGAGGTAGCGCTTTACTGAATTCATCCGGGTTTTCCGATTTCAACTTTCTATCTCCGTTAAACCATACGGCTGCCGCCACTTTACTGTCAATCTCAAGTCGATGTGGCTCGGCTTCAGTGCGCTGAGTAGTTCCGTTGGTGAATCGGCCCAATCGTAGACGATGATGACTCGGGCAAACACCATAGATCCTGCGGCGAGCAGTGAAATGGTCGCGCAGCGGTCGATTGAAAGAGTTCTTAGGAGCCAACTGAGAAAACGACAACCGTCATAGTCTTCCAGTTGAAAAAACTAGAGATACGTTAAGAGTCGGCGGGCCGAAAAAGCAACGTATGTTGCCAGAACAAAGATCTGCATGTTAGCGATCCGCCTTCGTCAGAAACTGACGAATCAAGTTCGTTATTTGGTGACCGCCATCAGAGATGATCGTGTTGTGATCGTAATTCTCCAGGACGACCAATTGCGAACCGCGGATCAGTCGCGCAAACCTTTCTCCCGTCTCCACCGGTGTTTGGGTATCTCCCCGTCCAGAGATCAAGAGCGTGGGGCACGCTACCTTTCGCGCTACCTCCGCCAAATCTTCGTTCACCACACGCGTGAGGATTGGGCGTAGCGGCCCTGCCGAAGCATAATCGCGGCTACCATACCGGCCTATCAAGTATTCGAGCTGTTCTTCCGTCATAATGTGTTTCGCGGACCTGAAGAATCTACTCTGGAAAGAGATCCGTAACCTTTTCGCGAAACCGCGTTTAGCTGGCAAACCGGCAGCTGCGATGAGGACCATGCCTCGAGTCAATTGCGGATGAGCTGACGCTAATCGGAGCCCAACTCTGCACCCAAAGCTGTAACCAATCCATATACACGCTCTTGGCTCAGTAGCCCCCAAGTACTCGGCAACCGCTGCCGCGTAGGAAGCTGTTCCCCAGACTTCTGGTGGGGGCGGCGAGCCTCCGAACCCTGGGAAGTCAATGAGAGAGGAATAGGCAGCTGGAGCCAATGACTCTGCCATGTGGATCAATGCCGTGCTCGATTGGTCCCAGCCGTGCCCCCAAACAAGATGCCAGCGAGCCCTAGAAGCATTGCCGATGTGTCTCACAGCCATTGGTGTCCCAAGGACCGAGTAGACTTTTAGCCCCATCAAACTATTCTCACCGACTGGATTTCACAAGTCACGCGCGGTGAAGGCCGCTGTTTCATAACGCAGACCGCTAAAACCAAAGTCAGAGCTAGGACAAGGTCGATCAACTCGCGCAGACAGGCAATGTGCACGGGGCCTGCGGGCAGAACAATTCCCCTGGTGCGCTTCCAGGAAGTGGATGGCGCGCTTCATGCCATCAACCCGCTGAGCAGAATTTCCGTCGAACAGGGTTGGTGACTGTACGAACAGTGTATCGCCTTGGGGGCCAAGAATACTTTGGGAGTCCGGTCTGTTTATGGATTCAGCACTCTCTACTTTCTGGCCGCTCATGAAAAGGCGGGACTGCAACAGCATATCCTACTCGATCGCTACGAAGATTCCGAGTATCATGAAATCGGTCGAGTTCTTGTTAGCTCTTTGTGTAACGAGTCTACGTTTTGGTTGATTGAAAAAACTCCACGAGGGCCGCTTTAGAAGTGCTGCGTGAAAAAGCTCTCTTTGGTTTATTTTTATCGACGGAGATACGCAATCCTCTTCACGGCAACACTTCTCTCTGTCTGGAAGTGCGTGGAGATGGACGCCGACAAGCCCGACATGGCGATGGGCTTCATCGTGGACAAAGCGATTGAGGATGCGGTATTCATCCTAGAAAGGTTCGGGCCAAGCGTGTTGTTGATGTCGAGTGCTCTTTCAAAGGTTGATCAGCGAGGATATGCGAATTCGGGCTCTGGGGATTTGAAGCCAACTTGGTCGCTGAGGGGAAGCGCCGATCAGGCCAAGGTCGAAATGTGGATTTTCACGTGTCCATGATAAAGATGCTATCTCCCGTTTTGATTCTTTTGGCGGTTCCAACGGCGGCTCAGACTGTAACAGTCAATTGGAATACGACCTACCAAACGATGGCCGGATGGGGTGGGCAGACGTGGATCTCCGCGAACAGCGTCACTGACTTGCAAGCCGACATGCTGTTCTCTCCAACCGCCGGGATCGGCTTGGAATATGTACGCACAATGAACACGGAGGACGGCAGCATTCCCGACCTCGTCACGCTACAAAAGGCCGTCGCGCGCGGCGCAAAGGTTGAAATTACGCTTCAATCTCCGCCTGCGTCGATGAAGACGAATGGACACTTTTATACTGGTGGTTCGCTCAAAAAGTCTGATTATGGCGCGTACGCGGCATATATCGTAAACCTTATTAACACGCTGAAGTCGGATGGCGTCCCAGTGGATATTTTGTCCGTCCAAGGAGAGCCGGATTCGGCTCGGGCGATTGGTGTTGGAGCATGTTTGTGGACCGCGGCACAGTACCGGCGGTTCGTCCGTGATTATCTTGGCCCGGCGTTCGCCTCAAACGGAGTCACAGCAAAAATCATGCTTGGCGAAAGCATAAATTGGTTTGACGACGATTTTGTGTCCGCGACGCTGAAAGACGGCAAAGCCGCGCAGTACGTAAGCATCATTGCCGGGCATGGTTACGGTCCTGGAACTGTCGATGGAACGGGCGTTAGCTATTGTTGCCATACGGCGACAGCTTTTCCCTTGGCGCAGCGGAAGGGAAAGACTGTTTGGATGTCCGAGGTCAACGGTGGTTTCACAAAGGCGGGTGGCACGAATATGTGGGTCTGGGACCCGAGCATGAATGACGCCCTCGTTTGGGTACACAACATCCACGACTACCTGACTGTCGCCGGCGTGAGCGGTTGGTTTTATTGGGAGCTCGTGTCGCACGACGAGAACAATTACAACGATGGTTACACCGACCACAATTTCAATCCGGCGAAGCGATATTACGCGATCGGAAACTACAGCAAGTACGTTCGCTACGGCTATCAGCGAATTGACGCCACCTCGCATCCTACGAATGGCGTCTATGTGACGGCCTTCAAAGACCCGGTAACGAACAAGTTTGCCGTCGTCGCCATCAACCAGAACTCCTCGCCCAAGGCCCTGACATTCAACCTGACCGGGTTCTCTTCCTTGTCGGTCGTGCCGGTGGTGACCGATCCCAACAACAATCTGGCTCAACAAGCGTCGATTCCCGTGTCCATGGGAACGTTCGCCGCAACACTCTCGCCGAGCAGCGTGACAACGCTTACCGGGACCGCGTCGGGCGGCGTGACCGGACAGCATGAGACGGAATGAGCGGCCTCTGAATCAGAGAGGTGCTAGTTTTAGGACATTGTGTAGTACTTCTATTATTTTGACGAAGGCACCGATGAGAATTTGCCTTGGTGCGTTTCGCTCCTCCGAAGACTGCGGCTCTCGGAGGACTGCACGTTAGGACACCTGGACCTGTTGAGTCAACGACGGATTCAGTTTGCCGTGAAGTCCTCCGAGTTCGCGTAAGCCTTTCAGCTTGCGGAATTTTCTTTCCGCCCCCAGCAACCGTGTTGTTTGACTTCAGCGGAAATGAGAGTAGGGGAGCAGAAAGCTACAGTTTCAAAGCCAAGTTCACCCGCAAGATTCTGCCGCTGCTTCACTTCCTCGATCACCAGATCGGTCTCACCTTCCTCGCCTGGATCTGCTTGTAAACCGGATTCTTCGTCTCGAACCTCCTGCGGTGAGCTATGAAAATACCCCACCTGTCCACGATGTCTATCCGCGGCTACAAATCCATGCACAGAAGCATCAGCGGTTCTGGCGCCACCTGACCCAACGTACAGGTCCCCCTTTGTGCCTAAGCTGTTCCTTAGGTCAGTAGCTTTCACCTCAAGCCGAGGCTTAATCTGACTGCGAAGAGTGCAGTCCAAAGAGATAACAGAGGAATAGGACATATCGGTGAGAATGCCATGTTCCATCTGAAGTTCCGATTCCTGGAGAAGCTGACTAGCATGCAGCAGAGAACCTTAGTAGCACTGAAAACACTCGCGTGGCTTGTATTGTTGTCTCTTTCGCTGACTGCCCAGGCCCAGACGGCAACTCCAACAGCCACGGTTAACTGGAATGATGTTCATCAAACAATAGATGGCTTTGGTGCATCCTCCGTGTACACCGGCAATAACATGACGTCTTCCCAGGCCGATGCGTTCTTTTCTCCAACGGCTGGCATTGGTTTGTCACTGCTTCGTATCGAAGTTCCAGCGAATGCGTCGGATGCGGCAATCAATAAATGTACTCCCGCGCAGCAGGCCACAGAGCGTGGTGCCAAGGTATGGGCGACAGAATGGAGTCCTCCTGCCCCAATGAAATCAAACAATGATGTGAACAATGGCGGAACATTGCTTCCGGGTTCTTACGGAGCCTATGCAACCTATCAATCCAATTGGATTACGTCTTTTCAATCCACCTGTGGTGTGAGTCTGTATGCAATCTCCATTCAGAACGAACCAGACCAAACCCAATCATACGAGTCTAGCAACTGGTCGGCGCAAAACTTCCATGACTACATTGTAAATAACCTCGGGCCGACGCTGCACGCAAACAATCCCGGCGTCAAACTTATGACGCCCGAACCTAGCAACTTTGGAACGAACGGCTCATTTCTCGATAGCTATGCGAATGCAACTCTGAATGACGCTGCAGCCGCAGCCTTTGTAGACATCGTTGCTTTTCACGGGTACTACAGCACGATGGCCGATTCTACGGGGACTTATCCACTGCCTGCGTCATTAGGTAAGCGCCTGTGGGAGACAGAAATATCTGATTTCGGCACACCTGATAATTCGATGACCAGCGGGCTTTTTTACGCTCAGGTGATGCACAATTATCTGACCATAGCGCAAATTAACGCCTACAACTGGTGGTGGTTGATAAATGCGAACAACGACAATGAGGGGTTGACCGTTGCCAATAGTCCGAGCGATGGTAGTGCGCTCAGCTTTACGAAACGTATGTGGGTTCTCGGGCAGTGGAGCAAGTTTGTCCGGCCAGGCTGGGTGCGTATTGGTGCCACGGCCACTCCCGTAAGTGGCGTGTCCGTTTCGGCTTACAAAGATCCCGTCTCTGGCAACTTCGCAATTGTTGCCGTCAACCAAAATGCCTCCGACCAGCCTCTAAACTTCGTTCTGAATGGCTTTACGACCGCTTCGGTGACGCCGTGGGTCACGTCCGCTAGCCTAGATTTGGCGCAACAGCCAAACATCTCGGCGGTGGGCGACGCATTCAGCGGCACGCTGCTGGGGTCGAGCGTCACCACCTTTGTTAGTTCCACTGCGCAACTACCTGCGCCACTACCTCCGACAAGCCTCATCGCAACAGTTCGCTGATCTTCGCCTATCCCTACACCGTAGGGCCGCCTCAGTCCAACTCCAGTCAGGGTGGGCGCGATACCGCGGGGCAGAGGCTCCGACTGGCCATGGGTCACAGGCCCCCAGGAGACGAACAAAGGAGAAGGCCGATCAGTGCCGTTGGCCCCGGAAAGGCGAATGGCAGGCGTGGACACCAGATGGCTGAGAGGGCTGAACTGGATCCGCATTTCGGCAATAGCAAATTGCGCTGCAGCAGGCCACGCGAACTATGCCCTTGGGGGGTAACCGAGCGTGATGTTTTATGGACGAGCCGAGCGTCTGCAGGATTCCACCGATGTCTTTTGGTTCGCGAACTCAGTTACCGGGTCCGAGCATTCGCGGCAATGGCGCGTCGGAGCCCGCGTCACTTAATGCTTGCCGGAAACAAATTGAATGCGTCGGCCAAAGCTCCAGGCGAAACGTGAGCAAAGAATGTGGAAGCGCGGCAACTTTAGCTCCAATTACTTTGAGACTCACCCCGCTTCATTAGGTCATATCGCTCCTACCACTACGGCCAGTGCCGCAAGACCGACGACCTGACTCGAACGGTCGCCAAAGGCAAACACGATTGGGTCATCATGCATCTCGCCCCGGTTGGCAATCATGATTGTACGACTGATCCAATACATCAAAACGGGCACCAGAAACCACAGGACTTTGGGGTGTCGATAGAGCACGACAACTTCCGGGCTATTTAGATATAGGGCCAGAATCAGAACGGCGACGTAACCGCTGCTCGTCGCAAGAGCCGTCAATGACAACAAGTCAGTCTGAGAGTATGCACGGCCAGGCAACGGGCCCTTGTTCTGCACGCCACTGCCTCGCAATTCCGAGAGTCGCTTGCAGGTCGCGAGGCTGGTGAAGAAAAAAATCGAGAACGCCAACGTCCAAGCCGAAATGACGATGCCCGCCACAACTCCGCCGAACAGTAGGCGCACCGTATATAAACCTGCGAGGATGATCACATCCAGGAATACTTGCGTTTTCACGAAAACACTGTATGCCAAGCTCGCCAACAGATAGAGCACCATGAGTAGCCCGGCCTGAGGTGGCATGCGCACGGAAATCCCAAGGGATATGATGAGAAGCATAACAGCCAGAGTCATCCCCTCCATGATGCTGATGGTTCCGGCGGCAAACGGACGGTGACGTTTGCGCAGGTGTTGCCTGTCCGATTCGAGGTCTAACAGATCGTTGATGACGTAGATTGCGGATGCCGCTGCAGAAAAAGCGACAAATGCCTCGGCGGTAACTACGAGCTTATGCGCATGTAGGATAGTGTGAGACAAGAACAGCGGGGCAAAGATCAGGAGGTTCTTCGACCACTGGTAGATGCGCATAGCGCGGATGAAGGCCCCGAACTTGCCTCTGCCGCGGAACTCCTTCGTGATCGGGACGCCAGCGTTACGCACAGCCAGCCTGATCGAAGCCGTCGGATTGACCAAAATCGCCGCTGAAGCGGCCTTCCAAACCGGAATATCCGAAAGGGAGTCACCTGCGTATTCGAAAAGCTCGCCATTCAGGTATTGGCGGATTTGGCTTATCTTGGCTTCCGCTTTCAGGTTTGTCGAACCATCGGAAGCCAAAACTCCTTCAAAAATGCCAAGGTGTTCGGCAACGCCATCTGCCACGAGTCGGTCGGCGGCGGTGACCAACAAGATGCGACGGCCTCGAGCCGCCTGCTCCGCTAGGTATGCGACAAGTTCTTCGTTGTAGGGCAACAAATCCGGACGGATCGCCACCCGAGAGGATACCGCCCGCTTGAACGCGGCAATTCCGCGTGAGAGCGTAACTAACGCGGAAACCAAACTCAGCGGACTTGTTCTCAAGAGAAGCAGAACATTCTCATGAAGAGTGTCGCTGTGAACCAGAGTGCCATCGAGATCCACGCATATCGTCGTGGCGACGTCAGTAGTTTGGACGGAAGGTGCCACAAATAGGACCTTACCATCGTTGTCTCCAAGGCAAGACCGATAAGCGTACGGTCTGTGACCTATGGACAAAGTGTCGGCATTCTTCCAGGCAGGGACGCCCAAGCTTCTCTTCCCGGCGCAACGGCGGCCTGATTTCACCATGCGGATTATACCGTAGGCGGCAAGGGATTTTCTCTTCCTGGCTCCAGTCGAACAAACCGGACAGACACAGTTCACGGTCGTGCTGAACTGGCAGGCGGGGTTGAAGAAATGACGATTGTAATTTATTGATTCCTGTCTGTCCGTTATGAGAATCTCTGTAATCATGCGTCGTTCTGTGTCGAAGATCATCAAAGGCTTTTTCCCGCATTACGTTCGTGCAAGGGAGCAGCCAAATCCGCGTGACATTCCCGCAAGCCAGCAGCCACAGAAGTTATTCGGATATCCCGAACTCAGACAGGTAGACGTTGAAAACGCAAGGCTTTTCGCTGGTCGGCAGAACCTACTGAAATATTTTGCTCCCGAGTTAACGAGCGGGACGATCGCAGAGGTCGGTGTCATGTTTGGCGACTTTTCCGATTTCATCCTGCGCACCATCGAACCAGAGCTTTTTGTTGCAATTGATATGTTTAAGATGCACAGCGAGCCAGTCATTTGGGAGAAACCTTCCGCCGCAAGATTTCAAGGAATGACACATCGAGAATTCTACGAAAAGCGATTTTCAGAGCGCGGTAATCAGGTGCGATGCGAGGAAGGCGATAGCGGTGAGATTCTTTCAGGGTACCCAGACTCGACCTTTGACATGATCTATATTGACGCTGGACATGACTATGAGTCCGTGAAGAAAGACGCCGAATTATCAAAACAGAAAATCAAGGCAGAAGGCATTCTCATTTTCAACGACTATATCAAATACAGCCACTACGACGATTCTTATTACGGCGTCATCCCGGTAGTCAACGACCTTCTGGTTAACCAAGGATTTGAGGTTGTGGGATTCGCGTTACACTGGGACATGTATTGCGATATTGCCATCAGGAGAAGAACGAAAAAGACTTGAACCTCAGGTCGCACGTGGCAACCGAGCTCCGGCACTCTTCTGAGGTGACCAGGGATCTTGTCTTGGTGAGAGTGAGAGAGAATTCACCCAGGCCGGAGCAGATCGTGATGTTGTTGCGGCAGATCGAAGTGGAAAATCGCGAATGATTAGCCCACACTGCAAGCCTTGCAATCCGATGGATATGGCGCCTAAAATCTCGATTATGTTAGTCATGTCATTCCCGCCAGGGGATCGTGATTGATGTTAGGGATACCCTTACGTTATTTGCTACACCATCCAGCCGAAGGCATGGGGCTCATAGCATCTGATCCACTTGAGGTATGGACTAGGGTCCACGAATCATACCTGGCTCAGCGCGAGCAGCGCGGACCTCCGTGCGAATACGAGTACGATGAAAACTGGGAACGCCAGCTCCATGACCGCCTGGGCGTCGGGTGGCCATGCAACTTGATTCAGGAATTTTGGGTCTTGTGGCACGAAGTAGTGAGAGAGCTCGAAGCAAAAGGGATTCGACCCGGGCCCGGGAGCTTCGGATCTTGGAACGACGGGGATGCCGGATTCGTACGGGCGATATGGTGTCTGACTCGTCACCTTCGACCGAGGAATGTTGTCGAGACCGGTGTAGCTCACGGCGTCACCTCGCGTTTTGTTCTCGAGGCGCTTGAAAGGAACGGAAGAGGCCATCTGTGGAGTATTGACCTTCCGCCTATAGAAAGATTTTGGCAGTCGCAAGTCGGAGTGGCGGTCGGCGACCGCTACGCAGATCGATGGTCATACATCAAAGGCTCCAGTAGGCTTCTCCTTCCCAAGTTGCTTTCCCAGCTTGGCGAGATCGATCTTTTTATTCACGACAGCATGCACAGCGAACATAACGTACGCTTCGAGCTGGACCGAGCATGGGCATACGTGAAGCCAGGCGGCTCGCTCGTCGTTGATGACGTCGATGCTAACTGGGGCTTCCGGTCCTTCACCCAGATCTTTTCCGGCCATCAATCCATGATTTGCGAGGCCGAGCCGCTCCACCCTGATCTAAGGCGCTTCAACAAAAAAGGACTGTTTGGAATTATCCTGAAAGAGCCGACGGCGCTGGCCTAGCTGTCGATCGAAAAGCATTTTCGATTCTATCCCGCGATCATAAGTACTTGGTGTCTCTCCGAAGTGACCAGCCCGAGTTTTTGTAACTTGACAGGCGAGGCGAAACTGGAGAGACGATAATGGAGTCTTCAACGTGAGCTCAAGCCAGACCAACTGGATTTTGAGTTTTCCGAGAGGCAATATTGCGTATCGGTGCGGAGCAGGTTTGGTTTGGAAAAGGGAACATCAAGCATCGCAATGTTCGACTGGATGCTTGGCCCGTGTTGAAAGGCGATGGCACTCAGCAATATCCCCGAGTATCATCCAGACCTTGAGCTTACAGGAAAAGCGACGCGACGGATGGATAGCGGTGATCCATTGCAGGGTCCAATTGGCAAGCCGGCGGAAGAAGTAAAGGGGAACACCGGCAATTTGGAGCTTTGTTCGCTGCGGCAAGCCAAATGCGCGAATATCGGCTTGAGCCTTTTCGTGCCACCAGGCAAGAAAATACTCTTTTTGCAAGCGATGAGCCGGGAGCGAGTGATAGACGATGGCAGAAGGCTCGTACCAAAGACGCTGCCCTGCTCCTAGTGCCCGAAAGCCAAATTCCGTGTCCTCGCTGCGGATTTCCGAACCAGGGCGCGGCCCCAAATCCGTGCGGAATCCGCCGACTTTCTCGAACACTTCCTTGCGAAAAGCCATGTTGGTGCCGAAGGGAGCTTCGACAAGTTCCGCGGGCTGTGGACCAAGATCGAAGATGGCAAGTGGAGCGAGTGCATATTTCCCTTCCAGAGAGAGCCAAGCAGGCGGGGTGAAGGTGCGCTCCGGCAGAATACGCCCTCCCACACCTGCCCACTCCTGTTTCGTAAAGACAGAAGTTAGATTTTGCAACCACTTAACATCCACGATCACGTCATCGTCCATAAAGGCCAAAATTTGACCGCGTGCCTCGCGTATGCCAGCATTGAGTGCATAGGATTTGCCCTGCTGCGGTTCGAACAAATATCGAAACTTCCCCGGGTATCGCCGCACGAACTCAGCCACGACGTCGAAGGTCTTATCTCTTGAGTTGTTGTCGACTACCAGAATTTCCCAAGAGACCGAATCCGGCAATTGAGAAGCCGCGACGCTTTCTAGCGCCGTTGCGAGGCTGTGGCAGCGGTTGTAAGTGCAAAGGATTACAGAAACTCTCATGCGCGGTTTTCTTTGCTCTTTATGATACCGGGAGGAAAGTCGCGGCCACTAATGCTGCCCTGTGAACGCGAATGCAGGATTTCGACGATCTGACCAAATGTCATCCACACGAGACATTTGCGTTGAAATCTCTTTTGCGGATCGAATGCGAAGAGCCATCCAATCATTCGGCTTCGGAGCGAACTCAGCACGATGCCAAGGATGAACCAAATGGTAGGCTTGCGTCCCTTCTCCCGGATTGATGCGCGCCCCTGGTCGTACAGGAAACGGAGAAAGTATTGCTTTTGGAGCCGATTTTCAGGCACTGGGTGATGAACGATTGCAGAGGGCTCGTACCACAGACGATCACCACCCTTAAGCACGCGACGCCCAAATTCAGTGTCTTCGCCGCGGATTTCTGATCCAGGGCATGGACCGAGATCCGGACGGAAAAGCCCATACTTTTCGAAAATCTGCTTCCGAAACGCCATATTGGTTCCGTAAGGTGCTTCGGTGAGCTCCGCACCCTCCCGACCTTTGTCGAACAGGGCAAGAATCCCACCCAAATCGTAAGGCCCTTCCAGAGCCAACCAGGATGGTGGGGAGAAGTTAACCGGCGGAGCGATGCGGCCTCCGACGCCTGCCCACGCGGAATCCTGCAAGGGTGCCGTGACGTTGTAGAGCCAAGTCGGCTCAACGGTCACATCGTCATCCAAAAAAGCTAACACGTCCCCGTCCGTCTCACGAATGCCTCGGTTTAAAGCGTGGGATTTGCCCTGCTGCGGCTCAAATATATAACGAAATCGACGAGGATACCTGCGACAGTAATCCTCTGCGACCTCACGAGTCCGATCGCTCGAATTGTTGTCGACCACAATCACTTCCCATTCAATCGATTCAGGAAGGACTTGGGCAGCGACACTATCTAGTGCCTTCGACAGACTTTGCCAGCGGTTAAAGGTACACAAAATGGCTGTAATCTTCATCGATCCGCGCAATTCGTTACTTCTTTGTCGAGCGGCCAACGGGCGATTGAGAACGTTAACCAATACACTTGGATTCCGTGAAGAATCCAGATTAGTTTCTCGCAAACGCATGTCAAGATAATCTCACAGCAGAAGACCGCCCTCGAAGACCGACGGGAGTAGGGCTAACTTGTAGGTTTCCCAATCCTGAGTTTTCCTTCTGTAACGTCTTATCGGCAGGGTTCAGCCAATACAGGTAGTAGCCTGTTGTCCCAATCTCCAACCAACGATCCGCCCCAGCACCGCTTGGCGTATCCTGCGATATGACAGCTCGGGCCCCCGTTTGGGAAAGCTTCTGCAGTACCCTTTCCTCAATGAGGGGATCCGCATTCCAGAAGTTGTTCGAAGCTCCTTCAGGTTGCGTAGGCCAATAGTAGACCTCCGCAATTATCTGAAGGCGCGCTAGATGGGCCCACATCGTCATTCCCGTATTTGACGCATTCAGAGAGGCAATTTGGTCACCAGGCCTGAGTCCCATCTCAGCGGCCTGGTGAGCTACCTGCTGAAAGGATGCCCTTTCGGCCACCCGAGAGTAGAGTGGATGAATATTGACCACGTGGAGAAGCGACGGAAGGCCCACGAGGCCAAAGAACATCACAAACTGAAGAACCGCCACACCTGAAAGCAATCGCGACTTCCGAGGAGCAACGGTGAAAGCAGTACTTAAGAACAGGCAGAGCAACAGCACCACAAAAGAGGCAGCGACATATTGAGTAGTGTAGTACACGAGGGCATAAAGTCCTGCGGTGGCCACACACGGAAGCATGAGGAACCAATACCGAAGCACGTCCTTAAGAATCAGCCACCCGCGGCCGGTCGCGTAGAGCGCGAGAAACAGCGTCGTTAATAGGATTCCATCCAACGAATAAAAAAGTGTTTCGAACTCATAAAACAGGTTACTTGCGAGCACCTTAATCTGCTGGCGAATGTGAACTTGGGGTTTCACGCCTTGGTACCAATACGTGAGATCGTATTCTGGTGGATACGTGCCTTTGAAGGGCTCTTTGAATTCAAAGGTGGCGGGCGCCGCAAAAATCTCGCGCGTCGGATGCGTAAGCGGCATCTTACTATCCCCCTGCCAGTGATGATGCGGAATCCCGTTTACAGTCACGACATAGTCGTATGTAACGGATTCTCCATACGTGAATCTCCCCTTCTGGGCCGAAAGTGCCGCGATGAACGGTGCCGTAATCGCTACGAACGCGATTGCGGAAATCACGACGTAACGAGCTTTCTGCTTCGCGGCCAGCCATGCAATCACGAGGATCAGGAAAGAAATCGGGAGCGTGACGAACTTCGTCAAATAGCTCAGTCCAAGCGTCAACCCAAGGCCCAGGAAGGCTTCCCAGTTCGCACGTCCGGTCGAGATCGTCACAAGCAATCCGCAACTGAGGTAGAAGAATCCTGCGACAAGCATGTCCGGATTTTCGTTATTCACTCCTATCAATTGCAGCGAACCCCAAAGGAATATCGTGTACCCCATGGTGATCCACACCCAGTCCAGCTCGGAAGAACCCTTTTTCTCCGGGTCGAAAGCGGAGCGAAGTCGCATCGATTGCCTAAGAAGATAGTCAAAGCAGGTCATCGTGAATATAAAAATGATGAACAGAAGCAGATGTACCGTCGGATATTCCCAGTACAGCGAAGGTTTCAGCACCGCGATCGTTAAACCGAACAAGAAAGCATACAGCGGGCTCCAAAATCCATTGATAATCGCCCAGGGATGCCCATGGAAAAAATAGCTCCCCATATCAAGATAGGAAACGGCGTTAGCGGCGACATTCAATCGAGAAGTCCAGGCTTGTGAGAAGCCGAGAACAACTCCTAGAGCCCAAAAGCTCAATCGAAGCCTGAAGTTGAGGGTTGTCGCAGTCACAAGTGTCTCCGCGGCATTCAGTCTCTCCTAGCAATTCCGACCAGCCCCAGCTTTTGTACAGCTTCAATCAGAGAGTCTATACATCACTCGATCGGACCGGTTTTTTGCGCCGACTATTGGGCCGAGCTTTTATCAGCAGGGCATACCATGATGGCCGATCCCGGGGGGCGGAACATTCTTTCGGCTATCAAGTTTGTTTGCATTGTGTAAGCGTAATTCCAAGGGACCAACGTCAAGTCGCTTCGGCGATTTTGAGGGCCTCGTCCCGTGAGGAAAAAGCCGCTTGATTGGAGAAAAGGCTGTCGTAGGCAGCGCGACTAGCCGCCGACGCGAGCCGCTCCGCAGAAAGAGCGTGCACAATGGCGTCGGCAAAAGCTTGGGAAGTGTCATGGGCCTGAAGGCCCGCTTGTTCGATGCGGTCCATCGGCATGCCTCGATATGCCTTCGAAGTACCGACGAAAGGCTTCCCGAGTGCAAGCGCTTCGATGGTCTTGATGGAGATGCCTGTCCCGGAAACCATCGGGGCGATAACACATCGCGCCGCACAATAGAATGGAGCGAGTTCCGCGGTCGGGCCAACAAAGTAAGAACGAAACGCCTGATGAATTTCTGGAAGCTCCTGACGCACCAACTTGTCAATTCCGCCAACGATTTTCAGACGGTATCCGCGATGAGCGATCAGAGGCCAGACTTGCTCGAAGAACCACTTGATAGCAGAACGATTCGGAGGCGTACTTTGACCCACAAATAGCAAGTCAATCGGATCGGCAGACGATTGACGAGTATGCTCCACGGTAGAAACAAAGGTTTCATCGATCGTCGGCATCGCAAGAACGTGTTGTTTGTGTGGCAAACGCAGCTTAAAGAAGTTGAAATCGTCCACGGAGAGATGAACGAGCACTTTCACTTTGGCGAGATGCGCAATCTCGGAGTGGAGTAGCCGCTCCACGGTGTCGTGACGATGCGTCCAAGGGTTGATCTGGCCTCTATCCTCGAGAGTAATCGACTGAACGTCATGTGTATCAAGGATCATCGGCACATGGGGACTAGACCCAACGACCTGCCGAACCAAGCGCCGTGCGAAGCCGAGCGTGAAGACGTGATTGACATGGATG
>Ga0209517_10006251_pt1 | contig 14789 bp, 17 predicted proteins | sample PeaSoiMetSII2010_FD_187695 | JGI IMG/M metagenome (GOLD analysis project Ga0209517, IMG submission 187695) | Peat soil microbial communities from Weissenstadt, Germany - SII-2010 (SPAdes) (version 2) | ecosystem: Environmental > Terrestrial > Soil > Wetlands > Peat | place: Germany... | reverse complement strand
CCTGCCCGGAGGTGCCCAGCCGCTCGGCCGGTTCTCCGATCCGGACCGCGTGGTGAAGCGGCTGGACAGCTTCATCAGCGCGTACGGAGCGCGCGGCCAGCTCTTCGAGCTGTGGAACAGACATCCGGAGATCTTCGATTTGTTGCTGCTGCTCTTCGACCGGTCGGAGTTTCTGGCGGAGTTGGCGATTCGCACGCCGGATATGGTGGATGAACTGGTGACGAGCGGGCGGCTGCGCCAGCGGAAGTCGGCCGAGGAAACGTTGCGGGATTTGCGACACGGCTTGGACGATGAGGACCAGTTTCTCTGGCTACGCCGCTATCAGCCCGTCGAGCTGATGCGCATTGGGCTGCGGGACATCCTCGGGCTGGCGGATTTCGAGCAATACCTGGTCGAGCTGTCGGCATTGGCCGATGCCTGCCTTCAATACGCCCTGGAGGCCGTGCTGCGCCGGCACAAGCTTAAGCAGGCGCCGTTTGTGATCATCGGTTTGGGGAAGTTGGGCGGGGCGGAGATCGATTACGGGTCGGACCTGGACATTATCTTTGTCGCGAAAGACAAGGCAAAAGACTTGTCGCGGTTGCTGCCACGGGCGATCGAAGTGATGGACCTGCTCTCGCAACGCACGGGGCAGGGCATCGTGTTTCATACCGACGCGCGGTTGCGACCCGACGGCGAGAAGGGCCTGTTGGTGAATACGCTGGGAGCTTTCGAGCAATATTACCGGAAGCGGGCGCAGCTATGGGAAATCCAAAGTTTGACGCGCGCACGGCCGGTGGCGGGTGACCTCAAGCTGGGGGAAGAGTTTCAACGGCTCGCCGGCGTGCTGACCAACTTCGCCGCTCCGAGCTTGCCGCTGGCGGCGTTCACGCCGGACTGGAAGCAGCGGATTGACCAGATGCGGATACGCATCGAGAAGGAACGGACGCCGCCGGGCAAGGATGCCCTGGCCATCAAGACCGGGCAAGGAGGGTTGATGGACGCGGAGTTTATCGGCCAGACGCTGTGCCTGGCTAATGGTTGGCAGGAGCCGAACACCCTGCGCGCGCTCGAGCGGGGCCGCACGGCAGGCGTTCTGCCGCAGGCGGACAAACTCATCGCCAATTACCGTCAACTGCGGCGCATCGAGGGCATCTTGCGGCGATGGAGCTACGAGGGCGAAACGGTTTTGCCGGATGACCCAGCGCCGTATGAGCGCGTCGCCGTGCGGTGTGGGTTCGCCTCGCCTGCGGCTTTCCGCGGGGCCGTGGGGGAGTACCGGCAGGCGATCCGGGAGGTGTACCGGCTCGTGTTCACGGAGGGAAGGGGCTTTTCTTAACCGCGAATGAACGCGAATGAACGCGAAGGGGAGGGGCTTTTTTTAACCCCGATGAGCCGATGAGAGAAGCTGCCTCTCACGGGGCAAGACCGCTGATAAGCGCTGATCTGATGCCAATCTAAGTCGATGGATCTGGTCGATTACCGGAAGCATGTTGCCGAGGTCCCTTGCGGGAAACGCCTGATGCCCCTTTATAGCCTGCGAAGGAGGGCCGGCTCTCTGACTCAGCCCGTTCGAGGGATGGAGGAGGAACCGGGGGACGGCTCGGCGGGAGCCTCGCCGTACCGGGCCCATCCGACCTCGGATGCGTATGGGTGGGGCGGCGGTTCACGGGAGGCCCGCTTTCGTTTTAGCGCATGCATTGGGACCATGAACCGGGGCCAGCGAACGGACCCCTCACCCTGACCCTCTCCCCTTCGGAAGGGGCGAGGGAGAAGCGTCGCCAGCGTGCGTTGCAGTGCTCACGCGAGGGCAGTTCGTGTGGCCTGCCGATTGGAAATCGGCGATACAGCAGGTTGAAAACGTTGAAAGCCTGCGTTACGGGAGTCGGGCCGCGCGTTTGGTTCATGGGGAGCCCGCCGAATTGTTGATCGCACTCGCGCGGCTGGCAAGCTGCTTGGGGGTAATGCTCCATAGAGCCGGGGGCCACAAACCTATAACTTGAATTGTTGGGTAAAGGGCGGCTTGTTTTTGGACACCCTGTTCCAACATGAAGGAGGTTATTATGAAAGTTAGATTCTACGGCATAATCGCGCTCGCTTTGGCGGCGGCATTCAGTGCGCACGCTCAGGCGCCTGAAATAGACAAACTAACCAGCCAAGCGCAGCAAACTATTAATGTCTTTGAGCAACAGTTTCCGGGCTGGGCTACGATGTTCCAGAGCTCGGCCGGCTACGCGGTTTTTCCGAGCGTAGCCGAGGGCGCCTTGGGAGTGGGCGTTATGCGCGGGAAAGGGCTGCTCTACCAGACGGGCCGGGCGATGGGGGAGGTCACGCTGACCAAAGCCAGTGTCGGCGCGCAGGTCGGCGGGCAAACTTTTTCGGAGGTCGTCTTTTTCCAGACGCCGGAGGCAGTTCGGGATTTCAAAGCCGGCAACTATGAATTAAAGGCCGGAGTCAGCGGCGTGGCCTCCTATGATGGCGCGGTGCGCACGGTTAACTACAACCGGGGAGTCGCCGTCGTGACCTTTGACCGGACCGGACTGATTGGAAAAGCCGCGGTGGGGGGCCAGAAGTTCAGCTACCAGCCGCTTTCTCCGGCGACCAATTAGTCGCGCCTGGCCTCGCACAAGTTGTGATCCAAATGTGACCAGAGTTGTCTGGCACCCTGTCCGGGGTGCGATTCCATTTTGAGCTACCGGAGGTCTTCGCTGGGCTATGACCTCCGGCTACTATCTGGCAACCCTCCGGGTTGGGGCGCGGGGGCATTGGCGATTTGCCAATTTGTTCACGGCTTCTACGCGACTCAACACGGTTTGTGTGTTGGTCCGTGGACTCGAAGTCCACGGCTAGTTCCAAAGCATCGCTCCGCGATGAACGAAACGATCCGGGTGCGAAGTCGTTGGCTGGGGTTTCGGGGGTCCTTGGCTTTCGAAAGCGGCAGCCCCGAACGCTTTCGGGGCACGCACTCCATACGCTTCGCGAGATCGGCCACCACAGCATAACCCAACGCACAGGCATTGGTTTGCCATCATTCCTGAGGGAAACATTGTGACAGCCGCCGGCCGCAACTGCCGTCACGTTACTCAAGCCCGCAGGAACGCTCGCTTGGCCAAAGCCATTCCATCCCCACGCAACGACCGTTCCGTCAGTTTTCAACGCCAGACTGTGAGCGTAACCTGCCGCCACCGCGGCAACATTGCTCAAGGCGAAAGGTGCGGTCGTCTGGCCATAGAAGTTCCATCCCCAGCCGGTCACCGTTCCTCCATCGCTGCAGGCCAGGCTTTGGAACGCACCGCCCGCCACTGCTGTCACGTCGTTCAAGGCGGACGGAACATTCGTCTGCCCTTGATTGTCGTATCCCCACGATACAATTGAGAGGTTGGTCACGCCGGCGCCGACGGAGGAGGTTGCTAAAAAGAGAGCGTTGAGGATCGCGAGCGCGAGGGGCAGGTGACGAATCGTCCGCTTCATAATCTTTGGGATTTATTCCTCCAGCCGTGGTCGCGCGGATAGGACGTCATTACCAGCCGATGGGTTTTCATTCCAAATCAGACGACCCGCCAACTGAACAGGTTACGCCGATGGAGCAATGGCCACGGCGACCGCGGAGTGCGGTGCCAGCCCTTGCCCCGTAAGGATAACTGTATCCGAGAATCCGATTGAAAGGCCAATGGCTGGCCAAGCTCGGATTCAAACCCGACAGCCGGGTTTTGGTAATACCGGGGCCACTTGGGCAGATCGCCTTGAAAGCGGAAGGAGAGGCGCAATGAACCTAGGACGCATCTCACGCGAGCAGGAGCAAGCCGAGTCGGACCTTGACGACATTTTCGGCGCACCCGTTTACAGCTATTCCCGCCAACAGGCCATCGACGACGGGATCTTGGTTGATCTGATGCAAGCCGAGACGGTCAAGATCGTGCGCGAGGCCGGGTTCCGATAACCCGTGGCAATGACCATCGGGGCCTTTGCGGCGACGATTTCCGAAATCGACAAGCCGCTTCCCGAGGGGCAGGACATCGAGGGGCGGCTCTGGGATGTCCTGTGGCTGCTCTCGCTTGCGGTCAAGGGTGCCCGGACACGTTCTGACCGGGTCGCATAACGAAGTCAAGCTGTGGTCACTGTGCGGGCCGGGGGATGATGCCGCGCCCGTGATCACGATCATGCTCGAAGGGGAGGACTAGGGCGAAAGGACTTCCGGGAAGCTCGCGCCGTCCACCAGGATGGCGCGGGCAACCTCAAACAACAAACGCAGAACCATGAGCACTGACAGCAACACCCCACCCGCCGTCCGGGGCTATCTGGCGGCAATTGGGCGGAAGGGCGGCAAGTCCAAGAGCCCGGCGAAGCTCGCCGCGATCAGGAAGAACGCCAAGAAGGGCGGCTGGCCCACAGGAAGGAAGCGCGGTTGACGGGGGGGAGGGGGGTTAGAATCACTTTAGGCCGACAAGTCTCGCCGCGAGGGGGGGTGGCGCCCCTTTCGACGCCCGGCTTTCGACGGTACGGGATGGCGTGATCCATCTGAGTTTTCAGAATCCTTCTTGCCGTGCTTCACACGGGAAGGGTTGATGTTCGTGCTGGCGTTTCGCCGGGGGCTATCGTAAAAGACTGGGGCTGGATTTGACGAAGTGAAAATCGACCCGACAGAATCGTTTACGCATTTGCCGCGCGCTCCGATAGTGGAGGCGGTGATTGGCATCGTCACTCGGGCCGAGGTTGCCTGGGAGGAGCAGACAGTCTCCGAGAAGTTGAGGGCCGAGCTGCCGGACTATCCTAACCTTCGCCCGCAACTGGAATTCCAGACAGAAGTTAATTTCAATCCGGGGAAACCGCCTGAAGCGCGGCAGCGCGACCTCGGCTGGAAGGGTATAAGAGTTCAATCGGCGGACGGGCTTCACATAGCTCAGTTCAACCGTGATGGTTTTTTGTTCAGCCGGCTTCAGCCGTACGAAAATTGGGACCAATTGAGAGACGAGGCGTTGCGGCTTTGGCAGATCTACTCGCGTTTGGCTCAGCCGACAGAAGCTCAGCGCCTCGGCCTGCGGTTCATCAATCGGATTGTTCTGCCGGTGCAGGAATTAGATTTCGAAAAGTACCTCAAACAGCACCCCGTGCCTCCTACGGGACTCGATCCGCTCTTTGTCGGCTTTCTGCACGTTGACACGCTCGCAATTCCCGGGTATGCTTACACCGTTAACGTTATTCGGACTATGCAGACCCCATCGGACCTGCAAACGGCTGGGTTGGCATTGATCCTTGATATTGACGTGGTCACCACTCAGCCCTTTCAGCTAAGCCAGAACGTGCTGGAAAGCCGCTTGGCCGAAATGCGCTGGTTGAAAAATAAGGTTTTCTTTAGCAGCATTACTGAACACGCGTTAGAACTCTTCCAATGATCCTGGACTTGATAACCATTATCGGCCTGACCTCCTGCGGTGGGCAGAATACTCACGGCACAAGCGATGTGGCATCTCACGTGACGTCTCAACTTGAAGACTCACGTCGCCATCTGCACAACTCCGTTGCGCTTGGCTTACGAGGCAAGGGGGTTTTCGATGAGCTTTACACTGTCGCTCAGGAATGCCACGTTTCGGACTGGGATAGCCAAGGCGCTGTGCCGGTGGACGAGGATACCTACCAAGCTGCTTATCGCTTCCTGGAAGCTCTGCCCCTCGGGGTTGCTGCGCCGAGCATAGGAGCCGAGCCTGATGGTCACCTGACCTTTGAATGGCATCGTTCCCCGCGCCGCACCCTCTCTGTGAGCGTCAGCCCTGAACGCGAACTGCATTACTCGGCGTTGCTCGGCCCAAGGGAGGCTTACGGTACCGAGCCCTTCTTTGGAGATGTCCCGTCGGTCATCCTAGACCTCATCGGTCGAGTGGTCGCCCAATGACCGACGTAGCAATCGAACCGTCAATAACCGAGGATGAATTGCTCGCTCGGTTCATTACGTCAAGCGGCTGGGTTCGACACGACCAAACGATAAGACCGGACGCCTTCATCCCTCCCCCGGACCTCGATCTTTCCGTCACCCGGCACACAGGCTTGACTGCCGATGAGCTTTGGCGAATCGGCGAGGATGTCGCAAGGACTCGGAAGTTGTACGGCAGCGCGGACGTGTTTGTGTGGGCAGTCCAGCGCCACGGGTTGCGGGTCGAGGCTCAACCGCTTCAGGAGAACCTGAAGCACGCAAGTATCACTGGCTGGCCTTCAAACAAGCCAGCCCAGAAAAATCTTGCTCAAAAACTTGCCGCTGCTGCGCATTACGTCCCTAAACCGCCGTCGGTCCAATGAGGAGCGGGCAATTCTTCTCGGCCAAAAGCTCCGCGTTTTCGAGCGACTCAACTTGATCTGTAACCCGCAGCCCAAACGATTACGGTTAATGGAGTGCCCGTCAGCCAGGCCTAGCAGCGCGGCACTCTTTTGGAAGCTACGGCTTCTCAATCCGCTTTTTCCCCCGCAAATTCTCCGTGTCTTCACCAACCGCCATAGGGGCGGACCCAGGCCGTGTGCGATGGAATCGGCAACGGTGATGCTGGGGGTGCGTTCCCGGCGCTCGATCAGCGAAATCATCTTCGAGGATAAATCCGCTTTTTCCGCCAGTCGCTCTTGCGACAATTTCCTTGCCTTGCGATGCCGCCGCACCGCTTCCGCAGAGCGCCTGGCGAAGTCCGCTGAAACCATCACGTGTCAATCGACAAAAGCAGTCCCCCATCCGCGCCAAGTTGTACCGGATGGTCGCGCTGCCGGGAAAATGGTCAACCAGGCGCAGCAGGTTGTCGCGGGCTTCAGCGGTCCGATTAAGCTCATGGAGCGCGAAGGACCGGCGGGCCCAGCCCAGCGGGTCGTCCGGGTCCAAATCAGTCAGGGCCGTAGCAATATCTAGCGCCCCCTCGCACTTTTCGGCGGCGGCAAAAACTTCGTACCTGATCCGCAGCACGTCCGGGTGTGCCCGCATTCGAGGCTGGATGCGCTCCAATTCCTCGTTGGCCTCACGCCAATCCCCCAGGCCAAGCCAACCCTGGGCGGCTTCCAGGTGATTGCGGTCTGCGTTGCCAAGCGGCTTCATAATCACCCTCAGGAAGGATTCTGCTCCCCGTCGCCTAGCTCAACTTTGACATCGTCCATAAAGATCGTGCCCGTGCGGTCCTCGTCCTCCGCCATGCTGAGCGCCAGCTTAACATAACGCCGTCCCCGGCAGAGGAACCGTGCGCCAATCGGCAGATCGGCAAAGAGTCTTGCGGCGGTTGGAGACTGGTCAATCGACATGGCTGGACTTTGCCAGACGGGCAGGGTTTTGCAACTGCGCGGTGCGCTCTCTGGACCGACGAGTTCCTGCGGGTGCTGGAGAACTTCCCCACCGCAAAACTACGACGGCGAACTTGACGCCCTGAGTGGCGCTTACGACAACCTCGTGACGCGGGCGGACCGTTTCGAATACCAGACGATTTACGGCTGTCGGGACGTTCGAGGCATCAGCGTGGCCCTGCGCGATTGCAGGATTGCGCGAAGGAGGGGGCTGACGTATTGATGAACAGCACAGCCAAAATTTGGGGCGTGTCCGTTCGTGCTGGCATTTGGCAGGGCCTGGCCAACCGGGAACCAAAGCCGGGGCAGCGTTATGCTCACGCTCGCCCCGGTCTTCGATCCACCCCCATAGTTTGCTTGAGGGTTGAACGCTACTCGCGCGAGCAGCGCCTTCTGGATTACGACGCATCGGTTATACTTGACTTTCCTTGCCAGCCGCTGCGCCAATGGTCGGTTCCAGGATCCTGGCGATGATCGTCTCGATTTCTTTATCACCGCCGATCAGCTTGGAGTAGGAGTTAAGTTCCCCTGCTACCATGAGCGGTCCCGGAGGAGGTCCCGGCGGCCAATGAAAGCCGAGAAGAAAGGGGAGCGGGACGTTGATTACAGAACCTCCCGGAGCATCGGGATCGGGAAACTGGGCAATCTCTGCAATAATGCCGTCTAGCGAAGCATTGATGCGCTTCACGAGCTCTTTCGCGCCCGGAATCTTGGAGGCGACCTGCTTTAGGCTGACATGCAAAATGATGTAGTCGGCTGTCTCCTTATACGGGGATTGTGGGGTGTTTCTGATGACCCAAGGCGGCACCGGTAGGTCCGCCTGCAAAAACTTACCCTGGAGGAAGCCCTCCAGCCACCAATGCGATTTCCAAAAAGACATAACTTATTTTCCTTTCTCGTTTATTTGTTTCGATTATCTAGTGTTGAGGCGCAATCGCCTGTTTTTTCAGTCTTCAATGGGCGGACTCATTTGCCCACCCAGAGACAAAGCGGGATTTCGGAGAGAAAGGCGCAAATTATTTTAAAATATCTTCGCGGAGGGTTTTCGGACCCCAGTTAGTTAGTTAGTTAGGAGTGCCAATCTCGGAGCGAACACTAACCCGTTCGTCGCCCACGTGCCCGGCGGGGGTTCATGCCTTTCTGTCCCTGAAAGCCGCACGTGGGCCAAGCCAACTGGCCGTGTGGTTAACCCGGCGAGCTTCGACTCTGACGGGCAGGCCCACGTCCACGCCGCTAGGCTTCGTCCCGCGCGCCGGCTTCCGATGCCACACTCAGGGCGGCGGCGGGTCGATCTTGCCGAACGGCATCCACATTCCCGCCGACGCTGGCGGAACTACCCAGACCCAGCCAACATGATCGCCCACCTTCTGCGGATTGGTGTTGAACGCGATATCACCCGCCTTGAGGCCAGGTTTGCCAGGTCGGGATAGTTCGGTAGCGTCTACAGCATCGATGTGGGTCTGATTACTGCCTAGGAAGATGCCCATCTGGCACCAGATTTGCGAATCGTTGCTAAGAGGTCCCAGAGTGCTGACAGTAGCCTCCTGCGTGCTGATCCGAAGCGGCGAGTTAGGCGTTATTCCCCAGTGCAGCCCCCACCATCCGGGGAAACCTTGGCCGTAGAGCCAGTCATAGGTACCCACTTTCGTGGGAGTTGTGGGTTTTTCGGGGACGGTGGGGGGAGACAAAAAATTGCCGATAGCATCGATGTACCCCTCCAAGACGGTCATCCCCATCGCGCCCAGTTCACCTGCCGGATTCCCGAGGTGTACAACGACCTGCCTCCCGCGTGTAGTAGAAATCGGGTTAACGAGACTCTGCGCAGAGACGCCGCTGCTGAAGACAGCGCCATCATCATTCGAACCCAAGGCAGCCGCACCGCCGGAGACAGTTGGGGGCCCAAAAGAATTTGGGGCCACATTGGTGACATTGGTGATCGAGCCGTTGATCACCATAGCCGGCGCCATTATTTTGGATCCCTCTTTCGTTTCGTCATCGCAGTTGATGAATACCGACGCCGGAGGCGGGCTACCAGCGTTGGTGAAGCCCTTAGTCCCCTCCGCAACGCAACTGACGTAGGCATTCCCCAACCCCAAGCTGTAGTCGCGTATCGCGTAATCGTTATTGCTCTGGCAAACGAGGAGATCCGCATGGCCCCAGCCGGCAGCCCCGCCTGCCACCGAGAGTCCATCGCCCTGGCAGAAGTTAATTTGGACGTTGGAAACTTCCCAGTTGATCGCGTTCGGTGCCGAGAGTAGCGATTCGATGTGAATGCCATCGCCCCAAAATGAGCTGATCGCCAGGTCACGTAGCGATACCTTCACGTTCATGGTGATGCCATGGTATATCGGCGGGGGCGGGGGGGTCCCCGGAGACGCCGGTTTGACGCCGCCGCCTACGAGAGTGATCCGTTCGATGATCGAGCAGTCGGCCCGGAACCCGCTCAGTTGGACGATCATTCCCCCAGGATATGCCGGAACCACGTGCGGCGTGGTCTGGTGGTAGTATCGTACCACCTTGAATTGGTTTCCACCCAACACCTGCGTCACCTTCATGTTCTCGCCCCCGGCGCCCCCGACCTCCAGGATGTCGCCCACCGCGATGGGCGGACCCGCTTGGGGTGGCACCAGGGCAATGATCGTCTGATTGATCGTCGGTACTGCCGCCGCCAGAAATGTGTGACGAAATGAGCAAACGATCCCACCCGCGCTCGGGGGGAACTTGAAGAGAGTGGAGTAGATCTTTCCAGCGGCTCCGACAAGATGCATGCTTCGCACCAACTGGATCGTGTCAGAAAACGAATACTCGGTTGGGCCGAACTCCAAAGTAAACCCCGGCGTGGTCGCGTTATCGGTGGGGGTGAGGAATAGCTGCTGAGCCCGGGTGATGGCGGGAAGCCAGTCATTCGGAGGGTCAGTATTGAAATAGTAATCTTCGATCCGTGCCACAGTTTTGTCCTTTAGCTAATGGTGTATTGAAAGGCGTTGCCTGGCACCTCCTGAGTCCCACAGCCAAGCCCTTTTAGTTTAGTTGCCTGTTTGTTTTGTTGAGGCGCAATCGCCTGTTTTTTCAGTCTTCAATGGGCGGACTCATTTGCCCACCCAGAGACAAAGCGGGATTTCGGAGAGAAAGGCGCAAATTATTTTAAAATATCTTCGCGGAGGTATCCAATCCCCTCTCCCTTTGCAATCACCATACCCCTTTCGACTGGCCATTTCCGGCGACGGGCGGCTTAATGGGAACCAATGACATGAGAAAGACGATTACCTTCCTACTTGTTCTCGCCGGGCTCATGCTGTCCCGGACACCAACAAGGGCCCGGAGCGGGGCCGGGCACATGGTCATCGCGGCGGAAGCGTATCGGCAGCTTTCGCCCAAACTGAAGACGCGGGTAACGGAAATTCTGAAATCCCATCCCGATTACGGGAAAGCGGCGGAATCGTTCGCTGGCGACAATCCCGCGCTGGACCCGGATTTATTCGTGTTCATGCGGGCGAGCACCTGGGCGGATGAAATCCGCAGGCACGGCAGCCCGTACGATCATCCGCAATGGCACTACATTGATTACCCCTTGAAACCCCCGGCCTTCCCGGTCGAGCCTGGCCCTGAGCCGACCAACGATGTGCTCTTCGGCATCGCCCAATGCGAGAAGGCCATTGCCGACAGGAAAGCGTCCCCGGAAGACCGAGCCGCGTATTTGGCCTTGCTGATCCACTTCGTCGGCATGCACCAGCCCCTTCACTGCTGCTCGCTGGTGACCGAAACGTATCCGACCGGTGACCGTGGCGGAAACGAGTTTTACGTCAAGCCCGCCTCCAGGGGCATCAGCCTGCATAGCCTTTGGGACGGGCTTTTGGGCACGTCATCGGGCAGGGTCGGCTCGCATTTGAATTACGCCATCCACATCGAAGCAGAGCACCCGAGAAAATCTTTGCCGGAATTGAAAAAGGCCAAGACCCCGAAGGCTTGGAGCTTGGAAAGCCGGGCGCTTGCGGTGGAAAAGGCTTACCTGAACGGGGAATTGAAGGGCGGCGCCAGCCGGGAAACAGCGGTGGACCTGCCCGAGGGCTACACGAAGGCCGCAAAAGCCGTGGCGGATCGGCAGGCGGCGCTGGCGCGGCTACCGGCTGGCTGCTGAAATCGAAAAATGGGTGAGGTGAGCGGAGGGAGCAACCGCTTAAGACTTGCGGCGATGCAAGATCCAAAACCCCACAGCGCCCAACCCACCCAGCGCGAACATGGATGGCTCAGGTGAAACGGAGACAAAGAGCGGGCTTTCGTCACCCGCGGCGGCCCATGTGCTGCCGCCGCCGTTGATAACGCCGGGATAAGGGAGGCTATCGCCTGGGGTCATCGAAAAGATGTGGTTGTAACCTGCGTACGACTGGAGTGCTATTGCAAGCTGAGGACTGGCATAGTCGCGGTCCCAAACGGCGACTTGGAAATAAGCTGTACCGCCTACCACGTAGCCAGGCATACCGAGGCTTCCATCACCGTTATAATTCGGGGTGCTATCAATATGCACTCCCGTAAAGGGGGGCCGACCTGCGCTGCCTCCACCACCGCCACCGACAGGATTGAGCAGAATTTCTGTTTGGAGAGTCAGCACCGTGGACGCGGTTCCACCATACAGCCCCACTTCCAGCACTACGCCACTGGGCAGCGGCCCAGTGATGGGTATCGGTTTGCCAGCCCACGCGGAATCGGGAGCCAAGTAGTACCCTGGGATTACTGACAGCGTGTACAGGGACCCTCCGTCGTTCTGAAGTCCGACTTTGCCCTGGGCGAAGGCGGCCACAGAGGCGGCGGCCAGGGCGATAATGCTGAGTGTTTTTTTCAAGGTCTTTTCCTTTTTGTTGGGCTGTTCAGGGTTTGCCACTCGAATCGGCCCGGGACGTTAAGGGGGTTTCGAAAGTGACGGGCACGAGGAACAGAGCTTGACAGATGGCGTAATCCGACGTGGACCTGGGCGAAGCGGAAGCCGGTCCTGGAAAAAGGCGCAAGCACTTTCATCGCACGGACCTTTCGTTGCTGAGTCACCAAACCTGTCGGATTCATTCTGCACAAAACTAGGTCCCCAGCAAGCTAAAAATGAGTGGGGTGAGTCGGAACCGCCAGTTATAGGCCGCTCCACGAGGGCCAGCCAGGATGACGGCAGGGCCACGGTTGGAGCGCGGGAGGGTCCCATCTATGCGGGCAGCGTGTTGGACGTACCAGGCAGGCGGCATAAAAACCAAAAACCCGTCAAATTAGGCCAGCCAGGACGAGGGTGTTCGAGCGCGGGACTCCATGGCCAAATGGGTGAGATGAGCAGCGGCACCACGACCACGCCACCGCGATCTTTTAGCTCCCACGGTCCACACGGTCAGACACCAGCACAGGCGGCAAGCCTTACTGATCACGCCTGGACGGTTGCGGAGTGCTTTCCGCCCCGCTTCCGGCCTAACCTCGGGCCAGCAAAGACCCCGGCAGGGTGTCGCCTGCCGGGGCAATTAACAAACAACGCGCCCTTGCGGCGCATCAATGAAAGGATTGTAAATTATGACTGCCCCTCAGTCAAACCTTGGCCCTTGCGGTCAAGGGAAGGAGAATCAAGTTCAGCCAGCAGCGATTGAATTTCTGGGCGACCCGCAGCCCGCCGAAGGCCGAGCAATTCTCGAAGCGGATGGGACGCTTGGAGTATTCTGGCGGGAAGATCAATCCCAGCGGGCGGCCACTTATCCAAAAATTCCCGCCATTCTGCGTCTGTCAGAGGGTCGAAGTTTTGCGATTCTAGCGGTAGGCCCATGTCGGTTCGATGCCCAAATTCCACATTTGCACTTTGATGCGGTGCCAATTTCCAAATACCAAATATCCTCTCGCCCGCCACGCGTACAAGCTCGTGTGACAATACCCACCGGCGAAACAGCCATCGCAGAATTCGATTCAAGGGGTGATGGGGAAGTAGTCTATCTAGTCCTTGATAGGGGAGCGGTCCGCAGTACACTACCCTTTCACCTAGGGGTCGTGAGAACAGATCTGACAGACGATAAAGGACAGGCAATTTCGCAAGATCAACCACTGCCGCCCGTCTGTCACTATTCGGCTGAGCCGATTCCACTTGATGAAAGGTTGATGAAGTTGCCGGGATGGCAGAAGGGCTTTCGCATACTTCCGCCATAAGTGGCTGGATGGGAGGACGCTAGCGAACGTCCCGATAGGCCAAACAGCCAGCCATTGCCCCAAGGCAGGGACAATCTCGACAAGCCTTCGCTGCCGGGTCTTAGACTTCGTGCTCGTGATCTCAATATCGGCACGCTCTCCGCGTCAGCGAGCTTGTCTCGTTACGATGGGAGCAGGTTGACCTTGCTCAAGGGCTACTCCACGTCCGGAGACGCAAGAACGGCAACCCCAGCAGCCATCCCTTACATGGCCCCGAGTTGCGGGCCTTCCGGCGCTTGCAACGGGATTACCCGACTTCCCCGTACATCTTCACGACAGAGCGCAAGGGGCCGCTGACAGACTCGACGGTAAGGAAGATGATTGCGAGGGCCGGTACGGCGGCAGGTATCACGAATGCCCACCCGCACCAGCTCCGGCACGCCGCTGGGTACAAGTTGGCTATGGATGGTCAGGACACGCGGGCCATCCAATGCTACTTGGGCCATCGCAACATCACGCATACCGTTCGGTACACGGAACTTTCCCCTGAGCGGTTCAAGGATTTCTGGCAGGATTGAGAGCCGACAAAATGAAAACCGAGAACCTGACAAAAGCATACCATTCGTTCGATTTTTTCTTCCAAGAACTGCGAGAGGCGCATACAGACGCCGTGAACTCGGAAAATCAGTTTGCCGAGGCTGCGCTTTTTTCACTGCTTGAAGAGGCCGTGAAACTGCAAACCAAACTGACCGTGATTAGAGAAACGGCAACCCAAGCCAACGCCGTCAAAAAGAAAGAAGCAAAATGAAACCGATACTGAACGAGAAAAATCAAGTTGTGGCGTATGAGCACGACGCCAACGCCAATCGCCGTGAACTGCGGTCAAAGTCCAACGCCTTGTTGGCCTACTACGACGAGAACACTGACCGCACCTTCGACGCCAAAAACCGCAACGCGGGTGCTGGGGACCAGACCGGCAAGTTCATCCCGCACGATGAATGACAACCCACATCGAAGTGACATTCGCTGACGGAGAAACCGCCGTCGTCACTTTCGGTCTGGTAAGCAAGGATGTCATTGAACTCGTTCTGATGGCATGGGCGATACTGTATCAGCGTGAGGTTCAAGATTGGAAGGCGACTTCCGAACTGGCGGCGGATTATTGGTACGATGCAGAGGCGAAGTACATCAATAGGTACGATGAACCACACTATCACGATGAACTCGTGGACGTGTTGGAGATTGCAGCCCTGAAAAAGGAACTCGGAAAACAATCGCCGGGGAAGTAGGAAAGTTCAGGGCAGTTCTGCCGCGCTCTTTGCCACCCTGTAGCTGACGCCCAGCGCGCCGGCGAAATGCCGCTT
>Ga0209517_10006250_pt1 | contig 14789 bp, 12 predicted proteins | sample PeaSoiMetSII2010_FD_187695 | JGI IMG/M metagenome (GOLD analysis project Ga0209517, IMG submission 187695) | Peat soil microbial communities from Weissenstadt, Germany - SII-2010 (SPAdes) (version 2) | ecosystem: Environmental > Terrestrial > Soil > Wetlands > Peat | place: Germany... | reverse complement strand
AGGTTTGTGCCGATTCAGGGATAATGGTATCCAGAGTCACTGCGGGAGCAGCAGCAGCGGCTGTAGTTTTATGCAGGATGTCAGACTCGCCCGTGGTCTCATTGGTTCCCGCAGCCGAAGTGGAAACTTTGGTTTCAACCTGCTGCTGCGCCGGGTATTTTTCCAGCCGGCTAAAACTGTCCTTGAATCCGGTACAGCCGCAAAGCAGGTTCAGAGCAAAAAAACAGAGCAACCCGGCAAACAGACGCTGCATAGCCCCCCCTTCTTCGATTTCGAGATCCTTTAGAATATGCCAAGACCGGTTAGACCTACCCCGATACATTTTCGAGGTCAAGAGGAATCTGTAAATGAGAATCGGATCAATAATATGTAGCTATTTTACAGGCAGTGTAAGACGAAAAGTGGCGCCTCTTGGGGTGTTGAGCACTTCAAGGCTGCCTTCATGTGCTTCGATGATCTTTTTGACGATCGGCAGGCCGAGGCCGGTCCCTCCTGTTCTCGTGGTAAAAAAGGGCAAAAAGATCTCTTTTCTGATTTCAGAAGCGATACCCGGCCCTTCATCGGAAACGTCGACAGCTACGTTTTTCCCCAGCCTGCGGTAGCATATTCTCACAGTCTCGCCCTCAGGTGAGGCTTCTATGGCATTTGTCAGAAGGTTGATGAACATCCTCTTGATTCGTGACCGGTCAAGCAGCAGGGGAGGGGCGGGCTCAAGCGCCTCTATATTCAGACGGACCTTCTTGCGGTCCGCGAGCGGTTTTGTCACCGCGACACTCTCCTCCAGGATGGCGCTGATCTGCTCCTGCGATTTCTGGAGGAGCACTGGTTTGGAAAAATCGAGCATCTCTTCGACCATTTTTTCGAGCCGCTCGGTTTCGCTTAAAACAATTTTCATTTTGCCCCAATCGGGATCGGCTTTCCCGATGTGGCGCTGTACCTGTTTTGCAAATCCGCCGATGGCAATCAAAGGAGTCTTCATGTCATGTGCAACGATGGAAAGCGCCCTGCCTATAGCGGCCAGGCTTTCGGCGCTCTTCAAGGCCTTTATGGACCGCTCACGCTGGATTAGCTTCCACATGCCGTCCATGAGCAGAGTCAGTTGTCTGAGGTCCGACTGGTCGTAATCTTCGCTTTTATTGGCTACGACGGCAACAGCGGTTATCCCTTGACCGTCGAAAACGGGAATGCTCATCAACCGCTGGAGATGAAAGCTCAAAAATGGAAGTCCTCTCTGGTCCATCTCGATATTTGAGCTTTTATTTACAACGATCGGCTTTCGGTTTTTGACCGCATCGGCCCAGGTCCCGGCATCTTCGGCTCGAACCGATGGGCATTCGGAATGGTTGGGAATTCCAGTGCACCAGGTGAGGATGTTTTCCTCTTCGTCCAGAAACGCTATCGCACCCGTCTCGCTTCGAGTGAGCTTGATTTGCTGCTCGAGCACGTAATCGGCTATCTCCCTCTCGGAGGCCCATGAAGTCTGGCCGAGATTCAACAAGGCTTCAAGTCTCTTTTCATTGAGCCGCAGCGCCTCTTCAATTCGCTTTCGTTCGACTATTTCGTTCATAAGAGCCAGGTTTGAATCCGCGAGTTCCTCTGTTCTTTTCTGTACTCGGATTTCCAGCTCATCGTTGGCCCTGCGGAGCTTTTCCTCGATTTCCTTTCTGTCCGAGATATCCAGGCAGTATTCGATAATCTTGGAGACCTCTCCCATTTCATCCAGGATCGGATAACCGTGAACTTCCACAAATCGGGAGCCGCCCAGGTGATCGTAGTGGATGTGTTCGGTGGTAAGCGGCTTTTTCGATTCTTTGATTTCCTGCAATGGACATCTGTGCTCATCGCCTTCACAGGGCCTGTCCGCCCTGTGAAAGAGGGAATGACACTTTGCATATGGTTGAAGGCCGCCCGGGGTGGCTGCGCTGTTAGCGTGCACGATGCTGTAGTCTTTGGCGTCAATTACATAAAAGGGATGGGAGAGTGACTCGAGAATGGTTTTGAGAAAAGAGTTCTGTTGAATTATTTTTTCTTCCGCCTTTTTCCTGTCGGTGATATCGCGTGCTGTCCCGATCTGGCCGACAATGGAATTTCCGGCGTACAACGGGGCGGATTGGAACTCGAGCAGCAGGTGAGCACCCGATTTTACAAGCACCCGCACCTCTCCGGGCGGAAGCTCTTCTCCGGTTAGCATTCTTTGCCTCCGTTCGACCATCTTTGGCAAATCATCCGGGTGTACCAGGGAATCGTACTTCCTGCCTAGCCATTCTTCCGGTTTCCAGCCAGTCACCTTTTCGAAAGCCGGGTTAAGTGAGGTCAGAATTCCTTCGGTGCTAACCGTGTAAATGATATCCAGGGAACTGTTTATCAGCGACCTGTACTTCTCCTCGCTTCGCCTTAGGGCCTGATCGGCTTCCACGCGCTCGTCAATTTCCGTCTTGAGCCTCAGGTTTACCTCCATGAGTTCGGAGGTCCTCTGTCTAACAAGTTCCTCCAGGTGGTCCTTGTAGCGTTTTAGCTCTATTGCGGCTTTCTTTCTTTCAATCGCATAACGGATCGATCTCTGAAGCGTCGTCGCAGTGATTTCGTCCTTCACCAGGTAATCAGCCGCGCCGGCGCCAAGGGCCCTCAGATCGATTCCGTTTCCGCCTTGACCAGTTAGAAGAATGAGCGCTGCGCGGAGGTCTTTCTCCCTGGCTTCGTATAAAAGCTCAAGGCCGGTACGATCTCCCAGGGCGTAATCCAGGAGAATGGCATCGTAGTCGAGATTGCTCAAGGCATTCAGACCGCCTTCGTAAGAGTCTGCCCAGTCCAACTTGACTCTTCCGGGGACGGCTTCGGACAAAAGCGTCTTTATAAGGACATAGTCGTCCTCATCGTCTTCAATGAGAAGTACCTTGAGTTCATCATGCGAATCCATCCGGCTGGCCTCGATAAGCGTAAGTTTTCTGTGGCGGAGTGTATCTTTGATGAATGTGCACCGATCCGATGTTTTTATGATATCCAGGACCGGTCGAGAAAACAAGCGGCCCGGCGGTAAAACGACCTCGGTGGACCGAGGTGCGCCACTCACCGGACAAAGAAGTCACAGCAGATTGGTTTTCTTTGTGGACCCCTTCGTGTGCCTTCGTACTCTTCGTGACCATGGCTTATTTACGGACAAGCCCTTGTCGCAGTCTTAGAATACAGCCTTATCTGAAATGGAATACCTCCCATTGCCCATGTACAGTAACATTGACAGTGATGAAATTGGACGACAAAATTGGTTCTCTTTCAAAAGGAGCAGCAAAGATGGCTACTTCTAATCCTATAGTTACCCTGTCGCGCAACAGGTTGTTCCTTTTGGTAATATGCATGATATTGGCAGCAGGTCTTGCTGTCCTGATCTATGCCTCGGTTGTTTCCGGAATGACGATCAAAGAGTTTAGGAATGGCCAATGGGTTGAGTGTGATACTTCAAACCCCGATGGTTGTGATGTGGACACCGCGACTAAGGAAATCCATCTCGAAAAATCGAGAGGCGTCTACGAGTTGCCGGTAAGGGTCAACGGTATCCTCACCCTGGATTTCGTTTTGGATACAAGTGCTGCAGAGGTTAACATCCCTGCCAAAGTTGCAGCGCAGCTTTTGCGTTCCGGTTCAATCAGTCAGGAAGACTTTCTCCTCGGAAGAATCTACCAGTTGGCGGACGGAACTCTGGTTCGCAGTTCAAGAGTTATTCTTCGGGAACTGGACTTAGGGGGGTAAAGGTCAGCCGAGTCCCCGCAAGCATTGGACCTGCAGCCGGAACTTTATTGCTCGGTCAGAGTTTTCTCCAGCGATGGGGGGCATGGTCATTGGATAACAAAAGAAATGTTCTCCTCATTGGCAGGTAGAGTCATAATTTTTCCATGGAGCGTTCACAGGTATTGAGGGGAGGTTTGGCGGAATCTCCGGTATTTGTGCTTTATTTATCAAAGTAAAGACTGCCCTGCCTGTTGTTCTTAGCTTAAGATCATGATGAAGTTTACCAATTGTTGTAGAGGAGGTCGATTAGTTCATGGCGGAATCTTCTGATATGTCGGGTATCGCTGGAAAATACCCCCGAAGTATAATAGATCTAAACTCAAGAATGTTTCAGGCATACGTAGATATTATAAGAAGCAAACTTTTTTTCTGGATGGGAATGATTCGCTACTCGTCCAGTTTTATCAATCCCTCCTGGTTGGCACTCGACTATTTTAGAAATATGGAGATGAATCGGCTTGACGAAGGGTATCCTCTTCAAACCGCAGGAGATCTGATTGAGCTTCTCCTTTTTGAAATGAATGTTGCCACCAAAGGCACGATGGCGAGCATCTCTGCATTAAACGAGTATCATACCAAAGAATTGAGAGAGGTCCTTGAGGCTATAAGCAATTCGCTCTCCGACAACGGCTCGGAGGGCTTCCCCGGATACTGCGAAAGACAGCTCAAAATCATGGATGCGGTGTATAACGCCTATCCGCGCGCCATCCTGGAGATCGGACCGGAATACGGTCTCCACTTCGATAATGGAGGCCACATAAAGGCCGGTGAAACTGAGCGGTTTGAACTCTACCAGGTGCTCCCAACGGAGAAGGGCGTTGATGTGCGCAAGAATGGAAAGCCGATGATCATAGTTCCGCCATATGTTTTGGGGGCAAACATATTGGCTTTTTTGCCCGGAGAGAAGAGAAGCTACGTTCACGCTTTCGCAAACCGTGGTATCCCCACGTATATAAGAGTGATCAAAGATATTGAGAAAACACCTGCTGTCCAGTTGATGACCGGTGAAGATGATGCCCTGGATCTTAAGTATTTCAGTGAGACGCTTGTCGCCGGTTATGGGAGGCCGGTCACTTTGAACGGATACTGCCAGGGGGGTTTTATGTCCGCCATCGACATAATGTCGGGCCGGCTGGACGGTCTGGTCGATGCACTGATCACATGTGTTTCTCCTTTCGACGGATCGCGAAGCAAATCCCTGGTAGAGTACATCGAACATCTGCCATCTCGGTTCCGGGACTTGGGATACTCTATAAAAACGCTGCGAAACGGCAATAAGGTTGTCGATGGCAAAATATTGAGCTGGGTCTTTAAACTCAAAAGTATTGAAAATGAGGCCCCGTTCCTGAGTTTTTACCGTGACTTCACGATGTTCGACCATGGATGGGGGAAGTCTCCGGAGATAAACAAGGTAGCTGCCGCTATCAGCCATTGGCTGACCTATGACATTACTGACCTTCCGGTTGGAATCACCCGGTTGAGCTTTGATTCATATACCAGGCCGGTAACAAAAGACGGAACGCTGCCGGTCAGGCTTTTCGAGAATCCCCTGAATTTCAGGAGTATTGCCCAAAAGGGCATTAAATGGCTGATATGCATTGCGGAAAATGATGATCTCGTTGACTGGAGCGCTGCCCTGGCTCCTCTGGATTTTGTGGACGCCGAGGTCGCAGTTTTTCCAAAGGGTCATGCCTCGCTGGCCACTTCCTGGTCTTCACCGGCCTCGAATTGCAGTCTTGAAACGAAGGACACTTTATCCGAGTGCAATATCAAGACGAAAATCAATGCAAAATCCGCCGGAGGAAGGTCACGCGGGCCAATTGAATTCCACCTGGGTCTCGACAATGGAAGTTATCAGGATTAATACAAATCGCAACTATCTTGAAACTATCTTGAGGAGCTAAATTATGGAGAAACACGTTAAACAGCCCATCGTGGACCAGTGTTTAGGATGCGCTAATATTGAAGGTGAGTTTTGCAAAATCTGGGTTTCTCCTGCTACAAAATGGCGGATGGGGACGTGCCCGTCCGCCACTCATATTAAAGCCGATATCACTGCACCCGAGCAGAAAGTGCGGGTGGGACAACAGAAACAAAAAAAGAAAGTGTAACAGCGACTAATAATTGTTGCCGATTTCAGACGCATGACGGAATAAAGCCACATCAGGCAGAGTTCGGTTTTGCCTCAACAGGGAATCGGGCGGGTCTGCCTTCACATAATGGTTCATGAAAGCGAGGCTGTATGCGATAATTGCTTCATGGGCCCTTATGCCGATATCAGTCCATGCGAAATGGGCAGCCTTCTTGAATTCCACGTAATATTTGGGTTCCGGTGAGCTGTCGTAGCTTCCCATGGATTTTCGCAGCATTGGTGTGATGCCAAAATCCAATTCCCCCCCTTGATACATTACCGGCGCCGAGAGGCCCGAAAGTGACCGGCGCCGCAAAAAAGGTTGGCTGTAAGGCGAAAGTGCAAGCACTGCCTTTACTCCGCCGAGCCTCCATGACGGCCAGGCCCCTGCCAGGCCAAGGACCGTGTATCCGCCCAGGGAATGCCCGGCAAGACCAAGGCGGGACAGGTCCGCTAGTGTTCGAAATCGACCGTCCTCACGTATGCCTTCGATCAGACGATGTATGTCCTCTGCACGGTTGCGATAGGCATTTTCGTTCCATATCTCAGGCCGTCGGAAAGACAGATCGGGTCTATCGAGCCATCTCGCTTTACCGCCGTTGCACACGGCATCCTGGTGATTTGGAGCAAAAACGAGATAGCCTGCCGACGCGAAGGCTTCCATGAGAAAACGTGATTGGGTGGCGCATCCATGAAAACCATGCGAGAAAATGATCACCGGCTTGGGACTGGCGTTGTCCGTTCCCCTGTACCACACGGTGACATCCATGCCCGCGATGACTGCCGATTCTTCCGAGGCTTGAGCGGCGGGAAGGCCGCACAGCCAAACCAGGATTATGATCAATACGCGAAATCTCATGAGGCCCTTTCTCGAAATTCGAATTCCACTTAATCAGACCAACTGCGGATTTTGACGGACACCTTGGATTCCACCCGAATTCATATACTGCTCTTTCTGTCTGTGATTGAAACAGCGGACAGTTTATATCACATTTTTTGGAGTAAATTAGCTTCTCTCAGCGGGCAAAGACCTTAAAATTGAGTCTTGCAAGAGGCTCGATAGATTAACCATTTAAACAGTGTTAAACACTATTAAATGATCCTGCCCTTCGTACAGTCGGCAGAAATTCCGCACGAAATCATAACTGTTTGAATACATTTACAATTTGATATAGTTCACCTTTGTGTCGCCCTTGGCATGCCGTTTGCTCTCTAAGTAAAGCAAGTGCAGGTTATAAGGCAAAAGGTTTTAGTGACCAAACAGGTGAAAAAGGCTGACAACAGAAAAGAACCGTTAAAAGGAGAATACAATGAAAACAATAATTAGTTTTCTTATGATAATGATCATGGCGCTCGCCCTGGCTACAGTCGGCGAAGCCGCAACCAGGTCCAGCAATGATTTAAATATTTCGGCGGCCCCCGCCTATTCAGACTTTACCGATTCGCGCGACATCCCCTACAAAGCAGGTCCAAATGACCTTCGGACGCCGGATCGGTTGGGTTGGTAAACAAACGCTCTTCTCATAGCTGATTCGGCCCCCGGTGACTTTCAAGGTCCCCGGGGGGCCGAATTAAGCGCCTTCCGCAGCTGATCGATCAAACGAAATTCCCCGGTTATGTCTTCACCTGATATCCCAAAGTAAGTCACAAGAGCGGATTTGTATCGATTGCTTGACCTTGTGCTTTGGCAAACCCTGGCCTGAAAGTGCTGTCTTATTCCCTATATTTTCTCCCAACGGATTCCGCATAAAGTCTTCTTCCACTCCTTTTTCTTCCTTGATCCTTTTGGTTTCGGGAATTGATCCATAGACCTGAGGAGATTTGCGGTCAATGGCAAAACGAACGAGAAAGCGCAAGTGTCAGTGCTGCGGAGTTTTCTTCACCACCGACTACGACGAAACCTAAAAAAAGCATTGGTAAAAACCAGCTTTGATCGAATTTGGTAAAACGCCCATATTCACCCCAAAACCGCAAGAGAGACGGACAAAACAGAGCCGGATGAGGGAAAACATCATATCTGGAATCGACGAGGCGAGGCAGGAAGTGCGTGGCGCAGCTTGATTCTGCTCTTCTCATAAAATCGGAATCTTTCCTCGACAAATAAAATAGGTTAATGATAATGGTAACGTAGCGAACCGATTCCGTGTAAATGGAATTAATCAAAACAGAATCAATATAGTACAGATCAGGTTTATAGTGGGAGTGCCATGATTGGTATTAAATGCATCGCAAGCTATCTGCCAACAGAATTCATAGACAACCTCGAACAGGGGAAATCCTTTGCTAAAAGTGAAGAATACATTCGTACGCGGATAGGTGCGTGGAAGTTGCCAAAGAAATCGGAAGCTGAAGAAACATCCGATTTAGCCGTAAGTGCAGTGAGGAATTTGATATCAAAAACGTCCCTTTCGGCTGACGAGATTGAACTTATAGCTTTGGTCACCCAAAATGGAGACAGATACGGTCTGCCCCATACCTCTCCAATCGTTCAAGAAAAACTTGGATTGGACAAAAATATTGCTACTTTCGATATCTCGCTGGGCTGTTCGGGATATGTATATGGGTTGGCTATAGTCAAGGGTTTCCTTGATGCATCAGGGTTGAAGAACGGTATTTTGGTCACAGCCGATCCTTATTCAAAAATTATTGACAGAACAGATAGAGCCACTACCCTTCTATTTGGAGATGCCGCAACCGCTACATGGGTTGGACAAGATGCCGAATGGGAAATAAAAGCACCACTTTATTTGACAGACGGAGCTGCTGGTTGTAATCTACATGCGGACAATGGCATTCTATGTATGAATGGCCGTAAAGTATACAAATTCGCAGTTAGTAACGTACCATTACATATTAGGCAAATTCTTGAAAGAGAATGTATGGACCAAGAGGATATTGATGCCTATTGCCTTCATCAAGGCAGCGCAGCTATTATTAATGCTATAGCAAATAAATTTAGTAATGTTAAGGACAAATTTATTGTCTCTATGGGCGAGACTGGAAATACGGTATCGTCATCGATTCCACTGTTATTGGAAGAACGCATTCAACGGAACGACCTAAACACTATACTTATTAGTGGCTTTGGTGTAGGTCTATCAATAGCAACAACTATTATCAGCAACGTATCGAGATAAGAGAAAAAAGAAGGGGTCACCTATTAAAAGGAATATTACATTCCTCAACCCATTAACTCGCCCCGTTAACTGATTGCCGACTAGCGACAACTCAGATACGATTTCGGGGTTAGTGTCGGAGTACGTGTCTTCAGTCTCTGATTTCTTTGTTGCGGCTGCGCTCAATTGTGGTCTTCGTGGCGCCTGAATGCGGTAACCGGTTAACAATTAACGCGGCGGCCCTGTCGAGGGTTGCCGCGGCCAGATATGACAGGGGAAGCAGCAATATTGTCAGGATCGTAAAATTGCCAAGGGTGTGAGTCACCGTGGAGGGCCTTAGCCCCAGATAGCTAAAGATGGGGTGGTGAACGATATAGATAGAATATGAATGGCTGCTGAAGTTTCTAAGTATAGTGGATCTTCCAGCCTTGGCGCCAGACGTTGAAAGAACTAGCAAAAAGAAAAATAAGCAGATTGGAACGTCGTAGATATGTAGAAGCGGTAGATTCATTGTTTTTAAAAATGGGGCTCCGGCAATGATATAGAGCCCTCCTGCCGCCAGGAAAGTCAAGAAAGATCTGTTGGAAGTAATGGATTGCCGATAATACGTACGAGGTTCCCAAAAGGATGCGAGCCACATACCGATTACAAACTCAGGCAGACGGCCGGGCAAATTGAAATGCATCAGGTTTGCAAGGAAATCGGGGTATGCACTGGGGGATTCGGGGAAACGCCACGCGACAAGAAGCCAACCTCCCCAGCACAGGGCAATGATTGACAAAGCGGCTACGGTTGGCCCTTTGCGCAGGAAAAGGTGGAGTATTAGCGGAAAAGCCAGGTAAAACTGGGCAAGAAGGCCCAGATACCAGAATTGAGAAAAGTTCGTTAGCATATTTGAGTAATCGAGGGAGTTTACGAAAAAAAGATGCTGAGCCAGGAGAGCAAGGGCGGGGACGAGCGGATATGCGAAGCGCAGCATGTTTGCAATCGTGAAAACGAACAGCGCCAGATAATAGGGAGGGATGATGCGAAAGAAGCGCTTCCGCAAAAAAGAAAGGTAGCCTTCGAACGGCCGCTGTTCCCGGCCGAGGTGCGGCATGGCCAGAAGAAAGCCCGAGATGATGTTAAAAAGAATTACGCCGTCCGAACCGGTTGTGAAAACCGGCTTGAATATTTTCTGCAGTGTGGTCTCCGGGTTTGGAATGACCGTGAACCACAGATGCTGCATGAAAATGGAAAGCATGGCCAGGACGCGCAAGGCGTCAATCTGAGGGAAGCCGGCCTGTTTAGCCTGCACAGGGGAGCCCGGATTTATCCGCTCTTCTTGGGACATGGCATTCAGCCTGGTTATGTAATCAGTGGAAGTGCACAATTATTGCCGATTTATAGATGATCTATCCAGTATGGTACAAGGACTTTTTACGCGAGACAGCATCAGACGCAGGAGAGTATTTGTAGTCAAGGAAGCGCAAGGTCGAAAAAAGTAGAACCCCAAGTGACCTTTTCAGTTGCCCAACTTCTCCGTGGTTCATCTCGCCTTCTTTTCTCAACTTCCCCGAAGAAAGTTTTGCGCTTTCTTCTTTCCGTTGAGTATTTCCGCCGAGCATATTGACCGGGCTTCTTACTCCGACCTCTTGGGGCCTGCCTGAAACTTAAACACTATAAAGAGACTGTCAAGGAGAGAACAAAGGCCGCTCTCCGAAAACATCCCGACCTGGTTTTACACTATCTTGGTTGGCGGTTCCTGGTTGGCCATAAGGACTATATCCCTTGGATAGCAAAGTTGACACCACACACACCACGGGGTTCTCCTCACGCCGGAGAGACTCAATCTAGAATGATGATAGATTCAATGGGAGAATCTCGAATAAGACATAAGTGTGGTCTCAATGTCCGAACGGGATTGAGGAAATTCAATCTGGCTGCGCTTTGCGCACAGCATAAGAGAAAAAACGAACATGCCGAGCGGAACCCCTAAAATCACACCAATAACAATGCCTACCAAGAACATGGAGTTCTCCTTCCAATATACCGACCTCAGAGGTAGATTGATGTCACCGGACCATCAAGTTCTTCGAAGACCGAATTTCATCGGCCTTGTGAGAAGGGACTTGCCGGACCGCTTATTCACCCCAAACTTAAAAAAGAAGGTATTCACTGCATTAATTTTAGCAATACCTGTACTGTATGACAAGAAAAATACATGGTTGCCGGTATTATTCACCAGGATTATCTGAGTGAAGACCGATTTCCGGCAAGCGGGGGAGAGTGAAGGCGTCTTAATAAATGCGATGATCGAGTGTTCGAGTGATTTGATTGCGAGGTCGAAAACGGAGCTTCTGTGCAGTAATTTCTCAGTTTTTAACGAGCGGCATTAAAAGAATCTGGCATTCTTTCGGCAATTCTACAAAGACAAGTTTCTTGTCCAAAGACACTTCACGGGCCAATTCATCCCAACGATCCTGGACAATTTTTGTTAGGGCTGTAGGCAATGAAACCAGTAGTCCCTGGGATGAAGCGGAAAGGAAAAGGCGGCGGGAGCCCTCGTAAGCGGGTTAGAGCGATTTAGGCCGGGGAGAAGCGCAGCCACATGGCCCTCACTCAGTAATTACAGTTTTCCTCAGGTTCTCGATACCGATCCGGGCGGCAATTCGGATTCAGGTTTTTGAAACCTATATCCCTCGCCTCCATCTAAAATGGCGGACTACTGAAAAAACGCGGACCAAGTTCCGTTTTGTGGCAATTCTTTGATTAATCAACTTCTGTAAACCATTGCCTAGGGCGGGAATCGAACCCGCACGCCCACAAGGAGCAAGGGATTTTAAGTCCCTTGTGTCTACCAGTTCCACCACCCAGGCATTTAAAGCATAATCAATGGCTTACACCTATACGGCAGATCGAATTGCCTCAAAATGCCAGCAACATCGATTCTGTCCGCATGCGGGTCAAGCCCGCACGGTCCAACGACATGTTGAAACTTCTACCATAATTGGAATCGGTAGTCAAAGTTGGGGTAAGTGCTCACCACAGATGTCACGGATGATCACGGATAAAATGATTCTTGGGTAATTGAGCGAATTCTACCCAACTTCAAGCACAAAGATCTGTGCCGGAAGCGGGTGGTGCGCTGATGACGACAAAAGCCCAATCCGTGGAATCCGTGAAATCCGTGGTTTCCCCGTTTCCGGGTGTCACGGGGACACATGGAGTACTGTTTCAATCAATGAAGTGGCATGTAAATCATCATTAACTATGTGAATTTACAGGCTAAACCTAATCAAAAGCATAAGTATATGATATTCCGATATAATTATCATATTGAATTCTTAGCCCTGCGATTATCCAACATTGTTGCTTATGAAGGTTGACATGAACCTGAACTGCCTTTAAGTTTTTCCCAATGAGGTTTTGTACCACGTTCTTAGGTGGTTGTAGTATTTATGAGAATGACTATTTAGATTATCAGGAGATAGATATGAACAAAACACTTATTCTGGCAATTGCGCTTTCGCTCGTCCTTGTGAGCGGCAGCCTTTTCAGCGCACAGGCGGACTGCGGCCTCAATCCATGCGGCTGGCACTTTCCCTCCCTGTGCAGCTTAAACTTGAATCCGTGCGGCTGGCACTTCCCATCTTGCTTCAGTTGCTCACATCCGGTTTCGCATGCGCAAGATACGGACAAGCCACTCGCGAACACGCCTCTGCAAGGCAATGGGAATTAGGAATGGCGATGGGATCCTCCGGTGGGTAAGTCGAGTATCCGATCCGACTGGTTTTAATTAAAATCCGAAATCATTAACCCCGGCATTTTTTGGCTTTGCCGGGGTTTTTGTCGATACGGAGACCGGAAGACGCGCTAGGCAAGCTTGCGCAAGTCAAAAGTAAAAAGGCAAAAGTAAAAAAGACAGATAAATCATCTGCCCCTCGAAATTGTGACAATTCGGCGACAATCGTCACTTGACTTTAACATGCATAGCCTTAAAGTTTTTCATAGCGAGATTATGGCCACGATTTTAGGTGGTTATGACATTAAAGAGAATGACTATTCAGGGTCTCGGGAGATAGAAATGAGAAAAACACTTATATTTGCAATTGCGTTTTCGTTCGTCCTTGTCAGCGGCAGCCTTTTCAGTGCACAGGCGGACTGCGGCCTCAATCCTCGCAGTTGGCACTTCGCATCTTGCGGTACTTGCGGCTCACAACCAGTCTCGCATGATATTGATAAGGGCAAGCCGCTCGCATACAGGCCGCTCTCGGACTCGGCGCTCATAGACAACAGGAATTAGGAAAGGCGGTGGGACCCTCTAGCGGGTATGAGTCCAGTTGCCATCCGGAAATGCCCCTTCTTCGTGCTTGCTTGTGCGGCGTACCCAGGTACGCCGCACAAGCAAGCATTTGATTTTCCAACCAGAACTAGAATCCAAAATTTATAAACTCCGGCGTTTTTAGTTTTGCCGGGGTATTATCGATACGGAGGACGGAAGACGGATATTCTGATCGAGATTTTTTAATCCTGTAAATCCTGTTAGTCCTGTCTAACGTCTTGCCTTCTGGCATTTCGGGCAAAAATATGAGGTCCTTCCTCCCACTTTCGCCGTTTGCAGCTTGTTTTCGCAAACAGGACATTTAGCCCCTTTGCGCCTGTTTGGAATAAGGTATTCTTGAGGCAATCGGCCGAAGTCGGCATTTTTGTCAATGGCCGTTCGGAGCACTTCTCCGATGCAGACGAAAATCGATTTGAGTTCTTTTTCGCTTATTTCGCTAAACCCGCCGGCTTTCATCTTAGGATGAATGCCGGCCTGGAAGAGTATTTCATCCGCATACAGATTGCCAATTCCAGCTATCAGCCTCTGGTTCATGAGAGCAGGTTTGATTTCACCTTTCAGCCTGGAAAATATCCTTTGGAATTCGGCATAATCGAGCCGAGGGTCCAATGCCGAGAGCCCGAGTCCCTTTTGCTCGATCAACTCGTCCGGGTTTGCCGTCAAACCGATCCAGCCCAGCATCCTTTGGTTTACGTAAGATAGAAAACCTCTTCTTTCGAACCGGATCAGCATTCGGTCATACTTTGGATCTTCCTCGGGCTTTTCAAAATATTGCAGATAGCCTGTCATTCCGAAGTGCATAACAAGCCATTTCCCGCCGCCGGTTTCGGCAAAGAGGTATTTACCGTGCTGACGGGTGGAACTGAACTTTCGGCCGGACAGCTCTCTTTCAAGTTCGCCGGCCTGGAGCCCGCGGGTTATCCTCGAATCCTTCAACTGCACCGAGGCAATTTTTTGCCCCATTGCATGGTTTTCGAAATGTTTACGAAAGGTAGCTACTTCCGGCAGTTCCGGCACAATCAATTCCCACGAGATTACGAATTATGATTGGATGAGGTTGTTTTTAATTCGTAATTCCTGTCTGTCTGTCTGTCTCGAAAAGTTCCTTTATAGAGCACGAGCGCGATCTGACCACGCCGTCAATAGCCGGACCTCTTGGCGCTGGTGCCCCGGACCCTCACTACGTTTCGGGTCTCCCGCTACACCCGGAGGCCGCGCGGGCGATGCTTCAAGTCCTCGCCCGATCTTTTGTGAGGGCGGATAACGAGTCGAGTTATCCGGGCCACCCACTGCAAATCCCCCCTGCGCGGCCTCACAAAAGATCGGCCGCCGAACTTGAAGCATTTTACGCCTTTACTGAAGGATCACCGCGAACCCGAACTTAGTGAGGGTTCCCTTTAGAAAAGGGGGGTGATTGGCGCATCCCTTTTCATGG
>Ga0209517_10006249_pt1 | contig 14790 bp, 14 predicted proteins | sample PeaSoiMetSII2010_FD_187695 | JGI IMG/M metagenome (GOLD analysis project Ga0209517, IMG submission 187695) | Peat soil microbial communities from Weissenstadt, Germany - SII-2010 (SPAdes) (version 2) | ecosystem: Environmental > Terrestrial > Soil > Wetlands > Peat | place: Germany... | reverse complement strand
GTGACCAGCTACAATGCCGCCCAACTTCCCGTGATTTTCAGCGGTGTGCCCGGGCACCACATTGAGGATGTGAAGATCAGCAATATGTATTTGCATCAGGCCGGCGGAGGAGATGCGGCGATGGCGGGATTGCAGCCGCCGGAGCGGGAGAAGGAGTACCCTGAGCCCACGATGTTCGGGGCGCTGCCTGCGACGGGATTTTTTGTGCGGCACGTCAGGAACCTGGAGATGAGCAACGTGGAGATCGCCACACGAGAGCCGGATCACCGGCCGACATTCGCTCTGATGGATGTGGATGGGGCGGATTTCTTCCGTGTGCGTGTGCCGCGCCAGAGTCCGGGGCCGGCGTTTTCGCTGAAGCAGGTGGCGAACTTCCGCACGTTTGGGAGCCAGTTCCTTTCCGATTGGAGCGCCGCGAAGGTGGACGAAAAGATCATTTGACGCGAAGATGGAAAAACGGAGCGCATGCCGGGGCGGATTCCAGTACAATCACTTTCAGAAAGCCAATCGAGCTTCCGGTGAACTCCGAAACCTTACCTTGTCTGCGAGTCTCAGGAAAATTCAGAAGGGCTGAAATTAACCATAAGGAGGATTCCGTGGCGCGTCATCGCGTTGCTGTCAAACGTTTGTGGATGGTGCCGGCCCTTGTGCTGGTTTTCTGTGTTGCGGGCGCGGCGAAGAAGCCTGCGCCGGGGACGTTGTACGTCGTGGTGAAACCCGTGGCGAACATGTACCGCGATGCGAGCACTAACACGGATGTCGTGTCGCAGGCGATTTATGCGAGCAATGTGACGCTGGTGGAATTCAAGAAACATTGGGTGAAGATCAAGACAGCGGATAGTTACACGGGATGGATGCAGCTTGGCGATTTGCGAAAGCTGGCGGGGCAGGGTTACGCCTCGCAGGACGCGACGGTGCGCGTTGCGGAGCTCAGCGCCAATGTTTATCGCGAGCCTGACGTGACCGCCCATGCGCCGGTGGTGACGATTCCGTGGGAGAGCCGACTGGAAGTCGTCGCCGAAAAAGTGGCGGACGGAGACCGGTGGCTGAAGGTTCGGCTGCCGGATGGATCGGAAGGTTATGTGCAGAGGGGTGATGTCAGCAGGGATTTCGCGCCGCTGAGCATCGAACAGATGATTGGGGTGGCGCGGAGATTTCTGGGCGTCACGTACACGTGGGGAGGCACATCGTCGTTCGGCTTCGACTGTTCCGGGTTCACGCAGATGCTGGAGCGACAGCGCGGTGTGGTGATACCGAGGGATGCTGATTTGCAGGCGGGGTGGACGGAAGTCAGCGAAGTGGCGCGCAAGGATTTGCAGGCGGGCGACCTGCTATTTTTCGGAAAAGATGCCAAGAACATTACGCACACGGGAATGTACATCGGAAACGGAGAGTTCATTCACGATACGACACACGAACATCCGATGGTGCAGATCAGCAAGCTGGACGACAAGCCGTGGACGGAAATTCTGGTAGCGGCCAGGAGGGTGAAGCCATGAATCGGCGGCAATGGTTGAAGGTGGCGGGGGCGGCGGGAATCATCGGCACGGGGCCGATGGAGAAACTGCTGGCGGCCGGGGAGACGACCGCTGCGGGCAAGGAAAAGGCTACGGTCAAGGTGGAATTGAAGCGCCTGAATTTGCGTCACACGTGGACCACGACGATGTCTTCCAGCGCCTATCGCGATACGGTGAACCCGCGGTACACGCGCGACGGCATCACGGGTCACGGCGAGGGCGCGCCGATCGTGCGCTACAAGGAGTACCCCGAAGAGGCAAAGAAAGCCATCGATGCGATTGTGGACAAGATTGTGGCGGGCGATCCGTGGCAGTTCGACCCGTTTCTCGCGGAGATACGGAAACTGCTGGGCGATCACCAGCGCGCGGCGATGGCTGCCGTGGATATCGCGGTGATGGATTGGATCGGGAAGAAATTGAACGTGCCCTTGTACAAATACTTCGGACTCGATCCTGCCGCTGCGCCCGTGACTACATTTTCGATTGGGATTGATACTCCGGAGATCACCAAACAGAAGACGGTGGAAGCGGCCGCGTATCCGGTGCTGAAAATCAAAGTGGGGTTGAAGACTGACGAAGAGACCATCGAGGCCGTTAGGAGCGTTACCAACAAGCCTTTGCGGGTGGACGCCAACGAGGGCTGGACGGATAAGGAAGAGGCCATTCGCAAGATCAATTGGCTGGAAACGCAGGGAGTGGAGTTTATCGAACAACCCATGCCGGCGCACATGTTCGAGGATGTGAAGTACGTGCGCAGCAAGGTGCATCTGCCGATCATCGCCGACGAAGCTTGCACGAGCGCTGCGCTGATTCCGCAGTTGAAGGAAGCTTACGACGGCATCAACGTGAAGCTGGACAAGGCCGGAGGAATTAATGAGGCGTACCGGTGGATCAAGATGGCGCGGGCACTGGATATGAAGGTGATGCTGGGGTGCATGATTTCGAGTTCGTGTTCGGTGACGGCGGCGGCGCATCTTTCGCCGCTTGTGGATTATGCGGACCTCGATGGGAATTTGCTAATTAGCAATGATCCGTTTGTGGGCGTTACCGTGGAGAAGGGGAAGCTGATTTTGCCGAAGGGGCCGGGGCTGGGGTTGAAAGTGGTTAGTTAGAAGTTGGCTGGCTAAGTTGAAATTCCAGGAGTGCCGCACCCTCCGGAAGGCGGCGGGCGCAAGTGTCGCGCCTCTGGCGCTGGAGCCCCATTTGCCCTGCTGACCCAGGGCTTACGCCCTGGGCTAAACTATGCCGCGCCTCCGGCGCTGGATTCGTTGGAGAATGGAGTTTTGCGCCCTTCGTTGGAATTTCCGCCGGAATGCCGATAAAACTCGCTCGCTTTCAGTTCACCAGGACAAATATTTGGGGAGTTGCATCGGCTCAGGGGTTGCCGGTGTCGTGCGGGGAAATCACGCGACCAAGATCGGAAGCGCGGCTCATGCGGTCGAACATCTGATAGGCCGCGTTTGAAATGCTGACGATGGCGTCTCCGCCGTCCTTTTCGTGGCGCAAGTAAGTGGTCATGACGCTGATCACGTAGGGGCGCTTGCCGGTGAAGACGATGCCGGAATCGTTGCGCACACCTTCGAGTTCGCCGGGTTTGTTGGCTACGCGCAAATCTTCGGGCAAGTCGCGCGGGATGTAGCTTTCCTTGTGGACGGTGAGGAGTTTGAAATAATCGTCCGTGAACTGTTTGTTGAGGACCTTGCCGCGGTAGAGGGCTTCGAGCAGAAGCATCATTTCACGAGGGGTGGAGACATTTTCGCGGCCCTCGCTGGCGGCTTTCAGGTCCATCATCTTGCGCCGGAGACGCGTGTGCGTCAGGCCGAGCGAATCCAACAGTGCGTTGACGTTTTCCATGCCCACACGATCGATGATGATATTGGTGGCGGAATTATCGCTGACGGAAATCATGAGAGCGGCTACATCGCGAAGGGTGAGGCGCGTGGTGCCGGGTGTGAGGGCTTCGGTGATGCCGCTGCCGCCGACGATATCGCTCTGCTGCAGGGTGTAGAGCTCGTTGAGGTTCAGCTTGCCCTGCTGGGCCTGGAGGTAGAGTTCCGCAAGAATCGCGATTTTGATGGAGCTGGCCGTGGGCATCACTTCATCGGCGTGGAGGAGATATTTCTGGCCGGTGGAGAGATCGAGGATGGCCACGCCCATGACGCCGTCCAGATGGGTATCCACGCCGGTGATCGTCGCTTGCAGCTTTTGCCATAGGATTTGCTCTTTTTCCTGGGCGGGTTGTTGCGCGCGCGATGACGACGGGATACAGACGGCGAGCACGACAACAATACAAACGATTCGTTTGAACACAAAGGTCTCCGTTTCGCGACAATTATACCTGCATTCCAGGACAGCGCCTCAGGGGTTAAAACCCCAGGATTTATTGGACCTTACGGTACGGCTAAAGCCGTGCCCTCCCAAAAACCACCTATGAAACGTCCGCTATTGGGCTGCAAGAGCGAAAATTTACAGCGCCCGTACAATTGGGCAGGGTGAACGGGCTGCGGAGAATTGCTATACTGGTGGCCATGAAAGCTCATGTTTGGGTAATGCCGAAACGCACCGTTCTGGACCCGCAAGGTCAAACGATTCAACACGCTCTTTCCAGCCTGGGCTACGCGCAGGTATCCGACGTGCGCCAGGGCAAATTTTTCGTGCTGAATCTGGATGGCTGGAACCGCGATGAAGCGCAGAAGCAGTTGGAGCGGATTTCTAAGGAAGTACTGGCGAATCCGGTGATTGAGGAATACCGCTTCGAGATCGTAGATTGAGACGAGCCTTCGCGAGAGACGACGGATGAAATCCACCAATTTTCAGGACAAATTCATGAACAGCGGCTTCACCGGCCACGTCCGACTTGTCTTGTGCTCCCTCTTGCTGCTGATGACCTCGCTCTCGACCGGGTGCCAGAAGGGCTACCACGTTGACGACCCGCAACTGAAGCCCATTCAGGAGATGATCGAAACGCAGATACCGCTGGGTTCCACGGCGGACCGCGTCACAAACTTCCTGTCGGTGCGCGGCTATGAGCTACAGACCTCCGAAAAACCTGGGACACTGGTGGCCATCATCCGGCACATTGATTTAGAGACGGTGCGCCCGGTGACGGCGCGCGTTACCTTTTATTTTGACGCGAATGGCAAGCTGAACGCGGTGGAAATGACGCGCACATTCAACCAACCCGTCGCACAGTAACTTTCCCGAAGGCTTCCCTTCCCTTTTCGCACAACCGCAATAGTGTGCGTGATACCCTGACGATACCTCAATTAGGAGAAGTCCAGCATGTGCGGCATTGTTGGCTATATTGGGCCGAAAAAAGTGGTACCGGTGATCATCGAGGGATTGCGCAAGCTGGAGTATCGCGGCTACGACTCCGCGGGAATCGCCGTGGTGAACAGCGCGGGCAAGATGGACATCCGGCGCGCCCCGGGCAAGCTTCGCAACCTGGAAGAAGCGATTCAGAAAGCGCCGCTAGAGGGCACATACGGCATCGGGCACACGCGCTGGGCCACGCACGGGCGTCCCACGGAAGAGAATGCGCACCCGCACCGCGACTGCACCGGGCAATACGTTGTGGTGCACAACGGGATCATCGAGAACTACCTGGATCTGAAAGAAAAACTGCAGAAGGAGGGGCACAAGTTCGTCACGGAGACGGACACGGAGATCGTGGCGCATCTTGTGGAGAAATACGCCAAAGAGTTTTCGTTTGAGGAAGCAGTGCGGCGGACGCTGAAGGATCTGCGCGGGATTTACTCGCTGGTTTTTCTTTCGGCGAAGGATCCGCAGAAGCTGATTGCGGCGCGCATCGGCCCGCCCTCGGTGATCGGGTTGGGCGATGGGGAATACTTCGTGGCCAGCGATATTCCGGCACTGCTGGAACACACGCGGGAAGTTTTTTTTCTTGCGGATGGTGACATCGCGATATTGACGCGCGACGGAGTGCGCGTCACCGACCTGGACGGCAAGCCCCTCAATCGGCCTTCGCATCACGTCTCCTGGGATCCCATCATGGCGGAAAAGGGCGGCTACAAGCATTTCATGCAGAAGGAAATCTTCGAGCAGCCGCGAGCCGTGCGCGATACCATCCTGAACCGCATTTCGCAGGACACGGGCAAAGTGTTTCTGGACGAAATGCAAATCAGCGACGCGGAGTTCCGCGCGTTTGAGAAGGTGCGCATTGTGGCGTGCGGGACGAGCTGGCATGCGGCGCTGGCCGGCAAGTTCATGATCGAAAAGCTGGCGCGCGTTCCCGTGGAAGTGGATTACGGCAGCGAGTTCCGCTATCGCGATCCGATATTGGACGCCAAGACGCTTACCGTGTGCATCAGCCAGTCCGGGGAAACCGCGGACACGCTGGCGGCGCAGCGCGAGGCGAAGCTCAAGGGCTCGCCAACGCTGGCGATCTGCAACGTTATGGGCTCGATGATCACGCGCGAAGCCGCGGGAACGATACTGACGCACGCGGGGCCTGAGATTGGCGTGGCTTCCACAAAAGCGTTCACGTCGCAGCTTGCATCGCTGGTGCTACTAGCGTCGTACCTCGGACAGATTCGCGGGAAACTTTCCGCAGAAGCGGCGCGGCATTTGATGCTGGAGTTCACGCGCATCCCACACAAGATTGAAACGATTCTGCAGGCAGAGGAGACGGGCTTCTACGAGAATCTGGCGCGGCAGTTTTTCCGCAACACGGACTTTCTGTATCTCGGGCGCGGCATACATTACCCCATCGCGCTGGAAGGTGCGCTGAAGCTGAAGGAAATTTCCTACATACACGCGGAGGGCTATCCTTCCGGCGAGATGAAACACGGACCGAATGCGCTGATTGACGAAAACCTGCCGGTGGTGGTGCTTGCCACGCGCGACGATAGCGATCCCGGATCGCTCACCTTGTACGAGAAAAGTATATCGAACATCAAAGAGGTGAAGGCGCGCGACGGGATCGTGATATCGGTAGTGACGCAGGGGGATCATCTGGCCCGCGAAGCGTCGGATCACATTATTGAGCTGCCCGCCGCGCCGGAATTGCTGGCGACGATGTTGGAGATCGTGCCTTTGCAACTGCTGGCGTATCACATTGCGGTGCGGCGAGGGTGCGACGTGGATCAGCCGCGGAACCTGGCGAAGTCGGTGACGGTCGAATAGCGGTCTTGCTGAGATGGAGATCAGTTGTCAGTTTTAAGTTTTCAGTAAGACGAAGAGGGTGAACGGCGACAAGTGGAAGAAAAAAAGACAAAGATGACGCAGAGGCGCAGAGGTTCGCAGAGGAAGAGAAATCCAAGACCCAGGTAGAAAATCGAACTTGGGGCACCCCGCAGAGAATGAGAAGCCCGAGAGTACAGTCAGGGGTAACTGTGCTACAGCATTGGCTTGAGGCGACTTGCTTTCGTAGAATAGGCGCATGAGACTTCGCTTGATTTTTTCACTTATTCCTTTTCTCACACTCTTCCCTTTCCTTCCCATTAACGCCCAGGCGCCTGCACACCGACAGATTGCCATCACGATCGATGATCTGCCTGCGGCGAGCGCTCACTCGATGAACGGAGCGGAAATCAACGAAATGACGGCGAAGCTTCTGGCCGCTTTACAAAAAGAGAAAGCGCCTGCCGTCGGCTTCGTGAACGAGCGCAAACTGTACAAGTTCAGCGAAGTGGACGACCGCATCAGGGCGCTGAATCAGTGGCTCGACGCCGGATTTGAACTGGGCAACCATACGTTTGGCCACACTTCGCTGAACAACGTGACATTGCAAGCCTGGGAGGAGGATGTGATTCGCGGAGAGACAGTCACGCGCATTCTCCTGGCGCAACATCATATGAAGATGCGCTACCTCCGCCATCCTTATTTGGAGACTGGGCGCGATCTGCAAACGCGGCGGGACGCCGAGGCCTTTCTCGCTTCACGCGGCTATCGCATCGCACCTGTGACCATGGATGCGTGGGATTGGCAGTTCGCGGGCGTCTACGAGGATGCGCGGAAGCGCGGTGACTCCGCCTTGCAACAGCAAGTGGTTGCTTCCTATCTTACCTACACAGGCCAAGTCTTTGATTATTACGAGAAGCTTTCCCGCGACCTTTTCGGCTATGAGCCACGGCAGGTGCTGCTGCTTCATGGAAGCTGGCTGGAGGCGGATCATATTACGGATTTGCTGGATGTGCTGCGCAAGCGCGGTTACGAATTCGTGACTTTACACGACGCGCTGGCCGATGACGCCTACAGTTCGCCGGATGAGTACGTCGGCGAAGAAGGCGCAGGCTGGCTGGAACATTGGGCCATCACGCGCGGCCGCCCACCGCTGAACGCTCCGGTTTTTCCCCAGTGGGTCATCGAGCGCGATAAAGCATTGCCACATGCGCCGCCGGAAGCACCCATTCTTTGAGTGACCCTGTTCGCCCGCAAGATTTCGATTGCACTGATCACTTTGCGATTTCGCTCTCAAGCTCCGCCAAGGTCTTTTTCACTGGTGCAGAATTCGGAGCATTGGGAACAATCTTCAGGTAGGCGCGAAGCTGAGCCGCAGCAGCAGGCAAGTCATGATTTGTTGTGTAAATGTGCGCGAGCAAAAGGTGCGCTTGTGGCACGCGGTGGAGCTGGTCAGCGTCGATGGCGTTCAAGGCATTTTTCTCCGCGTCAGGCAGTTGGGCGAGGTAAAAATGAGCCATGGCGCTGTAAAGGTATCCGTAGGCATTCCGCCTGGGATCAAGGGCGAGGGCGCGTTCGGCCTGATCCAAGGCCACCTGCCATTCGCGTAGCCGGCCTGCAACGTCCGCCAGGCAAAGGTACGCCTGCGCGTAATCCGGATCCACAATGGATGCCTGGGAGCAGGCAGTGCGGGCTTCTGCCACGCGATTCCCCGCTTCCAGGACCTGCCCCAAGAGCACCCACGCAGCTGCATACTGCCGGTACTCATCAAGGGCTTTGCGCAGGTGGTTCTCGGCATCGCCCAGCTTCTTGCTCTTCAAATCACTGCATCCTTTCTTGAATTCGCCTCTAGCTTTTCCGGGAACCTGCAGTGCAGTGGCACTGATCGTGGGTGTCGGCACTGGGGTAACCGTCCAAAGTAAGCAGGACTCGTCTCTATCGGGGATACTGGGAGGTAGAGGCGCCACAGGGTCTGGAGTCGCATGATCGGAACCGGAACTGCGCTTGGGCCAGCCGGGGATGGCACCGGTTTGCTGGGCGCAGAGTGGCGGGGTCAAGAAGACAACGACGAAAACGCAGACAGTAAGTTTTTGTAGGAGAAACCCTGCGTGGATCGGGGTGCGAAACCTCTTCTTGCAGCACATCAACGCGCGAGCAGCAGGGCTGGAATTGCAGTTTCCAGGTCGCACCGGGCTCGTATTCGCAGGGGCTTCCATACTCCCCTCCCGCCCTCGCGATTGTACACCCGTTTGTATGTGACCGTGCACACGCAGGCGGGGGAGCCCGTCGTCTGACACCCGTGCTCAGATCTCGTTTGGCATGGGATGCCAAACGAGAGAGCACGGGTGGAGAGTACGCCAGATTATCTGAAACTAGCGGCTACTGCTCCGCGGGAGTCAGGATGATGTTGCGAAAGGCGACGTGGTTCTTTTCGCCGCCCTGGAGGTAGATGGGGCCAGGCAATTCTTCGTGGCTATCGAGAGCGCCGCCGGTGATGCCGGGGATTTCCTGGTTATCAATGACGGTCTGGCCGTTCTGGACGACGGTGATCATGCGGCCGATCAGGGTGATGTCAAAGGTCTGCCAGACGCCGCTCTTGCGGGGAAGTTCAGGAGTTGGAGCAAGGAAGCCGTAGACGCCGCCGGTGTGATGGCTGGGAGGCTCGGAGACGGAGTCGGTTTCGATCTGGACTTCGTAGCGGCCGCGCAGATAAACACCGCTGTTGGAAGTGGGGTCGCAGTTGAACTCCACATGCAGCTTGAAATCCTGGTACTTTCCTTCGTTGACGAGTTCGGGGCCATTACCCGGCGTAATGAGTTTCCCGTTTTTAACCGTCCAAACGGTTTTGGAATCGGATTTGGTCATGGTCCAGCCCTTCAGATCTTTGCCGTCAAATAGGGGAATCGGTTTGCCCCACTTGACCGTGCCGGTGGGCTTCAAAGAGGGAGCACGCACGCCGGTCCACGTCCAAGCGACGCCATCTGGCCCCGCGAGAGTACCCATCAAGGTAGCGCCGTTCAGCGTACCGTCGAAAACCAAGTCATTTTTGCTGCCTTCTTCCTCTTTCGGCGAAACGAATTTCAGGTGCGCGTTGGCGAACTCAACTGTCGGAAGCGGGCGGGCGTTGCCCCAACGTCCCACCATTTGCGCTTTCAACTGGCCATTTTCCTGAGTCAATTCGAGCCAGGAAGGATATTCGCGATCCGGTGCTTTCAGCGTCATATCCCAGCGGCCCAGATAGGGCGCCACGGATTCGACTGGATTCGGGGAGGCAATCTTGCTCGAGTCCGCTTTTCGAGAGCACCCGGAAACGCCCAACGCCAACACGGCTACAACAATTAGGAATGCAGTTTTCTGCAATTTCATTGGATTAGAATCCCTTCTATGTTCGGCAAGACAGGAGCGCGCCGCCGCTTTGCCAAGTGTCGTGCAAACTGGCATTGAACCTTATTCTACTCTCGCTGGACGCATCCGGGACCGGCAGGTTTGCAAAAATCGGGGCATCCTGATTGACGGGCTCAACCCGGCAGAACGCCACACACAGCGTTCGGCTTTGGCTTGCACCCCTGCGGAGCGCGCGCTTGAAGAATTGCCAAAAGGGTGCGGGGCATTTCTTTGCTTACTTCAAAGACGGCAACTTGCGGCGTTTGGTTTTCGTTGTGGTAGGAGATGCGGAAGAAATGTTTGTGCTGGCGGCGCTTGACGAGCCCCACGGCCATCGCCGGCAGAACTCCCAGGCGCCGCGCTACGGGCTGAGAATACTCATAGGAATCAACCATCTCGAAGGGAATGACAATTTTGCCTCCCGAGTATTCAAAGGACAGCGCCGTTTGCGAGGTCGTGTCCAGTTTGCCCACAACACCTTCCTTCACTGAGCCGGTTGTGCCTCCGACGTACAGCACTTGACTGTTCTCCACCGCACTCGTCGCCAGAGGCGCGAGCGCGAGCAAGCATAATCCCAAGATTTTCTTCATTGCCCACAACCTTTCGAGGAATCGACCAAGGCATGCAGGTCGTGACGCTCTGCAAGGCACGCCGAGTGCCGCATTTGCCCGGACATAAGTCATGGATTTTGTTAGGGCAACGCGGGGAGACAGTGTCCACCGCGCAGGGGAGAGACGGCACTTCAAGGGTTACCCTGACGCCTTTTTTTTCGCTTCCGATGAAACGAACTCGCGTGTAGTATCACTACTCCCCAGACCATGTATATGAGCATGACAAATGTACCCAATTCCGAGGGCCGCTACTCGAAGCGCTTGATGTCGAGGCAACGAGCGAGCGTGGTCATCAAGAATTCGGACTCCACGCAGAGAAGAGTCCCCTGCTTGATACTCGATTCATCGGAGGAGGGATTCCGGCTGGGTGGAATTCACAATCTCCGGCGCGGCCAGGTGGTGGAGCTTGTCCTGGGGGAATCCTCTCCCAGTTCGGCGCGGTGCCGGGTGGTGTGGATTGGGAAACCGGGAACCAAGCAGGCGGGGGAAGTGGGGTTGGAGACGGCCTAGGGGCTTGGAAGAGAGATTCAGCTTTTCCCAGGTGACGCGGCTTCCCTTTCCGGCCACACCCACGCCAGTAGCAGCGCTACGGCAATACCAATGGACACTTCAGCGAAACGATGAAAGGCGATTCGCCATGCAGGAGCCGCCCGCGGCACTAGCAGCACAATCGCCAGGGTAACGCCTCCGAAACGGTATGCGCTTCGGTCCGAGTGCACCACGGCACACAGTAAACCCAGAAGGAACACGCAGGTACCGAACACAAGCAGGTCCGAACCGAAGCGACTCGCCACGATCGCTCCCACTACTGCTCCAAGCGCCGTGCCAACGAATCGCTGCCAGGAAACAGTGAGCGCGGCCCCCAGAGACGATTGTGTGACCACGAGGGTCGTAATGGCCGCCCAATAGGCTTCCGGAAGGCGGAATAAACGCGCGGCCAATACAGAAAGTACGGCAGCGACCGCGGTCCGCACGGAATGCACAACACCCGGCCAGCCCGCCCACGCGACTTTTTCGCTCGCCATAACTTCTCACCCCTTTGATGACGCTCAGAAAGAAAATAAGGTCGCGTCGGCTTTTCCGAATGCCAGTAGAAGATTGCCTGGTTGGCGGATGATACGCTGCGATGGTTTATCGCACAACGAACTTTTCGAATGGGCATTGGCGCAAGGACCGCAAAAAAGCTAGCGTTCCAACCGGCCCTCTTCGTAGGGGCCAGCATTGCTGGACCCCAACACAGAAGAATCGCTTATCCTTCCACTCCGGTCGGTTTTGATTCCGCGACTACAAGACTCTTCATACGTTCGTGCTTAGCCTGGAACGGCGTCCCTTTCGTAAGAAAAAGGATGAAGCAGTTGGCCTTCGGCAGATTGAGGGCTAGAATAGCCACATGATGCGGTTCCGATTCTTTTTTCCGCTCGCATTCGTTTTCTTTTTCGCGCTCCCTAATTTCATTCACGCGCAAACAGCCACTCTGAAGGAAATTCAGGTTGATGGCTTGCAGAAGCTTACGCAAGCGCAGGTCGTGGCGGTATCCGGGCTCGTGCCGGGCGCGCAAGTGGGCCGCAAGGAATTGCAGGACGCTGCCGATGTGCTAGTGCGTTCGGGCTTGTTTGCGAAAGTGACCTACAACTTCAGCACGCATAATAATGATCTGACGCTGACGTTTCACCTGCAGGAGAATGCGCGCATCCCGGTGTCGTACGACAATTTTCCGTGGTATGCGGATTCGGAGCTGAACGACGCGATTCGCAAGGACTTGCCGTTCTATGACGGGACGCTTCCGGAAGCGGGTGCGGTGGTCGAGCAGGCCGCGAACTCGCTGAAAGCGTTTCTTGGGGCGCACGGAGGGAATGTGCAGGTGGAACAAACGGTGCTCGTGAACCCGCTGGCCGATGGGAACATGCACCAATTCCGCGAGGAGGGGATTGCGCCGCGAATTGCCAGCGTGGGATTCAGCGATGCGCACTTGAAAGAATCACTTGCCGTGCAGCAGCATCTTCCCGAAATTCTGGGCAAGCCCTATTCGCGCCTGGCCATTGATATTTTTCTGGCCGAAGCGATTCGTCCCGTTTACCAGGAGGATGGCTACCTGCGCGCGAAGATAGGCCCGGCGGAGGTGCGCCTTTCTGGAAATCCCAACCAGAAACTGCCCGAGGAAATCCCGGTGTTTGTGCCTTGTGAACCGGGCGCCCTGTATCACTGGAAAGGGGCGGAGTGGAGCGGCAACCAGGCGATTTCCACGATCACGCTAACGACGACGCTGGGGCTGAAACCCGGCGACGTGGCTGACGGCATGGGGATTGAAGCGGGATGGGACCGCGTCCGCGAAGAGTACGGCGAGCGTGGTTATCTGGAAGCGAAGCTGACGCCGACGGCCACTTATGACGATCAAACGCATACGGTTTCCTATGCAGTGACGATTACGGAGGAGCAAGCGTTCCACTTCAACCAGATGACGATCACAGGGATGTCGCTGGCGGGGGAACGGATGATTCGCGATGCGTGGCCGATGAAACCGGGCGATGTGTTTGATAAGAAGGTGTTCGAGCAATTCCTGAACCGGCTGGAGATCCACCGCGCGACGGTTTTCAAGGAGATGCCCATTCACTACGACACCGTGGGCCACTGGCTGCAGGACGATGCGGCCAAGGGCACGGTGGATGTGCTGCTGGACTTCAAGTAGCCCGGGGCGCGGCTCGACGGCGCCCGTAATCTCCAAAGGGGAAAACCAAGAAAAGAGGGATCCCTCACTGCGCAGACTCCGTTCGGGATGACGGAACGGTACTTTTCCTGTGGCTTTTTGGGAGGGCGCGGCGCGTAGTGCGAGGCTGCGGAATGGGCTCGATGGCGCTATACTCATCTGTGCGATGAAGCCACTGGTACAGATCCACAAGGAAGAGACTTCGACGCACGCGGCCTCCGAGAAGGAGCAGGTCCTTTTCTCCAAGCTGACGGGCCTCCCTTCCCTGATCGTCGCCGTATCGGGCGGCACCGATTCCGCTTACCTGGCCTGGGCCGCGCATCGCGTGCTTGGGGAACGCGCGCTCAGCGTGACCGCTCTCAGCGCGAGCTATTCCACTTACGATCGAGAGCAGCTTGAGAAGTTTTTGAGTGCCACCGGCGTGCGCCATGAATTCATCGAGACGCACGAACTGGAGAATCCCGCTTACCGCGCCAACGCATCCGATCGCTGCTACTACTGCAAAGATGAGCTGTTCTCTGTGCTGGACCAGGTGGCCGCGGAACGCCATTTTGCCGCCATCGCCTACGGGTTGAACGCGGACGATACGTCCGATTTTCGGCCCGGGCATCGCGCCGCTCACGAGCACCACATCCTGACGCCGCTGCTGGACGCGCAACTGCACAAGCCGGAGATTCGCTTTCTGTCCGAGCGCGCGGGACTGCCCTCCTGGGACCGGCCCGCCTCCGCTTGCCTTTCTTCGCGGCTGCCTTATGGAACGGAAGTGACCGCGGAGCGGTTATCGCTGGTGGAGCGCGGCGAAGCGGCATTGCGCGAACTGGGCTTTAGGCAATTCCGGGTACGGCTGCATGAGAATCTGGCGCGCATCGAATTGGCACCTGCGGAACTGCCCCGGGCGCTGACGCCAGAAATGGCCGCGGCGGTGGCTAACGCATTGAAAGCAGCGGGTTTCACCTATGTAGCCCTGGATCTGGAGGGCTACCGGCAGGGGTCGCTGAACGAAACCCTAGTAAAATCCACGGGAACATAAATTCCAGAATTGCGTACATTATTGTTAGAAGGCCCAGAAAGCGCGGGCGGGAGCACATTATGCGCATGCACAGACTTGGTTTGCCTGGAATCATCCTTTTTGCCGCGGCATTCTCACTTTTCTCTTTGCAGGCTTTCGCGGCGGACAATACTTTCGACAAGACATTCAGCGTTACCGGGCCCACGCGGCTGGAACTAAGCAACGGCTCTGGCAACGTAACGATACATGGCGGGGCGGACGGTAAGGTACACATCCACGGAAAAGTGACGGGGGGCTGGTCACTGTGGGGCAGCTCGGAAAAGAACATCGCGGAGGCGGTGAGCAATCCTCCGCTGGAGCAGCGCGGCGACACGATTCGCGTGGGCAAGGACTCATCGTGGTTGAAGAATGTTTCGATCGATT
>Ga0209517_10006248_pt1 | contig 14793 bp, 11 predicted proteins | sample PeaSoiMetSII2010_FD_187695 | JGI IMG/M metagenome (GOLD analysis project Ga0209517, IMG submission 187695) | Peat soil microbial communities from Weissenstadt, Germany - SII-2010 (SPAdes) (version 2) | ecosystem: Environmental > Terrestrial > Soil > Wetlands > Peat | place: Germany... | reverse complement strand
TTCCGCGGCCGTGGCGCTGCCCTCGCTGGGCTTTCGCCAGGCATTGGCTTCCAACCGCGCCATGGCGTTTCCGATGCTCATCGACATTTATTTGTTCCAGCAATTTTTTTACTACTTCTTCGTTCTGCTTGGGGCCTTTGTAGTAATTTTCGACGCCTTCACTCTCTTCGATCTGCTGGGAGACATCGCCCGCAACCACGTGGCGTTCCTCACCGTGGTCAGCTATTTCCGATATCTGGTTCCACTGATGGTGTATCAGCTTGCTCCGCTTGCGACCCTGGTTGCCACTCTCGTCAGCCTCGCCGTATTGGCGAAAAACAACGAGGTCGTTGCCCTGAAGGCCAGCGGAGTCAGCCTCTATCGGCTGGTCCTTCCGCTCCTCCTTGCCGGGCTGCTGGTTTCCGCGGGATTGTTCATCCTCGACGACACGTTTCTTCCCTTCGCCAATCAGCGCCAGGACGCTCTCCGTAACGAGATTAAGGGCCGCCCCGCGCAGACTTATTTCGAGCCGGCGCGCCAGTGGATCTTCGGCGAGAACTCCAAGATTTACAATTACGAGCTCTACGATTCCGACCGCCAACTCTTCGGCGGCCTCAACGTGTTCGAGCTTGATCCGGCAACGTTTCAAATGCGCCGCCGAATTTTCGCCACGCGCGCCACCTGGGAGCCGAGCGAAAACGTCTGGATTCTCACGGGAGGATGGGTCCGCGATTTCGGCAGCGACGGCCGCGTGGAACGCTATGAACCTTTCAAGGCAACTTCGCTCGCCGAGTTAACAGAACCTCCAGGCTACTTCCGCCGCGAAGTACGCCAGTATTACCAAATGAATTGGCGGCAACTCGGCGAGTACATCGCGAGCCTCAGCCAGGCCGGTTTCGACACCGCGCGCCTTTCCGTCCAATGGCACAAGAAGTTCGCGTTCCCGTTAATCGCCGCCATTATTGTTTTTCTCGGCGCGCCTTTTGCTTTCCTGGTCGGAACGCGCGGGGCGGTAGGTGGCCTCGCTGTTGCCGTAGGGATTGGGGTCGTTTACTGGTCCACCGCGGCGCTGTTTGAAGCCATGGGCTCCGCCGGCCAGCTCCCTCCGCTGCTCGCTGCCTGGGCGCCCGACGCGATCTTCGGCTTCCTCGGCATCTACTTTTTCCTCAAGATGCCCACGTAACGGTCGCTCGGGGTTCGTCGGGCACCTTCATTTGGCATCCGTTTAGCGATTGGCCACGCCCGCTCCACCCAATCGGCGGCCTTCCCCGACTTTCACCTAGACTATTCCTAAGGCGAATCCTTGAAAGTAAGGGGTCAGGCATGCCGTTCAACATCGCGATCATGACGCTGGCGCTCAGTACTTCCACGGACTTAGGCAAGCTGGAGTTCTGGGCTGCGGCCGGCGCAATTTTCGGCGTCTTCCTGTTCGTTCGCGGCTTTCAAATGTTGCGCTATAAGCGGCTGATCTTGAACACGCCTTCGTCCAAGATTCGCAGCGCCTCGATGGGTCTGGTTGAAGTGACCGGCCTGGCCAAGGGGCCACAAGTAATACCGGCGGGGATCACGGGCGATCCTTGCTACTACTACCGCGCGACCGCATGGAAATTGAAGCAGAACGGCAGGAATCGGGATTGGGAGCGCGTGGCCGATGAAAGCCTCTATGTCCCCTTCTTTGTGGAGGATTCGACTGGCCGGATGCTGGTCAACACTCAGGGCGCGCAGCTTGACGTGCTTTGCAATTTCAAGGACGAAATCGGCACTTCCTTTTTTGGCTCGAGCAATATGGTTCCTCCGAATGTTTCGCGGTTTCTGCTGCGCTACGGCCTGGTCGGCGTGGAAGGCATTCGCCTCGAAGAATACTGCATCAAGCCCGAGTACCCGCTTTTCGTGCTCGGGACGCTTGGTCGCAATTCAAGTGGGCAGGTCCCACAATGGTCGCCGGCATCGCACGTGTCACGGTCGCAAGCTTCGCACGCCGCGAATCTCAGCTTTTTGGGCCCTACGGGAAGCGGGATCCTGTGTTCCCTCGGCTGGATACCTGGAGTCACCGTGGAAGTGTCAGGCGCGGCGCCCCCAATAACCGGGACGTCGAACCGGCTGGCGCAGCCGGCTGCATCTGCCACGACGCAGCAACAGGCGCCTCCAAATTCTGCGTGGTCGTCCGTCTCGATGGACGAAGTCACTTTGGCCGCGGGGCGCGCCGCTATTGCCGCACATACGAGCGTTTCGCGAACTGCTCCCGCGCCGGGGATTTCCCGATCGGTCGGCTCAGCGGTCGCGGTCGCCGATCCCGCTCCAGCGCAGCCCGACGCACCACCAATGGTTGACGGCACGGGATTTGAAATTCACCCCACCGTGGCCATCGGCAAAGGTACTGACGGCGCGCCGTTCACGATTTCCTCGCACAGCCAGCGTGAGGTCGTCCGGTCTCTGGCATGGAAATCGACACTGTGCATCTGGGGCGGGCCGGCGGTGACGCTGATCTGCCTTTATCTTCTCTGTTTTGCATTTGGATGGATGTAGAGCTTAAACGAAGGAGAGATCATGAGCTTTCTACCGTTGCTGCTGGTGCTGTTCGTTATGGGAGGCGCGATCGCCTATTTGGTGACGATCTACAACGGCCTCGTCGCCGTCAAGAATAACGTCGACAAGGCTTGGGCGAATATCGACGTCCTGCTGAAGCAGCGCCACGACGAGCTGCCCAACCTCCTTGAAGTCTGCAAAGGCTACATGAAATACGAGAGCGACACACTGCAGCGCGTCACGCAGGCCAGAAACGCCTACGCCCAGGCCGCGACCGTCGACCAGAAGGTTCAGGCCAGCACGGACATGACTTCCGCTCTCGGCCGGCTGATCGCCACGGCCGAGAATTACCCCGACCTGAAAGCGAACACCAGCTTCATGCAGCTTCAGGGCCGCATCACGGAACTCGAGAGCGAAATCGCCGACCGTCGCGAATTCTACAACGACTCGGTCAACACATTTAACACGCGCATCCAGGAGATGCCCGACGCCATTCTGGCCGGCTCCATGAATCTGCATCCCCGCCAGATGTTTCAGGTGGCGGAGGCCGATAAGGCGCCGGTCGCCATGTCCTTCGCGGACGTCTCGCACTGATCCGGCGAGCGGCTGCGAACGAATGCTCAGCCTGAAATATTCTTGAGCGCCTCACGCACGCTGAGGGCGCTCAATCGGTCTCTTTTGCGCTGCACGTATCGCTTCACTTCCGCGGGATCCGTCCACGCGTACTGGCGCAGCGCCCAGCCGATCGCTTTCCGCAGGAAGAACTCCTTCGAATCGAGCGACGGCTCGATGCACGCGTACAGCAGGTCTAGCTCGGTGTGCTGCTTGAAACCCAGCTGGCAGATGATGGATGTGCGCCGCTTCCACATATTCCGCGACCTGCTCCAAGCCAGCATCTTCTTCCTCATCGGCGCCGGATACTCGCGCAAAATGGATCCGACGCGATGCGATGCAACGTCGTCCACGTAGTCCCACCACGCGCCCGTGACGACGATCTCTTCATAGAGCGGCATGACGGCGGGGACCTGAAATTTTCTGGCGCGCTTGTCGCCCGCAAGGGCTATCGCCGCGTAGCGCTCCTCGCGCCATTTCGCCCCGCGCCATAGCTCAATAACGTGGCCGCGCCAGACCTCGCGCGTGGGCAGATCGACATCGGCGAAAATTTTCTTACAGGTTACGTGGAGCAGTGGAGTCGGCACGCCATGATACGGCATCGCCGATTTCATGTAGGCCTGCGCCCCCAGCGCCTTTCGAGGATCACCGATTCGGCGCAGTTCCCGCCGCACGCGAAGAAGCAGTGGAGACTCGCTCGAGGCCTTGCCGGCTGGCTTCAACTCAATCGTTCCCGATCCTATTTCTTGACAGCCCGCTTTCCTTCGATCACAGCCTGCGCCGCCGCCAGCCGCGCGATGGGCACGCGGAACGGCGACGCGCTCACGTAATTCATCCCCGCGCGATGGCAGAACTTCACGCTCTCCCCGTCTCCGCCATGCTCGCCGCAAATGCCGATCTTGAGCTTCGGCCGCGTCTTCCGCCCGCGCGCGATGGCCCACTCGATCAGCTGCCCTACGCCCTCAACATCCAGCGTCTGAAATGGGTCATCCTTAAAGATCGCGGCCTTGCTCTGATCAACATACTCGGGTAGAAAACGCCCCGCGTCGTCGCGCGAAAGTCCCATGGTCGTCTGCGTCAGATCGTTTGTCCCGAAGGAGAAGAACTCGGCGTACTCCGCGATTTCTCCGGCCAGCAGCGCCGCGCGCGGCAGCTCGATCATCGTTCCCACCAAATACTCAAGCTTCACTTTAGCCTGCGAAATGATCTCGCCCGCCACCTGATGCGTAAGCATTTCGAGAATATGAAATTCCTTTTTGTCCAGCGTGAGCGGAATCATGATCTCAGGTAACACTTTAATGCCACGCTTTTGACAATCAATCGCCGCCTCGATGATTGCGCGTACCTGCATCTCTTGGATCTCGGGATAGGTGATGGACAAACGGCAGCCTCGATGCCCCAGCATCGGGTTCGCCTCGTGCAATTGTTCGACGCGCCGTGCCACCGCCTCGACCGAGATGCCGATCTTCTTCGCCAACTCTTCCTGCTTGGCCCGGTCGTGGGGCACGAATTCGTGCAGCGGAGGGTCAATCATCCGGATCGTCACAGGCAGCCCGCTCATGGCCTCGAAGATTCCTATGAAGTCGCGCCGCTGGAATGGCAGCAGCTTAGCGAGAGCTTTGCGCCGCGCTTCCGGTGCATCGGCCAAGATCATCTCCTGGATCGCTTCTTGCCGGGCAATGCTCTTCTCCGGTTGCTCGAAATCCTTGAAGAACATGTGCTCGGTGCGGCACAGTCCAATGCCTTCGGCGCCCATTTCGCGCGCCAGCCGAGCATCGCGCGGCGTGTCCGCATTTGTGCGCACCCCGAGTGTGCGCACCTTATCGGCCCATTTCAGCAGCGTCTCGTAAGCCTTCGGAGGTTCCGGCCTGATCAAATCAATCTGCCCGCTGTAAACCGCTCCATCGCCTCCATCCAGTGTGATCCATTCTCCTTCGCTCACCGTCTTCCCGCCGGCGGTCATCTTTTTCGCGCGCGCATCAATGTCGATCTTCTCCGCTCCTACGATGCAGCACTTTCCCCAACCGCGCGCCACGACCGCCGCATGGCTGGTCTTCCCGCCCGTGGCCGTAAGAATTCCCTGCGCCACGTACATGCCGCCCACGTCTTCCGGGCTAGTTTCGCGCCGCACCAAAATCACCTTCTCGCCGCGCGCGGCCCAGAGCTCCGCCTCCTCCGCGGTGAACACGGCTTTGCCTACCGCCGCTCCCGGCACGGCATTGATTCCCTCGGCAAGCTTCCGGCTCGCCAACTCCGACCGGGCGAGCTTTGGATCGAGCACGGGATAGAAAAGCCGCTCGATATCTTCCGATTTAATTCTTTCAAGTGCTTCTTCAACTTTGATGAGCTTCTCATTCGTCATGTCGACAGCCATTCGGAATGCCGCGGAGGGCGACCGCTTGCCGGTGCGCGTCTGCAGCATGTAGAGCTTGCCTCGCTCGACCGTAAATTCCATGTCCTGCATGTCGCGATAATGCTTCTCGAGTTTTTCGCGGACGCGTTCCAATTGTTGATAGACCTTCGGCATCTCCTTCGAGAGCTCCTTGAGATGCACCGGCGTGCGAATTCCCGCCACCACGTCTTCGCCCTGCGCGTTCAGCAAAAAATCACCAAAGAAAACTTTTTCGCCGCTGGAAGGATCGCGCGTGAAGCACACGCCTGTGCCCGAATCGTCTCCCGTGTTGCCGAACACCATCTGCACCACGCTCACGGCCGTGCCTAGCAGGCCGGTAATCTTCTCGACTCGCCTGTACGTGACCGCCTTCTCTCCCATCCAGGACTGGAACACCGCGCCGATAGCTCCCCAGAGCTGTTCGACCGGATCTTCCGGAAAATCATTCCCCGTCTTCTGCTTGAAGTAGGCCTTGTATTCGTGAACCAACTCGCGCCAGCCTTGCGCGTTCACCTGCGTGTCGTCTTTCACGCCCAGACTGTCCTTCATTTTACGCAAGCGGATTTCGAGCTCGTCTTTCGGCAGGCCGATCACCACGCTCGAATACATCTGCACGAGCCTTCGATACGCGTCCCAGGCAAAGCGTTCGTTGCCGGTCGCCTTCGCCAAGCCCAGCACGCTCCGCTCGTTCAGCCCCAGGTTGAGAATCGTCTCCATCATCCCCGGCATCGAGCGCGCCGAGCCGGACCGCACGCTCACCAGCAGCGGGTCATTCGCGTCTCCAAGCTTTTTCTTGGTGAACTTTTCCAGTCGCGCCAAATTCTTGGCCACTTCGGCGCGCAACTGCTTCGGATATTTGTGCGAGTGCTTGAGGTAGTGGTCGCAGGTTTCCGTGGTGATTGTGAATCCGGCCGGTACGGGCAGTCCAATCCGCGTCATTTCCGCAAGCCCGGCGCCCTTCCCGCCCAGCAGGTCCTTCATCTCACCGGTGCCATCCGCTTTCCCCGCTCCAAAAAAATAAACGTATTTCATTTCGCTCCTTCAGCCTGTCAGGTTCTATTAGACCGCCCGGATTTGTCGGCCCGCCGATAATTCATGTATCGCTTCACGATCGCTACTTCGCTTCTTCGCTGCCCAATTCTGAGAAATCGGCAATAGTCGAGAATTCCTTTAATAACATCCCGAGCAAAGCGATCCGGTTTCGGCGCACATTCTCATCCTCAACCATCACTAGAACTTTGTTGAAGAAGAAATCAACTGCTGGCCGCAACTCCGAAATCTTCTCCAGCGCCTTCCGGTACTTCTTCTCTTTCTTTAACCGCGTCGCTTCCTCGCCGATCTTCTGCGCCACGGTGAAAAGTTGAAGCTCCGCCACCTCCTGCAGCAATTCCTGCTTCACTGCGCCCTGTCCCCTGTCCCCCTTGCCGACCGACTTCTCCAGAAGATTGCGGATGCGCTTGAAGCTTGCCGCCAGCGGCGCGAAATTCCTGGTATCTCGAATGGCCTTCACGGCAGTCACGCGCTCGACGGCATCCTCTAGGTCGTCCGCGCCCGCCGCGAAAGCCGCGTTGATCTCGTCGTAGGCGAATCCGCGCCGCTCGCGCAGGATGTATCTCGCGCGCTCGAGCAAGAATTCGAGCACCTGCTCCTCGATCATGGGAGAGGTTTCAATCCTGGGCGAATGCTCCCTGAGCGATTTTGCTGCTGCCGATATCGCCGCCGAAAGAGAGAGCGGCAGATTCTTCTCAAGGATGATCTTCACGATCCCGAGCGCCGCTCGCCGCAAAGCGAAGGGATCACTTGAACCCGTGGGTACGGCGCCGACGGCGAAGCACGCCACCAGCGAATCCAGCTTATCCGCGAGTGCAACCGCGCATCCCGTCAAATTTCGCGGAAGTGGATCGTCGAGCCCGTGCGGCTTGTATTGATCGTAGACGGCCCAGGCAATTTCTTCTGGCTCGCCTTGTGCGCGCGCGTATAGGCCGCCCACAATTCCCTGCAGCTCGGCAAATTCTCCGACCATTTCGGTCACCAGATCGCATTTCGCAAGCTCCGCCGCGCGGTCCGAGCCTGCCACGTCCGCCTGCGCGATTCCTCCTGAAAACCACTGCTCGGAAAGCCAGCGCGCCAGCGACCGCATGCGCGCGACCTTGTCACCATAGCTTCCCAGCCGCCGCTCGTACGTCACGGCTTCAAGCTTCGGCAAATAGTCGCCCAGCCGCGTCTTCTGGTCCGTCTCCCAAAAAAATTGCGCGTCCGCAAACCGCGCCCGCAACACACGCTCGTGCCCGCCGCGAATCAGGCCTTTCGGATCGCGCGGAAGGTTGATCACCGCCAGGAAATGCGGCGCGAGCGCGCCGTTGCGGCCCTCGACGGCGAAATATTTCTGATGCCCGCGCATTACTGTAATGAGTATCTCGTCCGGCAGTGTCAGGAACGCCGGGTCGAAACTCCCAAGAATAACGCTCGGGCACTCGTTCAAATAGGTCACGAGCTCAAGCAGGCCAGCATCCCCGTGAGTGCGCAAACCCTTTCGCGCCGTCAGGGCGCGAAGTTCGGCCTCAATTGTCTTTCGCCGCACGTCAGGCCTGCACGATACGAAGTTCCGCTTGAGCTTTGCCTCATAGTCGCGCGGACTGGAAACCGGGATGCGTCTCTTGCCCAGGAATCGGTGGCCATCGGTATGATTCCCCGCCTGGACGTCTGCGTAGGAGAACGAAATTACTTGGCCATCCAGCAACGCCACAATCCATCGAATCGGACGGATGAAGCGCGGGCCCTGCGCCCCCGTCCAGATCATCGACCGCGGCCACGAAATCTCGCGGATGGCTTCGGGCAATACGTCCTTCAGAATGTCCGCGGCGAATCTTCCGCGCACCAGTTGTTTGGCGACAACGTATTCACCCTTCGGCATAGTCACGATCGTAAGTTTCGAAACCGGGAGACCCTGCTTCTCGGCGAAACTCACGGCCGCCCGCGTCGGCAGTCCGGCGGCATCGTACGCGACAGACTTCGGAGGGCCACTGATCTCGCGGGTCACATCTTCCTGTTTTAGTTGAATATTTCTGGCGATGGCTGCGAGCCGCCGAGGCGCGCCAAATGTTTCAATTGCTTCTTCAGCTGTCGGCTCGTCGACAAGACTGTTCGCCGACAGATGCTTCACAAGTATCGCTTTAAGTTCCTGCGAAGCTTTTAGAATCATCCCCGCCGGAATTTCCTCGCAGCCAATTTCGAAAAGCAGATCCCCGCGCGATTTCATGCCATCACCTCGGCGGAAGCCTGCACCGCCGCGCGCTGGTCGAGCCACGCGCGCGCCACCTGCGTCGCCAATTTTCTCACCCGCGCGATCATTCCCGCCCGCTCCGTCACCGAAATCGCACCCCGCGCGTCGAGCACGTTGAAAAGATGCGAACACTTCAAGCACAGGTCGTAGGCCTGCAGCACCGGGAACCGCTCCTTCCCGGCCCCCTTCAAGCCGTCGTAGGCGGCCAGCAAACGTGCCGACTCCACTTCGTTCAGATCAAATTGCTTCCGCGTCGAGACGGTATCCGCGTGATCGAAACTGTAAGCCGAGAATTGCTGTTCTTCGGCCAGTCGCACCTGCCGGTAAGTCATGCTGTTCGACCAGCGCACGTCGAACACATTGTCGACGCCCTGCAAATACGCGGCGATGCGATCCAGTCCATACGTCAGTTCGACGGAAATCGGATCGAGGTCCACGCCGCCGCACTGCTGGAAGTAAGTGAACTGCGTGATCTCCAGCCCGTCGAGCAGCACCTGCCAGCCAATTCCCCACGCGCCGAGTGTCGGCGACTCCCAGTTGTCTTCCTCAAAGCGAATGTCGTGTTCCTTCAGATTGATTCCCACGGCTGCGAGGCTCTCAAGATAGAGGTCCTGAATATTCGACGGCGACGGCTTGAGAATCACTTGAAGCTGCGTGTGCTTGTAAAGCCGATTGGGATTTTCGCCATAGCGCCCGTCCGCCGGCCGACGACTCGGCTGCGCGTAGACCACGCGATAAGGCTCCGGCCCAAGAACGCGCAGAAAAGTTTCCGGGTGCATCGTGCCCGCGCCGACTTCGATGTCGTAGGGCTGCTGCAAAATGCAATCGCGGCTCGTCCAATAATGTTCAAGCTTTAGTAGAAGATCTTGGAACGTGAGACCTCTGAGTTTGGCGACGTCATGTCTTGCTTTCGAACCTTGCTTCCGATTCTTCACGCTGGCGACTCCAGGAGTTCTCTCGATTTCAGCTTGCGATCGATTTGATGTTCCACCACGTCGAGCATTACGTTGGTCAATTCCCGCGCGGCACGCGTCCCGATCGGGTCCGGCGCCGCATCCTGGGTCAGCCGGTCCAGCCGTTCGCCGAGCATTCGTCGCGCCACGGAAAGTGCTGCCGCGGAAATCGCGCGCATGCCCGGCTTTCTGCATTTGCCGCACGCGATCGCCGAAGCGCTCGGCGCGAAATACGCGGGGGCATCCTCAGCCAGCGCCTTGCTGCAGAAAGCGCAGCGATCGAGCGGCGGCAACCAGCCTCCCAGTTTAACCGTCCACAGCGCGAAATAAGCCAGCGGCAATTCCGCTTTGCCCGTGCGCTTCACCGTTTGCGCCGCCAGCAGAAGCAGACGGAAATTCGCGTCGGAGGCCTCGCGTTCCGGCAGCACGGCTTCCGTGATCTCGGTAAACAGCGCGAAGGCCACGCTCGACGGGTAATCGCGAGATACATCGAGAAACGACTCAATCATCTCGCACTGGCTGATGCGGACCAGATCCCGCGCCTCGCGCTCGAAAAACCAGATGCGGATGTGCGACAGCCTCTCGAGCGTCGAACCGAACCTGCTCTTGGTCTTTCGGGAGCCCGCCGCCACTCCGCGAACGCGCCCCATCGTGCGCGAAAGGAAACTCACCAGCCGGTCGGCTTCGCCCAGATTATAGCGCTGCAGGACGATGGCCTCGGATTCATGAAGTGGCATCTGAAGTGTCGGCGTGTCGATCGGCGGGCGGACTGACGTTCCGATTCCATCGGAGCTCGAACAGGGAGCGCCAGCCGCGCGCAGCAGGCCCATTTTTTTACCATAGCGAGACACGCGGCGCAATTGATAAACGAACTTCGCCCTCATAATTCGCGCACTCGTTTGAAAATTCTCAAAGCTCGGATACAGTGTTGGCGTGATGAATCAACCAAATGCACTTCCGCGCACCGACGTCGTGGGCGTTGGAATCAATGCCACGGACACAATCATCCGTTTGCCGCACTTCCCCGCCCTCGATACCAAAGTCGAGCTGCTCTCCGCCGAGGTAAAGCCGGGAGGCCAGGTGGCCAGCGCCATTGTCGCATGCCGCCGATGGGGCCTTTCTGCTCGCTACGTGGGAAAAATCGGAGACGATGCCGCCGGAAAGCTTCAAATGGACGAAATGGCGCGCGAAGGAGTTGACGCCCGCTGGATCACTGCGCCCGGTTGCATGAGCCAATCGTCTTACATCCTGGTCGATGAAACCTCCGGCGAGCGAACCGTTCTCTGGAAGCGCGACCCGAAAATCGCGCTGCGCCCGGAGGATCTGAAACGAGAATGGATTACCGGGTCGCGCGCTTTGCTCGTGGACGGGCACGACACCGCTGCGGCGGCGCAGGCAGCCCGCTGGGCTCGCGAGGAAAACATTCCGGTCGTCGGTGATTTCGACAATCGCTATCCTCATGTTGAAGCGTTACTTGAATATGTGGACTTCATCATCGCATCGAAGGATTTCCCTGAACGCCTGACCGGCGAGAAGAATGTATTGAAGTCGCTCCCCAAGGTTTTTTGCGAATTCAAGTGCCGCTTGACCGCGGCAACACTCGGCCGGGGCGGGGTGCTCGCATGGGACGGCAAGAACTTCCTTCTCTGCCCCGGCTTCGTTGTGCCAACGGCGGACACCACCGGAGCGGGCGACATCTTTCACGGAGCCTTCTTGCACGGGCTGGTCCGCAATTGGACAATGGAAGAAATACTTGAATTCAGTTGCGCGGCCGCAGCGCTGAATTGTACTGCTCCCGGCGCGCGTGGCGGCATCGCCTCGCTCGAGCAGATCGAGGGTCTGCGTGCCAGCGGAAAACGATTCGAGCCGGTCTACTCACCGGAGGTCCTGGCCGAAGCGTCCTGCGCCATCACCTCGTCTGCCGATGTGAAGACATGATCCCTCTCAAGGATCTTAATCCCAGGCGTTCGTTTCCCATCGTGACGCTATCGCTGATCGCCGTGAACGTCGTCGTGTTCATTCATCAGATCACCTTGCCGCCAGCGGCCGGTGAGGCTTTCATCAAGACCTACGCCCTTACACCGTCGCACATTCAGCTGGCTCTCGAAGGACACCGCTACTCCCCCCTGCAAGCCTTCCTGCCGCTGCTCACCTGCATGTTTCTACATGGCGGATTTCTCCACATCATCGGCAACATGTGGTTTCTCTGGATTTTCGGGGACAACGTCGAAGACCAGTTCGGACCATTCGGCTATTTGCTTTTCTATTTCGTGTGCGGGATTAGCTCTGGCGTCACCCAGGCCGTCTTCTCCTGGGGCTCTCACATCCCGTCGCTGGGAGCCAGCGGCGCCATTTCTGGAGTCCTCGGTGCGTATCTCGTGTTTTTTCCGCGCGCGCGCGTGCTGACCCTTGTCCCGCTGCTGATTATCTTCTTCACCGTGCGCATTCCGGCCGCGGTTTTCATCGGCCTGTGGTTCCTAATGAATTTCCTAAGCGGAGTCAGCTCGATCGGCGCCCTCAATACCGGCGGCGTGGCATGGTGGGCGCACGTCGGCGGCTTCGCGCTGGGAGTGCTAATTGCGGCCATCACGAGACTCACTGGGCACCCTGTGAAATATGGCTAGGCCAGTAACAATTTCGACGGGAATTAAAACAATTTTGGAGGTATATTTCGCAAGGCATCCGGGACTTCGCGCAAGTTTCAACGGCAACCGGACTCTCGGCCCGACAATTTTCTGGGGGGCGCATGAAATCGAAACAAGTGCTCGCAGTTGCGTTCGGTTTTCTTGCTTCAAGCATCGCTTTAGGCCAAGGCCAGGCTCCGCCGGCAGCTCCGCTGCCGCCAAATGCGCCGCACTCCTTGCAGGCGCCGCAGGATCCCAAAGAAGCAGCCGTGCTCGCGGCATGCAAGAATCCACCGCCGCCGGCTCAGCGGCCTGCCGGAGCGCCCGCTGGCCCGCCGCCTCCAGCGCCGGGCCCGAGAGATTACTCCGTGACCGAAATCCCCGGCGTCATCGCCGCGGGGCAGCACTGGAAATTCGTTTGGCAGCAGTTGGGCAACAACGGCGATGGCATCATGGGCTCGCCTGACGGCGGCCTGCTTCTGGCGCAGAACGACAGCAGTGCGGTCGTGAAGCTGGACCGCAACGGCAATCCTTCCGTCGTCTATACCGATACCAATACGGGCGGAGCACTTTCGATGAGCACAAAAGGCGCGCTCTTCATTGTCGAGCGGGGCCTGAATCCTTCCGTTGTGCAGCTCGCGCCGACGCGAGAAACCCTGGCCAATAGCTATCAGGGCGACCCGTTGGACTGCATCGGCACGGCTCTCAACGACCTTACGGCCGATAGCAAAGGCGGCGTCTATTTCACGATGGGCGGCCTGTTCTACGCGAGCCCGACTGGCCAGGTCACCAAGTACGGCGAGAACCTTCACACCAACGGAATCATCCTGAGCCCCGATGAAAAGACACTCTACGTGACCAACAACCAAACGGTCGCAGCCTTCGACGTCCAGCCCGACGCCTCGCTCACCAACCAGCGGGAGTTCGGCAAACTCGAGGGCGGTGGCTTTGGTGACGGCAGCACCATCGATGAGGCGGGGCGCGTGTACGTTACCACCGGTCCCGGCGTCCAAGTTCTCGGCCCGGACGGCAAGTATCTCGGCCTGATCCCCACGCCGCGAGGCGTAATCAGCGTGGCCTTCTCAGGTCATGACAAGAAGACGCTCTTCATTTTGGCCAGGGGCGCCAAAGATCAACAAGGAAACGAAGTCGCTAACGCCGCGCAGGTCTATTCGATTTCAATGATCGCTCAAGGCTTCAAGAAACGCGCGAAGTAGTATTTCAACGCAGCCACCGGTGCCGGCGTCGGCTTGCCGACACTTCGAGTCCGAATTGAGATATTTTGTCACCATCGCGGCGGCAATTCCGCGTGGAAATTTCATCTCCGAAGCGCAGGTCCTCTCTGTGCTCGTTCAGAATGATAGGTGACACTCGGTAGAGTGTCGGGATGAGAAGAATCAAGTGGTGTGAGCTTCCCGAGGCCCGCGAGCTGGCGGGCCTCGGGAAGATGCGGAGCCGGCCCGCGCAGGCCCGGCTCCAGTGGATGCTGTTCTATCTTTTCAATGGCCGGAACGCTCGGCGGACTTGTCGGCACTTTGGAATCAGCCGACAGACGTTTTATTGCTGGAAGCGGCGCTTTGACCGCCACGATCTGACGACTCTGGAAGAGCGCTCGCATCGGCCGCACCGGGTGCGCAAGCCCACCTGGACGGCGGAGCTGGCCGAGATCGTTCTGTCCTTGCGCCAGCAGTATCCGCGCTGGGGCAAGGACAAACTGGCGGTGCTGCTGCGCAGGAACCAGCGCACCGTTTCCACTTCGATGGTCGGTCGCATTTTGCTGCATCTCAAGCGCCGCGGAGCGCTGCACGAGCCACCCAGACCCGCTCTGCTGCGGCGCGCACGCCGGAAGCTGCGAAACCGTCCGTGGGCCATTCGTAAGCCTAAACATTGGCGAATCCAACAGCCCGGGGATCTGGTCGAGATCGACACGAAGGAGATTCGCATGCGCCGCGGTGTGATCCTGAAACACTTCAGTGCGCGAGACGTCGTCTCGCGCTGGGATGTCGTGGAGGTCCATCACCGCGCGACGTCCCTTGCGGCCGCACGGTTCCTGAATACTCTGCTGGAGCGCCTGCCGTTTCCCGCACGGGCCTTGCAGGTGGATGGAGGAAGCGAGTTCGCCGCCGAATTCGAGCTAGCCTGTCAGCAAAAACAGTTGCCGCTGTTCGTGTTGCCGCCCAACTCACCCAAGCTGAACGGCCACGTCGAGCGTTCCCATCGCACTCACAACGAAGAGTTCTACGAGGTCCAGGCGGAGTCCGACCAGCTGCCCGTTCTCAACCGGCAGCTGCGTCATTGGGAGACAACCTACAACTGCGTGAGGCCTCACCAGTCTCTCAACTACCTCACCCCACTGGAATTCGTCACTCGGTGAAAACTGAATCTCAGAAAGGCAAAGTGTCACTAATCTACTGGACGAGTACA
>Ga0209517_10006246_pt1 | contig 14796 bp, 16 predicted proteins | sample PeaSoiMetSII2010_FD_187695 | JGI IMG/M metagenome (GOLD analysis project Ga0209517, IMG submission 187695) | Peat soil microbial communities from Weissenstadt, Germany - SII-2010 (SPAdes) (version 2) | ecosystem: Environmental > Terrestrial > Soil > Wetlands > Peat | place: Germany... | reverse complement strand
GTCCCGATCCCAAGCATGTTTCTACCAGTTACGTTGAACGCCACAACCTAACAATCAGGATGCAAATGCGCCGCTTCACACGCCTAACCAACGGTCACTCTAAGAAAATTGAGAATCAGGGCTATGCGTTTGCCATTCATTCTGTGTATTACAACTTTGCGCGGGTTCACCAATCTCTACGGGTTACGCCTGCGATGGAAGCCGGGGTTACTGATCACGTTTGGAGCGTCGAGGATATTGTTAGGTTGGCCGATTGAAACTGTACCAGTGCCGAAACAGCTGTTGTCTTGACAACTAGCGCGCAGTTTGTTGTACTTGTGCTCGTCTGACACCAAAGTGCGGTGGAGCGCTGCAACGATTCTGAAGGGGGCGTTCGCCGGGTCTAACGGGAGTCATGTAATGGCCACGCTGCTGCGTTCGGCGGTATTGAATCCGGAAGGATACCGAACAGTTAGAGCCGCTGGTGAGGAGGTCGGTAGCAGCCGATCCTTCTTTTCGCTCGCGCCTCGTGTGGACAGCCTTAACGGGAAGACCGTTTATCTGGTTGATACGGGTTTTGGCGGAAGCGGCAGATTCTTGGACCAGATGCAGGCGTGGTTTACCCAGCACATGCCCTCGGTCAAGACTGTCCGCCGGCGAAAGACTGGCAACATCTTCCGCGATGATACCAAGGATCTGTGGGCAGAAATCAAGGATAAGGGCAACGCCGCGATCTTGGGCGTAGCTGGTTGACCAGGCTGCGCGGCGGCAGTTGCCGCCTGCTCCCGTACGCTCGAGCAGGAGTATGGAATCCCGACGGCGCCGATTTCGACCTTCGAATTTGCGAACTTTGCCGCTCAGGATCTCCGGTTCCACGGAGTCCCCCTGCGTTTCGTATACACTCCGCATCCAGTGGTGGGCATGCCTCCTTCGGTGCTTCAAAATTACATCGAGGGGAGAGATCCAGCGACACAGCGTACCGTCATAGATGAGGTCGTCGAGGCACTGACGAAGCCGGTGACCGATGACGATCGCATCGCGGATCTTGCTCCGGCGCAGCGCACCGGGGTTCGGCAGGCGTTCCTCGAGCCGAACACAGAAGACAATTTGCAGCGCCTCTTCTACGAGAGAGGCTGGACTGATGGGCTGCCCATCATCCTTCCCACTGAGGAACGCGTCGCGGAAATGCTGACGGGAACAAGCCACGCACCAGATGAAGTCGTCTCGGAAATCTACCTGCACGACACCCAGGAATACCTCAATTTCACCGTCGAGATGGTCGCCATCATCGGCGTGATGGCCGGAGCGAGGCCCGAGCACCTGCCCGTTCTTCTGGCAGTTGCTTCGACCGGGCAGCCCTCTATTCCTGGCTCGACGACCCCGTTTGCTTGCATGCTCCTCGTGAACGGGCCGATCCGCAACGAGATCGGCATGAACTCCGGGATTGGGGCTTTCAGTCCCCGCAATCTGGCGAACTCTGTGATCGGGCGGGCCTGGACGCTTCTGACCATCAACTGGGGTTACATGCGGCTCAAGAAGCAGTTCTGGACTTCCCAGGGCAATCCCATCGGCTATAACAACATGTGTGTCGCGGAGAACGAGGAAAGAAGCGCTTGGGAGCCCTTTCACGTGCAGAAGAAGTTCCGCCCGGAAGAAAGCGTGGTCAGCCTGTTCCGCGGATGGAGCTTCGTGAACAACGTGGTCGGGTCATCGCAGCGGTCGGTCGGCGAAGACATGTTCCTGCATCTGACGGCCCTGCCCGGGCTGTTTTCCGCAGCTACGCTGATTCTGGATCCGCTGGTGGCACGGCACCTCAAGGAAAACGAGGGGTTCCAGACCAAGCTGGATTTCTGTCGCTGGCTCTCGGAGAACTTCAAAATCCCTGCCGGGCAATTTTGGGGCACCGATCTAATCGACATGATGATGGCTCCTGTCGCAAATCAAGGCGTTGAACCATACGCGTCCTGGAAGAAGCTGCCCCCAGACGCGCTCATCGCGCCATACGACAAGCCGGAGAACATCAACATCGTCGTCGTCGGTGGCGAAACGAGCCCTATGTGGAAGGTCGCGGATTTCGCGTACAACGTCAGCACTCCAGTGGACAAGTGGCGCGCAAAGCCTCTTGCAGACGGCTGCACCGATGGAAGCTGCGGACTCCCGGATGAGCCGTGAGGCTGGCTCTCAGAAACGTAGAAATGAACTCGGTCAGCATAACCAATTTGAGGAGGTAGATGGTCATGGATCGACGAAAGATGTTGGCCTTGCTGGGCGCCAGCCCGGCGCTGTTGGCAGGCTCGCCTTCTTACGCGCGGACTGCTCCAGCGAGCGCTCCGGATACGGGAGCATCCGTAGTGATGGACAGGATGATCACGGCTTTGAATCCAGCCATCACGCCGCAATTGGCGACGAGAATACCTCTCGCACCTCGCCTCGACAGATTGGACGGCAAGACGATCTACCTGGTGGACACGGATTGGGGGGGGATGGGGCAGAACGACGGCATCCTTGACGAAATGCAAGCGTGGTTTGCCGAGCACATGCCCGCCGTAAAGACGATCATCAAGGTCAAGAAAGGAAATTTCGTCACCGACGATCCTGCGTTGTGGAAGGAGATCGCCGAGGCCAAGGGAGATGGCGTCGTCCTCGGCGTCGCGGGTTGACATGGCTGTGTCGGGGCCGTGAGCCTCGAAGCGGGAGAGATCGAGCAGAAGTACGGCATACCCGTCGTCGCCGCTGCGGGCTCGAACGTCGTGTCATTTGGAATCGGCGCAAACGCCACGTACAACACTGGCATGCCCATTCGCTACGTCGGGGTCCCGTTCCCCTTCTCCGGCCAGCCAAGGTCAGTGCTCAAGGGATATATCGAAGGGAAAGACACGGTGAGCGGCAAGCCGATGATGCCGGCAATCGTCGACGGTCTCACGCAACCCCTAACCGATCAGGAAAAGATGTCTGGAATTCCTCCGGAAGCGGCGCCGGAACCGAGACTGCTTCTGGCAGACACCGAAGACAATCTGCAGCGCCTGTTCAAGGATAGAGGCTGGACCGACTACAACCCAGTCATCCTTCCGACACAGGAACGAGTAGCTGCGATGCTGAAAGGCACCAGCCACAAGCCGGATGAGATCGTGAAATCCGCTGCCGGAACATTCGGGGCGCGTCGCCCATTCACGGTGGAGAAGATTGCCGTGCTGGCGGTGATGGCAGGGGCCAAGCCTGAATACTTCCCGGTCATCCTCGCGTTGGCCAGCATGGTGCCGTATCAGGATTCCACAACCTCAATCGCGCAGATGATTGTGGTGAACGGACCGATACGCAAAGAGATCGGGATGAACTCCGGCCTCGGGGCATTGGGTCCGGATAACGAAGCGAATTCCGTGATTGGGCGAGCGATGACGCTCATTCACAAAGTCATCCAAGGTTACCAGGAGGGCGTCACCGGTTTCGCTTCCCTCAGCAACCCTCTGCGATACGACAATCTGTGCATCGCCGAAAACGAAGAAGCTCTCCCCGAAGGATGGCTGCCTCTTCATATCCAAATGGGCCACAAGCCTACGGATAGCATTGTGACGATTTTCACCGGCTGGAATTTCATCAACAGCACCGGCTGGGTGGAGCAGCACTATGCCCCTCAAATGTTAATACGTGACTATATGGCTTCGCTTTCCGGCATGAGCGCCACGCTCATCATGGACCCGTCGGTCGCGGATCTGCTCAACGACGTTCAGGGCTTCAAAACCAAGGCCATGCTCGGCGAGTGGCTCTCGCAGAACGTGGAGAAGACCGCTGCTTCCTATTGGGGCAATTCGATCGTGTCCAGCATGATCGGTCCTCTTGCTACCCAAGGACTCGAGCCTTATGCAACCTGGAAAAAAGCCCAGGGCGAAACGCTGATCAAGCCTTTCAGTAACCCGAAAAGCATCCACGCTGTTGTTGTCGGCGGCAAGACTGCGAGCGTTTGGTTCGCGACGGACTTCACGCCAGAGAAAGGCGCGTCGATCGATGCCTGGAGGTAGATAAGAGGTCGCCTAACTCGTCCCATCGGCGCGATCTCTAATCCGCAGCCGTCACTGGTTGCGCGCTTGGCGCGGCCTCAGGAATACCGCAGGTGCCGTCTTTGCACGTTAACGGCACGGGCATCCGAAGCGGCCGCGTGCTGCGGCGTTATCATCGTCGCTGGAAAATCGAGCGGCTGTTCGCTTGGCTTCATAACTATCGTCGCGTAGTCATTCGCCGGGAATACTACCCAGAGAATTTCCTCGGGATGGTTCAACTCGCTTGCGCCATCATCCTCCTGAGGCATTTATGAGATGGCTTGTAGCGACGAATGGGGAACTTGTGAGTTGATCGTTATACTCCGTGCAGAACGGCGCTACGGCTCCGTGTGCAACTAAGAGAGACTAACGGCGGCGGATAGCACGATTCTTCTGCTGCATGGCGAGATGATACATTTCTTCCGCTCGAGCCGAGAGCAAGTCGAGTACTCGTTCTACATCGCGACTTCGTTGTCCTTGCAATAATTGACGCTGATACTCCTCCGCCACCGGCGCGATCTCGCGCAAGAGCGCCTCACCCTTACTGGTCAGCGACAGTAACGCAGCACGGCTGTCGGATGGATGCGCCGCCCTCTTGATAAATTTGCGGCGCAGCAAACCTCTGAGCGAGCGGCTGATCCAAGCCTTGTCAACATGCGTTCTGCGACTTACTTCATTCACCGAGATCGGCTGGTAGGCGCCCAGCATCACCAGGATTCGCAAATCCGTGGGCTTCACGCCAAATCGATCCTTGAAGGCGAATATGCCTATGCGAAGAATCAGCTCAGAAAGGCGTACGATGCGCACGGAGACCAGCCGGATAAGCGTGTCTATATGGGGAGCGTGTTCGCGGCGGCGCACTCTGCGGGCGGCTTCAAAGGTCTTGGAGTATGGGACAGGCTGCGGGCCACCAACGCTCATCGATGTATGTCTCCCGAAATGCTTCGATGCGAGTATAGAGGAGTCCCTTCGTCGGCCCAAGTGCCGAAGTGAAGTAGCCGCGCCGTCTTGTCGCGGCACCGTGCTCTTTCGAGTCCACCCCGCTGCGCAGCGATCGAAGGTATGCCGGGATCTCTCCGGAGATCTTGAAGCGGTATCCAAGAGTCCGGGTTCACGGCGCGAGATTCGTATGGTTGAAGTGCTGGGCGCATCCGTATGATGATGTCTTGACAACAATCATCTAGCACGAGTATATAGCAGGTCGGCTCCAGTGATGATCACAATCTGACGAGTGCGATGTCAGGAGAGAATTCGAGGAGGTAGGACGTCATGGATAGACGAACAATGTTGGCGATGTTGGGTTTGAGTCCGGCGCTGGTCGCTGGTTCCCCGGCCTACGCAAGCACAGCCGCGAATGGCGCGCCGGATTCCTCGGCGGGCGACGGTCTGATTGCGGTCTTGAACCCGGGGATACCAAACAAATTGGCAACACGGTACCCTCTGGCGCCTCCGCTCGATAACCTCGAGAACAAGACGATCTACATGATCAACCTGTCCTGGGAGGGTCCGGATGCCGGCAACTACTTCTACGGGGCGATGCGGGAGTGGCTTGCCCAACGCTACCCGGGAATCAAAACGACTGTGAAGGTAACGGCCGACGGCATGTTTGGCCTCGACCCGGCGATCCTGAAGGAAATGACAGCCAACAAAGCCGATGGAGCGATCGTCGGTGTCGCGGGTTGAAACGCCTGCATAGCGGCCGTGAGCCGCTGGGCAAAGCAGATCCAGACGCAGCTAAAGATTCCGGCCATTGGCGTCGCCTCGGCGAACGTCGTGCACTACGCCATGGATTACGATTACAAGTTCAGCAACGGCATGCCCGTCCGCTATGTCGCCGTGCCGTTTCCTTTCACTGGGCAGCCGCGGGCCGTGGATGTTGGTTATGTAACCGGCAAGGACGTGCTGACTGGGCAGCCCCTGATGATCTCTGTGATCAAGGCGCTCACCGATCCCCTGACCGCTGAGGAAAAGATTTCGGGTGCGTCGCCGGACGAGGCCCGTTCATCGAGACTCCTTCCGAGCGACACGGAGGAGAATCTGCGGCGTCTCTTCGAAGAGAAGGGGTGGACCGATTACAACTGGATCAATCTTCCCACCGAAAAGCGCGTCATTGAAATGCTCAAGGGTACCAGCCGCAAGTCGGACGAGGTGATCAAGACGATCGACATCACCGGTGGTCAGCGGCAACTCACCGTCGAAAAGGTGGCCATCAGCGCGGTAATGGCGGGTGCCTCACCGGAGCATTTCCCGCTGATTTTGGCTCTCTCGACGCAAGCGCCCTTCGGCAACTCGACCAGCTCGATGGCGAATATGATCGTGATCAATGGCCCAATCCGCAAGCGGCTCAAGTTCAATTGCGGAACAAATGCCCTGGGTCCGTACAACCGGTCAAATGCGGTTGTCGGTCGCGCCTTCACGATCGTCTCGAAAATCGTGGGCGACCTCCGCAACAACGTCAATGCTTGGGAGAGTCTCGGTAGCAACTTGCAATACAACAATCTCTGTTTTGCCGAGAATGAAGAGAATCTGCCGGAAGGTTGGGATCCTCTGCACGTTCAGATGGGCTTCAAACCCAACGATGATGTTGTGTCGGTAGGGATCGGCTGGACGAGTATCTCGAGCGTCGGCGGCAGCCAAAGCCTCTACCCCACTCATTTCCTGATGCGAGACTACATGCGTTCGCTTTCTGCATCCGGATCCGCGGCCACGATCTTGATGGATCCGACTGTCGCGGCTTTGCTCAAAGACACGCACGGTTTCAAGACCAAGGCGCAGCTCACCGAATGGTTCTCGCAGAACGTCGAGAAGACAGCAGGGTCCTACTGGGGAAACGGTGTCATTCAAAGCACCGCAGTCCCGTTCGCCCTTCAAGGTCTTGAGCCATACGCAAGCTGGAAGACGCTGCCGGACGATACCCTCATAAAGCCTTTCACGAACCCGGGCGCGATCCGTGTGGTCGTAACCGGCGGGAAGGTGCAGACCACGTGGTTCGTCACCGATTTCGGCTTGCGTCGCGGCATGAAGGTGGATGACTGGGCCTGAAAAAGAAACGCCGTGAGAATGCAGGAGCCCGTAGTCGTTTTCAAACAAGAGTCATCTAGTGTTGTGTCCCGAAAAAACGCTTACCAGGCCCGGAGCTGTAAGGCACATAAATTCAACTGAAGAGCTTCCAAGACATTTGCTATTTATTTGCGGGACAGCACACTAGTTCGAAATGGAGATCGACGACATGTCACACAAGCTAAGACATCACGCCGGAGTAAGATGGGCAGCAGCGCGGTTCTTCGCGTCCCTCATCGCGTTGGTTGCGGGAGTAACTTTCGCGGCGCAGCCCGGCGCAGGTCAATGGTCGACGGTCGGCGGCGATGCAGGCAACACGCGGTATTCGTCTCTCGCGCAAATCGATTCGCAGAATGTCACGAAACTCGGAGCCGCGTGGGTTTCCGAAAAAGTCGGGCCGCCGCCCTCCTCGCGCGCCATGCCGGTAATCGACGACGGCCTGATGTTCTTCACCGCGCCCCCGTTCATTTGCGCCGTCAACATCTCTACGGCTCAAATCGCATGGCAGTACCGCTTGGCGCCGGACACGGCGCCAGGCGCACCGGTGGCAGGCTCGCCCGATCGAGAAGGCGTGGCGGTCGGCGAAGGCCTCGTGTTCGTGGGACTATCGGATTCGACTCTGATTGCCCTTCGGGAGAAGACCGGCGAGCTTGTCTGGAAGACCTCGCTCATCGATCCTGGCGGGAGCGCGACCGGCGGCGCCTCGGGCGCTCCGCTCTATGCCGATGGCCTGGTGTCGATCGGAACGAATGGCGACAACGGAAACCGGGGCCAGATTATCGCGGTCGATGCGAAGACCGGGCGCGAGGCGTGGCGCTTCTTCGTTATCCCGTCGCCCGGGCAGCCGGGTTCGGAGACGTGGCCGAAGAACAACTCGTGGAAGCGCGGCGGCGGCGCTGTCTGGCTGGTCGGCGCGTTCGATCCCGCGATGAACACAGTGTTCTATGTCACCGGGAACGGCGTCCCGCAGTACGGCGGCGAAAATCGGTCGGGCGACAATCTCTACCTCTGCTCGGTCGTCGCGCTCGACAGCAAGACCGGCAAGCTGCGCTGGCACTATCAAGTGATCCGTCACGACATATGGGAAGCCGACATAGCGGAGGCGCCCGCACTGTTTGACGCGCAAATCGACGGCCAGACTCGCAAGGCAATTGCGGCGATGCGCACGGATGGCTATCTCTTCATGCTTGATCGCGCCACCGGCAAGCCGCTCGGGCGCATCGAAGAGCGGAAAGTTCCTCAGGACGCATTCCAGAAAACCGCTGCCACGCAGCCCTATCCAGCGGGCGCCGAGCCCGTCCTGCCCGATTGCAACGACTGGAAAAAACAGACGCTGCCTCGGGGATTCGAATTGGGCTGCTTCTTCACCCCCGCGTCGGCCGACAAGCCGAATGTTATTGCGCCGGTCTATGGCATGCGCGCCACGCCCATGGCGTTCGATCCGCAGACGAAGTATTTCTACATCACCGGCAACGCGGCTCTCCAGTGGTTCCGCCGCGTGGAGGACCCGGATTTCTTCAGTCTCAGCTTCAGCCAGCGCGTGCCCGGATTGAACAAGTTGAGTTACGGCGTTTTGGCTGCCATCGATACTCGTACGGACAGGATCGTCTGGAAGAAGGAGTTCGACGGAGGACGGCCTAGCGGCGCCCTCGCCACGGCGGGAGGCCTCGTCTTCCAGATGCCTGGCGACGGCAACCTGCAAGCGTACGACGCGAAGGACGGATCGCTCGTATGGCAGTTTCAAACGGGCTCGACCGGCGGAAGCCCGCCGGTTACCTTTGAGAATGGCGGCGAGCAATACATCGCGACGATTGTGGGCGGCGCCGTGTGGGCATTCAAGCTGGGCGGAACGATCGCCGCGCGGCCGGCTCCGCCCATTCCGGCTCAGGAGGACTTCGCCGGAGCCATCACGGATACGGCGAACATCGAAACCGCGTCGCTCGCGCGAGATATGGGGCTCACCGGCGCGCACTACGTCACCGACGAATATGAGTTCAATCCCTATCGCGCGCGAGTGAAGGTCGGCACGAAAGTTTCCTGGCGAAACAACGGCCGGCTGGTCCACACGATTGTTGCGGAAGACGGATCGTGGACGACCGGTCCCTTGAACCCTCTCGACGTCGGCACCGTCACCTTCGACAAGCCGGGGACGTACGAGTACATTTGTAAGGAGTATCCTTGGGAGTACGGCCAAATCATCGTCGAACCCGCTCCCGAGAAAAACGGCGAGAGCCAGCCGCCTGACAAATAGGAGCTCGGCGAAGAGCCAATCACGTGATCGTAAAGCGCGGAAAAGTTCGTGCCGTGCGTTTTTGGTATGGCGCGGGCGTGTCGGCGGACAATGAGAAGTAGAATTGAGTTGAATGACAGTTATGCGGGGCGCAAGCCTCGCGCCCTTCATCAAAGGAGCCGCAACTATGAAGCGTCAATTCGTGGCCGTCATCTTGTTCGGATTGGTGCTGCTCGTATCTGACGGGCTATCGTCCCGCGTTCTGCTCGGGGAATCAAAAGTTGTGGCTCCCGCAAGAGCGAGCCAGGAAAAGTCAGAGCAAACAAAAGAAGCAGAGCCGTTTCCCCAAGTACCGCGCATCACGGCCGAGGAGGTCCAGCGTTTGGCGAAGGACAGCGGAAAGGTGGTGCTAGTGGATACTGATGACCCAGTGGCTTACGAAGCCGAGCACATCAAAGGTGCTGTGAACATCCCCTACGATCCAACTCGCGATACACACGAACAGGATCAGTCACTCAGCGCACTTCCCGGCGACAGGCTGATCGTTTTCTACTGCAATTGTTCCCACGAGGAAGACAGTGCGCCGATGGTGATCGAGATGTGGGAACTGGGTTACGATCACGACAAGGTCAAGGCTTTGAAGAGCGGACTCGCCCGTTGGGAACAGTTGAAGTTGCCACTCGCCGGCTCGGACGTGAATTCGTCCGGGCCCGCCAAGCCCGGAAATCAGCTCTGACGGGCTACAATCCACCGAGGACTACGACGGCAACGAGGGAATCAGATTAAATTGGATTACCGAACAGCTGTTCTCGCACGAAGCTGAAATCGACGTGACCGTCAATCATTCGCAGCAAGTGATCGGTGGGGATCTGCTCTTCCAAGCGAAAATAATAAAACAACGACTCTGTCCGGCTCTGCTGACCCATCATCGCCGCTGTTCCTCCCTGCACTGCTCAGTAGCGCAACAGGGGTTAGTCACCGCAAATAAAATCTGCTCCGAGTTTTTCAACAGACTCAAATGTCGTTGGGCAACTTCTGGTAACGCGAGATTCTCGAGGACGAGACTTCTCTGTCCGCGAAAGAGGCGAACTAGCATAGCGGGACACAACGCGATCAATCGAAACATGGCCACCTTCGCGATATCGGTGGAGGGTCAGGTGAGCAAGAAACTCTACTGCGTCGCGGAATAGATTATCCGTTACTACCAATGAGCGGATGACTCCTCAAACCGAAGCGGCGTCCCAGGGGCGGTGACAGGATGAGTTTGCCATGAGTGGCCCGCCTGGGCCGCGGGTCCGAACTTCATGTCCGGCACGTCACACTGAGCTGTGACCGCAGTCACAGCACTCCTCAGAAGGACGAGAGACTCTGGCGCAAAGCCGCACGGCTGGCGGGGGCGTCTTGGGTTGTCCCCGCAGAGGGCAGCATGAGTCTTTCATGGCCGGTGCTCGTGCCCCGATACCAAACGCAAGATGTATACCGGTGATGGAGCGGACACAACAAGGGGAGTGGAAAACATCTTGATCGCTCTGCCGGAAACCGCCAATGTCGCCACATACGTCGTGGATCGTCATGTCCTCGAGGGAAGAGGGGAGAGTACTGCAGTTGAGTGCGGCGACGAGCGGGTCAGCTATCAACAACTGTCGGACCGGACAAACCGCGTCGGAAATGTTCTTCGCCGATTGGGGGTGGGGTCCGGAGCGCGCGTGGTGCTCTTGCTCCCGGACACACCCGAGTTTCTATACTGCTTCTTTGGCGCAATCAAGATTGGCGCGGTCGCAATACCGCTGAATACGCTTTTGAAACCGCTTGAGTACGAGTTTCTGTTGAATGATGCGCAAGCCAAAGTTGCCCTGGTCGGCGACTTCCTCCTTCCACTTCTGAAGGTTACTCCGCGCGAGCGGTTCAAGTATCTGCGGGAGATTGTCGTTGTTGGCAACTCGAACCAGCACCATCTTCGTTTGGGCGATGCGATGGCCGAGTCGTCCTCGGAACTTCAGCCCGCGCCAATGAGCAAAGAAGCTCCGGCCTTTTGGCTCTATTCATCCGGCAGTACCGGCCCACCCAAAGCATGCATTCATGCTCACCAAGACATGCTCGTTTGTTCCGAACGATATGCCAAGGGAATCCTGAACATAAGCGATCGCGATCGTTGTTATAGCGTCGCGCGGCTGTTTTTCGCGTACGGTTTGGGGAATGCTGGCTACTTTCCGCTGTATGCCGGGGGCACTACGATTCTCTCGCAAGGTCAGCCTACACCTGCCGGTATCTATGCCAATATCGAACGTTACCGGCCGACCTTGTTTTTTTCCGTGCCTTCGAACTACGCCGCGTTGTTGGCGCACCGGCGTGAGGATGGCCGGGAATTTGACCTATCGAGCGTCCGTCTTGCAATTTCGGCGGGCGAACCTCTTCCAGAAGTAATATTCGAGCGGTTCAAGCAGCGCTTTGGAATCGAAATCTTGGATGGCTTGGGTTCTACGGAGACGCTCCAAACGGTGATCTCCAATCGTCCTGGAGAAGTGCGTCCGGGTTCCACCGGCAAGGTCGTTCCCGGATACGAAGCCAAGATTGTCGACGAAAATGGTCGCTCGGTTGCGGTTGGGGTGGCAGGGACCTTGATGATCAAGGGAGATTCGATTTGCTCCGGGTACTGGAACGGCCAAGGAAAAACCGAAGGCGAATTCGCTGATCACTGGTTCCGCACCGGAGACAGGTATTATCAGGATCAAGACGGCTACTTCTGGAATGCCGGGCGCACGGTCGACACATTCAAGGTCAACGGCCGATGGTTGAACCCATTCGAGGTTGAGGGAGCGCTGATCGCCCATCCTTCCGTCTACCAAGCGGCCGTCGTCCCCCGCGAAGACGAAGTTGGACTCACGAAGGCGGCCGCTTACGTCGTCCTAGCCCCGAACGTTCGTCCGAGTGACCAACTGGTTCGTGAGCTCAAGGACTTGGTCGCGCAACGGGTCGGCAGCTACAAACGTCCCAAGTGGATCGAGTTTGTGAGCGAACTTCCAAAGACTGCCACTGGCAAGGTACAGCGCTTCAAGCTGCGTGAGTTGCAGGTGCATCACGATTCAAATGGCCAGGCGGACCATCAGAAACCCACGTCGTAGCGTGGCGCGCTACCGATTCTTCCAAATAGGCTTCCGCTTTTCCATATAGGCGTTCAGGCCTTCGCGAGCATCCTCTGTCTGCATTAGTTCCCCCAAGTAGAGTTTCTCGGCGGCCGCGAGTCCCTCTATCACATCAGCATTAAGGGCCCGGTCCACCGCTCGTTTCGTCAGCTTCAGCACGGGCGCGCTCAAGGACGTGAGCTTGCCAATGAATTCATTCGCCTTCTGACGAAATTCTTGTGTCGGGAAGACCTTGTTGATGAGGCCCGCCGCCTTGGCTTCCGCCGCGTCGATGACGTCTCCGGTCAGCAGCAATTCTAGCGCACGGTTCCGACCGACAAGGTGCGGAAAGACGACCGCAGCGACGGGTGGAAAAACTCCCACCTTGATTTCCGGCTGACCGAAAGTGGCCCGCTCCGAAGCGAGGACCATATCGCAGAATGTAGCGAGTTCACACCCACCACCGAGAGCCATCCCGTCGACCAGTGCCAGAGTGGGTAAGGCGAGGGAATGGAGAAGGCGGAACATTCCATGGAACTTCTCAATCATGTCAGATACTTTGTCCGGCGTGTGGTCTCGGATCGAAACCCCGGCCGAAAAGGCTTTTCCTTGATGGTCGATGACGAGAACCTTCACTTCATTCTCCGAGTGGATTCGTGCGAGGGCACTATGGATCTCTCGTAGCATCGGGATGTCAATGATATTCAGAGGTGGCTGATTCAGAGTAATCCTTGCCACTCCTCCTTCAATCGCGCAAATGATGCTTCGATTCTCACCGGGCATGGGGTAACTCCTCGCAATTTCAGATGGACTTTAGTTCTGCGCCACAATGATCGCTAGGGGGCGGCGCCCGATGCGGCGGTCACTGTGGCCGTTCGGCTATTTTCTCAACTTAGGAATCCCCGCCAGCAGATTCCAGAACTACTTGACAGTCTTCGCAGGCTGTACGACCCATGGAGCAATCTCACGGATGAGTTCCTCATTCCAGCGCGCACCCTGAGCAAGCCGCTGACGAAGACGGATGAAATCCACTTCGCGTTCATCCTTGGTTCCGTAATGAAACGCGCGGAAGCCGGCGTTAGCTTCCGTCATCATGTTCAGCGAGAGCCAAGCGCGGTTGCTCTCGCGGTTCTTGTCCCAATTCACGAGTTTGTGCTTGCGGAGACTCTCAATCGTCTTTGTGAGGCAGTCGGGCATCGTATAGAGAAGTTTTGTGCACATCTGCTCGACGGTATCGTCGAGCAAGGAATGTTCTATGGTGCCCTTGGCCAGCAGCGATTTGCCGTCCTCGCGAGCCTGTCCTGTCTTCCATTCGCCGAGTACCAATCGTCCGTATTCGTCTAAAACGCGGTCTGTGACAACCAGGGGATTCGCCGTCCATCGGCCGTCGACTTTCAAGGCAGGAACGATTTGGGTGAGTCCACCCAACCAGTAGAAACGGTGGGCACTCCATGTCTCGCAGAGGGTTCCGCTATACATGGCCCGCTCGACTCCTATATAGACGGGAAGAAAATCTGTGGTGCCGCCGTCTGGAGCCGAGCCGTGTTTCGGTCCGGCCTGGCTGAAAAGAGCAAGATCACTTGCGATAGAGAAATCGCACGCCATCCCGATTTCCTGGCCGCCGCCCACGCGGATGCCATTCACCCGGCAAATCACTGGCTTGTCGCACTGCAGAATCGTCGAAACCATGTCGTTGAAAATGCGCATGTACTGACGGTATTCAGCCGGCGCGCCGGCGTAATACTCTGCGTATTCGCGTGTGTTTCCGCCGCTGCAGAAGGCACGTGTCCCTGCCCCCGTCAGAACCACGGCGACCGCTGCACGGTCGTTGCTTGCCTCGCGGAGCGCCAAAATGACTTCCTTGGCCATGGAAGTCGTATAGCTATTAAGCTCGTTCGGGTTGTTGAGTGTGATCCAGAGGTTGTGGAGACCCTCGACAGACTCGCCCAGGCGGTTGCGCACAGGCCTCCGTTCAACGAGAATCTCCCGTGGCGAAAAGTTCTCAACGAGGTTGTGATTTTTCATCGCGCTGTCTCCACTATTCACTGTTTCTCCTTTCTCTGGCTGGGCTTCAAAATTGCCCGACGGCGAACGGAATGTTTTGCAACTGCCTCGAGAATAGCCGGGGCTTCTTCGAGCGCGTGCAGTTCAATAAAAGGAGCGAGGGCAATTTTGCCCGCCAACACTATCTGCAACGCGGCGGGATAATGGTCCGGTGGGCAGCCCCAGTTGCCGCGTGCGGTTGCATCCAGAGCCATCAAGTTCGACAGGCGGATCTCAATCGGCTTCGATGCGAAACCGACGACGCCTAGATACCCCCCGTAGTCCAGTAGTCCGAAAGCAGTGGCTTGGCCAGCCGGCGTGCCACTCA
>Ga0209517_10006245_pt1 | contig 14798 bp, 10 predicted proteins | sample PeaSoiMetSII2010_FD_187695 | JGI IMG/M metagenome (GOLD analysis project Ga0209517, IMG submission 187695) | Peat soil microbial communities from Weissenstadt, Germany - SII-2010 (SPAdes) (version 2) | ecosystem: Environmental > Terrestrial > Soil > Wetlands > Peat | place: Germany... | reverse complement strand
GGATCTCCTCGAATGCATCGCCGTAATCGGTAATGAGCCGCGTGAAGACGCCCAACCGTCCGATGCTGCTCTTGGGGTTGGCCTTCCCGGAGTAATTCTCCGGCAGGAGTAGCTCTTCCTGAAGCGGGACGATGTACACTTTCCCCTTCTCCAGTAACACCGGCGCCGAAAGATCGAATTCCTTGAGCTTGACTTCCTGCAACTTCTTCTCGACCGTCGCATTCACGCTCGGCAGGAAGCTCGCGCAGACTTCGTAACCGATCGAGCCCAGGCGCAAATCAATGCTGGACGCTTGGATCTGGCTCGGAGCGATCGGCGAAGCGGCCTTAATCGCACGGATGTAACCCGCGGACACCAGATCTTCCAATCGCTGAGATGGCAGTATGCCTGTGGTGCGGGAATCGCTCGACGCACTTGCCATCAGGTCCGGGAACAGTGCCAGGGTGTCACTCATTGATTTCTCAGGATACACCGGCAGCCTTAAGGCGTGAGAGCTTTTCCCTTTGTTTCCGGCAGCAGGAACGCTGCGACGGCCATAGTGGCGTAGGCGGCGCCCGCGAATAGTCCGATCGCCTGGCCCAGCGGAATCCGCGCCGACAGGAGGCCGACCAGCGTCGGAAACAGCGCGCCCGTCGCCCGGCCGAGATTGTACGCGAACCCCTGGCCGACGCCTCGAACGCGCGTCGGAAAATGTTCGGTGAAGAACGGACCCATCGCGCTGAATACACCCGACGCGAAGAAGCCGAGCGGGAATCCCAGCACCAGCATGGCCGCATCGCCGAACGGAAACATCGTGTAGGTCACCGCGACCACTCCAGCCCCGATCGCGAACACCAGAAACGTCAGTCGCCGGCCGATCTTGTCCGCCAGAAAGCCCCCGCTCAGATAGCCGCAGAAGGCCCCGGCGATCGACACAGCCAGATAACCCGCGGAATCCAGGACCGATAGCTTGCGCTCGGTGCGAAGAAAGGTCGGCAGCCAGGTGGTGACGGCATAATAGCCGCCCTGCGCGCCGGTTCCCATGAGTCCACCGAGCACGGTAATTCTCAACAGCGGCGGCTGGAAAATCTCCAGCGCCGAGGGCCGGTCGGCTTGCGCGGCAAGCTTCGATCGCGTTTCCAGATACACCGCCGGTTCCTCGACGTAGCGGCGCACGAAGAAAACCAGCAGCGCCGGAGCAATCCCGATCAAAAACAGGACACGCCACGCGATCTCCGGCGATAACACGGAAAAGAACAGAGCGTAGAGCAGCGCAGCGGCGCCCCATCCCACGGCCCAGCCCGCCTGCATCATTCCCAGCGCCTTTCCGCGATGCTCCGGGCGGATCACTTCGCCCAGCAGAACCGCTCCGGCAGCCCATTCGCCCCCGAAGCCCAGTCCCATGAGGGCGCGCGCGGCGAACAACTGCTCGAAGTTCTGCGCCAGGCCCGACAGAAACGTGAACACCGCGAACCACAGGATCGCCACTTGCAGCGTGCGCACGCGGCCATAGCGATCCGCGAGCCATCCTGCCAGCCATCCGCCCACTGCCGAGACCAGCAGCGCCGCTGTTCCGAGTTCTCCCGCCTGAGCCCGCGTGATGCCCCAGATCGCGATCAGCGTGGGAATCACGAAGCTGTAAAGCTGGACATCCATCGCGTCCAGCGCCCAGCCGCCCACGCACGCCGCGAACGCTCGCCGTTCGGTTTTCGTGAGGCCGGTGTTTGTAAAGGTGGAAAGCAGAGGCGTGTGTTCCTGAGGAACTATCTTACAAGTTGGGATATGATGACCGGCATGCATCACGTTTCCAGGATTAACGAAGCGGCCGCGAAAACGCCGCCGCTCTATGTTCAGCACAGCACCCATTTCCGCCGCGCGACCTATGTCGATAGAGCCATGGGGTCGGTTCACATGGGCGTAGGGATCTGTTACCTGGATCCCGGCGGGGTGATTCAGCCGCACGTCCATTCCTTCGAAGAGAGCTTCTACGTTCTAGAAGGAAATGTTGAGATGCAAAACCATCCGCTGAAGACGGGGAACTTTGGATTGATCGGCACCGCAATGCGCCATGCATGGCGAAATACAAGTGATCGGCCCGCAGTGTGGCTTGAAATGCAGGCGCCCCAGCCCCGTCCTGTCGAATACGGGAAGGACACTTTTTTCATAAATGACGAAGGGCCCGGCCCGCAAGAGGCGCCCTTGGGCCACTTCGACGAGTCTCAACTACCGCGCCCCGGCGGAGCTTCACAGATGGAAGGATTCAACCCGACCACCGGCGTCGCCATCAAGATGTTCGTGGACCGTTCCTTCGGCGCGATCCATCAATCGCTTTTTCTGATCCAGTACATGCCGGGCGCGAAAATCGATCCGCACGACCACGCCTTCGAGGAGTCGTACCTGATCGTCAGCGGACGCGTGCTCGCCATCGCCGACGGAGAGCCCTACGACTTAGGTCCAGGGGACGTGATCTGGACCGGTGTAGGATGCATCCACAGCTTCGAGAATGCGGGCTCCGAGCCCGTCCGGTGGATCGAGACGCAAGCGCCACTGCCACCGGCGAAAGAAGTGTTCCGCTTCGAGCGCGACTGGGCGAAGTATTGATTACTCGTTCGATGCCAGCAGGCCTTTTTGCGCCATCGCCTTTTTGAGGATCTCCGCGGCCACCGGGAACTCTTTCTTCGAGTTCGCCATGAAGATGCCCTTGCTGATCGTCAGCGCGGTCCAGCCGAGCCTGCTCTGGGCGTCCAGCTTCGCTCCGCGATCCACCAGGTACTGGAGAATCGAGGGCTGATTGCAGATGACGGCTCCGTGCAGAGCGGTGAAGCCATCCCAACGCGGGTCGCCTACGCCGAGATTGGCCAGATCCTCTTCGAAATTATCCGGATAGTGCGCCAGCATGGATTGGGACGTGCCCGTCATCTTAAAGTCCCCCATGTGGACTTTGGCGTCGATATCGTTGCCGAGCTCGACAGCCAGCTTCACCGCTTCCAGCCGCTCGGCTTCTGGGACTCCGGTCAGCGGGCCAGGCGTCTCGCCCTCGTAATAGTCGAGACAAGCAGCGGCCATGAGCGGCGTGACGCCGACCGCCGTCGGCATCTTCGGATCAGCCTTGTATTTCACCAGCAGCCGCATCATCTCGGGGTCGCCATTCCGGGCAGCGTTGTAGAACGGTGTAGACCCGACAAAGCTCAAATAGTGCCGGCCTAGATTGATGTTGGGCGGATTCTTCGTAGTGCCGAGTCCCTTGGTCATCGGCATTTCTTTCCAGGCAATGCGAGCGTTCGGATCCGCGCCCTTCTGCAACAGTTTCTCGGCTAACTGGATAGCGGAAATCCTCTGCCCGCTGGGACGCGGAACCGGGATCGGGTCCGACGCCGTGGCCGCCGCTTCCCAGGACGTGCCGGGCTTGCGCATCCAAACCACCGAGTGCAACGGCGTTCCGTTGAGATCCTGTACGTTCGGGTTGGCGCCAAAGTCCAGAAGCATGGATGCCATGTCGAAATAGGCGTTAATCACCGCCATGTTCAGCGTCGTGCTGCCGTCCACGGACCTGTCTTCGACGTTCGCGCCGTGCTCCAGCAGCATCTTGGCGGCGGCGATCTGATTGTTCATCACCGCAAACAGCAGCGGCGTAAATCCGGCCTTGGACTTGGATTTCACGTCGCCGCCGAATTCGACCAGCAACGCCGCGGCATCGGCGTTTCCTTCGCCGGCCGCCCACATCAACGCCGTCTGGCCTTTGTAAGGCTCGACTGCGTTCACCTTCGCGCCATGGGTCAGCAGCATCTTGATCGCATCGACCTTGCCATTCAAAGCCGCTGTCATCAGCGCGGTCTGACCTTCTTCGGAGGTGCTGTTCGCGTCGACCCCCGCCTTCAACAGTCGCTCGATGATGGCGGCATTTCCGTTTGAGCATGCCAGCGACATCGGGGTGATCTTGTAACGCGTTTCGGCGTTCGCGTTCGCGCCCGCGTCGATCAGCAGGTTGACGATCTCCAGGTTGTTGGACTTAACGGCCCAGTGGAGCGGCGTGGAAGTATCCACGGCCGGGGTGTTCACGTCGGCCTTCTTGGCCAACAGGGCCCGCACGGCGGCGGCATCGCCTCGCTTCGCGGCGTCGATCAGTGACGGGTCTGTCGCGGCGCAAAGAGCGCCAGTCAGCAACAACATGCCTGCCCAGGAACGTGACAAGGAACGTGTCATAAGGGTATCCGGGCTCAATTCTACCCTAGCGGGATGTCGTAAACAAGGCCGTCATCGGTTCGATAGCGGATTGACAAACTGACCTGTCGATAGGTAACCTGTAGTTGCTGCATGCAAGACCTGCCCAGGAGCACTACAGGTGGCTCGCATCCGGTGTAACGGCGCTGTATAATTAACAACGGCTTCGATGATAGGAAAACCTCGCGCTAAGTGGCTGACGGTCGGCACGTTTGTTGGGCTGTTCCTGCTCAATAACGTAGCGCGTACGCAGACGCCTGCTCCCCAGCCAAATGCGCAAGCCGCCAGCGCGACTATCAAACAATATTGCGTCGGATGTCATAGCGCCGCTCTCAAAACCGGCGGAGTGGTGCTCGATCCCGCTGCGATGAATCAGGTCGCAAATAACGCGGAAACCTGGGAAAGGGCGATCCGGCAGCTTCGGGCGAAGTCCATGCCGCCCGTGCCGATGCCTCGCCCGGATGCGGCCACCTACGATCGCGTTGCCTCCTACCTCGAGACCGAGCTCGACCGCGCCGCGGCCGCCAAACCCGATCCCGGCGACCTGCCCAATCTGCATCGCCTGACGCGCACCGAATATAGCAACGCCATCCGCGATCTTCTCGCGCTGGACAACCTGCCGAAAGAGATGGACTACACGCTCCTGTTGCCGTCCGACAACGCTGCGAGCGGTTTCGACAACATTGCCGATCTGCTGTACGTTTCTCCGGCCACCATGGAACGGTATCTGGACGCTTCCACCAAGATCAGCCGCCTGGCTGTCGGCGATCCTTCGATGCCGGTGATGGAGAACATCCACCATTTGCCCCTGGAAGGGCCTCAGGATGAGCAGGCCGCGGATCTGCCGTTCGGAACGCGGGGCGGGACCGTCATTCGCAGCTATTTCCCGCTGGATGGCGAGTACGAAATCAAGGTCGATCTGGCAGGCGCGGCACGCGATCCACACCAGCTCGAAGTTACGGTGGATGGAGAGCGCAAGGAATTCGTGACGCTGGGCGGAGGCGGTGGTCGAGGCGGACGTGGTGGTGCGGGCCGAGGTGGTGCCGGTGGACGAGGCGCCCCGAGCCCGACCGATTTTCGGATCGCCGTGAAGGCCGGGCCCCGCGTGATCGGAGTCACCTTCGTGCAGAAAACCGAAGCGCTGGATGAATCCACGCTCGCGACTCGTAGGCGCAGCCGTGGAACGCAGCCGGCCATTTCCGCGATCACCATCCGAGGACCGTACAACGCCACAGGCCCGGGCGACACGCCCAGCCGCCAGCGGATCTTCACCTGCCGTCCCACGAACGCCGCGGCCGAGCCGGCTTGCGCCAAGCAGATTCTATCGACCCTGGCGCGCCGGGCTTATCGCCGTCCCGTGACTGACTCGGACGTCGCCACACTGCTCACGTTCTACGATGCCGGACGCAAAGAGCGCGATTTCGATCTCGGGATCCAGCGGGCTCTCGAGCGCTTGCTGGTGAGCCCGCAGTTTCTCTATCGCATCGAGCGCGATCCGGCCGGCGCGGCTCCCGGATCCGTTCACTCTGTCAGCGATCTGGAACTCGCCTCTCGACTTTCCTTCTTCCTGTGGAGCAGTATCCCGGATGACGAGCTCTTGAACGTCGCCGCCGCCGGTCAATTGAAGCAGCCGCAGGTTCTGGAGCAGCAGGTCAAGCGCATGCTGGCCGACGCGCGCTCGGAATCGATGGTGAATAACTTCGCGTCGCAGTGGCTGTACCTGCGCGACGTGGACGTCAAGGCTCCGGACCTGTTCGTGTTCCGCGAGTTCGATGAGGGCCTGCGGCAATCCTTCGAGCGGGAAACCCAATTATTCCTCGATAGCATCTTGCGCGAGAACCGCAGCGTGCTGGAACTGTTGACCGCCAACTATAGCTTCGTCAATGAGCGGCTGGCCAAACACTACGGCATCCCCAATATTCGCGGCAGCGAGTTCCAGCGAGTCACCTTCCCGAAGGACAGTCCTCGCGGCGGACTCCTGGGGCAGGGCGGCATTCTGCTGCTGACCTCGTACTCGACGCGCACCTCGCCGGTCCTGCGAGGCAAATACGTTCTGGAGAATTTGCTGGCGTCCCCGCCGCCGCCTCCTCCGCCTAACGTTCCCTCGCTCAGCACGGACGGCGCGAAATCCGGAGAGCAGCTTTCCTTGCGGGAAGCCATGGTGCGGCATCGGGCCGATCCGGCCTGTGCGAATTGTCACGCGCGCATGGATCCCATCGGATTCGCGATGGAAAACTTCGACGCCGTGGGCCAGTGGCGCGATCATGACTCCGGCAAGCCCTTGGATGTGTCCAGCAAATTACCGGACGGAACCGTCGTCGACGGCGTGGCGGGCGTGAAGCAACTGCTTCTCAACGACCCGCAGAGATTCGTCGGCGCGATGACCCAGAAACTCCTGATGTACGGCATCGGACGCAACGTGCAGTATTTCGACGCGCCGGCTGTGCGGAAGATCGTCCGCGATGCCGCCGCGAACGACTACAAGTTCGAATCGCTGGTGCTGGGCGTCGCCAAGAGCGCCCCATTTCAAATGAGAACCGTGAAGGCCGAAAGGAACAACCCATGACGTTCATCACCAAAAAGAAAATGGCCCGGAGAACGATGCTGAAGGGTCTGGGCGCTACGCTCGCTCTGCCTATGCTCGATTCGATGATCCCCGCGCTTTCGGCAGCGGCCACGCCGGTCCCGCGTCTGGGATGGGTTTACGTCTCGCACGGCGTGATCTGGGACCAATGGAAGCCCACCACGCTCGGCCACGGTTTCGAGCTGACGCCCAACCTGAAGCCGCTCGAAAAGGTCAACGGCCTGTTCAATATTCTCACCGGCCTGTCGCACCTTGAAGCCGATACCAAGGGCGACGGCTCGGGCGATCACACGCGCGCCTCGGCTGCCTGGCTGACCGGTGTCCACGCCTATGACCGCACTCGTCCAGGTGTCGAGGTGAAGCTCGCGACCACGGCGGATCAGCTTGCAGCGCAGGTAATTGGCAAGAACTCCCAGATCCCCTCGATCGAGCTAACCGTCGATTCGGCCTCGGCGGGTTCCTGCGATTCAGGCGACTGCTTCTACGTCAACACGGTTTCCTGGCGCAATCCGACCACACCTAACATGTGCGAGAATCAGCCGCGCGTGGTCTTCGAGCGCCTGTTTGGCGACGGCGGTTCCAGCGCGCAACGTCTTGCCCGCGCCAAGAAGACCGGCAGCATCCTCGATTCCGTCATGGAAGAAGCCAGCGGACTGGCGAGCTCGTTGGGCAACAGCGATCGGTCCAAGCTCGGCGAATATCTCGACTCCGTTCGCGATATCGAACAGCGCATTCAGACCACGGAATCCAAGACCGAACAGAGTTTCGAGCTGCCGGACCGCCCGGTCGGAATTCCGGACAGCTTCGAAGAGCACGTCAAACTGATGTTCGATCTGCAGATCATGGCGTACCGCGCCGATCTGACGCGGGTCTTCAGCCTGATCATGGCGCGCGAGCTGAGCGGCCGCACTTATCCGATGATCGGCATCCCCGGGCAGCACCACCTGATTTCGCACCATCGCGATGACGCGGAACTGATGTCGCAGAAAGCCCGCATCGATACCTATCACGTGCAGATGCTGGCTTACTTCCTTGAGAAGATGCAGGCGACCCCGGACGGCGACGGCTCGCTGCTCGACCACAGCCTGATCATGTACGGCAGCGGCATGGGCAACGGGAATCTGCACCGCCATTCGGATATGCCGGTGCTCCTGGCAGGAAAACTCGGTGGCAAGTTCAAGACCGGCTATCACCTCGACTACAAGATGGACACGCCCATGGCGAACCTTCTTGTGGCTATCCTGGACAAGGCTGGCGTGCCGATCGAGAAGATGGGCGATAGCACGGGTCCGCTGAAGATGGAAGCAATCACGGTCTAAGGAGATCGATCATGTCCGAGCAAACCTCCCGCAGAAGTTTGTTGCAGAATACCGCCCTGGTGGCGGGCGCAGCCGCGCTGGCCTCTGGCACCCGGGCGCTGGCGCAGAATACTCCCGCTGCGGAGGATACCTCGGCATGGAAGAAGTTTTTCCCGGAAAGTTTCCGCAATGAGCGCATCAAGACCTCGGGCGCCGAAATCAACACCTTGATCGGGGGCTCGGGTCCGCCGCTGCTCCTGTTCCACGGCGCTCCGGATTCGGTTATCACATGGCGCCTGATTGCTCCGGATCTGGCTAAGGAGTACACGCTGGTGCTGTGCGACCTGCGTGGCTACGGTGATTCCAGCAGGCCCGCCGACAAGCCCGATCATTCCCAGCAATCCAAGCGTCCCATGGCCCTCGACGGTGTCGAGGTCATGGAACACCTGGGCTTCCGCCAGTTCCGCATGGTCGGCCACGACCGTGGCGGCCGCGTCGGACGGAGGATGGCGATCGATCATCCGGACCGCGTTCTCAAGCTTGCGGTGCTCGATATCGTACCGGCCCACTATCTCTACTCCCACGTCACTCTCGATTTCGTGCGCGGGTACCCGCATTGGTTCACTTACCTGTTGCCGGCGCCCGGCCCCGAAAACGACCTGGTCGCCGCTGCCAAACGCCAGGCGGAGCAAGCCACCAGCGATGTTCAGCGCGAGTACTCCCGCCACCGCGTGAAATTCGAGATGGAGCACTGCATGTGCGAGGACTATCGCGCCTCGGCATCCGTCGACCTGAAGATCGATCACGATGATATCAAGGCCGGGAAGAAGATCACCTGCCCCCTGCTCGCGCTGTGGGCGGGCCGAGGCCTTTATCCGAGGCTGTTCGACGACGTCCTGGGAATCTGGAAGGAGGAAGGCACCAAAGTCAGCGGCAAGCCTGTCGACGGTAGCCACAACCTTCAGGAAAGCGCTCCCAAGGAAACGCTGGCTGAGCTGCAGGCTTTCCTGAAGGGGTGACGCCCCCCACTGCCGCGCAACCCGGCGCTCCCACGGTCGATCGGCTGCTCGATACCGCCGCCGGATTGTTTTGGGAAAAAGGCTTCGCCGCCACCACCACTCGCGAGATTGCGGCCGCTCTTAGCATCCAGCAAGCCTCGCTCTACTACCACATGTCGAGCAAGGAAGACTTGCTCTACCAGATCTTCGTCTCGTCCCTCCAGCAATTCCTCGCCGATGTCCCGGCCGCTGTCGAAGCGGCGGCGCCACCAGCCCGGATACATACTCTGGTCCACGCTCATGTGCTCACGCTTCTGAAGTATCAGAAACGCAACATGACCATGCTGACGGAGCTCCGCTCGCTCTCGTCCCGGCATCGTGACCAGGTGGTGGCGCTTCGGGAACGCTACGCGGACTTCGTGCGATCGACGCTCGAGGAGGCTCAGGCAGCCGGCGAGATTCGCACCGATATCCCCGCGGCGTATCTGGCTCTGGCTCTCTTCAACATGCTCAACTGGGCGGCTCGCTGGTACCGCGAGGATCGCGACCCGCCACCGGATCAGGTCGCCGAGCTGTTCTTCAAGCTCTATCTGCAGGGCGCGGCCTCATCGCGCGCGCACCTTGCGTTACCGGCTGTTAAGGCAGCGCTTCCTCGTGCTCGCAGACATGGCAAACCCGCGGAGAACACCACCGTCGAGCGCCTGCTCGATGCCGCCGTGGCTCTGTTTTCGCGCAAGGGGTACGCCGCCGCCAGCACGCGGGAAGTAGCTGCGCTGCTGGGGATGCAGAAGGCTTCGCTGTACTATCACATTCAGAGCAAGGAAGACCTCCTGTACTTCATCTGCAAGTCTTCGCGGGAACGGATTCGCGCCGATGTGGAGACGGCGATTCACGACATTCCAGACCCGCTGGAGCGAGCCCGCGTGCTAATCGTCGCGCATGTCGAGAGCATGCTGCGCGACAAGGACGAGCACGCGACTACGCTGACCGAGATGTACGCTTTGTCGAAAGATCGCCTGGCCCAGATCATCGCTCTGCGCGAGGCGTACGTGGACCTAGTGCGCTCGGTTCTGCACGACGCCCAGAAGGCCGGCGCTCTCCGCGATGACATCGACGTGCGATATCTCAGCCTGGGCTTGCTCGGCCTGATGAATCGCGTGCTGGTCTGGTATCGCCGTCGCGGCCCCATGTCGCCCAGCCAGCTCGGCGAACTGCTGGCGGTCATCTTTCTCACCGGCGCCGCTCCCATAGATTACTGATGCAGTCCCGTCGCCAACACTAAGGCCGTCCTTCGCAGCTATGATGTCTCTAGCCGTAAGGTCGACAGCCGGATATGGACAGTCGGATCGTCGCAAGAGAGATTAAGAATGAGATCTGGCCGCTCCTGCGGAATCACGGCTTCTCAGAGTTCACCGGGAAGTCGGCATGGCGGCGCCTGCCCGAGCAAATTCATGTTGTAAACTTCCAATCATTCAGTAGATACCTTGCGGAAAGAGTAGGCTGTACGACCTTCTCATTCGCACTCAACCTTGGCATCTACTTCCGCACGATTCCGTTCGTCGATCCCATACGGAAGGGAACTGACCCGTCCGTCAAGCCGTAGGAGTACCACTGTCATTTCAGGCGCCGTTTGTCAAAAGGGATCGAGCAACTGGCATTACCGCGGCCTGATACCTGGTATGTGGAACCTGATGGAAGCAATCTTCTCGATGCCTTATCCGACGCGCGAATGAGTCTCCAACGAGTGAGCTTGAGGCCATGAGGATTCGATTGAGCCCCGTCGGATTACGTCGCAGAGCGAGGAACAAGTAGCAATAGCCGTGTTTGACTTTCGATACACGTCGGCGATACACTACCTACCGAGCGACAGGTTAGAGGTGAAACCCATGACTACTCGCATTTTACTCGGCATCTTCGTCACTTTTTCCCTTGCAAGCGCCGCGGAGTTGACTGCGCCGCCCTCCACTTTCGCGAAAGACGTGGCTCCCATTCTTCAGGAAAAATGTCAGAGCTGCCACCGCGCTGGGTCCATGGCGCCGATGTCGCTGGTCACCTACGAAGAAACCCGCCCCTGGGCGAAATCCATCAAGCAGCGCGTAGTCACGCGCAGTATGCCACCCTGGCATATCGACAAGACCGTCGGCATTCAGCATTTCCAGAACGACATGTCTCTGACCGATGCGCAGATTTCGACCATCGCCCGCTGGGCCGATGCCGGCGCGCCACTGGGCGATCCGAAAGACATGCCGCCCGCCAAAGTGTGGCCGAAGGAAGACGGCTGGCAGCTTTCCAAACAATTCGGCCAGCCCGATTTTGTTCTCAGCTCCGAACCGTACACCATGCCTGCCAAAGGCCAGGACGTTTGGTTCAAGCCCCTGACGCAGATTCCGATCACCGAGCCCCGCTGGGTGCGCGCCGTGGAGATGCGGCCTGCCACCGCCGCCGGTCGTAAGATCACGCATCACGCGCTGGCCTATCTGCAGCAGGAAGAGCCGGGAACCAATACCGGGCTCGTCACCCAAGGTCTGCTGATGGAATGGGCCGTCAACAAGAACTACGACGTCTACCGCGCCAACACCGGCAAGCTGCTCGTGCCGGGATCGCGCATCTGGTGGGAGATGCATTATCACGCCGTGGGCGAGGAGATTCAGGATCACGTCGAGCTGGCGGTGTATCTCTATCCCAAGGGCCAGGAACCGAAGTATCGGACCTTCCTCACCGCATTCCCCGCGACCGCTGGCAGCGCCGCTTCAGGCGTGCTCGATATCCCGCCGAATTCCATAACGGAATCCGAGGGCTACCAGACGCTGCGAGCGCCGGCGCGCCTCGAGAATTTTCAACCGCACATGCACCTGCGCGGCAAAGCGATGCTGCTCGAAGCGATCCTCCCGGATGGCTCCAAGCGCACGCTCAGCTACGTCGATCATTTCACCTTCAACTGGATGACCAACTACATCTACGCCGACGATGCTGCGCCGGTGTTGCCCAAAGGCACCATCATCCACGTGGTCGCGTGGCACGACAACACCACCAACAACAAGAACAATCCGGATCCCGATCAGTGGGTCGGCTGGGGCGACCGTACCGTCGATGAGATGGCGCACGCCTGGGTCAACGTCACCTACATCAGTGACGAGGATTATCAGCAGTACCTCGCCAAGAAGTAGCACCGAACCGCGACAGCTATGGAGCGGTCTTGACAGCCGCCTCGTACACAATCCTGCCGCCGACCACGGTCATCATCGGCTTGATGTCCTTGATCTGGTCCGCCGGAATCGTCAGGTAGTCGCGGTCGAGCACCACCAGGTCCGCCAGCTTGCCCGGCTGGATCGACCCCAGGTTGTCTTCCTGAAACACGAAGAACGCGTTCTTGCGCGTGTGCGCGATCAGCGCGTCCTCGCGGCTGATGCTCTGCCGGTTCACCTTCGTCCCGCCCGCCATCTTCCCCGTGACCGCGAAATACAGCGTCGTGAACGGCAGCGTCTGATTGGCCGCCGTCCCGTCGGTCCCGAGTCCCCACATGATGCCGCTGTTCTGAAGCGTCGCCAGCGGCGGCATATCGTAGGCGCCATCTCCAAAACCTTCGTGCATGATCGCGCCATTGATCACCGCCCACGGATGCACCGCCGCGTACATTCCGAGTTTCTTCATGCGCTCGATCTGCGACGCGTTGATCTGGTTGATGTGCGCCAGCGTCCAACGCAGGCCCTTGATGGGATGCTCCTTGTTCACCGCCTCGATCTGATCGAGGAACGCGTCAATGGTCCCGCTCAGCTCCGCATGCACGTGCAGCGGCAGCCCGGCCTGCGCGATCGCCATCGCAATCTTTCGCCACTGTTCGAGCTGATCCGGCGTGGGGTTCGACTTCAGCGCGAACATCGGGTCATGCAGTGGCGAGTACACGCTTTCCCCGAAGAACACATTGTCGATATAGCTGTCGCCCTGAAACAGCTTCATCTGGGCAATCTGCTGGATGGTGCGGTCCACCGCCTGAGGATTTCCCGCCGCCGCGCCACCGATGCAAAACACTCGCACGTTGAGGCGTTCCTGCGTCTTCCACTTCTCGAAAATCGCCAGAACATCCGCATCGCAGCCCGGAACGCCGAAGGACGTGAGTCCCGCCCGGTTCATATCGCGGACCAAATCCGCGCTGGCGGCCTCGAGCTGATCCGGCGCGACCCTGGGAAGCTTGTTCGCCACCGCGCGGGTTGCCGCAATGTCGCCCCGAACCACGCCCGTGGGCTTCCCGGAAGCATCCCGCAGAATCGACCCCTTCAGGAAATCCGGAGGGTCGGGCGCGTTGGCCGCGATCTTCAGAACGTCCAGAGCCTTGCTGTTCAAAAACACCTGATAGTAGGATTCCTGCAGCGCTACAGGATTATTCGGCGCGATCTGATCCAGCTCTTCCCGCGTGAATGGTTTCGGATCGTCCGCAAACTGCTGATGGGCCCAGCCTCCGATGTTATAGATCCAGTCTCCCGGAGCAGCCGCTTTCACCCGCGCTCGCAGCATCTCGATCGCCTGCTTCCGCGAATCCACACCATCCCATCGAACCTCCTTCACCCAGGTCGACGCCGCGCGCAGCAGATGCATATGATTGTCGATCAGCCCCGGGATCACCGCCTTGCCCTTCAAATCGATCCTGCGCGTGTTCGGGCCCGCGAGTTGCGCGATCTCCTGATTGGTGCCCGTCGCGACGAATCGGCCGCCCCGGATCGCCACCGCTTGCGCGATCGAAAAGCGCTCATCGACGGTGATGATCTTGCCGTTCGTGAAAACCAGATCCGGCGGCGATTGCTGCGCGTGCAGAGCACCTGAGAGCACAGCCGCGAGCACGGCCGCCAATAACGTTCGCTTTAACATTAGCGCCTCGCTTGGTACATCTTGCTGAAGCCGTTCCTCGTATTAGTGACCGTGAACGACCCATCCTGCTGCGCCGACAGCTTGATCCAATACGCCGTGCCGTTGTGGACCGGCGCAGGAGTCGCACCCGGCCCAGGCTGCGGAGCAGGTGTGGGCGCAATCGGGATCGCTGGCTGCTGGTCGTCGATCATATTGGCGATGAACATCCCCGGCACCGTGTATTCCTGCCCGCTCAACGTCGAAAAGTGAAGCTGCCAGAGATCTTCCAGACCCGGCGACGAATGCACCGTCTTCATCACCTCCGGCTCGCCGCCTTTCCGCGTCCCATTGTTCATGATGGCGACCCGAGGATGCAGCGCGTACACCATCACCTCCGAATTCGAACTAGCTTGCCCGTGATGCAGTCCCAGGAGCACGTCCACCGTACCAAGACGGTTGTTGGGGCACATCAGCTCGAATTCCTTGTTCTTGGTCAAGTCGCCCAAGTGAACTGTGCGAAATCTTCCGAACGTAATGTGGACCCCCACCGACTGAGGATCCTCCGCATTATTGTCCCCAGCCTTGTACGCGGAGCAATACGGATTCGGCTGCCCCGCGCCAGGCAATGCTGTCTTGATGACCTGGCCTGCCGACGTGACCACGCGCACATCCACTCCCGCCATAGCGATCTTATCGCCCGGTTTCGCGACCGTGTGCTTGGCCTTGGCGATCAACGGCGCATACGTCTTCTGGAGAAACGTGTCCGCGGCTTCACCCGGCTGGACGTTCGGCCCGTGATCGATGAACTCCTTAATCGGAATCTTGGCCGCTAACTCCGCCAAGCCGCCAAAGTGATCGCCGTGCCAATGCGTGATG
>Ga0209517_10006243_pt1 | contig 14804 bp, 15 predicted proteins | sample PeaSoiMetSII2010_FD_187695 | JGI IMG/M metagenome (GOLD analysis project Ga0209517, IMG submission 187695) | Peat soil microbial communities from Weissenstadt, Germany - SII-2010 (SPAdes) (version 2) | ecosystem: Environmental > Terrestrial > Soil > Wetlands > Peat | place: Germany... | reverse complement strand
TGTAGTGCCGGGGGTGTGGCCCCGGACTGAAAGAAAGGCTGAATACAGCAGAACAATCCCGAATATCACTGCTATTGCCTGAGTGGATATCCTGGCGGCAATCGCAGCGCCGAAGAGCGCTCCGAAAGTGGTGGCCATCTCGAGAAACATTCCAAGTCGGATATTGGAGAAACCCTTTTTGACATAGGCCGCCGCCGCACCTGATGATGTTGCTATGACCGAAACAAGCGAAGCTCCGATTGCATAGCGGATATCCACGCCAAAAACCAAAGTGAGCAGCGGGATTATAACGACCCCGCCCCCAAGTCCCGTCAGCGCTCCCAGAAAACCGGCGGTCACGGAACCAAGGAATGTCAGAATAGAAAATTCAACGATATTCATGGTCACTTTTTCTTTGATAGCCAAATTGTACCGCTGGTGGCCGCTCAAGACCGTCAAGGTTGCTTTGCCGGGCAAACGCTCAGCCTCATTTAATGTCAAATACCGAAAAGTAAAGATCATGTCTCCGGATATGGGAATAGGACTGATGCAATTGCCGGATCAGTACTTAAAGTTATCAAGATTCGCTTTTAGAATGGCCATCAGGTTTCACCCCAGGAGTTGAGCCTATCGTGTTTAAGCACAACAGGAGGTAAAAAAATGCTGCGAAGATACCGCTTTGTCTATCCAGTGCTCATTTTACTTGGGATAGCCTCATTACTGGTAATCCGAGTCCATACACCTCAGGCTCAAAGCGAACAGACCAGCCTGGTCACCGCTATCGAAGTTGTTGCAAAGCATGCGATTCCTGCCGTCGTGCACATCGAGGTGACGGAGCGCCAGGAAATTGCGAACCCTTTGCTGCCGTTTGAAAACGAGCCTTTTTTTAAGTATTTTTTTGGAAACCCTAAGATGCCCAAAAAATACCAACGGGAGGTGCAAGGACTGGGAAGCGGAGTGATCATCGATGATTCGGGACACATACTGACCAATTATCATGTCGTTGGAGGAGCGGCAAAGATAGACGTTATGCTGGCAGATGGGAGGCAGTTTACGGGGAAGTCGATAAAAACCGTCGGAACAGACCCGAAAACCGACCTGGCGGTTATTCAGATTGTCGACAAGGGCCCGTTCCCATACCTTGCTATGGGCGACTCCGACAAAATGGCTGTCGGGCAATGGGTGGTAGCCATCGGGCAGCCCCGAGGACTCAGTGAGACCGTCACACAGGGTATCATCAGCGCCATGCACCGCAGAGGGATTTCAGACCCCAGCAGCTACGAGGATTATTTGCAGACCGATGCGGCTATCAATCCGGGTAACAGCGGAGGGCCGCTTGTGAATCTCAGAGGCGAAGTGATCGGCATAAACGCGGCAATTATGTCGGAGTCGGGTGGCTTTGAGGGGCTGGGGTTTGCAATTCCCAGCAACATCGCCGCGCACATCTCGCAAGAGCTGATCAAAAACGGTAAGGTTATTCGCGGCTGGCTCGGAGTGAGCCTTCAAACAATAACTCCCGAGCTTGCCAAGTCCTTCGGTCTTAGCAGCACCAAAGGGGCTTTGGTTGCGAATGTAATCAAAGGAAGTCCGGCCGATCATGCAGGGATAAAGCAGGGCGACGCAATCATCGCCTATCAGGACAAACCGTTTGACGACCCGTCTTCTCTGCGAAATAGCGTATCGCTGGCGGCCGTGGGTTCTGAAATAAAACTCACAATTATGCGCAAAGGCGCCAAACAGGACATTACGGTAAAGGTGGGCAACATCGAAGAGCAGGAAAAGGCAGTATCGGCTTCTTTAAAAAAAGAGTTCGGGATTGCCGTCATTCCGATGACTCCCAAAGAGGCAAATGCGTATGGACAGGGTACCCAGTCGGGCGTGGTAGTTACGCAAGCCGATGCCAACGGTGTTTTTGGGAAGGCAGGTTTCGAAAAGGGTGACCTGATACTGGAAGTCGAAAACCAACCGGTCGACGATGCTGCCAGCCTGTTTGCCATACTGAGCTCTCTGAAGCCAAAGCAAAGTGTGAACATTACGGCCGTCGACCACAAAACCGGGCAGTCTGGAAATGTACCGATAACACTGCCGTAGCAGCGTGACACAGTCTCCGAAGCCGGAATCTTTTTCCCGGCTAATTGAACTCGCAGCCATAATGGGATGGTTGTCCTGTGACAACTAACAGCGAGTTTCTTGAAATATTGTCAAGATTTTCTGGCCGCCGCCGAAGGCAGCGGCGAACCCGGCCAGCGGTCCCACCGCCTGAATTAATCACCGTTGCGAGGCTCCTCATCTACAGCCCGTGCCGGCTCGGGCATAAAAGACAGAATTGCGGGCAGGATCATCAGGGCGGCCGCAAGAACACAGATACTCCCTTCCCATGCTACAAAACCCAGGCTGAAAATACCCATGTTGTTCGATATCATCAATGTCCCAAAGCCGATTGTGGTGGTCAACGCGGCGAGGATGACACCCTTGCCCGTACTGAAAGGAAGGCGCCCTTTTCCTGCACGTCCCTCTCGCCATCTCTGGACGATGATCACCCCGTATTCCACTCCCGCCCCGACCACTAGCGGCATGAAGATGCTGTTTGCGAGGTTGAAATCAATGCCCGCGGGTTGCATTATGCCAACTGTCCAGATCGTTCCGGCCACAAGCGGGGTAAGTGATATCAGCATAAGAGGCCAACTTCTGAATATGAATGCGAGAAGAAGCGAGACCGCAATGAGAGCGAAAACGGAAGCCTGGATCGAGGCTCTCTTGTAAGCGGAGGCGAAGACATAGAGGGAAACCGGGTCGCCTACCACGTCGGAGTTTACCGATTGGGTCTCTTTTACAAAACGGTTCAGCGCTCCTTCATTCCATATGGGCTCTTTTGGATAAATCCTTATGAGATATTGGCCTCCATGGAGGAACTGGTCTCTCAGTTGAGTGGGAATATCCTGAACGCTCATCGGGGAAGCCGATGAACTCTCCCTGATCAGTGTCCACACGTCCTTGAGGTCCTTGTTAAAACGGTTGCGGTATTCTGAAAGCCTCTCGAAGGCCGAATGCGAATTCTTAAGTGGTTGCAAGATCCTGTCTATAAATTCTCTGACGTTTGCCATTTGCTCGACCTGAGGCCTCGAAGCACCCCATTTAGAAGCCTGCTCCGGCTGCATTTTAAAATTCATTCTCTCAAGAACGTCGATTAATGTCTCTTTGCAGGGCGGGTCCGCACCACCTTGGCAGCCCCCCGGGGCCGCGCCCGCAACCGATGATTTCAGATCTGGAATCATCCGGGCTATGGACCTCAAAACAGACACCTTCTCTTCCTGGTCTCCAGGCAGAAGCGTAAAGACGGTATCCACATCTGAAACGGTAGGGAGCGTTTTGAATTTTGCCGACTCCCTCATAACTTTTTCAGGGGAGCGCGTGATCAAGGCCGCAGAAATAATCGATTTGGTGGAATTTTCTACCAGAACTTTTTCCCAGTAGACCGATTCAGAATTCCTGGCCTGGAGGCGCAGAGGATTCAAGTCGAACTGCACACGGGAAGCCATGATCGAACCCACAGCACTCAACACCAGGGCCGCGGCGAGAACAGCTCGAACACCAGTGGGGCTCAGCAAAATAAGGTATCTGTTTCTCACCCGTTTTGCCGATTTCGAGGAAGAAACCTTTTCTGCCGCCAGATAGTAACTCAATGCGGGCAGCACTGTGAAGTCGGCCAATATGATAAACAAGATTCCCATTCCGGTTATCATGCCCAGTTCCATCAGTCCGCGAAAGCCTGTTAGAATAAAAGAAAAGAAAGAAACCGCAGTGGCCAGGCCCGCAAGCACTATTCCTGTACCCGATTTGTCCACGACCCTTTTGATAATTTCGGCGCGATTGCCGCCTGAAAGATCCCTTTCCTCTTCATACCGGGCGAACCAGTGGATCGCATAATCAGACCCCGGGCCGCAGAGCATCGGCGCAAAGACAATCGACAGAACGTTCAAATGACCGATGAAAATTGCCGTCCAGCCGAATGTCCAACACAAAGCCACGGCAAGGGATACGGCGATTATCAGGGGATGGCGAAAGCCCCGGAGAAACACAACCATTATTAGTATGACGCCCAATAGCGACACCCAGGTCGCCTTGGTCATGTCGGCCATCGAAGTGCTGATTTCATCATCGTTTAGCGCTTGCTGCCCGGTGACCCCGGCTTCCACGTCATTGAAACCTGCAGCTCTGACTCCCTCTATATCCGCACGCAGTTGGGCAAGAGATCTTTGAGTTGTGCTAACCTGACCGGAAACTTTGGCGGGCACTACAACAGCAATGAGAAACTTTTTTTTGTCTTCCCAGAGGTAACCTTCTTTTTCGAGATCCCACACCCCGCTCTTGAAAAACGAGGACCAGGGGGAAACATATTTCGGCGCCCCGGAAAGATATCGATCAAGCCCGTTCAGGACCTTTATCAGAAATTCCAGGTCCATCGGCTCCTTTTTCTTACCCTGCCCTTCCCTGGTTTGTCCATCATCGAGAAAGCCGGTAAAGAGCTCGCCTACCATCCTGGATGACATATCCCGGTTCACCTGTTTGAAAAAATTGAGCAGGTCTGGGTCCTCGGCCAAATCGTTGACCAATTGGGAGTTTTGCTCCATCGTGTCCTGAACGCGAACGAGTTCATCTTTATCGAGGTAGTATAGAAGCCATTTCTTGTACTCGTCCGGATTGATCCTGTAGAATACACCTTTAAAATGTTGCGGATCCGCTTGGATTTTAGCCACGATGCCTTTTATGAACTCGATGGCGCGGTCTTGCGTGGGAGCTCTGACCACGAGGGTAAAGGTGCTCTTGCCCTGGTATTCGAATTTGTCCAGCATATCTGTCTTGGCTATAAGCGGAAGTCTTCTGGAGACAAGCTCGAGCTGGGCGGTCCGCACTTCGAGCCGGACGGCCGAAATCCATATCGAGGCGACCACGCTCAGGAGTACGGCCATCAGAATAAAACGAGGCCTGGGAATAACCCAGGCCACAAGGTCTTTCGAAAGTCTCGTAAGAAGATTCATCCTTGTGCAGACCCCTTTCAACGGCTCTTTTGATTTTAGGATCTGCAAGTTGCTTATTCAAGGCCATGGACCTTCCCCCGGGTTTCAGAGGTGGAAAGCGGGAGCGCGAAAAATATGACGGCACTCACTAATGAATTCGCCGATCTTATCCTGGAATTCACCGGCAAAGCGGGGATCTCTATCACTGAAAAGCAGGCCCTGTTGTTGAGCCGGCATATACAAATAATGCTTGAGTGGAACCCCCGGCTAAATCTCACCCGTATTACCGGGCCGGAAGAAATAATCGTCAAACATCTTCTTGATTCCATTTTGCCGGCGAAGTTTCTTCCCAAATCAGGCCATGCGCTCGATATTGGCACAGGGGCGGGTTTCCCCGGAGTTCCATTAAAGATCGTAAATCCCGATCTTCAAATAGTTCTGCTCGACTCGAGCAGAAAGAAGGTTAGTTTTTTGGCTGCAATGACTGCCGCGCTGGGATTGAAAGGCATACGGCCTTTGCACGGCAGGTGGCAGGACTTCTCGAAAGCCGAAGATCAAGCAAATAAATTCGACCTTATTACAATGCGCGCAGTGAAGCTGGAAGCAGAACACATAACCGGCCTCGCTCCAGCGCTCCTTGCGCCGGCCGGAGTTTTAGCGTGGTGGGGGGCCGGAGAAGAGCGCACGGCCGGCCATGCAGAGTTCGAAGGTCCTAATATGGAGTTTCAAGGCGATTTTGAATATTTGCTCCCCGGCATGAAACAGCGCAGAGCAGTCTGGATATGGAAGAAAATGTGATAACCGCTGATCTGTAGATAACGCAGATTTTCACAGATTATATTCTAAGAAGTTGACTCACGAAAACCAGCGGCCCCGCATGGAATGAGCCTATCTTTTGCTTCAGCCTATCTTTTGCTTCAGCCTACCTTTTGTTACCTCAACCTCTTCGAGTCTTTTCAGCCTGGCGGTCTTGCTGTCAAGCTCCCTGAGCGATTGAGAGAATTCAACACGATATGGCTCGGCGGCGTGAATCGACCGGAGTTTTTCAGGAAGCTTCCGCCACTCACCCGAGAAGCGAGTCCGGATTTCCGATAAAGACTCAGGGGCATTGACCCTTTGTCCTTCCTTCATAACCAGCTCCATCAGTGGTTCCCCTTCCTGAATTCCAGCCTCGAGTAGGCGCAGACGGTCAAAATCCATTTTTCCATCGGGGCTGTAGAAGCGATCGACCTGTTTTCTGCCCGGCCAGGTCTTTTTACCGGTGGATAGCTTGAGTACGGGCTTGTTATCATATTCAACCAGCTTGTAGACAATATCGAGGTAAGGAGCGTCAGCGGAAACACTCATTCTGGTTCCCACGGCATAGATATCGATGCAGGCCCCGGATTTTATAAGTGTTTCGATCCGATATTCATCCAGGTTTCCACTGGCCATGATTTTTACATCGGGGAAACCTGCCTGGTCCAAAACAGCCCGAACCTTAATGCTCAAATCGGCCAGATCGCCGCTGTCCAGCCGAACCCCTGACAGCTCCTTGCCACTTTTTCGCAATTCCTTCGCCACTTCGACCGCCTTGAGAGCGCCGGCGATGCACTCGTAGGTATCGATCAAGAGGACAGGATTTTCAGGAAACGCCCGCACAAAGGCGTAGAAGGCGTCAAGTTCGCTGTGGAAACTGGTGATATAGGAATGTGCCATGGTGCCGAATACCGGGATGCCGTATATTTTGCCTGCAAGCAGATTGCTAGTGCCCATAAAACCGGCCAGGTAGGTCGTTCGTGCAGCTTTTAACGATGCGTCCACACCGTGTGTGCGCCTCATCCCAAACTCAATTAGTCCCTTGCCTGAAGCAACAGAGGCAACCCGGGCCGCTTTGCTCGCCAGCATCGTTTCAAGCTGGATCACGTTCAAAACCAGGGTCTCGATGATCTGGGCTTCTATGATCGGAGCGGTTACCTCCACGATTGGCTCCTGGACGAAAAAGATACGTCCCTCCGCAATAGCGCGTATATTTCCGGAAAAGCGAAAATCTCGAAGGTAGTCCAGAAACTTGGTGGAAAATTTCCCCAGGGATGCAAGGTATCGCAAAGATTCATCGCTGAACCGAAACTCGGGCAGAATCTCCAGAAGACTCTCGATCCCGGCTGAAATGAAGAAGGAGCGGCCTTCCGGATAGTCTCTTATGAAAAGGCTGAAGGTCGCCTCTGCATTCATCCCTTCCCGGAGGTAACTCTCAGCCATTGTAAGTTCATAGAGATCGGTGATCAACTCTGGAGCGTACAGCTCCCACGGATTCATCTTCCCTCCTTTTACGCACACGTTCACCGCCGCAAATCATGTATCGCTGGGAAACCCTGAAACTATAAAAAGGGACCCTGTTTTTCTAACTTTTGCCCTTTAACTTTTGCCTTTTGCCTTGCGCCAGCCTGCCCCGGCAGTGCTTCCGGGCGGAGGGAATGGTTGTCCTTTACGCCGCCGCAGTTTGAATTTCCTGTTCATCGGCGCCGGTTTTTGTCAGCCGGGCGCCATAAATCTTTTTCATACGCTCCAACGCGAACTCATGCCAGACCGGATCAATATCGGCAACCGCGTCCACGGGGATGACCGCCGCATAATCCCTGTTTCGCAGATCTCCTGTCGTATCCATTACGCACATGGAGGTCAAAACCCCGGTAACCCATACCTCATCGGGCTTGAATTCCGCAAGCATATCCGGAAGCCTGTTTCCAAATAGCCCGGAAAACCTGGTCTTGTCCACAATATAACTCCCCGGACCCGGCGCAAGCTCTGGAATTACCTCAGAACCCCAGCTCCCCTTTATCGCATGCGGCGCAAAAAGCTCGAACTCTTTATCGTTGTGAGCGTGCGCGTCTCTCAAAAAAATGACCGGTTCTCTCCCTGCGCTGAATTCGTCGATGAGTGAGCGGATTACCGGAATTATCTTCCTGGCCTCGTCACCGCAATAGAGGACGCCGGCCGGGTTGAGGAAATCATTGAGCAAATCAATAACCAAAAGGACTCTTCGCTTCATTTTAAGTTCCTCCAATCCAATTGCTGGCAGTAGATGACAATTTAATTATACCTTTTCTCCGTTTCCAGGCACTTTTAGAGTTTAGCGCCTCTTTCAAAGGCCGCATAAGGGTAATCCGACGAATTAAGGACAGGGAAGGCCTCAACGGCGAGTTGTCCATTCGTAATTCCTGATTGCTCTCCCGGTTTTATTGAAAAAACCTGGCGAAAGAAGTAGTATCGTTTATAAGTGGGGCGGGAAATGGAATTCGAAAGCATAGAGGTTTCGACTCGCGACGAATACAAGGGAGCGCAGGAACCCATCTCTTTTGTATGGCGTGGGGAAGAGCATCTGATCGAACAGGTTGTCGACAGGTGGTACGAGGGGTCAATTGATTCCACCCGGATGCCTCTGGTCTATTTCAGGGTGAAGACCAGGCAGGGTGAGATCTTTTTGATCCGCTGCCATGAGTTGTTTCGAGCATGGAGCATCGTGGTGTGAACCGGAGAAGTATCCGTACCCGTTCTTGATGGAGGAAAGTTCCTTGATTCGAATTGCTGTCATAGATGGACAGGGTGGCGGTATCGGGACCACCATAATAAAAAGGATCAAAGAAGTTTTTGGCGAGCGCACTGAGCTATGGGCGCTGGGAACAAACGCCATTGCTACGGCGCAAATGATGAAAGCGGGAGCCAACCGGGGCGCGACAGGTGAAAACGCAATCCGCCACAGCGTGGGCCAAGCTGACATTATAATCGGACCTATCGGCATTTTGCTTGCCAATGCAATGATGGGCGAAATGACGCCCCTGATGGTGCGGGCCATAGGAGAGTCGAAAGCTGTAAAGCTGATCCTGCCGCTCACCCAGGAACCCATAGCGGTTGTCGGAACAATCAGGGAACCGCTGCCCCACATGGTCGATCGGCTTATCTCCGAACATCTGTCGCAGTATATCGCCCCTGCTGGTGAAAAATAATGGCCGCATCCGGGTTGGATATCAAAACACCTTTGTTTGTGCTGGGGGGCGCCAGGAGTGGCAAGAGCTCCTGGGCTGAGTCCGTGGTGCTCCGGTTGCCTGCCCCCCACGTCTATATTGCAACGGCCCAGGCGCTCGATGACGAGATGAACCTGCGAATAGAGTCGCACAGGGAGCGCCGACGGGATTTGTGGGAGACAATCGAATCGCCGATCGATCTTTCGAACTCTCTCAAAATTCTCAAAGGGCCTCGAAAACCGGCGGTCCTGGTAGATTGTATGACCATTTGGCTGAGCAATTTGCTCTGTTCCGGATCGATCGAAGCGGAATCCGCCATTGACGCATTATGTGAGACCATAGAGGCTGTAGACTATCCCCTGGTTATGGTTTCCAATGAAGTAGGCTATGGAATTGTGCCGGAAAACCAGCTCGCGCGAAGATTCCGGGACCTCTCCGGATTAACTAACCAGAGGCTCGCTGGTATCTGCGCTTCGGTTTTCCTGGTAACCGCGGGTTTGCCTTTGCGTATTAAGTAAGCAAGTCTGGCAGTATGAGGGAACAAGCCCTATGGGATCAACAAATAACACGCGGTTGCAGATTCTCAGGATACTCAAAGAAAACGAGGGAAGCTTCGTATCGGGCGCAGACCTTGCCAAAAGGCAGTCAATCAGCCGGCCGGGGGTCTGGAAGCACATAAACAAGCTCAAGGAGATGGGCTACCAGATTCAGAGCCAGTCCAAGCTGGGCTACCGGCTGGAAGGCGTGCCTGACTCTCTTGCCGTCGAGGAAATCGTCCCGAATCTGAAAACCGAGTGGCTCGCACATTCTTATCATCACCTCGCCACGGTTGCCTCCACAAACGATTATGCTTTGCTTCTGGCCACCAGGGCAGCCCCCCATGGGACCCTGGTCGTAGCCGAGGAGCAAACAAAAGGGCGCGGCCGCCTCAACCGGGAATGGGTATCCTATCCTAGCCGAGGGATTTATCTATCGATACTGCTAAGGGACCACCTGCCGCTTCACATCGCCCCGCAGTCGACCTATATCGGATCGCTGGCCCTTGTAAAGGTGCTGCGCGAAGAATTGGGCATCACTGCCTCGATCAAATGGCCAAATGACGTATTGATAAACGGACGCAAAACCGCCGGGATTCTGACCGAAACACAATCAGACCAGGACTCCACACGGTTCAGCATTATGGGAATAGGTATCAATGTGAATCACAGCAGGGAGGAAATGGCCGGACCATTCCGATACCCCGCAACTTCGATAGCTATGGAACTGGGGTTTGCCGTCAAAAGGCAGAAAGTGCTTCTAAAGTTTCTTTGCCAATTCGAACAGGACTATAATCGATTCATCCAAAAGGGGTTATCGGACCTGATTCCCGAAATTGAGGCGCACTCGGAGATTCTGGGCAAAATCATTAAAGTGATATGTGGAGACCGTGAAATCATCGGCAGGGCGCAGGGACTCACACCCGAGGGGGCGCTGCTGCTCCTTGGCGCAGACGGGTCGCGCGAAATCATATGGGCAGGCGATGTCACGCGCATTGAAGGCGCCGTTTAATCGTGTCATTTACCTGACAACTACGCTCCTCTGGCTCGCTCTCCAGCTTCCTCCTTGCGTTTGCACTCTATGCACAAAGTCGTGACAGGCCTGGCGTTAAGCCGCTCGAATCCAATGTCGTCACCGCATTGGCCGCACTGTCCGAAATTGCCGTCTTCGATCCGTTGGAGCGCTTCGCGTATCTTGGTGATCAGCTTTCGTTCACGGTCGCGAATGCGGAGCGTGAAGTTTCTGTCCGATTCAAGAGTGGCACGGTCTGTGGGATCGGGGAAGTTCTCCTCGTTGTCGGTCATGCCGGCCACTGTTTTTTCAGCTTCAGAATAAAGCTCGTCCAGCCTTTTTAAAAGGACTTCCTTAAAATATGCCTGGGTTTCCTTATCCATATTAACACTCCCCCGCCAGTATTTGAACGCCGAGACTTAACACAATCGTCATCAGGAGTAAATAGAAATCACACTTAATCTCAACTGCGTTCAAACGTCCCGCTCCGTCCACCCGCTTTAAAAGTCAGGCGAACATCGCGTATGGTCATTTCACGGTCGATGGCCTTGCACATATCATAAACAGTCAGGGCAGCATTAGTTACCGCAACAAGCGCTTCCATCTCAACGCCGGTCCTGTCGTTTGTCTTGACACGCGAGCCAATCCTGATCTCAGCTTTCGAAACATCCGGGAAAAAATCCACCTCGACCCCGGTCAACTGAAGCTGGTGGCAAAGCGGAATGAGCTCCCAGGTCCTCTTTGCGGCCATTATTCCGGCAAGCCTGGCTGCTTCGAGCACATTGCCTTTAGGTATGTCACCGGAATAGATACGCTGCAAAGTCTCACCCGAAAGAGTGACAAACGCCTCCGCGCGAGCCTCCCGCCAGGTCGGTTCTTTTTCGCTTACGTCTACCATCCTCAGGCGGCCCTGCGAATCGATATGAGTCATTTCACCGGTCGACATCTGTTTTCTTCAAAGCCCTTCTATGATCTGCACGGACAAAATCAGGTCCCCGGGGGCGGCCGAGGGCAACACGGCATCACCTGCTCCAGCCACCCGTATCCTTGTTCCGTTTACAATCCCCGCCGGGATCCACACTTTGAGCGAGCAGGCCTCTTCCAATTCTCCAATCCCACCGCACAACTGGCATCCGGACCTCATGGCCCCATTGCTACATTGTCGGCACCAGGCCATTTTCACATAACTGATTTCTTCGTGAAACCCACCGTTTTGAAGAGAGCTTTTCGAAATCTGCAAGTCAAATCTGAGGTCGGAGCCGTGGCTCGTTCGGACTTGCCGCTTGCCTATACCAAACACATCCTGGAATATTTCATCGAATGAAGAAGCTTCGCCGCCTTCACTGTGAAGGTCTGTCCAGGACGAGTCGGAAAAGTTCTCCCTTGACCTGCGGTAGCCGCGAATCCGGTCGTATCTTCCACGCGAAGCAGGATCTTTGAGTGTTTCATACGCCTTGCGGACTTCCCTGAAACGTGCTGCCGCAGCAGGATTGCCAGGATTTCGGTCCGGATGCAGCTTCATTGCCAGATAACGAAAAGCACTTCGTATTTCATCCCGGGAGGCCCGAACGGATATACCAAGCGTCTTATAGTGGCAGTTCTTTTTCCCGGCTTTTGGTTGTGGCTCCAATTTACACCCTCACATCGATCCAGGTTGAGGCCATAATTTTATTAGTAATGAAGCCAGAAAACAAGAACTTGAGTTATCTCATCGAATAATCATAGGATTCTTCATGCATACAGATGAATGCCAACCGGGTCTCATTTCTTCCTGATATGGCATTCTCCGCACATGGTCCCCCCGGCGCTTTTTCCCTGAAAACGGAAAGTTTCATGGCACTCCTTGCACTGGAGGTGAAAGGCTTCTTGCAGCGAAAGCGAGCCGTCGTCGGGATGAACATCATGGCAGTTCACGCACTGCTGCCCTTCCCCACCCCGGTTATTGCTATAGGCGTCAAAATCATGATGGCATCTAAGACAGTCGATTTTGGTCGAATGAGCCTCGTGAGGAAAAATCACAGCAGGTCTTTGATGTTTTCCGAATTCTTCATGATTGAGGATTATCTCCGGTTCCTGTGAAAAAGCAGGCGGCACAAAAGCTATGAAAAACATTAAAACCGCAAGGAGCTTCGTGCATTTCATTACAGTTCCTTATCCATTAATAGCTGGATTGTAGCTGTTTGAGTTTCCCGGTTACGATCGTATGAATGGCATGACCGGGTTTGCTGAAAGGAATTATGATCAGCAGGATTTCTGCGAAAATGATATGCAGGATCAGGATCAGTCTATAGGGTCCGATCTGGTGATAGGCCAAAAAGCCGGCAACGAAAGGGACGCCGGTTAAAAAGTGAAGAGAATAGTCCCAAGTTGTTGAAATCCGGCGCAATTCCGTGCGGACTATTCTTGCGGCCAGCAGAACTGCGTTTGCGGCAATAAAGACCACCGTGAGCAAGTCGCAGACTGAATCCGGCAGCGAAGGCAGACTCATGCTGTAAGCTTCCTCCCAGAGCATGTTGTGTGCAAGCAGAAACAGAGGAACGCCCAAAAGACAGGCATGGAACAGAAAAAGGATAATTCCCCAAAGGGGTTGTGAGCCCGACATTACGTTTTTGATCGCGACCAGTTTCCCAATGATACTGCCAAAGACCCATTTCAGGTCTGCGCAGCTATGCAAAAACCCGCTGCGTTCCTTGCTCAATGCGCCACAAAAGTAGGCAAGCCGCACAACCAGGCCCAGGACAAACAGGGTAAAAGCGGCCCACAGAGCAGGGCCGACGAGAAATTCATAAAGTTTGTCCATGTGCTGCGCCTCGTGTGCGGGAAAGCGGTGCAAACCTGCTTTGATCGAACATTTACGAAAGTCAAATCCAGTTTGGAAACCATTTCATCATAGTAATAGCGCGGCGGAAAAGTCAAAAACAATGTCGGTGAGGGACGGAATTTCACATAGGACCGCTGTTTGAAAATTTTATTTCACCTGGCTATGGACTTGCGCAAAAACTTTAATTGTCCGATCACACTCATTATTCTTGGAATATGCTTGTCACGGAATATTTTTTCCATTGACACTCCAGTATTGTCTTTGCTATAGGCCTATCCTGTTTGATTCCAGTCGGTTCTCGTCGGTACTGCTCTTCTTCTAGCTGATTTGTTCTTCTGTTTGTTTGGGTGGTTTTTTTTCCAAATTCTTCTCCTGCTGATTTTTGAACGCCATACAAGAGCGGTTTTTGGTTTTTGTTCTTTTAAACTCCCAACTCAGGCGCCATAGGAGGAATTACAATGGCTGATCTTGTTCCTGTGCCAGAAGCATGGAAAAAGAAAGCACACTGCGACAATGAGACCTACCTCAAAATGTACGACCAGTCTGTCAAGGACCCCGAAGGTTTTTGGGGGAAAGTCGCCCAAAGGATAGATTGGTTCCAACCATTCACCAAGGTGAAGGAGGGCGACTTTACAGGCGACGTCCGGATCAAGTGGTTTGTTGATGGAAAACTCAATATTTCCCACAACTGTCTGGACAGGCATCTTGCAAAAAGGGGCGATCAGGTTGCCATCATCTGGGAAGGCGACAGTCCGGACGCCAGCAGGAAACTCACCTACAAGGAACTGCACGAACAGGTATGTAAATTTGCAAACGTGCTCAAGTCTCTTGGATTGAAGAAGGGAGACCGTACCACCATCTATCTGCCGATGATTCCCGAACTGGCCATTGCAATGCTGGCCTGCACGCGCATCGGTGTGGTCCATTCGATCGTTTTTGCAGGTTTTTCTCCTGAAGCGCTGGCAGGCCGTATCCAGGACTGCGGCGGAAACGTCGTGATAACCGCAGATCAGGGTCTTCGCGGCGGCAAAACCGTACCTCTTAAGCAGAATACTGACGAAGCCGTCGCAAAATGCCCCGGCGTCGACAAGGTGATAGTGTACAAACACACCAAGGGCGATGTTCCCTATACCCCTGGCCGGGATTTGGACTGGAACGAGCTCATGAGCAAGGCTTCTGCCGACTGTCCTGCCGAGCACATGGACTCTGAAGATCCGCTCTTCATTCTCTATACGTCGGGTTCAACGGGCAAGCCCAAGGGCGTTCTTCACACGACCGGTGGGTACCTGGTTTATACCGCATTTTCGCATGAGTACGTCTTCGATTACCACGATGGCGACGTTTACTGGTGCACAGCCGACATCGGCTGGATAACCGGCCACAGCTATATCGTTTATGGTCCGTTGGCAAACGGGGCGACAACCCTCATGTTCG
>Ga0209517_10006242_pt1 | contig 14805 bp, 11 predicted proteins | sample PeaSoiMetSII2010_FD_187695 | JGI IMG/M metagenome (GOLD analysis project Ga0209517, IMG submission 187695) | Peat soil microbial communities from Weissenstadt, Germany - SII-2010 (SPAdes) (version 2) | ecosystem: Environmental > Terrestrial > Soil > Wetlands > Peat | place: Germany... | reverse complement strand
CTGTAAGCGCGGTGCGGCCGAGCCGCCACCGCGCTTTGGCGGGGCTGTTCTGCGCGCCCGCCCGGTTGACTCGACCGCGGTCGACGCACCATAGAATTGGGCGCGGGATCGGGGCGAAGCCATGAGGAGACCGGATGGATCTCGTGCTGCGCAATGCCACGCTGATGGGCGGCGGCGCCGAGGGACCGCAGGACGTCGGCGTGCTCGGCGGCAAAATCGTCGAGATCGCACCGAAGATCGCGGCGCGTGGCCGCGAGGAGCTCGACCTCGCCGGTCGGTTGCTCACGCCGGGACTGGTGGAGTCCCACATCCATCTCGATAAGTCCCGGATCGTCGACCGTTGCGCGCCCGAGGCGGGCCGCAATGCCGCCAATGCGGTGAAGCGCGTCCAGGAGGCAAAGCGCGGCTTCACCGTCGACGATGTTTATGCGCGCGCCAAGGCCACTCTGGAGTTGGCGATTCTCCAGGGCACCACGCGCATGCGCACCCACGTCGAGGTCGATCCCAGCGGCGGTCTCATCGGGCTCGAGGCCATCCAGGCGCTCGCCGAGGACTACCGCTGGGCGATCGATCTCGAGATTTGCGTCTTCCTCCAGGAGGGCATGACCGGCGTCGACGGTGCCGAAGAGCTGCTGGTCCGGGCGATCGAGCGCGGCGATCACATCACCTCCGTCGGCGGCGCGCCCGGATACGACGTCGACCATATGAAGCAGATCGCCCGCGTCTTCGAGCTCGCGCGGTATCACGATCTCGACGTCGACCTGCATCTCGATTTCGGCAACACGCCGGAGGCCATGGATATCCACGGCGTGATCGAGTTGACCGAGCACCACCGGTACGGTGGGCGCGTCAATGTCGGCCACGTGACCAAGCTTTCGACGCTGCCGCCGGAGCGCCAGGCGCCGATCGCGCGCCGGCTCGCCGACACCGGCGTCGCCGTCACCGTGCTGCCCGCGACGGACCTGTTTCTCATGGGCCGCGACCAGAGCTACGATGTCCGCCGCGGCATCGTCGACGTCAACGCCTACGACCGCCTGGGCGTCGCCTGCTCCATCGCCAACAACAACATCCTCAATCCCTTCACGCCCTTCGGTGACTGCTCGCTGATCCGGATGGCGAACCTGCACGCGAACACGCTGCAGGTGAGCAGCCTCAACGATCTTCGGGCGTGCTTCGAGATGGTGTCGAGCGACGCCGCGCGCATCTTGAACCTCGAAGACTACGGCCTCGCCGTCGGTAACCCCGCGGATTTTGCCGTGCTCGACGCCAAGAGCGAGGCGGAGGCCGTGGCCGTCGTGGCACCCGTGCTCTATGCGTTCAAACGAGGCCGGCGCACCGTGACGCGCCTGCCTCCCGATCTGAACCGGCCGGCGTGAGCGTAGTATCGCAGGCATGATCGAGTCCGAGGACCAGCGTGTCCTGAAACCGACCTACCGCGTGATCGCCGAGCCGAGACTGCGGTACCTGATTCCGTTGGTGATCGCGTGCGGATTCTTCATGGAGAACCTGGACTCGACCATCCTCGCGACATCGATCCCGCAGATGGCGGCGAGTCTCGGCGAGAACCCGCTCCGCCTCAACGTCGCGATCACCAGTTACCTGCTGAGCCTGGCGGTGTTCATCCCGATCAGCGGCTGGGTGGCCGACCGGTTTGGCGCCCGCAGCGTGTTCTGCACGGCGATCGGCGTGTTCACCTTCGGCTCGGCGCTCTGCGGGCTCGCGACGTCGCTCCCGATGCTGGTGCTGACCCGCATCCTGCAAGGGCTCGGCGGCGCGATGATGACCCCCGTGGGCCGGCTCATCATGCTGCGCTCGTTTCCGAAGAGCGAGCTCGTCACCGCCATGAGCTACGTGACGTTGCCCGCCCTGGTGGGGCCGGCGATCGGGCCGCTGGTGGGCGGGTTCCTCACCACCTATATGAACTGGCGCTGGATTTTCTACATCAACATACCCATCGGTCTCCTCGGTATCGCGCTCGCCTACCGCTTCGCCGAGAATTTCCGATCCTCCGCGGTGAGCCGGTTCGATTTCGTGGGCTTCGCGCTCTGCGGCATCGGTCTCGCCGCCGCGGAGCTCGCGCTCGAGAATGCCGGTCGACGGGCGATCCCCGGCGCGGCCGAGGCCGCGATCGTGGCGGTATCGGCGCTGAGCCTCGCCGCCTATGTCTATTACGCGCGCCGCGCACCCGATCCCGCGGTCGACCTTACGCTGTTCCGGGTCAAGACTTTCCGGATCGCCGTGATCGGCGGCGGCATCTGTCGCACCGGCCTCGGCGCCATCCCGTTCCTGCTGCCGCTCATGCTGCAGGTGCCGTTCGGCCTCAGCGCCTTCCAGTCGGGCAGCCTCACCTTCGTGTTGGCGATCGGCTCCATGGTGATGAAGTCGACCTCGCCGCCGCTGCTCCGCGCCTTCGGATTCCGCACGCTGCTGCTCGGCAACGCGGCGCTGGTGGGATTGCTGACCATGGCGCTGGCACTCGTGCGCGCCGAGACGCCGCACTGGCTGCTCATCGTGGGGCTTCTGGTGTTCGGCTTCTTCCGCTCGCTGCAATTCACCTGCATGAACACGCTCGCCTATTCCGATCTCACCGACACCACGATCAGCAAGGGCAGCAGCATTGCGAGCGTCGGCCAGCAGCTCTCGCAGAGCTTCGGCGTGGCGATCGGCGCCACAATCCTGGCGGTGCTGACCGGCAACACCGGGACCCCCAGCATTGGGGAGTTCACGCCCGCCTTCATCGCCGTCGGACTGCTGCCGCTGATCTCCATCGCGTTCTTCGTGCGGCTTTCGGCCGAGGACGGCAGTCAAGTGAGCGGCCACCACCCCGCCAAGACCTGAGAGGCAAGGCCATGACCGCCCAATCCTGGGACCACGTCTGGACCAACGCACGGCTCGTCACCATGGCCGAGACCGGCGCACCCTATGGACTCATCGAGGCTGGTGCGCTGGCCGTTGCGGGCGACCGGATCGCCTGGATCGGATCCATGTCCGCCCTCGCCCAGCAACCCGCGGCTGCCGGCGCAACCGTGCACGATGCCAAGGGCCGCTGCATCACGCCGGGGCTCATCGACTGCCACACCCATCTGGTCTATGGCGGCAGCCGCGCGCGGGAATTCGAGCGCCGGCTCGAGGGCGCGACCTACGAGGAGATCGCCCGCGCCGGCGGTGGCATCCGCGCCACGGTCGCGGCGACGCGCGCGCTCTCCGAGGACGCGCTCTACGCGGCCTCGCGCCCGCGTCTGGAGGCGCTGCTCGCCGAGGGAGTCACCACCGTCGAGATCAAGTCGGGCTATGGTCTCGACACCGCGTCCGAGGCAAAGAGCCTGCGCGTGGCGCGGCGCCTCGGCCGCGACCTACCGGTGACCGTGGCGGCGACGTTCCTGGGCGCTCACGCCCTGCCGCCGGAATACGCGGACAGATCCGACGCCTTCATCGATCTCGTCGTGGACGACATGCTGCCCGCGGTCGCGCGCGAAGGCCTGGCTGACGCGGTCGACGCGTTCTGCGAGGGGATCGGCTTCACGCCGGCGCAGGTCGAGCGGGTCTTCCAGGCCGCCCGCAGGCTGGGCTTGCCGGTGAAGCTGCACGCGGAGCAGCTGAGCAATCTCGGCGGCGCCGCGCTCGCCGCCCGCTACAGCGCGCTCTCCGCGGATCATCTCGAATACATCGACGAGGTCGGCGTGCGGGCGATGGCGGCTGCCGGCACGGTCGCGGTGCTGCTGCCCGGCGCCTTCTATTTCCTGCGCGAGAAGCAGCTGCCGCCCGTCGATCTTTTCCGCCAGCACGGCGTACCCATCGCGCTCTCGACCGACTGCAACCCCGGCACCTCGCCGGTGACCTCCCTGCTGCTGATGCTCAACATGGCCTGCACGCTCTTCCGCATGACGCCGGAGCAGGCGCTCGCCGGCGTCACCCGCAACGCCGCCCGCGCCCTCGGCCATGCGAATCGCGGCACGCTCGAGGCCGGCAAGCAGGCCGATTTCGTGGTCTGGGACGTCGAGGAGCCGGCGGAGCTGGCCTACCGGTTCGGGTTCAATCCCGCGGTCGAGATCGTGAAGACGGGGGTCACGCGCCGCGCCTGATAGGCAGCGTGCGTCCGTCGACGCGCTCGCCCTCGGCTCGCTTGCTCAGGACGAGGATTTTCTTTTTGCCATTCTCATCGCCCCTCATCCTGAGCAAGCGAAGCGCGTCGAAGGACGCAATGCCAGATGGGCGCTTGCTTGCCCACGAACGGCGGCAGTAGCTTCCCCGGATGAACGACAAGATGGCAGCCGTGAGACCGCTCCAGGGTATCCGCGTCCTCGATCTCTCGAGCTTCATCTCGGGGCCGTTCTGCACGACGCAGCTGGCGGAATTCGGCGCCGAGGTGATCAAGGTCGAGCTACCCAAGGTGGGGGATCCCTTCCGCCGCTTCGGCACGCCGTCGAAGTCCGGCGATTCCCTCATCTTCATGAGCGAGCAGCGAAACAAGAAGTCCATCACCCTCGACCTCCGCACGGCCGAGGGCGCCGAGCTTGTGAAAGCGCTCGCGGCCCGGGTCGACATCGTCGTGGAGAATTTCCAGGTCGGCACGCTCGAGGGCTGGGGCATCGGCTACGACGTGCTCCGGAAGCATAACCCGCGCCTCATCATGGTGCGCATCACCGGTTACGGCCAGACCGGGCCCTATCGCGATCGTCCCGGCTTCGGCCGCATCGCGAACGCCTTCAGCGGACTTTCCTTCCTGGCGGGCTATCCCGACCGGGCGCCGGTGACGCCGGGCTCGGCCACCATTCCGGACTATCTGACCGGGATCTACGGCGCCTATGGCGCGCTCCTCGCCTTGCGCGCGCGGGACATCACAGGCGAAGGCCAGATGATCGACATCGGTCTCTACGAGCCGGTGTTTCGCATCCTGGACGAGCTGGCCTCCGCCTATCACGAGACCGGGCGCGTGCGGCAGCGCATGGGGCCGGCCACCGTCAATGCGGTGCCGCACAGCCACTACCCCACCAAGGACGGCCGCTGGGTCGCCATCGCCTGCACCACCGACAAGATCTTCGAGCGGCTCGCAGCCGCCATGGGCCGGCCCGACGTCGCCGCCGGCGGCCCCTACACCACCTTCAAGCAGCGCACCGCCGCGCGCGAAGCCGTCGATGCCATGGTCGCGGACTGGACGCGCAGCCTCGAGCGAGATGCGGTGCTGAGCATCTGCGCCGAGCACCAGGTACCCTGCGGTCCCGTCTACGCGATCGACGAGATCTTCGCAGACCCGCAATACAAAGCGCGCGAGAACATTCTGATCCTCGAGGACGAGCGCGCGGGCGAGATCGCCGTTCCCAACGTCGTGCCGCGCCTCTCCGACACGCCCGGCGGCATCGATTGGCTGGGCTGTTCTCTCGGCGCCCACAACCGGGAGATCTTCGGTGAGGTCCTCGGCTTGAGCGAGCAACGCATCGCCGAGCTCTCCGAGAAAGGCGTGATCTGATGATGCTCAGGACCGATCTGCCGGTCTGGCGCTCCCTGCTGTTCGTTCCTGCGATCGCCCGCAAATTCGTGGATGGCGCCGCCGCCCGCGGCGCCGACGCCATCATCCTCGACCTCGAGGACAGCGTGCCGCCGGCGGAGAAGCCGAGGGCGCGCACGCTGCTGCACGAGGCCGCCGAGATCGTGTCGCGCGGCGGCGCCGACGTGCTCGTCCGCATCAACCGCCCGCTCCGTCTCGCCATTCCCGACATCGAGGCGGCAGTCTCGCCGTGGGTGCAGGCGCTGGCGCTGCCGAAGGTCGAGAGCGCCAATCACCTGCGACTGCTCGTCGAGGCGATCGACGAGATCGAGGCCGAGCGCGGCATGACCGTCGGCGCGACCAAACTCCTCGCCATGGTGGAGACCGCGGAAGCGTTCTTCGAGATGCCGGAGATCGCCCGCGCGCATCCTCGCATGGTCGCCATGACCCTCGGCGCCGAGGATTTCGCCCTTTCCGTCGGCATGCTGCCCGAGGCCGAAGGTCTGTTCTTCCCGAAGCAGCAGATGATCATCGCCGCGCGCTCGGCCGGCATCCTCCCGCTGGGCTTTCTCGGCACGGTCGCCGATTTCCGCGACCTCGCCGCCTTCCGTGCCACGATCCAGCGCTCGCGCCGCCTGGGATTCCTCGGCGCCGCCTGTATCCACCCGAACCAGATCGCGATCCTGAACGAGGAGTACGCCCCGCCCGCCGACGAGGTGGCGCACGCCGAGCGCGTGGTCGCGGCCTATGAGAAGGCAACCGGGCAAGGCGTGGGCGCGATCACGGTCGACGGCAAGATGATCGATGTGCCTGTGGTGGAGCGCGCGCAAGCGCTGTTGGCGCGCCACCGCGCTATCGCCGCCCGACAAGCCAGACGCGTTCGATGATCCGCCACGAGGTCCGGGTACATGCGTCCGCGGAGCGCCTGCCGCGGGAGCGGCAGCTCGCCTGGAGGCTCGCGGAGCTCGCGGGGATGTCCACGATCGACGCCGACACGGCGGAGCTGGTGGCGGCGCGGATCATCGACAATGCCGGCGTGGCGCTCGCCGCCATCAATCGCAAGCCCGTCGCGGCCGCGCGCGCCATGGCGCTTGCGAATCCCCGCGTCGGAGGCGCCAGCCTCTTCGGCCTCAACGCCGCCACCACCGTGGCCGCGGAATGGGCGGCTTGGGCCAACGCGACGGCGGTGCGCGAGCTCGATTTCCACGACACGTTCCTCGCGGCCGACTACGCGCATCCCGGCGACAGCATCGCGCCGCTGATCGCGGTGGCCCAGCAGACCGGCCGGGACGGCGCGGCGCTCGCCCGCGCCATCGCCGTCGCCTACGAGGTCCATGTGGCGCTGGTAAAGGCGATCGGGCTGCATCCGCACAAGAAGGATCACGTCGCTCACCTCTGCCCCGCCACGGTTGTCGGCATCGGCCGGTTGCTCGACCTGCCAACCCCAGTGGTCTATCAGGCCGTGAACCAAGCGGTGCATCTCGCCTTCTCCACGCGGCAGTCGCGCAAGGGCGAGATCAGCTCGTGGAAGGCGTTTGTGCCCGGCTTTTCCGGCAAGCTCGCGATCGAGGCGGTCGACCGCGCCATGCGCGGCGAGGCGAGCCCGAGCCCAATCTACGAGGGCGAGGAGTCCGTGATCGCCTGGATGCTCGGCGGCCCCGACGCGGTCTACGAGGTGGCGTTGCCATCGGCTGGCGAGACGCCGCGTGCGATCCACGAGACCTATACCAAGGCGCACTCGGCCGAATATCAGGCGCAGGCCTTCATCGACCTCGCGTTGGACCTGCGCCGGCAGCTCGACCTCGGCGCCGTCGCCGAGATCGTGGTGCGCACGAGCCACCACACGCACGCCGTGATCGGCAGCGGCGCCAACGATCCGCAGAAATACGATCCCGACGCCAGCCGCGAGACCCTGGACCACTCGCTGCCCTACATCCTGGCGGTGGCGCTCGAGGATGGCGCTTGGCACCACGAGCGCAGCTACGCGCCGGAGCGCGCGCATCGCGCCTCAACCGTGGCACTCTGGCGCAAGATCCGTACTGTCGAAGATCCCGCCTGGACGGCGCGCTATCGCGATCCCGACCCGGCGAAGCGCGCGTTTGGCGGCCAGGTCACGGTGACCCTGCGGGAGGGCCGCACCACCGCGGCCGAGCTCGCGGTCGCCGACGCGCACCCCAACGGCCGCCGACCCTGGAGGATGCCAGATTACGAGGCGAAGTTTCGCGGGCTTGTCGACGGTATCGTCGCGCCGGCAGAATCCGATCGTTTCCTCTCGAGCGCGCGTCGCCTGACCAAACTCACGGCGGCAGAGCTGCGCAGCATCAATCCGATTGCACCTCCCGGGACAGTGCGACCCGACCGCTCCACCGGTGAAGGCATTCTGGATTGGCGTGGGTAGAGAGCGTTCCCGTCCAGTTGCGCTCGTTTCCTCAATTCGTCATCGCCGGGCTTGTCCAGGCTTGTCCCGGCGATCCACGTTTTCTTCTGGTCGCGAGAACACATGGATGCCCGGCACGGAGGCCGGGCATGACGCAAGCAGGGAGGCGATTCCTGCCCATCGAGACCTGCTCTCTAGCCTCGCCGTTCCAATAAGCGGATCAGCGACGCGTTGAACTCCTCCGCCGCCTCGTACTGCACCCAATGGCCGGCGCGCGGAATGACGGTGAAACCAGCGCCCGGCTGCAACGACTGGAGCAGGCGGCGAACCTCGTCGAGCACCCCCTGGGCAGTGATGTCGCGCTCGCCCCAGATGCCCTGCAGCCTGGCGCTCATCCGGGGTATCGCGGTCGGCAAGGCCGGCACCCGCGACAGCGGGCGACTCCGCAGCTGCGCCCGCGTGGCATTGCCGACCTGGAGATGCGCGGCGAGGTCGTCGATGTTGGCGCGATCGGCGATCATGAGGATCGCGAGGTTCTCGAGATGGGCGGCGCGCTGTGCCGCCTCGTCCGGCAGATCCCGCCACGTCACGAGATCGATCGATGCGCTCCGCCGGATGCCGAGGCCGCCCGAGCCCACGAGCACGAGGCTGCGCGCCCGCGCGCCCATCTGCTCCGCCACCAAGCCGCCGATCAGCCCGCCGAAGGAAAAGCCCACGATGTCGGCGGCCTCGCCCGCGTCCATCAACGACAGCAGCCCCGAGGCCACGATCTCCGCAATCTTCTCGGGCCGGTCCGGCTCCGGCGGCATGTCGGAGTCGCCGAGGCCCGGCAGATCCGGCACCAGCACGCGATAGCGCTCGCCGAGCGGCTCGACGTTGCGGATCCAATGGGTCCACGAGCCGAAGCCGCCATGCAGCAGGGCCAGGGGCGCCCCCCGGCCCCAAATGTGCCAAACCATCGAGCCCGCGCCGCAGGGCGTGCGCCGGACCTCGGCGCAGCTCTCGATGTCCGCGACGAGCGCCGTAGGATCGATCGTCACGCGCGTCAGACCGGCTTGAAGCCCGTGTCCATCTGCGCGTCGATCAGCAGCGGCTCCTTGCCGGCGATGCCGCGCTTGATGAGGGCGCAGACCTCGGCGGCGGTCGTGGCGCGCTCGGCCGCGACGCCCAGCGAGCGCGCGAGGCCGACGAAATCGACGCGCGGATTGACCAGATCCATGCCGACATAGAGGTCGGTCTGCGCCGCCAGCGCACGCATGGCATTCGCGCGCTGCTTCAGGATCCGGTAGGACGCGTTGTTGATGATGACGAACACCACCGCGACGCTCTCGTGGGCCGCGGTCCAGAGCGCCTGGCAGGTGTACATGGCGCTGCCGTCGCCGATCAGCGCCACCACCGGTCGATCCGGCAGCGCGAGCTTGGCGCCGATCGCCGCCGGCAAGCCCCAGCCGATGCCGCCGCCGCGAAGCCCGAAGAAGCTCTGGGGATCGTCGCTGCGCACGAATTGCCGGAGGCCCGGGCTCGACGACACGGATTCATCGATCACGACGGCGTCCGCCGGCAGCATCTCGCCGATCGCGTGCATGAGCGCCAGCGGCTTGATGGGCACCGCAGCCGCATCGGCGCGGGCGCGCGCCTTGAGCTTCTCGAGCTCGGCGGCGATCGCCGCGCGCGCCGCCTCGGAGCGCGCCTTGGCCGCGGCACGCTGCGCGGCGGTCATCCTCGATTCCAGGGCCGCCAACAGGTCCTTCAGCGTCGCCTTGATGTCGCCGAGGATGGCGACCTCCGCGGGATAGTTCTTGCCGAGCTCCCACGGGTCGTTGTCGATGTGCACCACCGTCAAGCCCAGCGGCATCGGATCGACCTCCGACGGCAGCGACATCGTGAAGAGATCGCCGCCCACGGAGAACAGCAGATCGTGCTGCTCGAGCACGGCGCGGATCGCCGGCGCGAGCCGGGTCATCGCGCCCTTGAAGAGCGGGTGCGAGGTCGGGAACGACGCCGTGTTGGCGACGCCCTCGGGATGCACCGGCGCGCCCAGCAGCTCCGCGATGGCAACGATCTCGGCGTGCGCGCGGCTTTGCGCAACGGCATCGCCCGCCATGATCAGCGGCCGCCGGGCATCGAGCAGCAGCGCCGCCGCCCGGTCGATCGCCTCGGCATCGCCGCGGATGCGCGGCGCCACCCGCGTGGGTGCGCCGAGCTCGATGTCGGCCTCGCTGGTGAGCACGTCGCCGGGCAGCGACAGGAAGACCGGGCCGGTGGGCATCGCGAGTGCGGTCTTGGCGGCGCGGTGGATCGCGCGCGGCAGCTCCACCAGCCGCCGCACCTCCGACGACCATTTCACCAGCGGCCGCGCGATCGGCGGCAGGTCGTCCCAGAGGATCGGCTCGGTGAAGGTGAAGCTCTGGTCGTGCTGTCCGGCGGTGACCAGGATCGGCGAGCCCGCTTTCTTGGCGTCGTAGAGCATGCCCATGGCGTTGCCGAGGCCGGGCGCCACGTGGAAATTGGTGACGGCGAGGCGCTGCCCGGCCTGGGCATACCCGTCCGCCATCGCCATCACGCCCGCCTCCTGCAGGCCCAGCACGTAGCGCAGCTTGGTCTCGACCGCGAGCGCGTCCATGAGCGGCAGCTCGGTGGTGCCGGGATTGCCGAAGATGATGTCCACGCCCTCTTGCTTCAGCAGATCGAGAAAGGCCCGCTTGCCAGCCATTACAGCCATGGTGTCTCCGGAGATTTGATCAGGAACCGCTGAGCCAGAGTGGACCACGAGCCGAGGCGCTTGGCCAGCTTCCAGCCTCGCCGTCCGAGCCCGTCAGCAACTGGCGAGCCGTAATCAGGAATCCTGCCGGCGGCGGCAAATGAGCCCATAGGTGACATGTTTTTCCATGATCGGCCCGGCGCGGAAATAAGGCTCCATGGCGGCGCGCATCTCGGCGATCATCCGGCCGGTGTCGGCGCCGAGTATCGCCGGCGTCGTGCTGGGAGTGCCCAACGCGCGATAGATGAGGTGCTCCAGCTCCAGTTTTCTCTCGCCGAAGGCGACGACGCGCTCCACCGGCACGAAATCAGTGCCCTCGAAGAACTGATCGACGGTGAGCTTCAACAGTTCTCGGTCGATGCCCTTGACCCATCTCCGTCTCGTCGCCGAATACACCCTGTGCCACTCGGCGTCGTCGGGGTTCTGCAACGGCACACAGACGAGGATGCGCCCGCTCGGGCTCAGCCACCGGTCGAGCCGGGCGATGGCGGCAGGCGTGTGCATGAACCAGTGGGCCCGGCCCATGGTGATCAGGTGGAAAGGGCCAAGATCCTCCGGCGCGTCCTCCACCTTCGCATGCAGCAGTCTGATCCGACGGTCCATGGCCTGCGCCCGCTTCGCCGCCTCCTCCAGCATCGGCCGCTCGAGATCCATGCCGGTAAGGCTCGCCACGAAGGGTGCGAATCCGAGCGCCACCTCGCCCGTGCCGCAGCCGAGATCGAGCAGGTCTTCCTTGCCGGTGAGCGGAATTGACTCGGCGACGAACGAGAAGAAACGCTTCAAGTACGGTTTCAGATAGGCGCGGTAGCCGATCGTCTCGGACCACATGGCTTATCCGCTTGTCCGCGGCGACTTCATCCTCGCCGGCGCCGCCGCGGCGGTGCCGGGACCCGCGTCTTCGCCTCGACGTCGAGATAGAGCTCGATCCCCTTGGTGATGTGCGCCGAAAGCACGGCGACTAGGCGGTCGGCATCGCGGGCGAGCGCCGCCTCCAGGATCTCGCGATGCTCGCGGCGCGACTGCTCGCGCGGGAAGTCCTTCACCTGGAAGGCGAGCATCCGATAGCGCAGGCTCTGGTCGTACATCATGCCGTGCAGCTGCAAGAGCCAGCGCGAGCCGCAATCCGCGATCAGCGCCGCGTGGAACTCGCGGTTGTACTGCTCGAGGAGACCGCCGTATTTCTCCTGCTCGGCCGCGATCACCGCCTCGACCTTGGAGAGCTTGTGATAGGCGGCAACCAGCTGGGATTCCCACTCGAGGCTCGCCCGCTCGAGCGAGCGCCGAGCCGCCTCGCATTCCAGCAGACGCCGCATCTCCGTGATGTCGCGGAGATCGGCGAGCGAGGCGGGTATCACCGTGAAGCCGCGCTGGCCCTCGTTCTGCACCAGCCCGTCCGCGACGAGCCGCGACAGCGTCTCCCGCAGCGTGTTCACGCTCACCTGGTAGCGGCTCTTGAGCGTATCGAGCTTGAGCTTGCCGCCGGGCTTCAGGGCGCCTTCGAGGATTTCGCTGCGCAGCCGCCTGTAGACTGCCTCGGTCACCGTCACCGCGGGCTCGATCCGTGTCTCACCGCTGTCGCGCATCGCGCCGCCCCTGCCGCATCCTGCGCGAGGGTCGCCGATCGGATGCGGCCGCGCAATAGGATGTGGCGGCGGCGACGCTCGTCTCGACGGGAAACGAGTGAATGTGCCATTTTATAGGAGATAACGAAGTTTATTGATTGATGTGGCGTTCACCATATATTCTTCTCCGCCTGTGCTCTCGCCGGAGGCCGCCATGCTGCGCTCGATCGCCACAGTTTCCCTGAGTGGCACCTTGCTGGAGAAGGTGGAAGCCGCCGCGGCGGCGCGCTTCGACGCGGTGGAGATTTTCGAGACCGACATCGTGAACTACCCGGGCGCGCCCGATGAGGTCCGGCGCGCCGCGGCCGCGCTCGGCCTCGGGATTTCGCTCTATCAGCCTTTCCGCGACTTCGAGGCGGCGCCCGCCGAGCGGCGCCAGCGCAATCTCGACCGCGCCGAGCGCAAATTCGACGTCATGCAGCAGCTGGGGGCGCGCCTGATGCTGGTCTGCAGCAATGTCGCGGCGGATACCCTCGACGATGACGCACAGGCGGCGGCCGATCTCGCGGCGCTGGCAGAGCGCGCGGCGCGCCGCGGCCTCAAGATCGGATACGAGGCGCTGGCCTGGGGCCGCCGGGTCAGCGACTACCGGCACGCCTGGCGGATCGTGGAGCAGGCCGCGCATCCGAGCCTCGGCCTCATCGTCGACAGCTTTCATTCGCTCGCCATCGACGACGACCTGACCGAGCTCGGGCGGATTCCGGCCGAGCGGATCTTCCTCGTCCAGGTCGCGGACGCGCCGCGGCTCAAGATGGACGTGCTGTCCTGGAGCCGGCATTTCCGCTGCTTTCCGGGCCAGGGCCAGCTCGACGTCGCGGGTTTCCTGGCGCCGATCGTCGCGAACGGCTATGCGGGGCCGCTCTCCCTGGAGGTCTTCAACGACGATTTTCGCTCGGCCTCGGCGCGGCAGACGGCGCTCGACGGCATGCGGTCGTTGCTCTACCTCGAGGAGAAGACCGCGGAGCGCTTGGCGGAGGCCGTACCGCCTCCGCGCGTACAGGCCGATCTCTTCTCGCCGCCGCCGGCGCCGACCTATCGCGGCTTCGAGTTCCTGGAGTTCGCCGTCGAGGCCGCCGCCGAGACCGAGCTCGGCCGCTTGCTCGAGCAGCTGGGCTTCGTGCGGCTGGGCCGGCACAAATCCAAGAACGTCACGCTCTACCGCCAGGGCGAGGTCAACTTCATCATCAATGCCGAGCCCGATTCCTTCGCGCATGCGTTCTTCCTGCTGCACGGCCCGTCGATCTGCGCCATGGCCTTCGGGGTGGGCGAGAAGCAGCAGGCGCTCAACCGCGCACGGCTCTATCACTGCCAGCCCTTCGAGGGGCGCGTCGGGCCCAATGAGCTGGTGATCCCCGCGATCCGAGCGCCCGATGGCAGCCTGATCTATTTCGTCGAGCAGCACGAGGGCGCGGCCACCATCTACGACGTGGATTTCGTGCTCGATGCCGGCGCGCGGCAGCGTGTGGCGAGCCCGGGGCTCGCGCGCATCGATCACGTGGCCCTGGCGCTGCCCGCGGGCGACCTCGACGGCTGGCTGCTCTTCTACAAGGCCGTCTTCGGCTTCGAGGCCGACGATCTGGTGGTGCTGCCGGATCCCTACGGGCTGGTGCGCAGCCGCGCCGTGACGAGCCGCTGCGGCAAGATCCGGATCCCCCTCAATATCTCCGAGAGCCGCAACACCGCCACCGCGCGCTTCGTCTCGACCTACAGCGGCGCCGGCGTCAATCACATCGCGCTCACGACCCCCGATATCTTCGCGAGCGCGGAGCGGCTGGCCGGCTCGGGTGTGCCCCTCCTGAAGATTCCCGACAACTACTACAACGACCTCGCCGCGAAGCATGGGCTTGCCCAGGAAATGGTCGATCGGCTCGCGCGCCACGGCATCCTCTACGACCGCTCGAGCGACGGCGAATACTTCCAGCTCTACACCGCCGCCTTCGATGACCGTTTCTGCTTCGAGATCGTGGAGCGCCGCGGCTATCGCGACTATGGCGCGGTCAACGCGCCCGTCCGCATGGCCGCGCAGTCGAGGTCGACGCCGGCGTTCGAGGCCTGGGCGCAGGCACTCTAGCGCGCGACCTCCTGGAATGCCGATTTCGGTTCGTGTACGGTCGAAATCATCGCAGTCGAGGGCACGCGCATCATGGCAGAGACTCAGAAATTTCGTTTGGCCGGCGTCATGGGCTGGCCGGTCGCGCATTCGCGCTCGCCGAAGCTGCATGGCTATTGGATCAGCCAGCTTGGGCTTTCCGGCGCTTATGTGTATCTGCCGGTGCAGCCCGAGCGCTTGCCGGACGCGCTCAAGGGGCTCTCGGCGCTGGGTTTCGCGGGCTGCAACCTGACCATCCCGCACAAAGAGACCGCGATGCGCCTCGTCGATCGCGTCGATCCCCTGGCGAAGCGGATCGGCGCCATCAACACCATCGTGGTGGGCGAGGACGGCTCGCTCTCGGGCTTCAACAACGACGGCTATGGCTTCATCGAATGCCTGAAGGAGGCGAAGCCGGACTGGCGCGCGGATGCCGGGCCCGCGGTCGTCATGGGCTCCGGCGGCGGCGCG
>Ga0209517_10006241_pt1 | contig 14805 bp, 10 predicted proteins | sample PeaSoiMetSII2010_FD_187695 | JGI IMG/M metagenome (GOLD analysis project Ga0209517, IMG submission 187695) | Peat soil microbial communities from Weissenstadt, Germany - SII-2010 (SPAdes) (version 2) | ecosystem: Environmental > Terrestrial > Soil > Wetlands > Peat | place: Germany... | reverse complement strand
CGAATCGGCGCGGGTCGAGCTTGGCCGCCTCGATCAGCAGCCGTTCGTCGCCCAATTCCTGAGCGGTCGCTGGTGGTCGCCCACGCGGCATGTTCTATGGGGATAACTGGCGAGACGCCGAAAAGTTATGGAAAAACTTTAGAGAAGCCCCAGCATCGGATGCGGCTGATACGGCTCCTCGAGCTCCTTCAGTTCCGCAGCGTCCAGCTTGACGTCGAGCGCCGCCACCATGTCATCCAAGTGCGACATCTTGGTCGCTCCGATGATCGGCGACGTCACACCCGGCTGATGCAGCAGCCACGCCATCGCCACTTGGACGTTGGGAAGGCCGCGCCGCTTGGCGACTTCCGTCAGCCGCTCCACCACTTTAAAGTCGGACGGCTGATAATACAGCGCCCTGCCGTAATCGTCCGTCTTGGCGCGAACGGTCTCGCCCGATCCGCCCGGCGTGCGATTTCCCGCCACGAATCCGCGCGCCAGCGGACTCCACGGCGTCACCCCGATCCCTTCCTCGATGCACAGCGGCATCATCTCGCGCTCTTCTTCGCGATAAATCAAATTGTAGTGATTCTGCATCGCGACGAATCGCGTCAAGCCCAGCTTGTCGGCCAGGTACAGCATCTTGGCAAACTGATACGCATACATCGTCGAAGCGCCCAAATACAACGCCTTGCCCGCCTTCACCACGTCGTGCAAAGCCTCCAGGATTTCCTCCATCGGCGTCGACAAATCCAGGCGATGAATGATATACAAGTCGACGTAGTCCGTCCCCAGCCGCCGCAGGCTCGCGTCGATCGAGTGCATGATGTGTTTACGCGAAAGGCCGCGCTGATTCGGGCCGTCGCCCATGGCATTGAAAACCTTGGTCGCGATCACCCAGTTATCGCGCGGACCGAGCTCATTCAGCGCGCGCCCGGTAACCTCTTCGCTCGCGCCCCTTGAGTACATGTCGGCGGTATCGAAAAAGTTAATACCCAGCTCCACCGCGCGCCGGAAAAACGGCCGAGCCTCTTCTTCGTCCATCACCCACTCGCGCCATTTCTTCGACCCGTAGGTCATCGCGCCCAGGCACAGGCGCGAAACTTTCATTCCGGTGGATCCCAGCCGCACGTAGTCCATACTTCAACACGATAGCATCGTCCCGCGCTGCTAAATCCGATGAAAACTCTTCAAAATGTCGCGGGTAGAATATCGCAGCGCGATCGGACGGCCATGCGGACAGCTCATGGGGCACGACGTCGCGGCCAGCGAGCGCAGCAGCCAATCGATTTTCGCGGGCTCCAGACGCATATTGATTTTGATCGCCGCGCGGCACGCGATGGACGCGGCCATGGCGCGCCGCAGATCGTCGAGCGACGCACTGCGCAGCTCGCTTTCGGTAATCTCTAAAATCTCGAACAGCACCTTCTCGATGTCGCCCGCGCCCACTCCCGCCGGCGCAGATCGGATCGCAACCGTGCGATTCCCAAACGGCTCCGTTTCAAATCCCAAAGCGTTCAGCTCATCTGCGATGCGCGCATATTCGATCTGCTGGGCGGCGCTGAGCTCGATCACCAGCGGGACCAGAAGACGCTGTGTCTCCACTTTTCCGGCACTCCGCGCGGCCAGCACCTGCTCGAACAGAATCCGCTCATGCGCCACATGCTGATCGATAATCCACAGTCCGTCGCGTCCCGCGGCGACGATGAAACTGTCGTGAATCTGTCCGAGCGGACGCAGATCCTTCAACGCTTCCAGGCTCTCCGGCTCTGGAACATATGCGGCCGTCAACAGCGGCCCGTGCGTCTCCGGAATCGTTGTCTTCACCGCAGCCGCCGCCGGCTCGTCTGAAAAATCGAATCGCGGAGCGGGCGCCGCCGGACTCCGCAATGCGAACTCCGGCAGCGCGGACGCGTCGACAATATCCGGCGGCGCAGCGCTGAAACTCATGTTCTCGATTCCCTGGCTGAATTCGGAGTACGGCATCGCCGCGCCCAACTGCGGCGAGCTGGGAATCGTCATGTTCGACGCCGGCCTCTGTTGCATCAGAGTCTGCCGGATCGTGTCGCGCACGAAATCGTGCACCAGCGATCCGTGCCGGAATCGGACCTCCGTCTTCGACGGATGCACGTTCACGTCGACTTCCTCCAGATCGCAATCGAGAAACAGCAGCGCAAACGGATAGCACGCCGGCGGAATCAGGTTGTGATACGCCGACGAAATCGCGTGCAGCAGCAGCCGGTCTCGAATCAGGCGCCCATTGACGAACAGATAGATCGAGTTTCGATTCAGCTTCTGTACCTGCGGTCCGCTGACGAATCCGCGCAGGCGAAAACGCCGCTCGATGAATTCTCCCTCGTCCAGCGGAAGCTTTAAATCGCGAGCCTGATCGCCCAGATCCACCAGATCTTCCAGCATCTGGCTCCCGAACACCTGAAATACGCGTTCGCGCAGCGAAGGAACCGGCGTCACCGCCAGCAGCTCCGCGTTGTTATGCCGCAGCAGAAAGCTCTTCGAAGGATGCGCCAGGCTGTAATGTGTGACCAACGAAGCGATATGCGCAATCTCGGTCTGATCGGACCGCAGAAATTTCTTCCGAGCCGGAACGTTGAAGAAAAGATCGCGAACTGTAATGGTGGTCCCCGCCGCGAGCGCCGCTTCGTCGCAGCGCAGAATCTTCCCGCCCGCGATCTCCACCGCCGTACCCACGCGTTCTTCCGGACTTCGCGTTTCTAGCAGCAGCCGTGAGACCGACGCGATCGACGGCAGGGCTTCGCCGCGAAACCCGAGCGTCGCGATCGAGAGCAGATCCTTCACGTCTGAAAGTTTGCTGGTGGCGTGACGCTCAAACGCCAGCAGAGCGTCGTCGCGCATCATGCCGGAGCCGTTGTCAGCCAGCCGGATCAGCCTTCGCCCGCCCGCTTCCACCTCCAGGCGAAACTCAGATGCGCCCGCGTCGAGCGAATTCTCCAGTAGCTCCTTCACGACGCTTGCCGGCCGCTCCACCACTTCTCCGGCCGCGATTTTGTTGGCCACCAGGTCGGAGAGGATGCGGATTCTTCCCAAGCTTACAGAGTAAACTATTGAATCGCGATGCCCCGTTCCTCTGGCAGCGTTCCCAGCGCGCGCAGCAGTGCTACCTGATTCAGGCGATAGTTGATCATCTGGTTCACCAGCGCCGATTCCGCGGTACTCAGGTCGCCCTCCGCGGTCAGGACGAAAAAGATCTGCTCGGTGCCCAGGTCGTATTTCTTCTGCTCGGCCTCCACGCGTTTCTGCGCCAGATCCCGAGCCGTGCGCGCCAGCTCCACGCTGGCTTTGCTGTTCTGAAGACCGGTCAGCGCGGTCACGACTTGTAAACGCACCGTCTGTTCATTCAACCGGACACGCAGCGCATCCATTTTCTTTCCGACCGCCGCATCGGCCAGATTCGCCGCCGCAGCTCGATTCTTGATCGGCAGATTCAGCGTCAAGCCGAAGCCGTAGGTCGGCAATCCGAATCCAAACAACTGGGTGAGCGCATCCCCGACGCCGCCCGGAATGACGCTCACCACTTGCGATCCTCCGCCGAAGACGTTCTGAAGCAAATATGTGTTGCCACCCGTGCCCGACGCTCCGTACTGCCCGGTCAGCGACAGATTAGGGCGAAGCTGATCGTTCGCTTGATGAATACTCAGATCGTCGACGTCGAGCTGCTGGCGTGCGGATCGCAGATCGCCGCGGCGCGCCAATGCGGTCGCAACCAGAGCCTCTTTGTCGAGCTCCGTCGAAGGCGGCGCCGCGACCGGTTCGGTCAGGACGATCGGCAAATCACGAAACTTCGGATCCAGGTCGACGCCCATCTGCATACGTAGCACGTCTTCCGTTTGCTGAAGCCCGTAGCGAGCCTGCGTCAAACCAAGCTGCGCGTTCGCGTAACTTTGTTGCGGCTGAAAAATATCCAGCGGCGACGATGCCCCCAGCGACAACTCCTTTTCCGCGCGCTTCAATGCGGCGTCCGCCAGTTTCAGGCTCTCTTCGGCGACCCGCACATTTTCCCGCGCGCCCACCACCGTCCAATACGCCTGCTCGGCCGAAACCAGCAATTGCACGATCTGATCTTCGAAGCTGTGCTGCGCTGCTCGCAGCCGGCTCCGTGCAATCGTGATCGGAAGCCGCGTGATGTAAGCTCCACGCCCGCGCAGCAGCGGCTGGGAAAAGCTCAGGTTCAGATTCGAGTTATAGGTCGGATTAATGGTCGCGAACGCGTTGTTGGTGGAAGTTTTGAAATCGGTGAACCCGATGTTGTACTGCGCCCCGGTCGCGAGCGTTTGCGTCACGCCCAGGCTCAGCGGCTGCGTCAACTGGTTCAGCGTACTCGCTCCGCTCAGCGCGCTGGTCCCCGAGGTAAGTTGCCGCGTGGTCTGAAAACTCGCATTCGCCTGGGGATCGAAAATTCCGAATGCGCGCGTGATCGCATCTTCGTTCACGGTCAAGCTCAGGCGCTGGATTCCGACGTTGGGATTGTTGGCGATCACCAGGTTTAAGTACGCCTTCAGCGACAGCTCCAGCTTGCCGTCGATCATATAGTCCTCGAGCTTCAACGGCGGCTCGAGTTCGACCTTGGTCACCGTGCGCGCGAAGTATTTCTTGAAGTACCCCGGTTTGGGGAAGAAGGGATCGTCATCGGCGGCGGGAGCAATGCCGGCAAGGACGAACAAACCTATTGAGATTAACTGGAAGTTGCGCGTCATCGTATCGGATACATAGACGCACCTTGACCACCAAAGTGTTGAGTTTTTTAACGCTCTTCCAGGTGTTTCAGCCGCGCATCCAGGACTTCCTCGACCCGGTGCAACTCGGCGCGCCAAGTGTCCTTCAGATCGTCGAATCGCTGGTCAAACTTACGATCCACCTCGCCCAAGCGGCGGTCGACATCGCCGAACTGGGAATCCATATGCAGCCGCATATCGGTCAGCCGGGAGTTATTGTTCAAGATGCCGATCAGCACGGCAATCATCGTCGGGACCGAGGCAACCGCGGCGGCGACGACCTGATTATCGATCACGAACACAAGTCTATCAGCTATCCACTCATCGCCGCGAGGAACTCGCCATTCGACCGCGTCTTCGACAGCTTGTCGATCAGCAGCTCCATGCTCTCCACCGGAGACAATGGATTCAGCACTTTGCGCAACACCCACACCCGGTTCAGCTCTTCCCGCGGCAGCAGCAGCTCCTCTTTTCGAGTGCCCGATTTCGAAATATCGATGGCCGGGAACACGCGTTTGTCCATCAGTTTCCGGTCCAGATGAATTTCCATGTTGCCGGTACCTTTGAACTCTTCGAAAATCACGTCGTCCATGCGGCTGCCGGTATCGACCAGCGCCGACGCCACAATCGTGAGCGAGCCGCCTTCTTCGATATTGCGCGCCGCCCCGAAAAATCTCTTGGGACGCTGCAACGCGTTTGAATCCACGCCGCCCGACAGCACTTTGCCCGAAGGCGGCACCACGGTGTTGTAAGCGCGCGCCAGCCGCGTGATCGAATCGAGCAGAATCACCACGTCTTTCTTGTGTTCCACCAGGCGCTTGGCTTTTTCGATCACCATCTCGGCCACCTGCACGTGCCGCGAGGCTGGCTCATCGAACGTGGACGAAATCACTTCGCCCTTCACCGACCGCTGCATGTCGGTGACTTCTTCCGGCCGCTCATCGATCAGCAGCACGATCAGCGTCACTTCCGGATGATTGGCCGTGATCGAATTGGCGATGGATTGCAGCAGCATGGTCTTGCCGGTGCGCGGCGCAGCCACGATCAGCCCGCGCTGGCCTTTGCCGATGGGCGTCAGCAAGTCCATCACGCGGCCCGAAAAATTGTCCTTCAGGGTTTCCATCTTCAGCCGCGCCTGCGGATACAGCGGCGTCAGATTGTCGAAGAAAATCTTGTTGCGCGCTTCCTCCGGCGGCTCGAAGTTGATCGCGTCCACCTTGATCAGCGCGAAATATCGCTCGCCTTCCTTGGGAGGCCGGATTTGCCCGCTCACCGTATCGCCGGTGCGCAGGTCGAAGCGCCGGATTTGCGACGGCGATACGTACACGTCGTCGGGCCCGGGCAGGTAGTTGTATTCCGGCGCGCGCAGGAATCCGAATCCGTCCGGCAGGCACTCGAGCACGCCCTCCGAGAAGATCAGTCCGCTCTTTTCAGCCTGCACTTGCAGGATCTTGAAAATCAGCTCCTGTTTGCGCAGCCCCGCGAAGCCCTGCACTCCCAGATCTTTGGCGATCTGGTTGAGCTTCTGAATGCTCATGTCCTTCAGCTCGACCAAGTCCAGCGCGGAGCCGCCGTTGCGCCCCTGATTGCCTTGCGCGCGGCGTTTGGCATCAAACATACGGCCGGCGGGTTGCGGCAATTGACCGGCAGCATCGGCCTCCGCCGGCTTGGTCTCGGCAGGCTTCGCCTCCGGCTCCTTCGCTTCGACCTTCACGGCGATGGGCTTGGGCTCAGCCGCGGGCTTCACTTCAACCTTTACCTCCGCCGGCGGCTTCGCCTCGGCCGGAGCAGCAGGCTTAGCGTCCGCTTTGGACTCCGCCTTCGTCTCCGCGTTCTTCGACGCCCGCGTGGTCTTGGGTGGCGCGTCCGCTTTTTCTGTCTTGGGTGTCTCCGCGGGCGGATCCGCGACGGCTTTGATCGCCGCGGGATCGTTGTCAGGAGTAGTAGTCACTACCCGGTCTTGATTTTCGAGATCGCTTGCCAAATTTCCCTCACTCCCCGGCCGGTAACAGCCGAGCATTCGAAGATCTCTCCGGAATATCCTTCGCGAAGAGCCTTCAGGCTTTGATGCCTTTCTTTCCCGGTCCTAAGCTTGTCTGTCTTCGTCGCCGCCACCAGGTACTTACGCTGGTGGTGATCCAGCCAATTTCTCAGCTCGATATCCTGCTCCATCCATCCCCGCCGCGCGTCCAGGATAATTACGCACAGCCGCAAAACTTCGCGATCCAGCAGGTATCGCTCGATCAGCGCCTTCCAGTGTGTCGTTATTTCCCGGGGGACTTTGGCGAAACCATATCCTGGCAGATCCACGAAGCGGTACCCGCCGTCGACCTGATAGAAATTGACCAACTGCGTACAACCCGGCCGGGAACTCGTGCGCGCCAGCCCGTCGGCCTTCATCAGAACATTCAGAAGGCTGGATTTGCCGACGTTACTGCGGCCCAGAAAGGCTACCTCGGCATCGCTCTCCGGAGGAAACTGCTCCGGCCTGGCTGCACTTATTATAAACCGTGCCGCCATGATCGAGGAGCCGATGGTCTAATGCGTAACTTTATCTTCCCTGGACCGCGCCACAATCTCCGCGGCGTTCAACATGCCTGTGATCGGCGCCATTTCGATCTCCTTCTCCAGCGCCAATTTCAGCACCTCGTCCATCGAGTTGACGAAATGCAGCTTCATATCGTTCCGAACATTCTCCGGGATGTCCGGCAGATCCTTCTCGTTGTCGGCCGGCAGCACCACTTCGCGAATCCCCTGCCGGTGCGCGGCCAACAACTTCTCTTTAAGTCCGCCGATTGGCAGAACCCGGCCGCGAACCGTGATCTCGCCGGTCATGGCTAAATCGGCCCGTACGCGAATACTCGTTAGCGCGCTGCAAATGCTGGTGGCGATCGTGATCCCAGCCGACGGCCCGTCTTTCGGAATGGCGCCTTCCGGAACGTGCAGGTGAATGTCGATGTGGCGATAAAAATCCCGCGGCAATCCCATCACGTGGCTGCGGCTGCGGATGTAACTCATCGCCGCCTGCGCCGATTCCTGCATCACGTCGCCGAGTTTGCCGGTGGTGGTCAGTTTCCCGCGGCCTTCCATGATGGCCGCTTCCGTGGTCAGAATCGACCCGCCCACTTCGGTCCACGCCAGGCCGACCGTCGCGCCGACCTCGTTGTTTTTCTCGGTCTGCTGCTCCCGGAATTTCTGCGGGCCCAACAGATCGTTCACCTTGGCCGTGTTGATGAAGGCCTTCTCCGGCTGATCCTTTTTCTTGGACGATTGCGCATTCACCACGATACGCGCGATCTTCCGGCATACGTTGCCGATCTCGCGTTCCAGGTTCCGGACGCCCGCCTCGCGCGTGTAATGCTGCATCAGCTCATGAATCCCGTCGTCGGCAAACTCAATCTGCGCTTCGGTCAATCCGGCTTCCTTTTTCTGCTTGGGAACCAGGAACCGCTTGGCGATTTCCATCTTTTCAAGCTCGGTGTAGCCCGATAACCGGATCACTTCCATGCGATCCTGCAACGCCGGAGGAATAGTGTGCAGCACGTTCGCGGTCGCGATGAAAAATACCTGGCTCAAATCGTACTCGACGTCCAGATAGTGATCCACGAACATGAAATTCTGTTCCGGATCCAGCACTTCGAGCAGCGCCGCCGACGGGTCGCCTCTGAAATCCGTCGACATCTTGTCCACTTCATCCAGCATGAACACCGGATTTCTCACGCCGGCCTTTTTCATCATCTGGATGATCTGCCCCGGCAGCGCGCCGATGTATGTCCGCCGATGCCCGCGCACTTCAGCTTCGTCGCGTACTCCACCCAGCGACAATCTTACAAACTTGCGGCCCGTAGCCTTCGCGATCGACATCCCCAGCGAAGTCTTTCCCACGCCCGGAGGTCCGACGAAGCACAGAATCGATCCCTTGGGATCCTTCACCAGCCGTCTGACAGCCAAAAACTCCAGGATGCGCTCTTTGATCTTCTCGAGTCCGTAGTGATCGCTTTCGAGCACCTTCTGCGCGAACGGCAGCTCACGAATCTCTTTCGACTTCTTCTTCCACGGCACCGCCAGCAGCCAGTCCAGATAATTGCGCGAAACGGTGGATTCGGCCGACATCGGCGGCATGTTTTCCAGGCGCTTCAACTCGGCGATGGCCTTTTCGTGCGCGTCCTTGGTCATGCCCGCGGTTTCGATCTTCTTTTTCAGCTCGTCGAACTCGCTCTTCTCGCCGCGCCCCAGTTCCTTCTGGATCGCCTTGATCTTCTCGTTAAGGTAGTACTCTTTCTGCGCCTTTTCCATCTGCCGCTTCACGCGGCCCTGAATGGTGCGGTCGACGTTCAGCTTTTCAATCTCGATATCCAGCATCTCCGCGACCCGCGTCAGCCGGTCGATGGGATCGAAAATTTCGAGCAGCTCCTGCTTCTCTTCCGTCGCGAGCTGCATGTTCGCCGCGACCGTATCCGCCAGCTTCCCCGGATCGTCGCCGCGAATCGCCGCGACCATGGTGTCGTAGTTGACGTTCTGGCTCAGCTTCACATACTGCTCGAACAGCGTGGTGACGCGCGAAGTCAGGGCATCGAGCTGCGGCCCAGTCTCAATCTTGAAGTTGAACGTCTTGATGGTGGTCTTGAAAAATCCTTCTTCTTCGTTGACCGAAAGAATTTTTCCGCGCTCGACGCCTTCCACCAGAACTTTGAGATTCCCGTCCGTCTGCTTCAAACTCTGTACGATGTTGGCTACCGTGCCCACCGAATAAATCTCATCCGGCCGCGGATCGTCGACGCTCGCGTCATGCTGCGTCGCGACGAAAATCTTCTTGTCCCCGGCCAGCGCCTCTTCGATCGCCCGCACGCTGGGCTCCCGGCCCACCAGGAACGGCGTCATCATGTGCGGAAACAGGACGACTTCCCGGATGGGCATCATCGGCAGTCGGCGTGTATCGGATTTTTCTTTGGAAGTAAGCATGAAAAAAAAGTGGTGAGCGTCCCGAGGCCGGCCTACAGCGGATCCGGCTTAGCCGGCTTTCTCTAACACGGCCATATTGATCTTCTGCGTCATCACCATCTCCTTGGTGACCAGAAACTCGCGGACCTTTTTATAAGATGGCAGGTAGTACATCAGGTCCAGCATCAGATCTTCCAGGATCATGCGCAAGCCGCGTGCACCCACCTTGCGCTCCATGGCGAGCTGCGCGATCGCCTCCAGGGCGTCGTCGCTAAACTTCAGTCTAACATTTTCAAACTCGAACAGCTTCTGGTACTGCCGGATGATCGCATTTTTCGGCTTGGTCAGAATCTGGACCAGCGCTTCCTTGCTCAAATCCTCCAAAACCGCGACCACCGGCAAACGGCCTATGAACTCAGGTATGAATCCGCCTTTGATTAGATCGACGGGTTGCACCTGTTCCAACATAGTAATGTCGCGCCGTCCTGCCCCGCCCGGACGCCTTGCGGATGCCTTTTCCGCCTCTTCCGGGTTCGAAAATCCGATGGTCCGCGTCCCCACGCGGCGCGCGATAGTCTTTTCGAGGCCGATAAACGCGCCCCCGCAGATGAACAGGATATTCGTCGTATCCACCGGCGTGAATTCCTGGTGCGGATGCTTCCGCCCGCCTTGCGGCGGCACGTTGGCGATAGTACCCTCCAGGATCTTCAGCAAAGCCTGCTGTACGCCCTCACCCGAAACATCGCGGGTAATCGACGGATTCTCGTCCTTGCGCCCGATCTTGTCGATTTCGTCGATATAAATGATCCCCTGCTGGCAGCGCTGCACGTCCCAATCCGAGTTTTGCAGCAGCCGCAGCACGATGTTCTCGACATCTTCGCCCACATAACCGGCTTCGGTTAATGTGGTCGCATCGACGATCGCGAACGGAACGTCCAGGATGCGCGCCAGGGTCTGGGCCAACAAAGTTTTTCCGGTTCCAGTCGGTCCGATCAGAAGAATATTGGACTTGGACAGCTCCACCTCGCCGGTGCGCTGCTTGTTCATCTGAATGCGCTTGTAGTGGTTATAAACCGCTACAGCCAGCTTCTTTTTAGTGGCATCCTGGCCGATCACGTACTGATCCAGATACTCCTTTAGTTCAAGAGGTTTAGGGAGTTTATGGGGCGTGCCATATTGCTGCTCATGGCGATCGTCTTCAAGGATCGAGTTGCAAACGGCAATGCACTCGTCGCAAATATAGGCACGGGGGTAATCCGAGGGGGAGGAGATCAGCTTACCTACAACATCCTGACTCTTGGCACAAAACGAACAACGTAGGGAGTCGTCGGAGCCAGCACGCTTCACCGGGGTCTCCTGTATGGCATAGTAATGTGGCGGTCATCATGATTATACCGGATTTTGAGCCGAAACAACCATAGGCCGAATTGATCCGAAGTTAGGAGCAGCGTCTGACCCGGCGCCGTATCTCGAAAATGCCCAAAACTGCCACCCCGGTGAGTACCAACATCCCGGTCGGCGGCGACGGGGCTGGGGTGGGCGGGCTGACGATCGAAAATGTCCCCTGCAGGTTGCAGGAACATAGGCTGGTGGCGCCGTCGGCGGAAACCGACGGCGAGCTGATCTGCCAGTGATCCGTACCCGTGGCGTTCATATTCGCAGTGTAGGTAACTACTGAACCGACGATCAGGAGAGTTCCCTTCGTCGGCGCAACAATAATCGTGTGTTTCCACCCCGCCGTGCTCCCGCCGGTAAAGCAATTCGTAAAATCATACGCATACGAACCGCCGGGCGCAATAACGATCGGCGTGGGCTCCCCGATGTCGCCAAAATTATCGGTTCCGCATCCCGGCGCGCCCGCCTTCAAAGAAGGAGCCAGAAACAGGAGGGATCCGAAAAACAGCGCCCATGACGCGAGCCACTTTAGTCCACGGTCCGCAGGTGTACGCACACGAAATAGTGGTCAAAACCCGCAGCGATTCTCGGGCGTGCCGAATCGGATTTCCCCTACGCCCGCCTCGCGTTGACCACTGCGCCGATCAGCCCGATTTCATCGCTCCGTTCCACGATTTCAAACACATAGCCCTGCAACGGGCTCATTTTGACCATCTCCTGGACGCAGCGATTCAGAAATCCCAGATTGATGAACTTGGCCCCTGGCCCGGTGATGTAGAACTTCCCTGGACCGCTCATGTGGATGCTCGAGGACGTGGCCGCCGCCAGGGCCCGATGCCATAGAATCGCAAACTCGGCGCAGCGAGGATCGTCACCGGCCTTCGCCGCCGCAAATACTTCTTCCGGTTCCATGTCCAGAAACCGTAGCCGCATCGCGCGGTGGCCCATGATGCTTTCCAGGTGCCCGATTCCCCCGCAGCCGCAGAATCGCTCATTCGGATCCAGCGACACGATGATGTGCCCGCCTTCCCAAATTCCGTCCGCCGCCGGATAGCGCCCGAATCCGATCCCGTTTCCGAGCGTCCACACCCGCACCAGGCGATCCAGCTTCCCGTGCACCGCCGCGATTCCTGACGCCACCACATCGGCGTCGTTTGAAACCACAATCTTCGCGTGAACCCCGCGCTCGGCTAGCGCCGTCCGCATCGCGGCTTCCATCGGGAATCCTTTAAGCTGATGCAGATTCGGCGAATCCTCGATCACGCCGCAGCGCACGATCCCCGGATACGCGAGGCCGATCGCTTCCATCTCCTCGCCCTCGCCCAGCGCTTTGATCTCGTCAGCCTGAACGCGCACCAGCTCTTCTACGGGCATCGCACGGATCTGGTCGGGAGCATCGGGACCTTCGGGGTAACGCGCCACTTCGCCCACCACGCGATCCTCTTCCACTACTCCCATCGTGATGTGCTCCGTCATCACCAGTCCGATGTTGCGCGCCATAAACCCTCTCTTCTATCCTGCAACCGAACCGCGCCAGAACCTCTCGGGAGGCTGCCTGTTAGGGACGAGCGAGCTTATTCAGCCCATTGAACGCCGCCGCCTTGTAGCACTCGGCGAGCGTCGGATAATTGAACACCGTATCGACGAAGTACTCGATGGTCCCCTTCAGGATCAGCACCGCCTGCCCGATGTGCAGCAACTCACTGGCGCCCTCGCCGATGATATGAATCCCCAGCAGCTCCTTGGTCTCGCGATGAAAAATGATTTTCAGCCGTCCCGTGGTGTCGCCGCGAATCTGCCCGCGGGCGATCTCACGATAATAGGCGACGCCTACTTCATACGGCACATCCTCGTCGGTAAGCTGTTCTTCATTCTTGCCGATGAACGAAATCTCCGGAATGGTATAAATCCCGTAAGGATAATAGGCGGGATTCGAGTTGATGCACTTCCCGAAAGCGTGAGCCGCCGCGATACGCCCCTGCTCCATCGACACGGATGCGAGGCTGGGAAACCCGATCACGTCCCCCACCGCGTAAATGTGCGGAGCTTTGGTGCGATACTCCGCGTCCACCGGGATGCGACCGCGCGCATCCGCTTCGATGCCGGCCGCGGGTAGGTTCAATTCGTCGACGTTGCCCTGCCTTCCTACTGCATAGAGCAGCGCGTCGCCCGAAAGTTTCTTTTTGCTTTCCAGATTCGCCACCACGCCGCCTTCGGGCGTTTCTTCGACGCTGGAAACCTCTTCGTTCAACCGCAGCGTGACGCGATGGTCGCGCAGATGGTACGACAACGCTTCAACGATCTCCGAGTCCGCGAATTCCAGCAGGCGCGGGCGTTTTTCAACCAGGATCACGCGCACGCCCAGGGTCGCGAACATGCACGCATATTCCACGCCGATGACTCCGCCGCCCACCACGATCAACGTTCGCGGAATATCGGGCATCTGCATCACCTGGTCGCTATTCACGATGTTGCGGCCATTGATGGGGACTTTCGCCGATACCGCCGGCTTGGTGCCGGTGGCGATCACGATCGTTCCCCCCGCGCAGTCGATGGAGCCTTGCGGATTGCTTACACGAATGATATTCGGGTCGACAAAGCCCGCGCTGCCGAAAAAGACTTCGATATTGTTGCGTGAAAGCTGGGCGAGGGTCACGTCGATCTCCGTCTTGATCACATGTTGCACGCGAAACGCCAGGTCCGCCATCGAAATCTTGTCTTTGACTTTATAACTGACGCCGTAAATGTTCTGGTAGTTGTACCCGGAAAGATGCATCACGGCTTCCCGCATGGTCTTGCTGGGGATGGTCCCGGTGTTGATGCACACGCCTCCGATGCATTGCGCTTTTTCGACCAAAGCGACATGCTTGCCCGATTTTGCGGCCTGAATCGCAGCCCGCTGCCCCGCCGGACCGGACCCGATGACGATCATGTCGAAGGATTGCATCTGAGTTCAGAATACAGAATCTAGAAGTGGGATCGACGGAACCCCGTCGTTTCGTTAGCAGCCGCACGATGATTCAGCTCCGCTGCAATCAGGATGAATAGAGGAATCCAATGAGGATAGACGGAAGATCCCGCTAGCAACACCAGCGCAGCCGGAAGCAGAGACCCGTAATACCAATAAGACGCTCGCCGAACAGCCGCGCTTCGATGGATGTAAAGCAGGTAAATCGCACCGGCGGCCAGAAAGGTCCCGGCGACCCGGGTTCTAGGTCCGCCCGTGAATATCAGCCACAACCCAATCGATCCGAAGAGAGCCGAAGCCGCCAGATACGCTCCCAGAATCCATCGCGCCGTTCGCTCGATGTCTGGCTGGCTCACGGCATCCTTCTTACCCGGCGGAAACAACGATCGAGATATCGCCAACAGCACCAGACCGAGAAATCCGCCCTGGGTTGGAGCCCATCTTGGCAGCATCAGCGCCGGTTTGAACGCAAACAGCACGGCTTGCGACAGGAATGCAAGCGCAAAGGCGACCAGGACATCGACAGCGGTGGCATGCGGCGGACGCTCCGAGTCGGAATACGCATTCCGCAGCAACAGGCCAAACAAAGCCGCGCTTACAGGGATCGCGAGCCGTGCCAGCGCGGCTGGATCGCCGAAGACGGAAGGCCAGTCAGAATGAAACGCAGCCGCGGTGAAAGAATAGACCACCACCAGAGCTTCCAGCGCGAAGATCCGCGGGTCGGTATTCCGGCGGAACTTCTCGAACAGCGTGGGGCCACCTGCATTCTGC
>Ga0209517_10006236_pt1 | contig 14809 bp, 19 predicted proteins | sample PeaSoiMetSII2010_FD_187695 | JGI IMG/M metagenome (GOLD analysis project Ga0209517, IMG submission 187695) | Peat soil microbial communities from Weissenstadt, Germany - SII-2010 (SPAdes) (version 2) | ecosystem: Environmental > Terrestrial > Soil > Wetlands > Peat | place: Germany... | reverse complement strand
CGCCTCGTGCAGCAGGCGGTTGTCGTCGATCCAGTGCCATACAAATCTCTGGTCAGGTGTGCCGCCGTCGGCTCAGACGCCGACCACAACCGGTAGGGGTCACCTGAGTGAAGTAAATACCCCACCAGGAAAATTTCAAGACCGGACGTTATGAAGTTCGAATAAAGATGGCAGACATCCCCATGGATGTACCGTTGATCTTGGGTGACCTGCTTTACTGTCTTCGATCCGCGCTTGACCAGACCGTTTGGCAACTCGCGAAACTCAAAGTCCCGTATCCCGAAGGAACCCAGTTCCCGATTCTTGACAAATGCAATTCCAGATCGCGCAGGACATTCGCTGACTACACTGCCGGAGCACCCGCAAGAGCAGCAAAAGCTATCGAATCTCTTCAGCCGTACCACAGAGTTGATCCATCTGCGCATTTGCTTTGGCGTCTCAACAAACTTTGTAACATCGACAAACATCGGAGAATTCCCGTTCGTGGTGATGTGTTCCGGTTTAATTTTCCCCATCCTACCGAAGCGTTCCTTCGCTCCATCGTGGCTGATGAAGAGAAGCACATGGTCAGCGTGCCCATCGATTTCAAAAGTCAAATGGCACTCGATCCAGACATTTCCTTTGATGTATTTTTCGGGGATACGGGAGAGGGAGTCTCCTGTAATCTTGAGGGGATCGCTTCTATATACGAGTTTGTCGCTGACAACGTAATCCCAGGATTCAAGCGCTTCTTCGTATAGGTAAAACCAGTCTTCATATGGACGTAGCCGGGGCCGCATTGCGCCTTTCCGCCAAAAGCGAGTACACTTATGGCTAAAGATTCGAATGCCCCTGGTAGCCAGCCGTTGGGGTGTTGCAAACTTTAAGACTTTGGGAAGCGCGGCCTCTTGCCGCGCTTTTGCCGCGCTGATTCCTTCTTAGTTAGAAGGCGTGGCGGCTGCCTCCTTACCCGTCAACTGATCGAATGTGAGACGCTTGCCCACAATTCCGTCAACGGCTGCACTGAAGCGCTCCGAATCCGTCAACTTGCGGTTATTGAATCGATACGTCTGTTCGTCCAGATAGCGGAACAGATGGAACGGCTCAACCGATACGTACGTGCCCGAAATCGACCGCTTCAACAGGCTCCAGAAATTTTCCAGACCATTTGTGTGCGCGTGGCCGTTGACGTACTCCACGGCGTGGTCCACGACTTGATGCGCATAGTCCGACTCCAGCCCGTCATACGACAGAAGGAAATCGGTATAGAGCGCCGAACCCGCTTCGACGTGCTGCCTTACTTCGGTCTGCAAGGTCTTTTTCTTCCGGTTCGCAATGACCGACGTACGAACCTTGCTGTTTTTCCCTTCCGAGTTGCGCTCCAAAATCCCCATGACGGCGGTCTTGTCGCTGCCGCCGCGTCCAGTGATCCGTGCGGCGCGTTTGCCAGCGTGCATGTTCCGCGATTTGCCGCCGATGAACGTTTCGTCCGCTTCAACGTGGCCGGTGAACTTATCGGGCGTCGCCATTCCGAGCGCAACGCGGATTCTGTGATCCATGAACCAAGCGGTTTTCTGCATTACACCGATGGCCCGCGAAATCTCGTAGCTGCTGATTCCGTTTTTGCAGTTCACTACCTGCCACATTGCCATTAGCCACTTGTCGAGTCCGAGAGGCGAATCCTCGAAGATCGTTCCAGTCTTGGAGGTAAACTGACGAAGCGCGTGCTTCTTGCCACACTGCCAGCGGTTGTACTTCTCTTGAAAGGCTACGCTGTCGCTTCCGCAACGTGGGCAAGTTACACCATCGGGCCACCGATGAGCTACCAAGTAGTGACGGCAGTTCGCCGGATCAGAGAAGTATACGATGGCTTCCTGAAGTGTCTTAGGTTCGTAAGCCGTTTCCATGCTTCAAGAATAGCCTAAAAACGGTGAGTTGTCAACTATATTGTTGCCCAAAGTTGGCCCCCTGTTGCCCCAAGGAAGCGCTTGACAATTCCTTGACGGCATGGTATAATTATAGTGCACGAAGGAATACCATCAAAGGCTCCCTTTGTGCACTATGCGTGCTATTCGCGGGCTGCGCGCCGCGAACGGCCAGTTAACATCGCGCAGCGGTTAACCCAAAGGCCCCGCCGATCCAGCCACTGAGCATCCAACGCATGCTCGTGTCTTTCGTCACGCCTGAAGGATATTCCGTGTCTACCATCCCTGAGCAATCACTTTCGACTGTCAACACGTTGGACAATATCGTCCGAGCGTCGACAGAGAACCGCGCGCCATCCTGCACTCGCGGGGAACCTCTATCGCACTCGGACTTAGTCCGGCTCAACGAGCGCTGGATAGATCGCGCGACGGCCGAAGCGGCTAGCCTCCGCCGCGTTTCCGATGCTGAAGGTTCGGTGCTCGTTGGAAACAAGTCGGCCGCAGCCGATCACTCCGGCTTAGTCATACCTTATTTTCTTCCCGACGAAAATTCGCCGTGCCATTACCGTCTCCGACGGGACAATCCGGAGGTTGAGCGTAAGTTCACGTCCGAATCCGACGACGTTGGACACGATGTGGAGGTCGGCAAGTACAAGCAGCCCGCGGGGAGCAAGAACCGGCTTTACATTCCGCCCGGCGTCTCGCGGCGGATGCTTGGCGATGCCAGCCTGGACCTTGTAATAACCGAGGGTGAGTTCAAGGGTCTCGCGCTGTATCGACTCTCAAAGTACGAAACCGATCAACCGCGGTTCGCGGTCGTCGCTTTGTCTGGCGTGTCTAGCTGGCGTGGATCGATTGGCATAAAGGTCAATGCGGCCGGCCAGCGCGTCCCCGAAAAGGGCGCTATCCCTGACCTCGACCTGATCAAATGGCAGGGGCGCCGCGTGATCGTCGCTTTCGACAGTGACGTTGATACGAACGACAACGTCAAGTATGCCCGCACTCAGCTCACCACCGAGTTGACTCGCCGCGGCGCCGTGGTGTTGTACCTTTCCTGGGAGGGCGAGAAGGGGATCGATGATCACTTGGCGGCCGTCGGGCCCGATCCAGTTTTGGTCGACATCGAGAATGCCCCGCCGGCGGACGACTGGGAAGCGAAGTTACTGCGCACTAAGAATGGATACAAGGGAATCCTCGCCAACGTCATCACGGCATTTCGGTTCGCACCGGAGTGGGCCGGCAGTCTTCGGTTCGACTCGTTCCGTCAGCGGGTGATCACGACCAAACCCACGCCGGCGAGTGCCACTCCGGTCGAGAGCTGGACGGATCAGCATAGCCGTCTGGCGACCGATTGGATTCAACACAAGTCAATCAACGTTGACTCCTGGCGGCACGTGTACGACGGCGTGCTCACCGTTTCCGTGATGAGCAGCTTCCACAGCTTGCGCGACCGGCTGGACGCTCTCGAATGGGACAAGACTGAACGCCTTAACAACATACTACCCACGTATGCCGGAGCGGAACCGACTCCTTACGTCCGGATGATCGGTCCGATGTGGTTAAAGATGATGACGGCCCGCGCTTACATGCCAGGTTGTATGGCGCAGTATGTGCCTGTGCTCGAAGGACCCCAGGGTCGGCAAAAATCACAGTTCTTAAAAGAGCTGATGCTTGAACCATGGTGGTACGCGACTGGGACTCCGCCGGACGCGGAGGACAAAGACAGCGCTGCCAAGTTGGACGGTATCGTAGCCTACGAGATCGCGGAGATAGATTCGCTAGGTAGCCGGGATCAGGCACGGGTGAAGGGTTTCATAACGACGGACGAGGACCGTTACCGAGTGCCTTATGGCGTCGCTACGGAAAGCCATCCGCGCTGCGCGGTCATGGTCGGCACGACCAACAAGTCCGATTGGATGACGGACCCTACTGGTAATCGCCGCTACTGGCCGGTGCCTGTCGGCAAGATCGATATTGATCGCCTGAAAGCGGACAGACAGCAGTTGTGGGCCGAAGCCGTTTACAGATACAAAGCCGGGGAGCGCTACTGGCCTACCAAGGAAGAAGAGGCGAAGTACTTCGAGGTTGAACAGGATGATCGCTTTTCCGAGCATGCTTGGACGGCGCCAGTCTTGCGCTGGTGCAATGATCCAACGACGGGACCGGAGACGAAGTCGGAGTCGGAGGAAGACACAAGCCCTCCGTTAGATTCTTCTCCTGGGCAGGTCTTGTTACATGAAGTTCTGCTGTATGCTGCGCGTGTGCCTTTGGGTTTTCAGAACAGGGGCCACGAGATGGTGGTATCTGGCATTTTGAAGCGCGCTGGTTGGAAAAGAAAGAGACTCGGCGCTGATCGGGCTTGGTTTTACGTTAATGAAGATGTCAATCCGGTTCCGGTTCCGGTTCCGGCGCGCGGCCATCAGGAAGAAATTCCATTCTAAAGGAGAGAATTTATGAAATATACAGTGACCAAGAAAGTTCTGATTCGGAAAAGAATCATTTCCCAAGTACTGGGAGAGGACGGCAATCCAAAGATGATGAGTCACCTGTCTTACTTCCTGCGTGGAAAAGACGCTGAGCAATTGCGCGATGTCAGTGCTATTGCGCAACGCTTGGCTGCGAGCATGGGGCCATCGGTCCATATGGCCGACAAGCAGGGATCGGTTTGCGTCGTCAGTAACGAGTTGGCAGTTCAGATGATCCTCGAAGGCACGCACACCGTGTGCCCGCCGGAAGAAGCCGCGGCCGCCGGCGGTGCACGATGACCTTTCAGCGCAGAACGATTCGCATGTTCAAGGACGGTCGGGCGTACGTATCCGTCACCAAGTTCGTCGAGTTGATCAAGGGCAAACCTACCGTTTACGCGGCCACGGACCCCATCACCGGCGCTGTGATAGACCCCACCGACGAACCCGACGACATTCCGTTTGATCTGCCGCCGGCCGGCGAGTGATCATTTAACCCGTCTCCCGCGCGGCTGGTCTCTTCATGAGCCCGCTGCGCCAGCGCGGATCGTTTCCTCCTCCGGGTCGATCCGCGCAAACTAACACGGAGGATTTTAGGAGATCACAAATGAAAGTTAAAAGTAAATTGGGCAACGCGCAAGTGTTGCCTTGTCACCCGATGCAAAAAACCGATAGAGGCCCGGGCAGCACGCTGTCCAACGGCGCCGACGCGACAGGTAACCAGAAACGCAACGGGAAAAATTTGGTAGGCGGTCCGCCCGCTCAACATCTTCTCGGCCACAGCACAACGAACGAGCATTCGGCCGATCAGCCGGCTCGCGGCGTCCGCGGCGCGAAAGGCCCGGACTCGGGCAAGGTCACTGAAGACGGAACCGTGCCGCGACCCTACGGCAACCTGCGCGATTGATGGACAAGATGCGCCTGCACTTGGTTCCGAAAGTGGGCGCGTAACAGGCCGGCCCCAGTAAAGGATGCACCTTCACATCCCTGCGATTTGCCCGAATCGCCAGGGGCCGGAAATTTCAAAATGACCACCCAACTCGCCGCTTCAGATTGGGTCGCGGCCATCCTGCGTCAAATTCCGGCAGGCGCCGCCCCGCGCGTCGTGCCGACGCTGCGGAAGCTACGCGACGATTTAGTGTCGTTGGAAAAAACTGGCTGGTCTTGTTTGCTTGATCCGCCGAAGTTAGGCCAACGGGCCGATCTGGCGCCACTTGACAAGGCGCTCGAAGGCTTCCCGATGTGCCACCGCACACTGAGACATCTGCGGAGGATTGCCTTGTGGCGATAAACAATCTGAGGCAGATTAAAAGCTCTCCGCGACCGGAGGTTTGCTTCGATCAAGAGGAACGCCTGCTGCGCCGGCGTGCCACAGCACGCCGTGTGGTCACACCGGAATCTGCGCGTGAGTGGCTTATCGCGCGGCATGGTGAGACCATCGCATGCCATAACCTGGACGCGTTCCTGAGATTCCTGTTCGCGTTCGAAGACGATAAGGAACTTAATGACAATCAGTTCACTCAAATTCCTAGATGAAATCCACACGGCGATCCTCGAATACGACGAATCCGAAGAGCGCTCTCGCACATTGGAATCGCTGAGGTGGTTTGAGAGCGAACTGACGCGATCCGGCCTTGATCCTCAGCAGTCCGATGGGTCCGTGGATGCCAGGCTCGTGAATCTTGTCCGTGAACTCAACCAGAGCGGCCGTGACGATCTTGCGAGGCTCTGCTATCACGTACGGCGGCACATCGGCGGCCGGCTCGAATGATTCTCGCGCTATTGTACCTGATCGCCTTCGCGACGCTCGTTCGCGCACTGATGAAAATCAAGAGGAGAAAACGATGAATTTTCTACGGGGTCTGCTGACAGTTAACGTGATGATCGAGAGCATGCACACTGTTCCGTACGTGGAACTCGAACTGGCACTCGACCAAGCCGGGTACGAGTTCGCCGTGCGCGGGAGCACGCTGGTGACCAGGAAGGCAGGAACGTTTCGCCCCTTGAAACCTGGCGAGCTCGAAAGGTTCACTCGCGATTGGTACTTCGACAACAAGATGGCGCATCGCTGGCGCGCTGACGTGGCCGACGCGATGGTCGCGTGGTTGCGCGCCGGTGCCGAGGTCTTGCCGTCGAACGCGGTGGTGAAAGTATGAGGATCACGGAATTAGAACACGAGGAAGTTTTGGCTAATCTCGCGCGGTCAGCTCAGCGGGCAGCCGCGGATCTGGCAGCGCTATCCGCCGCTGAGACAACCGCCGGCGAAGAGTTGGCCAATGCCGTCGCAGAAGTAGAGCGTTGCCGGCGAGTGATAGGCGCGCTCAACTGCAAGATCGCCACGCTCAACGAGCGGGTGCGGTCCAGCAAGATCAAGGCGCTCACCTCCGCGGCGATGGAGTTGGCTGACAGTACGCTGTTCCCGGCTTATCGCAAGGCGAAGATGGAACGCGACGAAGCGGTCGACGCGCTGTCGTTCGTCAGCAGCTTCACGTTCGAGGACGCCTTGCGCGCGGAGATCGTCGCGACCATCGTGCAGCTGACCGCTCAAGCGGATCTGCTGGACGGCCAGGTGACCGCGCAGCGATTGAAGATCGCCGAGATGATGCTCGCCGCTCAAGAGTACGACCCCGGTGCGGCGCTGACGTTCACCACGGATCGGGGCGAGGCGACCAGCTGGTCGGCGCAGACGCTGGATCGAGTCAAGGAACTTCGTTCCCTGATCATCCCCGGCAAGGAGCGCGAACTGACGGAGCATTCGGAAAGAGTTCAACGTGAGCGCGATATCGTCGCGCCCAGACTTTTCAGTTAAGGAGAAACAGATGTCACAAGCTTCACAATTTTGGTTGGACGTCAACGAGCAGCTGCTTATATTGAGGGCCGCCGCGGCCAAGAGCTCGATGCAGCCGCGCGACGGCCGGTTTTTTTACATGTCGACTCTTCGTCGGCGCGGAGGCGATCCCACCGCCCGCGCCGGCGCGGTGTTCGAGAGCGCGCCGAAGCTGGCGGCCCAACGCGTGGTCGAAGGCGAGGCGGAGCTGGCCAGCGACGATCAGGTGCGGGCGCACCTGGAAGACCAAGAACGGCGTCGTGCGGCCGTCTTGAGCGCCTCGGCGCGCGGTAAGGGAACCGTCGTGTTCGCGGCGCCGACTAAGGTGATCCAATGAGCCAGCAGGACGACGCGCGCGACATACTGAGCGCCCTTCGGTCAGAACCGACCGAAGTTCCATGGCCCGGCGAGCTGCCCACCGCCGACGCTGCGGACTCCGTCAAAAAGTTGTACGCGGAAGCTCACGACGCGTGGGTTGGATCGCTCCTGACCAAACGCGGACCGCTGTCGAAGCCAGAGCAGGATGCTGTGGCGAAGGGGATCTGCGCGGCCCTTCGTCGGGACGGGATCAGGTGAGTGATCTCACGCGCAGCGACGCGGGCACCATCGTGGCCGGCAGCGGAGGCCGGCCGCGGGGTGCCAAGAACTTGCTGTCTCGCCGCATGCTCGAAGAGCTCGATGAGGCTATCTCACAGCACGGTCCGTCCGCGAACCCCCTGCTTTGTCTCATGAACATCTACATGGACGCCGAAGAAAAATCGCACGTCCGCGTGATGGCCGCCGACCGATTACTCAGCCGCGTGATGCCCAAAAAGATCGAGATCACCGACACCGGGCGGGGCGACACTGTGCTTCGCGCCCGTCAGATGATCGTCCAATTGAACGCCGCACTGAATGGCAAGGAAATTGATGCTTCCCCTGGATCAGAGAACGCTGCCTGATCAGATCCCTGATGCTCTTGCGCAGGAAATTTTATTGGCACGCGAACTGCGCTCCGGGCCGGTGAAATGTCTTGTCGAAGGCGCCTTAGGCTTCGACGTCGCGGGGTTGCAGGCATTCGACGACTTCGTGATCAGGGAGCAGATCCGGGCTGATCACGGTAGCGAAGCGCTGGAGAATTACCTGGCCGGTATCCAAGATGCCCCCAGCATCTTGGATTTAGCCGTGAACGGTGGCTGGCGTGTCTCGCCGTTGGCCACGGGATTGCGATTCGGCAGCGGGTTCATCTCTGGCGAACCGTTTTTGCCGGCGCGGCACGTGCGGTTGATCTCCGACACGTTGGTACGGGCGGCCAGGGGGACAGGCCCGCGCAAGATAGCGATCAGTTTGGCATTTCGGCATGGCAAATCCGCATGCGTAAGCGGCTGTGTTCCTCTTTGGTACCTCGCCAGCAACCCGCATCATTCAATAGGGCTGCTCACGTACAGCGACGAGTTTAGCGAGACTCTCGGCCGACTGGTGCGCAACGCCATCACGCCGGAGTTCGGCTTCAGCGTGTCCGAAGATAGCCGAGCGGCTGGCCGCTTCAATACCACGCTTGGCGGAAGCGTGTGGTCTGTAGGGGTTCATGGCGGCGCGCAAGGCCGCGGCGGAAATCTTGTCGTGATCGATGATCCATTCAAGCTCGCCGAAGAGGCGTTCAGCAAGACTTACCGAGAATCTGTTTGGCAGTGGTTTATGTCCACGGCAATGTCTCGGTTGCAGGACGCGGGGATCGTCGTGATCGTCGGCACGCGCTGGCACAGCGAGGATCTCCACGGCAGCATCAAAAGCGGGCGCGACGGCGTAGATCCGGGCGACTGGATGTTCATCGATCTGCCTGCGATCTGTGACACCGACGGACCGGACCTGATCGGCCGGCGCCGCGGCGATCCACTGTGGCCGGAAAAGCGCGGGCTCGAAGAGTTGGAATCGAAGCGGCGCTCCACGTCGCACGCCGTCTGGGAGTCCGCGTACATGTGCAAGCCGCTCGATGAAACCGGCGCTGGACGGGCGTACGGCAGCTTCATTCGCGAACAGCACGTGCGCGCGTGTGTCTTCGATGATCGGCTACCGATTCGCGTGGGCATCGATTTTAACGTCTGCCCGATGTCACTCGTGATCCTACAATTGGAAGAACACTGGTCTCCGATGGCGCACCTGACCAACGAGAGGTTGAGGCGTTTCGTCGCGTTGGATGAAATATCGCTCGACGACAGCAGCACGGCGGAAGCATCGCAAGTGCTCGGGGCTAGGTTGGTGAGCTTGGTTCGAGGCGCGAAGGGAGTTCACGTTCACATCTACGCGGACGCCAGTGGAAACGCCCGATCCACAAAAAGCGAAAACGGGAAAACCGATTGGGACATACTACGCCGCGAACTTGGGAAAGTGAACGGGTTCCGCTGGCACTTTCATCCGACCAGCAGCAACGTCAGCGTCAAGGCGCGCGTGGACGAAGTGAACGGCTTGCTGGAGCAGGGCTGCCTTCAGATCGATCCCAGGTGCTCCGAACTGATCGAAGATTTGCGCGCCGTCCGATGGAAGTTGACGCGAGACGGCCGGCGCGAGATCCTCGACAAAACGAGCGATTCGGACCGGACTCACGCGAGCGACGCGATGGGTTACGCCGTCGCCACCAGCAAGGCGAAGTTCAGTGGGCCGGCGTTGATGCGTTGAAGTGAGGTAATGTGTCCAATTACGCCGGCCGTCGAGCGACGAACCGGTGACGGGGATGAACCCACCGTGAAAGGCGGCGTGCATGTGGCCGGCACAAACCAGGGCCGCGGTTATGATCGGGAGAGACCAGACAGACCCCATGGAAAAAGAGCCATGAGCGACGAGAAGATTACGATCATGCCAGCGTACCTCCGCGTCAAGGACGCGGCGGCGTACGTCGGGTTGAGCGAGCCGATGCTCTTGAAACTGGTCAGGGCGGGACAGGGTCCGCCGAGAATAAGAAAGGGGCGCTGCGTTCTGTACTCCTTAAAAGCACTTCAAGACTGGATGAACCGCGACGAGGCGGCTGCATAGTGATCTACAAGCGAACGAAGATCTTGGCCGACGGAACCATCAAGGAGTATCAACATTGGTGGTATCGCTTCAAACGCGATGGCGTCCAGATTCAGGTCAACACCAAGCAGGGAAACAGGCGCACGGCCGAAGAGTTGGAGGGGGTGCATCGGACGCGGCTGGCCAGGGGTGAGGCCGGGCTGCACGATTCGCGGGACGTGCCCACGCTCAAGGGGTTCAAGGATAGGTTCTTGAACTCGTTGAAGACGCGTCCGAAGGCGGCGCAATTTTACAAGGGCCGGTTAGACCAAGCGCTGAGGTTCGCTCCGTTGGCCAACGCGCGGCTCGACAGGATCGATCCGGCCCTGATCGAGAAGTTCGTTCAACATCGGCACGGAGCCGGGAAGTCCGTGGCCACCATCAACCGCGACCTGGCGACCTTGCGCCGAGCCCTGCGCCTGGCGCAGGAGTGGAAGATCATCAATCGCGTCCCGCGCGTGCGGTTGCTGCCTGGCGAGAAGGTACGGGAGTTCGTTTTGCGCAGGGACGCTGAAGCGGCGTACCTCGTCGCGTGCCCGCAACCTCTCAAGGACGTGGCCACCTTGATCCTGGACACCGGGTTGAGGTTGGGCGAAGTTCTGGCCCTGGAGTGGAGCGACGTTCGTCTGGAACCCGGCGCCGGCAAGAAGCTGGGGTACGTCCAAATCAAAAAAGGCAAGACCAAGAACGCCAGACGCGCGGTGAGCTTGACGCCGCGAGCCAGCGACCTGCTGAGGGCGATCACGCGCGTCAACCACCTGGTGTTCCCAGGAGGCGACATCGACAAGCCGTACGTCAACACGAGCCTTGCTCACCTTCACGCCACGGTTCGTAGTAAGATGGGTCTACCGAAGGAGTTCGTCATACACTCGCTCCGGCACACGTTTTTGACGAGGCTGGGCGAAGCGGGCGTGGACGCCTTCACCATCATGCGAATAGCAGGACACAGCTCGATAACCGTCTCTCAGCGGTACGTCCATCCCTCGGACTCCGCTATGGAGGCGGCGTTCGAGAAGGTTTACCCAGTGGGTACACCGAGCGTGGCGGTGGCGGCGGAATCTCCGCAAAGTGTTGATTAGATTCAAGAAGGGCGCGTAGCTCAACTGGCAGAGCAACTGACTCTTAATCAGTAGGTTGAAGGTTCGATTCCTTCCGCGCTCACCACTCATAATAAAAGGCTTATATTCTTAACCTGAAACTCCTGGGTGGTACTGTGGGTGGTACTTATTGGTCGGCCGGACGCGCCTCGGATGCCGTCGGGAACGGACTCTTTCGAAGATTCCACAGTTTAGCTAGGGAACCTCTCGATAGTCGCAGCCTATCCCAAGTTGACCTAGAGCTTCGGAAATTCTCCGCCGCGTCGTCGGGCGTACCTCCTCGCCGCGGCGCCACTTTGCGAGTGTGTTGTACGCGACCTGTTTAGTCTGACTCAGCTCGACAACGCTGAATCGGCCCTCCAGCTTGGTGTCGAGCCATAGACACCTACGAGCGGACAGTTGTTCAAGGGTTTCAGTAGACGGCCCGCTCGCGTTTGGCGCCGCGCCACCGAGGTCGCCGGTCTCGCTACGACTCGCATCAGCCGTCGGTTCCTTCGCCCCGGCGGATTCGCTGCTATCCGCTAGTGTTCCGAGTATTGGCGGACGCGCGCTTGTTTCCTCGGACTCGGACGTTCTTGCCTCGTCTGGCTTGTGTTCCGACGCGGAGCCGGTTCCCGTCCCCGCCTTGGGTCTGGAATCAGTCGCAAACCCGGCTGCTAAACCTTCGTTGGCGTACGCCCACGATGCATCCTCTGAATTCGACGAAGGTGCGCCAACAGCCCCTCCTTGACGGCTCGGCGCAGGCGCGGTGGGTGAAGCGGTCCGTTCGCTATCCACTGGGCCGCATACCCCAGCTTCCTCGGCTTGAACGGCAGTCGTCGAATCAGCCCCATTGTTTCCATCCGCCACAGCCTCCGGCAGCGGCGGAGACACTGTCGCAGTTGCGGTCGCCGCCACTGGTGATGCAGGCTCTTCGGCCAAGCGATCTGCCTTTCCGTCTGGTCTCCGTGCTGCATGCTTCGCTTCCAGAGCCCTCGATTCAAGAGCACGGCAATAGTCAGCTGACACCAGACAAACGTTCTGAATGCGGCCAGCCGCAGTGTAGACAAGCTCAGGTCCTTCATAAGTCCCTATGCCTCCGCCGCTGGACACGAGATCGCGACGGCCTTCTCTCTTTAGTGCTGAAAGCCATGACGTCAGAGAATCTGTGCCTGTCGGATCGATCTTTGATCCGGCGCGCCGTGCCAGAGTCTCGAAGTGTAATTTTGGGGACGTCTTTCCCCCGGATAGAAGAGTCCAATTATCCAGATGCGCGTGTCCTGGGACTTCGGTCCACATTGCGTTTACACGCGCGCCGTCTTTGACACGTCTAAAGTGCTCTCCGATATGTTTCCAGTAGTCGGAATCGAGCATCGCACTCTTGTATCCGGCGCGATGAAGGGATGGCAACATGCCAGCAGCCGAACGCGAGTACGAGCGGCTGATGGCTGAGTCTTTTGCTGAAGCGAATCGCGTTCTGAAGCAGAACGGAGAAATGACAATCGTCTATGCCCACAAGACCACTCTGGGGTGGGCCACTCTCGTTGATGCAATGCGCAAGGCAGGGTTCATCGTGACGGAAGCATGGCCTCTGGACACGGAGAAGCCTGGCAGGCTTGTTGCCCAAGGCTCCGCGGCTCTGGCCTCAAGCATTTTCCTAATCGCGCGCAAACGCACTCCGTCTTCCAAGGCAGGGAACTACGAAACGGATGTGGTTCCGGAGCTTGGGAGCATCGTTCGCGAACGAGTAGACACCCTGTGGGAGATGGGGATTTCCGGTGCGGACCTGGTGATCGCCTGCGTTGGGGCTGGGCTTCGCGCATTTACCAAGTACGCCCGCGTGGAGTATGGTAACGACGAGGAGGTCCCCGCCGAGCGGTTCCTGGCTGAGGTCGAAACGGTAGTTCTCGAAGCCATCTTGGGCAAGCTTTCCAAGACCGTCGGCTCCAAGAACGGGCAAACAACCCTGGCTGGTCTCGACCCTGTGTTCTCTGGCGCTACACCTACGGCGCCGCGGAACTGGACGCCGGCGAAGCTATCATCTTCGCCAACGGAACACACGTTGAACTGGATGGACAGCATAGCCTTACCCAGGGCAACCGCGCCCTGCTCGAAAAGAAGAAGAGCAAGTACCGGCTGCACGATTACACGGAGCGCGGCGACGAAAACGCGCTTGGCCAGCCGCCGGAGGACGGCACTTCCGCTCCGGTCGTAGATGCTCTGCACAGACTCCTGTGGCTCCTGGAGCACAAGCCGCTCAAGGTCCCGCAGTTCCTGAATGAGGCCAAACCAAACGTGGAGCAACTCCGGCTCGTCGCCCAAGCTCTTGGGGGCCCGACGTTGAGCGGGGGCGAACTTTCCGATGTGTCGTCCACGTCCGAGCAGTCGGCGCTTGGCAAACTGCTGGCAAACTGGAGCGCGGTGATGGTCGGCAAGGCAGCAGTGGAAGATCGACGCACAGGACAAGATCGACTGTTCAAGGAATAGGGGCAATGTCATGAGCAATAATCCGAAGCCATGGATCGAGTCGGTGCATCTGCATCCCGACGTTTTGAAAGAGAATGCGGCGACTGACATTTTCGCCCTGGATCTCGGCCCTCTGGCCGACGGGTCAGGCACGGTCGCGCCGGTGTACCGGGATGCCGAATCATTCTTCCGGGCGTCGTACGTGACCACTGGACTGAAGTCGCTGCTCGACGAAGTGTTGAAACGTCTCGCGGGCAAAGGGGGCGCGCCTGTTCTGAAACTGATGACGCCCTTCGGCGGCGGCAAGTCCCACACCATGGCCGCCTTGTTTCACGCGGCTAGAAATCGGAAGGCGCTGGATGTATTACCCGAGGCGAAGGGACTGGAGAGTCCAACCGGAGTCAGGGTCGCCGTGGTGGATGGGCAGTTCTTCAACGCCCAGCAGGGCAAGGAATCCGACGGCATCAGGGTACAAACCCTGTGGGGTTGGCTTGCGCTCAAGCTCGGCGGAGCAGCCGGATATGAAGCCATGCGCGCCAATGACGAGGCCCGAGTGTCGCCTGGTGGCGACGATCTTATCAAACTCTTTGGCGACTACCCCAATCTCATCCTATTGGATGAAACCCTGGAATACCTCATCAATTCTGGTGGCGTGAAGGTCCTGAAAACTGATCTTCGCGAACAGACTCTCAACTTCCTGAAAGAACTCACAGTGGCCGCCGCGAACGCGCCGAGAACGGTCGTCCTGCTGGCTCTGCCATCCAGCCAGCCCAGCGAGACGTTACAGCATAGCCAGCTTCTGCAGACGCTCGACCACTTTGTCGGTCGTAAGGACGCTCTGCGCGAGCCGGTCGAACAGGACGAGGTCTTCAAAGTCATCCAGCGGCGCCTGCTGGAGAAGATGCCCGAGGACGCGGTTGCCGGTGCTGCCGCGGTTGCGTACCAGCAGATTTTTACACAGATGCGGAAGGCATATGCAGGGACTGCGGCGGAGGAGCAACAGGCTGCGGAAGAGGGCATCCAACTACGGGACCGGATGCGTCT